>Ga0335075_10000898_pt1 | contig 50506 bp, 46 predicted proteins | sample Lox_Sample_24_FD_206723 | JGI IMG/M metagenome (GOLD analysis project Ga0335075, IMG submission 206723) | Soil microbial communities from Loxahatchee National Wildlife Refuge, Florida, United States - Lox_Sample_2.4 | ecosystem: Environmental > Terrestrial > Soil > Wetlands | place: USA... | reverse complement strand
CCGCTCGACGACGCGTTCATGGGCGGCAACTGGACGTTCGAAGGCCGCCTGCGCTACTACACGCAGACCAAGGCCGACTTCTACCAGGACATCTTCCCGCGCGCCGACTTCAGCAACTTCATGGCGCGCGACAAGGAGCTCGGCACGTACACCGCGTACACGCTGGGCCTGATCGCCACGTACGAGTTCAAGATCGAGCGGTTCCCCTGGTTGTCGAAGGGCTCGGTCAACCTGCGCTACGACCACATGACCGTGAACTACGACGACTTCCGCGACGCGCGTTACAGCCTCGGCAGCTTCGGCACGTTGCCCGACGATCCGTTCGATCCGGGCACCGAGCCGCTGTACAAGCTCGACGCGAACATCTACCAGTTCTACATCAGCGCGTTCTTCTGAGCGCCGGGGGCGTTGCGATGAAGGTCATCGTCGACGCCTCGATCGTCACGCGCGAAGCCGGCGGCTTCGGCAACGTGTCCGGCTCCATCGAGCTCTCCGCCGAGCCGCGCATCGGCGACACGATTTCCTTCAGCATCGAAAAAGCCGGCGTCGAGATGCCGCCCGGCTTCAACGGCCTCGTGCGCGTGCGCAACCGCGTGTTGACCGCGGGCGGCGACCCGCATGGCCCGCTGATCGAGCTGCACGACATCGAAGTCCAGACGATCGAGGATGCGCAGGCGTTGATCGCGTATCTCGAGCAGGCGTTCGGGTTGTTTGCGAACGTCTACGACGAGAGCGACGACCAGGATCGCCGCTGAGTCGTACCAACTACTCCAGCGCTTTCCCGAACTGCACGCCGCCATCGTGCATGCCGATATCCGGCTGCGCGCGCCGCAGCGCGATCATCTCCGCGCCCGCCAGGAACACCGGCCCGTAGCCGTGCGCCGCCAGCACGTGCACCGGCCGGTACAGGTAGAACATCGGATCCCAGCCGACGCCGGTGCCGACGCACGTCCCCTCCACCTGCCCCTTCGCATTCACTTTCGTCGTCACCGCGTTCCAGCCCAGTGACACCACCGGCCCGTACGCCCGCGCATCCAGCCAGCCGCGGTTGATGCCGCGCGCCAGCGCGAACACGTACATCGCGCTCGCCGAGGTCTCTTCATACGACTCGCGACGATCCAGCAACTGGTGCCACAACCCCGCATGCCCCTGCGCCGCCGCGATGCCCGCCGCGTGCGCCTCGAACAGCGCCAGCACCTTCGCGCGCGCCGGATGATCCGCCGGCAGCACGTCGAGCAGCTCCACCATCGCCATCAGCGCCCAGCCGTTCGCACGCGCCCAGTGGAATGCCGGGTGCGGCTCCATGCCCTGAATCCACGCGTGCATGAACAACCCGCGCTCCTTCACGAACATGCGCTGCGCGAACTGCAGGATTTGCTTCGCGGCGTCGTCGTAGTAGCGCCGCTCGCCCGTCAGCTTGCCCATCTGCGCCAGGCACGGGACGCTCATGTACAGGTCGTCCAGCCACAACGAATTCGCCAGCGGCCGGTTGCGCGCCAGCGTGCCGTCGGCGAGTCGGAACTGCTGCGTCGACACCCAGCCCGCGTAGTTGTCGATCCACGGCCGGAGCTGGCCGTTGCTCAGGCCCGCGCGTTCGGCCTTCACCAGCGCCGCGCACATCGCACCGGCATCGTCGAGCGCCCGCGGCATGAGCACGCCGCGCAGCGCGAAACCGTTCTTGGCGGCGGGGAAGTTGTCGCGCGTCGTGCCCGCCGGCAGGTGCGCCTTCGCGTGTGCCGCCACCGTCGCGATCGCGGACACCCGCTCCTGCACGTAGTCGCGGAACCGCGCGTCCTGCGTAGTCTCCGCGGCGTTCAGTATGCCGGCGTACGTCACGCCCCATTCGTAGGTCGCGATCAACAGGTCCGTGCGCGCCAGCGCGACGTGCTCGGGCAGCTTCGCCAACGACGCCGGCTCGCCCGTGTCCGCGTCGATCACCTTCACCGGGCTCGCCTCGAGCAGATAGGCGTGCACGCGGTCGAGCACCTCGCGGATCTGCGCCTCCGTCGCCGGCTCGTACGGCGTCGGGTAGTTCACCTTGACGCGGCCCGAATACACGCCGGGATCGGTCTGCGGCGTGGCGGTGTGGACCTGCGGCGTGGATTGCGCCAGCGCGATCATCGGCACGAGGCCGCCCAGGAAGGAAAGGCCAGCGATACGTTTCATTCGTCTCCCCCGTCTGTATTCAGCAAGATCCTCATCTGACCCTGCGGATCGCTGAGGAATCTCCTGGCGACCACGTAGTGTTCCGTGTCCTCGTACCGCACCCGCTCGAAGCCGCGCTTCCCGATCTGGTAGATCCAGGCGTCCGGATACGCCATCAGGATCGGCGAGTGCGTCGCGATGATGAACTGTGATTTCAGCGCCACCAACTCGTGCATCCGCACCAGCATCGCCATCTGTCGCGTCGGCGACAACGCTGCCTCGGGCTCGTCGAGCACGTAGAACCCGTGGCCACCAAACCGATGATTCATCAATGCGAAGAACGACTCGCCGTGCGATTGCTCGTGAAGCGAGCGGTAGCCGTAGGAGTTGATGATCGGCGGAGCGGGAGATGGCTCCGCGTCCAGGTTCTCGATCTCGGTCGCGACGTTGAAGAAACTTTCGGCGCGCAGGAAAAACCCGTCGCGCGCCCGCACCAGGCTCTTCACGAGCGTCAGGCATTCGTGCAGCGGGGAATGCGAACGCCGTGTGTGGAACCGGAAGTTCTTCGTGCCCCCTTCCGGGTTGAACCCCGCCGCGATGGCGACCGCCTCGAGCAGGGTGGACTTGCCGCTGCCGTTCTCGCCGACGATGAACGTGACGTGCGGATGCAGCTCCAGCGAGTGCAGCTGCCGCAGCGCGGGCAGTGCATACGGAAACACGTCGAACGACGGCACCTTCTCGCGCTTGAGCTTGAGCGCGAGCACGTAGTGTTCGGCGTCCAACGATCGCAAATGGCTAGCCGGCCGGGCCGGGCTCCGGCTCGGGCGGCGCCAGGTTCTTCGAGTAATACACCTTGCCATCCGGCGCCACGGCCACCGCGTCGACATCCGGCAACGTGTCGATGAACTCGATGCCTTCCTCCGGCCCCATGATGAACACGCTCTTCGTCAGCGCATCCGTGCGCGTCGCGTTGTTGCTGATGATCGTCACGCTGCGGCACTTGCGCGCCGAGTCACCGGTCTTGGGATCGATGATGTGGTGGAACCGCTTGCCGTCTTCGTCGAAGTAGCGCTCGTAGTCGCCCGACGTCGAGAACGCGGCATCCGACAGCGGCAGCTTGAGGAACGTCTTGCCCTCGTGATCCGGATCGCGCACGCCGACCACCCACGGCCGGCCGAACCGGTCGCCGATGATCCGCGTGTCGCCGCCGGCGTTGACCATCGCGCGCGTGATGCCCTGCTTCTGCAGGATCTCGATGCCTTTGTCGACGGAGTAGCCCTTGGCGATACCGCCGAGATCGATGCGCATGCCCGGCCGCGTGAAATGGACGGTCAGCTTCTTCTTGTCCAGGATCATGTGCCGCCAGTTGATGCCGGGCAGCGCCTTGTCGATGGCCTTCTGGTCCGGGTGCACGCCCTTCTTGAAATCGTAGAGATAACCGACGCTGGCGTACGTGATGTCGAACGCGCCGTGCGTGAGCTCGGAATACTTCACCGACTCCTCGAGCAGCCAGAAGAGCTCGGCGCTGATCGTCACGGGATGTTTGGCCGCCTCGCGGTTGACCTTGGAGATCTCCGTGTCTTCCTTCCACGTGCTCATCAGACGATCGATGCGATGCATGTCGTCGAATACCGACGCAATGGCCGCCTCGCCGGCGGCGCGGTCCTCGCTCCACAGCTCGACGGCGCAGCGCGTGCCCATGATCGCCTGGGTTTGGCTGATCCACTCGGCGCGCGCGACGCCGGTGGTGAGGCCGACGGCAAACAAGAGGCGGAACCCGATTGCGCGGCAGCGGTCGAATCTGCATGTTTCCATGTCGGCGATTATGCGCCTTGGTTTAAGCTCTGACCTCACGATCACCTTTCACTGACGACCATTCACTCACGACTAGGAGTCGCGATGAAAAAACTGCTCCTCACAATCTTCCTCGTCACCGCCGGCGCCAGCGCCGCCCCCGCGTTCGCCAGCGCGCGCGAAGAGGCCCGCCTCATCGAAGCCTCGGGCGTGCTCGAAGAGCTCGGCGCGCAGCGTGACACGGCGATCCCCGATCGCCTCATGCAGCGCGCGTACGGCATCGCCGTGATCCCGAACGTCGTGAAGGTCGGCGCCGTGGTCGGCGGCCGGCGCGGCAGCGGCGCGATGGTCGTGCGCGACGAGAACGGCCGCTTCTCGGATCCCATCATGATCAGCATCACCGGCGGCAGCGTCGGCTGGCAGCTCGGCGTGCAGTCCACGGATCTCGTGCTCGTGTTCACCACGAAGCGCGGCATCGAAGGCATCGCCGACGGCAAGCTCACGCTGGGCGGCGACGCGTCGGTCGCGGCGGGCCCGGTCGGTCGCTCCGCGTCGGCGGGAACCGATCAGGACTTCAAGGCCGAGGTGTACTCGTACTCGCGCAACAAGGGATTGTTCGCCGGCCTCTCGATCGACGGCAGCGTGATCGCCATCGACAGCCGTTCGAACAACCGGCTGTACGGCCAGAGCGCGTCGGCTTCGGACATCATCGCGCGGCGCGTGAACACGAACGTCGATGCAGCGAAGCGCTTCGAGCGCGCGGTCGCACAGAGCACGGCGACGAGTTATGCGCCGAGCGCGGCCACGTCGTCGGCGACGGCATCGCCGGTGTCGAGCGAGCCGGCGGCGGCGCCGCAGGCGGGAGCGACGGCGTTTCCGCTGGAAGACTCCGCGCCGGGATCGGAGCCACCCAAGTAGCGGGCTAATGGGGACATTCCTGATTTGCTAGGAAAAGGGGACAGGCCTGGAAGGCCAGTCCCCTTTTCCGCTTCAGCGGGGCCCGAATTTCACCGCAAGCGCAGGCCGCCTCGCAGCGTCCGCAAATCAGGAATGTCCCCGCCTTAACATAATCGATTCATATATATACGCAGAAACCACGGGGGCTGAATGCGCGAGCAATTCGTCGAGTATCGGGATGGAGATGCGCTGCTCGAGGGCTTCCTCTGCTTCGACGAATCGCAGCCCGGACCCCGCCCGACCGTCCTGCTCAACCACGCGTACGGCGGCCGCGACGAGTTCGTGATCCGCAAGGCGCGCCGACTCGCCTGGTCCGGCTACGCCTGCTTCGCACTCGACAACTACGGCAAGGGCATTCGCGGCAACACGCCTGCCGAGTCCACGGCGTTGATGATGCCGTTCATGAACGACCGCGCCGCCTTGCGCCGCCGCCTGCTCGCCGGTTTGTCCGCCGTGAAGTCGTTGCCGATCGTCGACGCGCGGCGCATCGCGGTGCTCGGATTCTGTTTCGGCGGTCTGTGCGCGCTCGACTTCGCGCGCGCCGATGCGGACGTCCGCGGCGTCGTGAGTTTCCACGGACTCCTCAAGACCTCGCCGATCACGGAACCGAAGATCCGCGCCCGGGTACTCATGCTGCATGGCTACGACGATCCGCTGGCACCGCCCGAGGACGTGCTCGCCGTGGCGAAGGAGTTCAGCGCCGCCGGCGCCGACTGGCAGCTGCACGCGTACGGCAACACGGTGCACGCGTTCACGAATCCGAAGGCCAACGATCGCGCCGCCGGCAAGCAGTACGACGAAGCCGCCGACCGGCGTTCATGGCACGCGCTCGAGGAATTCCTCGGCGAAGTCCTCAAATAGCGGCGGTTTCGGGCGATGCGTGTTAGCGTCTCGCCATCTCAGGGAGCGGTCAGCATGAAGAAGATCCCGGTCATCATCCTCGTCGTCCTCGGGCTGGTGTTCTCCGCGTACGCGGAGGCCGCGAAACCGAAACGCCGCTCGCGCAATGCCAACCGCGTGGGGCCGTATGCCGGCGCGTTGCTGAGCTGGAGCAGCTATTCCGGCGATCAGAGCGACGCCGAAGACAGCCTCGCGAGCTCGTTCGACGGCCTGCCGACCACCAACCTGACCACCGGTACCAAGGACAGCGACATCGGCTACCAGGCCGCGTTCGGTTACCGCTTCAACCGTTACGTCGCCGCGGAATTCGAGCTCGTGCAGTTCGGCGAGCTGAGCTCGCATGCCAGCGCGGACGTCGATCTGCTGGATGGCAACGGCCCAGTGCCGGTTACATTGCGTTACAACTTCCACGTCGGCGGGCCGCAGCTGTCGGCGCTGGGCATCCTGCCGGTCAACGACAAGTTCGAGTTCTTCGCGAAGGCCGGCGTGTTGTTCGCGTCGTCGGAGCGCGAGTTCACGTCGCGCGTGGATGGTCAGAGCGGCGGCGTCGGCAGCGCGAAGGGCGATTCCACCGAGGTGGTGCTCGGCGTCGGGTTCGCGTGGCACATCAACCAGATGTATTCGGTCCGCGCGCAGTACGAGCGGCTGAGCGATGTCGGCGATCCGGACAAGTCGGGCACCGAAGATCTGAACGCCGCGTCGCTGGGCCTGATCGTCCGGTTCTGACGATTGGGGATCGGCCCCAAACGGCCGTTTGGGGCCAATCCCCAATCATCCCCAATGCGTCACAGCGGCTTCGTGAAGTAGACGACTCGCTCCGTCTCGCGAAACCCCAGCGCCACGTGCGCGCGCTGACTCGCCTCGTTGTCCAGCAGCGCATCCGACGCCAGCTCCCGGCAGCCGCGCGCCCGCGCCCAGTCGCCGATCGCCGCATACAGCGCCCGCGCGACGCCACGCCGCCGCCACGGCGGCGACACGTACACACCCTCGACGAACCCCACCGGCGACGTCTCCGTGCCGTTCACGTAGTCGCCGCGGATCGATCCCTCGATGAACCCGATCGGCACGCGCAGTTCGTCGTACATCATCAGCTGCAGGAACCGCTCCGGCTGCGCCAGCGAGATCGCCATGTAGCCGCGATGGTCGTCCGCATCCGCGTCCGGCCACAGCGCCATCCGGAATTCCAGCCACCCGGGCTGTTCGAGCGAGGCGCACCGTTCGATGAAGGTCTTCACGTTCATGACACGGAGTCTACAGGCCGCACCCCCACCCGCTACTGAATGGACGCCGCCGCCGACGGGGAAAACAATGCCCGCATGCCGCCACTCCCCGCCAGCTCCATCGACAAACTCTCCGACCACTCCGGCACTTACGTCATCTGCGTGAAGTGCCGTCAATGCCAGCACGAGCGCGAGATGGCGCCGCGCTCGCTGGCTAACATCCTCGGCTGGAACGTCACGCTGAAGCAGGCCTGCACTCGCCTGCGCTGCTCGAAATGCCAGGCGCGGCGGTTCGACGTGGAGATCGCGTTCAACCGCAAGCCGCGCGGCTGGAAGGCCAATCCGTCCTGATCAGGCCGTCCCGCTCAGGCCGCGGCCTTCTCGCGCGCCCGCGTGCGCGCGCGGTGCGCGAAGTCGAGGATCGGCTTCTCGAACAGTTGGTAGGACGCCAGCGCCGCGACGATCGACACCACCACCAGCGCGCCGACGAACACGACCGCGGCCCAGGGCTGGGCCACCTCGCGCAAAACCCCGCCCAACAGCTTCGCCGCCGGCGGCAACACGATGAACTGCACGAGATACAGCGAGTACGACGCATCGCCTAACAACTTCGAGAACGCGCGCAGCGCGCCGCCCGCGATCGCCGGCGCATGCAGCGCGCCCTGCACCAGCAGCACCAGCGGCAGCGCCCACCACAACGCGCGGTTCTCCTCGCTGCCCAGCAACCCCAGCGTACCGAACGCCACCGCGCCGACCGCCATCAACACCAGCGAGGCCCGCGGGCCCTGCCGTACGCGGCCGGTCGTGAACAGGAACCCCAGCATCACGCCGTACAGGAACTCGATGAGGATCGGGTTCGTGTAGAACGCGCCGGCGCCGGCCAGGTGCAGCAGCGAGCCCACGAACGGCAGTCCCGCCAGCGCGAACGCGATGAACTGGATGCGCCGGAACCGCGGCAGGAACAGCGCGATCGTCACCACCAGGTAGAAGAACATCTCGTAGTTCAACGTCCATCCCGGGATCACCGGCGGCCAGAACCGCCCCTCGACCGTGGGATGCGGCCACGCGACGAAGAAGTACGACGCGACGAAATGCCAGGGATCGCGACTGGCGCTGTTCATCAGCGACGGCGCGAACAGCACGATCGCGAGCACGAACGTCGTCACCAGCCAGTACAGCGGCACGATGCGCAGGATGCGTTTCCACGCGAAGCGCGCCGGCGACTCGTCGCGCGCGATCGCCGTCACCCACATGATGAAGCCGCTGATGATGAAGAACAGGTCGACGCCCGCCGCGCCCAGCGAACGATGCGCGACCTCGATGCCGAAGTACGTCTGCAGCAGCCCCAGCGCGTGGAAGATCACGACGCCGAGCGCCGCCAGCGCGCGCAGGTGCTGGATGGATTCGATGGTGCGCGGGGCTGGCGCGCCGGCGGCCATCATTCCGCCGTGAAGCTGAGCTGCGACAACACGACGCGTTGCGCCGCGGAGCAATCCACCGCGCCGCTGGCGCGCGCGCGTTGCGCGGGCGGCACGTCCAGCGTGCAGGCCGAGAAGTCGATCGGCGGCGTGATGCGGCCATTCAGCACGAGGTACGGCACCAGGCTCGACGCCGGTTCGTCGACCGGCACGCGCAGCAGCAGGTATTGATCGTCGCCCTTGCCGTATTCGAGCAGCGCCGTGCGCACGCCGTTCGCGTACGAATACAGGCCGGGCGCGATGGAGTGTTTGCCGGTGACGTCGAGCGGCAGCGTGTACTGGCGCCCGGCGTAGGTGAACGTGGCGCTGCCCGACTTGTACGTGGCCTCCTGCCGGCGTGCGCCCTCGCCCATGCGCGCGTTGCGCAGCGTGCGGCCCTTCGTCACCGTCGCGCTGGTGGCGCCGCCGGGTAGTTTGGCCAGCGTCAGCAATGCCACGGGCGTGCCCGAGGCGAAGCCCATGCGCTGCAGGTAGATAGTCAGCTTCTGGCCGGCCGGGTAGACGTCGAACCCCAGGCCGCCCGGCAGGCCGGCGAGGATCCAGTAACGCTTGCCGGCCTGCTCGAACTCGAGCTCCGGCAGCTCGCCGCCAAACAACATGTCGACGGTGGTTTGTCCCTCGCCGCGGCTGCTGGCCCAGGCGCCCACCAGCGGGCGGTAGCGACCGGAGGGCGGACGTTTGTGGCCGGTGAACGTGGCCGTGGTGGTGAACCACTGGCCCGGCGCGGCGAGCTCCGCCTCGTCGTTCTGCGAGCGCGCGGCGCCGCCGAGGATCTTGGCGAGCGTCGAGGGTTGATAGGCGGATTCGTCGGTGTCGGCCGCGCCTTGCGCGAACACGGTGGCCGAGGAGAACAACAACAGGACCAGCGCGCGTTTCATGCGCCGCCGGCCGCGTCCGCGCCATCCGCAGGACCCGTGAAGATCGCCTCGATGGCCGCGGCGTCATCCGGGCGCACGACCCGGCCCTTTTCCACGCCGTTTTCCAGGTACACCAGCGTCGGCCACAGCTTCACGCGGAACGACCGGCCGAGCGGCCTGCCCTTCCCGTCCTCCACCTTGATGTGGCGGACGCCGGGGTGCGATTTCATGACGCGCGCGATGTCTGCCTGGGCCCCCTGGCAGTAACCGCACCAGGTGGCGCCGAATTCGAGGACGGTCGGTTCGGTGAAAGCGTCGACTTCCTGTCGCGTGGGTTCGTTCATGGCCCAGAGACTACCCTAATCCACGCGGGATCCGCACTCGCCGCGGGCCGGCCGGTGCCCGGTCGCGTCGGAGGACACCGGCACGCGGCGCGCCACTGTCAAATCGCGGCGCGCGCCGTCAATCTTCCGTCGCCTAACTAGTCACGTCGCGCGCGACGGTGAATCCTCCCGCTACGCACAACTACGGACCGGTTGTCGCTGGACAACGACAGGCCCATGAGTAAATTCGCTCCACCGTCGAGGAGCCTTCATGACAACTAACAACATCGTCCTGGTCCATGGTCTGTGGATGACGCCGCTCAGCTGGGAATACTGGGCGCACCACTACACCGAGCGCGGCTACAGCGTGTATGCCCCTAGCTGGCCCGGCATGGAGCGCGACATTCGCGCGCTGCGTCGTCAACCGGAATCCTTCGCAAACGTCGGCATCCGCCAGATCGTCGATCACTACGAGCAACTGGTACTCGAGCTCGAAAGCCCGCCCATCCTGATCGGGCATTGCTTCGGCGGGCTCGTCGTCCAGGAGTTGTTGGACCGCGGCCTCGGCGCCTGCGGCGTGGCCATCGCATCGGCGCCCATCAAGGGCGTGTGGACGCTTCCCTACTCCACGATGCGTGTGGTCACGCCGCAGCTCATCAATCCCCGCAACAACCACCGCGCGGTGCCGCTGACGCCGGCGCAGTTCCACTACGCGTTCATGCACACCGAGTCGAAGGAAGAGTCGTTCCGCATCTACCAGCGCTACGCGGTACCCGGCGCCGACCACGTGTTGTTCCAGACCGAGCTCGCGAACTTCAACCCGTTCGCCGAGAGCGCCGTGAACGTCCGGCGCAACAATCGCGCGCCGCTGCTGCTCGTCGCGGGCGCGGAGGACCACGTGATCCCGCCGCGCATCGTGAAGTCCAACCACAAGCTGTATCGGCACTCGAGCGCCGTCACGGAGTACAAGGAATTCCCGGACCGCACTCACTTCATCATCGGTCAGAGCGGCTGGCAGGAAGTGGCGAACTACGCGCTCGACTGGTGCCGCGACCAGGAGCTGATGATCGAACGCGAACAGAAACGCATCGCGCGCCAGGTGCGCATGGTGCAGGACCGCGGGCGCGGCGGCGGCACGCGGCAGGTCGCCTGATCGTCCGCGCCTACCTCGCGCCCCGGAGGAAGAACACCAGCACGCCGCCTTCGAGCAACACGCGCGCGAGGATGAGCGGCCAGAGCTGTCGCGAGCGGATGTAGGTGTAGCCGTAGAGCAGGCCCAGCGGCACCGTGGTCAGTACCGCGATCGGGCCTTGGTAGAGATGGCACAACACGCGGATGCCCGTGCTGACGTTGATCGCGACCCACGGGCCGCGCCGGCGTGACAGCGCGGTGATGACGTAGCCGGAGACGAAGAGCTCTTCGTAGACGGCGGTGACGATCGTCAGCAGCAGCAGGACCTGGAAATCGACGTTGCTCGCGGCGTGCATCGGTCGCGGCACGTACGAATAGATCATCTGCAGCAGGATGCCGACCGCGTTGGCCACGACGATGGTTGCGACCGAGGCAACGAGCAGCGCCAGCCCCAACAGCGTGCCGCGCACCGTGATCGACAGGCCGATGCGCGCCAGCGTCCAGTCGCGCAGGCGCAGGAACCAGACGAGGAACGCGAACTGCAGCACGTTGACGACCAGCGCCGACGCGAGCATCTCGTTCATCGCGCCCGGATCGATGTAGCGGGTAGATAGCAGCGACGAGAAGATCAGCTGGCCGAAGGCACCGACCACCACGATCACGAATTCCATGCTGTCCGGCAGGCGCCGGATCACGTCGCGCAGGCGATCCATCACAATCCGTAGAGGCTGGCGGCGTTGTCGTGCAACACCATGCGCGCCAATTCGAGCGCGCGGTCGCGCGAGATCTCGCGGTTGTTGACCATGGCCGTCAGGGCGAGGCCCAGCGCCCAGCGTGCGCGGTAGGTGCAGGCCCATTCCTTCTCTTCCCAGTCGACCAGCGGCGAATCGACGTCCGAATAGGCGTCGGAGCCGAACAGCACCTTCTCCGGATGCCACGAGAGCCAGCTCCGCAGCACGTCGGACAGGTGATGGGAGTCCAGGTAGAAGGTCTGCGCGGAGAAATCGACGTACGTGTTCGGCTTGTCGGTCATCGCCTGCGCGAGCCGGTAGTCAGGCCAGCCGCCGTGCAGCAGCACGAACTTCGTCTGGCGCAGGGGCTTCGAGTTGATCGTGTTTTCGAGCAGGCCCGGATTCGCGCGACCGTTGTTGAAGTACGGGCCGTCGCCGTTACCGGTGTGGACGTGGACGACGAGGCCGGCGCGGCCCGCGGCGGCGGCGATCTCGTTGAATAGATAGTCCTCGAGGAGCTTGGAATCCTTTCGCGCCGCGTAGAGTTTCGCGGCGCGTTTCTCGTCGACGGGGTCGAAGTCGATGGGCCGCGCGTACGCGCTGAGGAACTTCACGGCCACCCCGCGCTGCGATTTCCAGCGCGCCAGGGTCGGGGCGATGACCTGTTCGCGGTAGCGCGCCAGGGTCGGCGGCGGTTTTTTCAGACCCAGCTCGCCGAGCAGGGCCTTCACCGACGTGTCTCCGCCGGTGTAGAGCATCCGGCTTTCGTCGCCCGAAAACGGCCGCAGCAGCGGATCGGCATACGGCACCCAGCGGAAGCGCGGGCCGTCGAGCCCGGTGCCGGGCCGCACCGTGTTCACCAACGCGACGTCGACGCGCGATTGCTTCAGCACCGCCTCGGGCCAGCCATCGCCGAAGAAGGCCATCGCCTTTTTCTTACGTTCGAGCACGTCCTGGAGCTGGCGCAGCGACAGGTCCGGGACGCGCAGGCCGTACAACCCTTCCCAGGCGAGCTGCCAGTCGATGTGATCGCGCGCGAGCGGCGCGACGTCCGGGTAACGGGACGTGCCGAGCGGATTGTCGGTCTTCCAGCGTGTCGGCCGCGCGGCGTCCACGGGATCGGCGTGCATGTGGTTGTCGATCGCGGGGATCTGCAGGATGGCGTTCATCAGGGCGCCGTCCACCGCGTCCTGGGCGAAGCACGGCGCCGCCAGCAGCAGTAGTGAGACCCAGACCGAGGCGCGCGCCGACATGCGCGGACTCTAACCCGCGTTGGCTTTATCCGTCACCGCCGAGATCGCCTTCGCGACGAGATCCGCGGCGCGACCCGGCGGCAAGGGATGTTTGTCCTGCAGCAACGCGAGTTTTTCGAGGTATTCGCGCACGATGTCGGGGCGCCGGCGCGCCTCGTTCTCCAGCGCGTTGACCAGCAGCAGTCGCGGGCGAGCCTGCTGCTCGCCGTGCAGCGCCACGTCGAACAGGTGGTCGAACATCGCGCGTTCCTGGTATAGGAACGACTCCGCGTTCGGCAGTCGCGCGGCGAGGCCCACGGCCAGCGCCTCCTCGATGCCGGATAGATAGCCGGACATCAGCGTCGCGGGAGGCGTCGCCAGCTCGTCCGACGTGTCTTCGCGCCGCAGCGCGAGCAGGATCGTGACGCGCGTGATCACGTCGTTGAGCAGCGTCATCGCGTCCTGCGCGGCGGTGCGGAACTCGAACGCCTGCTCGAACGTCACCGGTCGCGCTTCCGGGCGCGTCGGCTGCTCGATCGTCACGCGCACCAGCCACGGCGAGTGCGCGGCGTCGATGTGCGTGAACACCAGCACGTCGGGCGGCGACTGGTCGGCGGGCAGGAACGCGCGCGTCCAGGGCTTCGCGGACAGGATGAACCCGCCCGTCTTCAGCCACGGCAGCAGGAACGCGGCGCGCGCATTCGTGCGCAGGAAGACTTCCTCCGCCAGGAACATCGGCAGCGCACGCGACAGGCGGCCGAGCTCGTTCGTGGGCTGCGAGACCACACGGCCATCAGCCTTCGGGTCCACCGGGCCTTCGCCGCTGGCGCAGACGAACTGGATGCGCGGCGCGGAGGCGGCTTTCGCGGGCAGCAGGGCGTCGAAGTCCAGCGTGCCGCGCGCCCACACCGGCTGCTCGAGCCGCATGACGATGAGCTCGATCGGCTCGTTGATCTCGCCGTACTTGCGCTGCGCGTCGTCGATCTTGCGTTCCCAGTGCAGCAGGTGCTCGCGCCAGTCCGGGCGTTGCCTGGCGTAGAGCTGCTCCAGCAGCGCGCGGGCCTCGGCGAGCATGCCGAGCTCCAGATAGGCGCGGATGAGATTGTTGCCGACGGCGAGGCCGTGGGTTTCGAGATCGAAGCGCGGGCGCGTGAGCTGGACCAGCAGTGCCGTCTGGCCCGCGTTGCCGAGGTCGCCGGAGAGCTGCATCAGCAGGTCGCCCGGCGGCGGCGTGGCGCGACCGAGGGCTTCTTCGTAGAGCTTCGTGGCGTCGGCGAGTTTGCCGCCTTCGAGCGCGTAACGAGCCAGCCAGAGTTGCGCGCGCCAGCTGCCCGGTAGTTGGGCGGCGCGCGTGTAGGCGGCGAGGATCGCGTCCCGGCCACCATTGTCGTTGGCTCGGGCGTGGGCGGTGGAGATCAGCCAGTTGAGGGAGAACTCTTCGTTCGGCGCCAGCGCGAGGGCGCGCCAGATGAGCTCGTCGGCGCGTGCCGGGTCGGTGGATTCGAAGGCGCGGGCCAGGTGGGTGAGTAGATAGGGGTCGTCCGGGAACTTCGCCAGGGCGGCCTGCAGCACGTCGCGCGCGCCCGGCAGGTCACGCAGTTGCAGCAGCGCGATGCCGAGCACCGTCGCGCCGCGCGGCGGGTGGGGGTCGTTGGCGGCGAGTGCGCGCGCGGCGTCGAGGACGTCCTCGGCGAAGCCGTCGTTCAGGGCGCTGACGATGAGGTCGTACAACGCGTCCGGCTTGTCGCGGGCGGCCGCGAGGTTCGGCTGCAGGACGTCCTTGCGCCAGGTTTCCCGGCCGATGGAGACGGCGCGGCCGAACTGGTCGTAGACGCGCATCATCGGTTCGTCGGAAGGCGGCGGCGGCGCGGACTTCATCGAGATCGCGACGTCTGGCAGGTCGGTGATCGGCGGGGGTTTGGTGGCGGGACCGGCCTTGTTTGGCTGGGCCGTGATCTGCGGCGACGCGGTGGGTGTGCGGCCGAGGATGCGATCGAGGATGGACATGGGGGCCGAGCTTATACAGCCCGGCCCGCCGATGTATCAATTCGCGCGAGCGGACTCAACGCGCCGCGATCTGCGGCGTGGAGCCCTCGCCCGTGCAGCGGTATTCGCGGGTTACCTTCCACAGGGAGCAGCTGGCGCCGTCGGCGACGCTGCAGTCGCGCAGTTCGCCCGGGATCATCTCGGCGTGCGGGAAGCCCCAGGCGCTGCAGCGGTTGCTGGCGATGCGGGAGGCGTCGGTGTCGCTCATGACCGGTTCCTCGAACTTGGGGTATTCGTAGGAGACGCGGGCGATGGAGAGGTCGCGGCTGCTGTTGTCGGGGTTCCACTGCGGCTGGGTGGCGCAGGCGGCCATGAGGAGGAAGAGCGGGAGGACGAGAATTCTGGCGAGTGTCATGGGGCGTGCCTTCTGCAGTTGCGTGCAGATTGCGCCCGCGCCTCTTAACTGACGCTGAATCGGGAATGAACGAAAGCTGAACGGGATTCAGGCAGGCGTGGGTGGCAGCTGCGGCGATAGCAACGGCAGTCGCCGCAACCGCTGACCGGTGGCGGCATAGATGGCATTGGCGAGCGCCGGGAGCGCGCTGGGAACTCCCATCTCGCCCGCGCCGCAGGGCGGGTAGTTGGTGCGGAGGATGTGTACTTCGACCGCAGGTGCGTCCGGGATGCGCAGCAGGCGATATTCGTGGAAGTTCGTCTGCTGAACGCGGCCCTGCTCCACCGTGATCTCGAGGCCGAGCGCCGTCGAGATGCCGTCGACCGTGCCGCCCATCAACTGGGCTTCGACACCGAGCGGGTTGACGACGATGCCCACGTCCGACACGCAGACGCATCGCACGAAATGCCAGCCGCCGCCGGGTTTCGCAGCGACCTCCATGGCGTGCGAGGTATAGCCGCCGAACGTGAAGTGGGACGCGAAGCCGATGCCGTGACCCCTGGGAAGCGGGCGGCCGTAGCCGATCTGCTTCGCCGCTTCGCGCAACGTCGCGGCGAGGCGGCCCGTGTGGAAGACGGGGCCGCCGTGTTCGCGGTACTGCAGCTCGCGTGGTTCGCCGAGCAATTGCAGGCGGAGGGCGAGCGGATCGCGCTTCAGCGCGTGCGCGACCTCGTCGACGAAGGATTCCGTGGCGAACGCGGCGAAGGTGTGCAGCGGCGCGCGCCACCAGCCCCGCGCGAGGCAGAACGGCACGTCGACGAACTCCGCAAGATAGTTAGGCACGCTGCCGGCCGGGAAGCCGTCGACGTCGAGCGTGCCGACCCAGTCCGGATTGTCGGCGCGACCGGCCCGCCATTTTCGGGACGTCGCCGCCACGCGGTGTTGCCAGCCCGTGATGTTGCCGTGCGCATCGGCGCTGGCGCGCAGGCGCTGCACGCCGAACGGACGAAAGAAGTCGTTGGCGAGATCGTCGTCGCGGGTCCAGGTCACCTTGACCGGACGCTTGATTCGCTGAGCGATCATCACGGCTTCGGCGACGAAGTCGTTTTCGAGGCGGCGACCGAATCCGCCACCGGCACGCGGCAGTTCGATGTCGATGTTCAGTCGGGAGATGCCGAGCATCGCCGCGATCATCCGGGAGGCGCCGCCGGGGCTCTGCAGCGAGGCGATGAGCTTCACCTTGTCGCCGTCGATGGCGATCGTGGCGCCCGGCGGTTCCATCGTCGCATGCGCGAGGAACGGAACCTGATAGGTGGCTTCGATGCGGTGGTCGGCTTCGGACCAGGCTTTGGCCGTGTCGCCGTCGGCACGACCGGACTGGAAGTCGCCGCTGCCGTTCGCCAGCGCCTGCGCACGGGTTTCCATTTCGCGGCTGGAGGCCTTCGCCCAGGGACCGGCGTCCCATTGGATCTTCAGCGCCTTGCGGCCCTGCAGCGCGGCCCAGGTGTTGTCGGCGATGACCGCGACGCCGGCAGCGAGGTTGCGGTTGAAGTCGCCGTCGGCGGGCGGCGCAATCGCCACCACGTCGCGAACGCCACGCACCTTCCGGGCGGCGGTGTCGTCGAAAGACTCGAGGCGGCCGTCGAACGTCGGCGAACGCGCGATGACGGCGTACAGCATGCCCGGCATCGTCGCGTCGATGCCGTAGCGGGCGCGTCCGGACACGATGTCGGCGGCGTCGGCGACACGGGCCGGTTTCCCGAGGATGCGGAAATCCCTGGGTTGTTTGAGGTCGAAGGGGCCCGCCGGGATCGGTAGTGAGGCCGCGCGGCCGGCGAGTTCGCCGTAGGTCAGCGTGCGGCCATCGGGGTGGAGTATTTCGCCGTCGCGCGCCGTCAAACTACCGGGCACCGCACCCCAGGTTTGAGCGGCAGCGGCAACGAGCAGCGCGCGGACCTGCGCGCCGGCCTGACGCAGATCGGACCAGCCGTCCGAGATGCTGGTGCTGCCGCCGGCGCCTTGCGGGCCGAAGCGGCCGGTGAATTCGCCTGGCTTGGCGCCGGGCGCGATGCCGTACGGAAGCTGCTCGACGCGTACCCGATCCCAGCGGACGTCGAGCTCTTCGGCGATGAGCATCGGCAGCGAGGTGCGGACGCCCTGCCCGATCTCGCAACCGCGGGCACCGATGACGATGGAGTTGTCGGGGTCGATGCGGATGAAGGCGCCGAGCGACACCGGTTCGGCAGCGGCCCCGCCGATCGAAACACGGGAGACCGCGGGCACCGCGAGGGTAGCCAGCAGGCCACCGCCGGAGATCGCGGAGATCTGCAGGAATTGGCGGCGACTGACTCCCATGGACCCATTCAACCATCGTTTCGCGGCCGACGGGATTCATCCCGGCGCGGCCCGGATTCGGCTAGCCGATGACGCACGGAGTTCAACCCGGCCGGCCGACGCTCGCGCCGGCTCAATGCCGCATCGTCGTCACGCGGTGCCTGAGCTCGCCCTGATCCCCGGGTGACAGCGTCTCGAAGTCATCTGCGAACCGCTGCTGCTCCATCGTGATCCGCCGCGAGTTCTGCATCACGTCGAACTGCCAGTAGCCGCCGTGTTTCGTCGCCACGAACAGCTGCAGCGCATCGCGGCTCGCCGTGGCGTTCGTCTGCCCGGACAAGGTGGTCGTCGCCCACGCGTGCAGCACGGCTAGATCCGGCCGCAGGAAGCGCACGAAATGCACGCCACCATCCATGCGCGTGTTCCGCAGCGACGTCTCGAACAGCATCTGGTGGAACTGCGCGATCTGCGAGCGGCCCTTCAGCTGGCTGCCCTCGAACGCGATGAAATCCGCATCGGACGAAAACGCCGCCGCATACCCGGCGCCGCTGCCCTCGTTCCACGATTCGATCATCGCGGCGTGCATCTCCTTGATCCTCGTCTCGTCGACACTCTCCTGTCTCATGGCAACACCTCCATCCTTTGATGGAGGTCACTTGGTCGCCTCGAGTTCCGAGAAATGCCGCGTGCGATCTTGTCGGTCGATGTCCGACGCGAATTCTCAGGCGAACGTGACGCCTTCGAGCGGCAACTTCCGGATCCGCTTGCCGGTGGCCGCGAAGATCGCGTTCAGCACCGCCGGCGCCGCGACGGGCGTCGACACCTCGCCGATTCCCCAGGGGCGATCCGCATCGCCGCCGGTGAAAAACACGTCGATCCGCGGACATTCGTGCATGCGCAGTAGTTTGTTGTCGACGAAACTGCGGTGCACGGCGCAGCCGTCCTTCACCGGGAAACCGCCATACAGCAGGCCGGTCAATCCCCACACGATGCCGCCTTCGACCTGGTTCGCCGCGCCGAGCGGATTGACCAGGCGGCCGCAGTCCACCGCGACGACGATCCGCACGATCTTCAGATCGCCGTCCTTCACCTCGACCTCGGCGATGCAGCACACGCAGGTCTGGTTGTAAGGGCTCAGGCAGATCCCGCGTCCCCGTCCAGCCGCGAGCGGCGCGCCCCACCCTGCCTTCTCCGCCGCAAGCTGCAAAACCCGCCGGAATCGATCGGTTTCCAGCTTGAGATCCGGATTCACCGTGATCACGCGCCCCGGCGTCAGCAGGTCAAGGCGGAAATTCAGCGGATCGCGCTTCAAATCGATGGCGACTTCGTCGAGGAAACACTCACTGAGACACTTGCCATGCATGACCACGCCGCGCCACGCGCTCGAGTGCGCCAGCTCGGCATCGATCAGGTCCTCGAAGTCGTAGCGCAGGTTCGGAATGTCGTATGCCATCTGCGGCAGCTCGGGGTTCGCATACGTCGCGCCCCAGGTGTACGAGCGCAGTTCCTTCTCGTACCACGCATACAAACGCTCGCCATCGCCGATCGCCGCCTGGTACTCCATATGCTGGAACAAATGCACCAGGTTCACGGTCTGGTCGTCCTCCCGCGTCCACATCATCTTCACCGGCACGTTGCCGGCCTCCCGCGAGATGAACGCCGCTTCGACGGCGAAGTCCGGGTAATAGCGCCGGCCGAACCCGCCGCCGGACGGATGCAGGTGAACGCGCACACGGTCCGGCCCGATCTTGAGTAGTTTGGCCACCTCGTCGACGATCAGGTTCGGCGCCTGCGAGCCGCACCAGATCTCGCAGCCCTGCGCCGTGACGTGCGCCGTGCAGTTCAGCGGCTCCATGCACGAATGCACCTGGTGCGGATAGACGTATGACGCCCGCAGCGTGCGCCGCACGCGCGCCAGGTCGGCGACCGCGTTCTCGTCGCCGACGAAGCCGGTGGGATCCTGGCGGTGCCGCGCGCGTTCGGCCGCGAGCTTCTCGAAATCCGCGGTGCTCCAGCGCGCCTTCTCGCCTTCGTCCCATTCGACGACCAGCGCCTCGCGCCCCTTCTTCGCGGCCCAGAACGAATCCGCCACCACCGCGACGCCGTCGCGGATGTCATGCGGCATGTACGGCGGCTCGTAGTGCCCGGCGATCGGGGTGGTCGCGAACACCTTGCGCACGCCCGGCACGGCCAACGCCTTGCGCGCGTCGAAGCGGCGCAGCTTGCCCTTGAACACCGGGCAGCGCTCGATCAGCGCCACCTTCATGCCGGGCAGCATCACGTCGATGCCGTATTGCAGAGCGCCCGCGACGATGTCCGGCACCAGCTTGTGCCGCTTCGCGGTGCCGATCAGCGTCTGGTCGCGCGTCGGCTTCAGCAGCACGTGGTCCGGCACCGGTAGTTTGGCCGCGGCCGCCGCGAGATGGCCGAAACCCAGGCGCCGGCCCGAGGCGCCGTGCACGACCTCGTGATGCACGGCGCGACAACTCTCCGCCGGCACGCCCCACTCGCCTGCCGCCGCGGCGACCAGCATCTCGCGCGCCGTCGCGCCGGCCCTGCGCAGCAGGTCGTATTGATAGGTGATCGTGCAACTGCCGCCGGTGTCGTGACCGCCGTTGCGATCGTTCTGCCAGCGCGCCATGTCCGCGAGCGGGAACTCGACGCGCACGCGCGCCCAGTCTGCGGCCAGTTCTTCGCAGAGGATCTGCGGCAGCGACGTCGCGACGCCCTGGCCCATCTCGTGCTTGACCACCTTGAACACGACCTCACCCGAGGGGGTGATGGTCAGGAAATCGCCGAGCTCCGCATCACCGGCCTCCACCTTCCGCGCGACGAACTCCGCGCCGACGAGGCGGAAGCTCAGCGTCAGTCCACCCGCGGCCAGCGCGGCGTCCCGCAGGAAATCGCGGCGCTTCACGCGGCGGACCCACGGTCAGCGCATTCGCAGCCGGCACGCTCGATCCCGGCAGGCATGGCCCGCATCCGGGGCGAGTCGATCGGTAACGGCATCTGCCAAGGATTTCGTTGCACGACGGGCGCGTCTTGTAAAAAATCGGTCGCGTGCGTCCCACCCTCTCGACTGCAGACATGTCCTTCTGGCGTTTCACGCCGGACCCGCGGCTGCGCGGCGTCGTCGCCTGCTACTGGGTGATGGACGGCGCGCCGTCGGCGGTGCCGACCGAAGAGCTGATGCTGCCGGACGGCCACTCCGAAGTGGTGTTCTCGCGCGCCCGCGGGAACTTCGAACGCTGGAAGCTCGGCGATCGCATGCACGCGCCGCGCATGACGGGCAGCTACCTGATCGGCGGCCGTTCGCACACGGTGGGTACACGCTCCGCCGGCGCGCTGAAACTCGCCGGCGTGAAGCTGGACTCGCGGCTGTTGCGCGCGTGGATCCGCACGCCGCTCAGCGACTTCCGCGATAACACGCTGACGTTCGCCGAGCTCGGCGACGCCTCACTACTCGACCTCGAGGATGCGGTCGCCAGCGCGCCGTCGCCCGCGCACGTCGCGGCGCTGTTCGACGACACGCTGCTCGCGGTGCTGGCGCACGTCGACCCGACACCCACCGCCACCGATGCCCTGATGCGCCAGATCCATCACGACCGCGGCGCCACACCCATCCTGCGCTGGGCGGCCGAACGTCGCATCGACGCCCGCGCCCTGGAACGGCGCTTCTGCGCCTCCACTGGCCTCACGCCCAAACAATTCGCGCGCGTGATCCGCTTCAAACATGCCTACCGCGCGCTCGGCGCGCGCGCCACCACGTTCGACGGCTTCTACGACCAGTCCCACTTCAACCGCGAGTTCCGCCACTTCACCGGCGTCGCGCCCGGCGTGAAGCTCGCCGGGCGCATGGCGCAGGGAACGCTGGTCGCGGATCACCTGCTCGAAGCGGGCTGAGCGACGCCCGCCCGCCGCCTTCAGGCGTGCAACTTCGCCAGCAATTCCTTCTCCTGCTCCGGCGACAACCCCGCGCGCAACTTCTCGTTGCGTCCATCCGGTCGCGCCGCGACCCAGGCCAGCGTGTCGCGCACCGTCGTCTCGAGCGGCCGGAACTTCATGCCCTTCTTCACCGCACGTGCGTTGCTGACCAGCTGCGAGCCGGCGTCATCGCCGTCGGCCGGCGACCAGATGGGTAGATAGTTGCCCTTGGCCTTCTCGCCGATGATCTCGTTCTCCTCCAGGAACTTCGCGTTCGCCCACGTGAACGTGGTGTTCGCGCCCGTCACCTTTTTGCTGGTGTCGAGCAGCGCGCCCATCGTCACCGAACGCGGCGTGTTGCAGGTGTTGTACGTGCCGGCGATCCGCTTCTCGACGCACAGCTTCACGAAGTCGGTGAGATCGCGCACGTCGACGAACTGGAAGAAATCCCCCGGCGTGCCGGGCGCGAGCATCTCGCCGCCCTTCGCCACGCGCCACGGCCAGTACGTGAAGCGGTCCGTGTGGTCGCCGGGCCCGGCGATGTACGTCGGCCGGATGATCGTTGCGCTCTTTCCATAGATCTCCCGGACGGCCTGCTCGCACAGCACCTTCAAGCCGCCATAGGTCTTGTCGTCGATGACCTCGGTGTTCGGATCGTCGACGGTCGCGAGCTTCGCGTCCTCGTCCATGTCCGCCTGCTTGAATTCGGCGTACACGGAGATGCTGGAGATGAAGATGTAGTGCTGGATGTGTCCTTTCAGCACTTCCGCCGCGAGCTTCACGTGCTTCGGTAGATAGCCGGAATTGTCGATGACGACGTCCCAGTCGTGCCCCTTCAGCGAATCCACGGGCCCGTTGCGATCGCCGAGCAACTGCTCGATGCCCGGTTTAACCGACGGATCGCGTTTGCCGCGATTGAACAGCGAGATCTTGTGGCCGGCGGCGCCCAGCACCTCGACGAAGTGCGGACCGATGAAACCGGTGCCGCCGAGGATCAGGATGCGCAGCGGCTTCGCTTTCGCGGAGACGGGATTCGCCAGGGCGGCCAGCGCGGCCGCGCCGGTGAGCTTCAGGACATCGCGACGTTTTAGTGACATGAGACCTCCGTGCGGGCGTTATACCGCGACCCGCCGTGGCCGCCCATCGGCCCGACCGCGCCAAAGCCTCGGCTCGTCGTGCCCCGGCGCCGATACGCAGGTCCCGGTTTTCGCGCCGGCGCGTGATCCGGACCCCGGTTTGCAGTACTTTCCCCGCCATGCTCGAACAAAAGATCAACGAGACGTTCGGCGACGACGAGCCCACGCATTTCGGCTCCGGCTGGTGGAGCGGCGTCCTGTCCGCGTTCTTCGGGTTCCTCGCCCTGGGCGCCGTGATCTGCCTGCACTTCCCGCAGTTCCTGTCCTCGCCCGAGCTGCGGCCTCACTACCCGATGGACCTGATCCGCCTGGCGATCCAGGGCGTGATCTACGGCGCGATCCTCTGCGGCGTCATCTCCGCAATGCTGCGCAGGAAGAAGGTGCTGGCGCTGACCGGCATGGCGTTGTCACTGTGCGCGACGCTGCTCGGCGGATCGAGCGTGCCGATCAACCAGGAGCTGCACAATGGCCCGGCCATCGGCCTCGACTGGTTCCTGCTCGACCTGCTGCTGATGACGCTGATCTTCTCGCCGATCGAAGTGATCTGGCCGGCCTATCCACAGCAGAGCGTGTTCCGGCCCGAGTGGCTGAACGACATCGTCTACTTCCTCTCGACGCACCTGCCGATCCAGGTCACCACGTTTCTCATCGTGCTGCCGGCGACGCAGATCACCTCCTTCCTCAACGTCTCGGCGATCCCGTCGTGGATGGGCTCGCTGCCGTGGCTGCTGCAGTTCTTCCTCGCGGTCCTGGTCGCCGACATCGCGCAGTACTGGATCCACCGCTCGTTCCACATGGTCCCGAAGCTGTGGCGCTTCCACGCGATCCACCATTCGTCGAAGGCGCTCGACTGGATCGCCGGCTCGCGCGCGCATCTCGTCGAGGACGTCGCGGTGCGCGGCGGCATGCTGATCCCGATGATGCTGATCTTCCCGCCCGAGATGCTCGTGGCCTACCTGTTCTTCGTGAACATCCACGCGACCTGGGCGCACTGCAATTTCGGCCCGACCGTCAAGTGGCTGGAGCCGTACCTGATCCAGCCGCGCTACCACCACTGGCATCACACGTCGCAGAAGGAAGGCATCGACAAGAATTTCGCGATCCACTTCCCGTGGATCGACAGGATCTTCGGCACGCACTATCTACCGAAGGACGACAGCTGGCCGGTCGACTACGGCCTGCACAACGAGCCAATCCCGCGCACGTTCTGGGCGCAGACGTTCTATCCGTTCCGGCCGGGCAAGCCGAAAGCGGCGGTCTAGAACACCAGCGCCTTCAGCGGGATGTCCTTCGGCAGCACCGCGCCGTAGTTCGAGGCCTTCACCAGCCCCATCTTCTTCATGACCTTGACGGTCATGAAGCCGAAGTCGAATTCGGAATCGTCGTGACTCAGCCGCAGGAACTGCGGCGAATGATGGTGATTGTTCTGCAGGCAGGCGCTGAACGTCGCCATGACCGGCAGCCAGTCGCCGATGTTCATCGCGTTGTCGTCGTCCTCGTAGCGGCGATAACCCCAGCGCTTCTCGTGCGTCCAGTAGTTCTGGACCATGTTGACCCACACCGCGAAGATGCGCGTGCCGATCCACAGCAGCGCGGCGAACGGCAGGCTGCCCACCAGCCACCACAACAGCAGGAAATTGCCGGTCTGCGCGACCACGAAGAACACGGCGTTGCCGGCGAGGCGCATCGGCCAGGTCAGCAGGATGGCGTCGTTGGCCACGTTGACGTCGGTCTTGTACGGGAAATTGCACAGCCACAGCGTCTTCCAGAATCCGTCGGCGGCCAGCTTGTTAGGGTCGCCCGCGTGGTCGGCGTACTTGTGATGCAGGCGGTGGCGGTTCACCCACGTGCCCGGCGCGATGTACACGCCGAACGCGTTGTTGACCAGCGACAGCGCCTGCACGAACCACTCCTTATAGTCGAGCGCGCGGTGCGCGATGCCCATGTGGATGACGCACGAGAGATAAACGCCGGCGAAGAACCAGCAGACGATGAGGTACGCCATGCCGACCGCGAGCCCGGCCCACGGCCCGAGATGCGCCGGCGCCAGCAGCGCGCTGGCCGCCGCGTAGAGGAGAAGACACGCGTACCCGACCACGTTGTAGATCTTCATCGACACCTCCTGACAATCTTCGGGCGGATTCTACCTGCGACGTATCGGATCACGCGACTCCGAAAACTACACGCGCGACGATCGTTGGGGCAGTATGCGCACACGGGCTTTCAGGAGGGCTTGCGATGCCGGCCGGTCAGCAGTTAGACACGCGCGCGAAATCGCTGCGCGAGATTCCCATCGTGCTCGCGAACGACACGGCGCCGCCGCCGGCCACGCGCACGGTGGCGCCACCCGCACGGACTTCCGCCGAACCCTACCGCGCCTACAAACCGCGGCCCTTCACCCGCGCCGAACGCGACGACGTCACCATCCTGTTCGGCAACCTGCACTGGCGCGCCGAGCGCGTCATGCAGGGCGTGTTCTCGAATCTCGGCTACCGCACGCAGATCCTGCCGACCGCGACGCGCGCCGACCTGCTGACCGGACGTGAAGTTGCCGACATCGGCCAGTGCTGCCCCACCAGCTTCACCGCGGGCAATCTCGTCAACACGCTGCGCCGCGAGGCGGCCAGCGCCGGGCCCGAGGCGGTCGCCAACAACTTCATCTACCTCACCGCCGGTTCCTGCGGCGCCTGCCGCTTCGGCCAGTACCACCAGAGCTACGAGCTCGCGCTACGCAACTCCGGTCTCAACGGCTTCCGCATGTTCCTGATGGGCCAGGGCGGCCTCGACCAGGGCGCCACCGACGGCGGCGGCCTCGATCTGAACCTGCCGCTGCTGCTCGGCTCCGCGTGGGCGGTGCTGCTGGCGGACGTGGTGCAGGACATCGAATACCAGACGCGTCCGTACGAAGTGAAGCCGGGCGAAACCGCGCGCGCCGCGAAGGACGCCGTCGAGATCCTGCACACCGCGATGCTGAAGCGGCCGGCGCGCGGCAGGAAATGGGGCACGCTGGCCTGGCATCTCGCCTCGCCCTACTTCGTCGATGCGATGAAGGAAGTCCGGCGCCGCTTCGACGACGTGGAAGTCGACCGCTTGCGCCTGAAACCCAAGGTCAAGATCACCGGCGAGTTCTACCTGCAGACGGTCGAAGGCGATCCCAACTACAACATCCACCGCTGGCTCGAGGCCGAGGGCGCGGAGGTGTACCCGGCGGTCATCGTCATCTGGTTCGACTACCTGATGCGCATGGCGGCGCAGGAGTTCGAGGATCACATCGGCATCAACCGCGGCGCGTATCTCAAGATGAAGGCCATCCACGGCGCGCAGGGGCTGCTGCGCTGGACCTACGGCCGCATGCGCCGCGCGCTCGGCGGCGTGCCGCACGAGCTGCCGCTGCAGTCCACATTGCGCGACCTCGCGGCGCCTTACTACCACAGCCGCCTGAACGGCGGCGAGGGCGACATGCTGGTCGGCAAGGCACTGTGGGCGCACCAGCAGAAGAAGGCCCACATGATCTGCGAGCTGTCGCCGTACTCGTGCATGCCCAACACGATGAGCATCGGCGCGATGGCGGCCGTCATCGGCAAACATCCGGACCTGCTGTACGCGCCGCTCGAGATCAAGGGCGACGCCGAAGTGCACGCGCTGTCGCGCTGCCAGATGATCCTGACCGAGGCGAAGAAGCGCGCGCAGAAGGAATACGACGAGGTGCTGGCGCGAGTCGGCAAGACGGCCGACCAGCTGCGCGAGCGCGAGACCGCCGAGATGCGCCGGGCCACCTGGCGCGTGCCGCGCCACGGCGTGACGGGCACGGCGGCCAACTACGCGCTGCATCTCGCGCAATGCTGATCGTCGGACTCGACGTCGGCTCCACCACCGTCAAGGCGGTGGCGATGGACGGCGACACGCTGCGCTGGCAGCACTACGCGCGCCACAACACCAAACAAGCCGAGATGGTGCTCGAGTTCCTCCAGCGCCTGGAGACCGAGTGCGGCCTGACGCCCGGCCGCGACCGCCTCTACATCACCGGCTCCGGCGCGGGCCTGCTCGCGCCGCTCATCGGTGCGAAGACCGTGCAGGAAGTGGTCGCCGTGTCCGCGGCGGTCGAGAAACTGCATCCCGACGTCAACTTCGTCTCCGAGATCGGCGGCGAGGACATGAAGACGCTGTTCTTCAGCCCGACCGGCGATGGCAAGTCGAAGCAGGTGTACATGCAGTCCGCCTGCAGCGGCGGCACCGGAACGTTCATCGAGAAGACCGCGCGCAAACTGCACGTGTCCCCGGAAGCGCTGGCGCAGGCCGGATACGACGGCTACAACCTGCACCGCATCAGCTCGAAGTGCGGCATCTTCGCGGAGGCCGACGCGAACACGCTGATCAAGTCCGGCGTGCCCGTCGACGAGATCGTCGCGAGTCTGTTCGAGGCCGTGGTCTACCAGAACCTCGCCACGCTGACGAAAGGCAACACGCCGACGCCCGGTGTGTTGTTGTTGGGCGGCCCCAACCTGTTCTTCCGCGGCCTGCAGGAAGCGTGGCGCCATCATCTCGGCAAGTTGTGGAAGGAACGCAAGGTCGACGCCGATCCGGCGCACGCGATCCAGATCCCGGCGGAAGCCGTCTACTACGCCTGTCGCGGCTGCATCGAGATCGCGGCCGGCGAACCGGGCGTCGGCACGTACATCGGCCGCGACAAGCTCGCGCAGTGGATCGAGACGGGCCAGTGGGCAGCGAAAGCGCAGGAAGGCGCGCGTGGGCTCGTCAAGAACCAAGACGAACTCGACGGCTTCATCACGCGGTATTCGCCGACCGCCCGACAGGAGAACCGCACGACGAGCGGTGCCGTGCTCGTCGGTTGCGACTTCGGCAGCACCACGGCCAAGGCCGTCGTCCTGTCTACCGACCGTGAGCTGCTGTTCACCTGCTACACCCCCTCGCAGGGCAACCCGATCGAAGACGCGAAGGCGCTGTTCCGCCAGCTGCGCGCGGCCGGCTTCGAGCACATCGCCGCGCTGGCGCTGACCGGCTACGGCAAGGACCTGCTGAAGGACGTCATCGGCTCGGATCTCGGCATCGTCGAAACCGTCGCGCACGCCACCGCGGCGCTGCACTACTTCCCGGACGCGGACGTTATCTGCGACGTCGGCGGCACCGACGTGAAGATCATGATCCTGCGCCAGGGCACCGTGTCCGACTTCCGGCTGAATTCGCAGTGCTCGTCGGGCAACGGCGCGTTTCTTCAGGGCGTCGCCGAACGATACTCCGTGCCGCTCGAGGAATACGCCGGCCGCGCATTCAACGCGAAGGCCGTGCCCGCGCTGGCGATGGGCTGCGGCGTGTTCCTGCAATCCGACATCGTCAACCAGCAACGCAAGGGCTGGTCCGCGGACGAGATCATGGCGGGACTGGCCGCGGTGCTGCCGCTGAACGTGTGGGTGTACGCGGGGCAGTTGCAGAACCTCGCGGCCGCAGGCCGCAAGTTCATCCTGCAGGGCGGCACGCATCGCAATCTCGCGGTCGTGAAAGCGCAGGTGGATTTCATCAGCGCGAAGGTGCCCGACGCGGAGATCGTCGTGCACCCGTACTCCGGCGAGGCCGGGGCGATCGGCGCTGCGCTGTGCGCCGGCGACGTGGTCGCGGCCAACAAGCCCACGCGCTTCCGCGGCTACGACGTCATCGACTCGCTCGAATACACGAGCACGACCAACGAACACACCACCTGCACCTGGTGCCCGGTGAGCTGCAAGCGCACGTTCATCGACGTGCGTCTGCCGAACGGCGGCGGCCGGCCGTGGAGCAAGGTGCCGCTGGGCGCGGGCTGGGAGCGCGTGATCAGCGGCAATTCCTGCCCGAAGGGACTGGTGGAAGACGCCAGCGAGATGCGCCTCGTGAAGAAGAACCTGGAGAACACGCGTGATGCCCACCCAAACACTGCGGAGCTGGTTCGAGAAAACGCCTTTCGCCGCGCCAAGGCCGTCAGCTGACGCGGTCAAAGCCACGCGCGCGAAGCTGCGCGTCGGCATCCCGCGCGTGCTGAACCTCTGGTCGACGCACCAGTTCTGGATCGGCTTCTTCGATGCGCTCGGCATCGAGGCGCGGCATCTCGAGTTCTCGTCGGACAGCTCGGAAGACCAGGCCCGCCAGTTCGGCAAGGGCCGCGGCACCGTCGATTGTTGTTATCCCGTGAAGTGCATCAACGGTCACTACGGCGAACTGCTGGCGCGCGCGAAGCACCACAAGATCGACTGGCTGTTCTCGCCGATGATCTATTCGCTGCCCTCGTACCTGCAGGGCCACGTGCTCGAATCGCTCGCCTGCCCGCGCGTGATGGCCGCGCCGGAGAACATCAAGGCGGGTTTCCTCAAGGAGAAGGACGTGTTCGCCGAACAGGGCGTCGCGCACATCGCGCCGCTGGTGTCGCTGGGCGACGCACCGCTGGTGCCGAAGCAGCTGCACGGCGCGCTGCGCGACGTGTTGCCCGGCCTCACGTTCGACGAGACGCGCGATGCGGTGCGCGCCGGGTACGACGCGCTCGAATCCTTCGGCGCCCAGCTACGCGCGAAGGCGCGCGCCACGCTGGCGCAGTGTGCCGCCACCGACAAGCCCTGCATCCTCGTGCTCGCGCGTCCGTATCACATGGATCCCGGCATCGGCCACGAGATCGAAGTCGACCTGCAGGCGCACGGCTATCCCGTCCTGTGGACGCAATACCTCCCGACCGACGCCGACCTGCTCGACTGGATGTTCGGCGCCGACGTCGCCGCCGGGCACATCAAGTCGCCGCTGGACATCGCCGACGTCTGGCCGTCCTCGTACAGCGCCAACACGAACGAGATCCTCTGGGCCGCCAAGTTCGCGGCGCGCATGCCGTGGATCTCCTGCGTGGTGCGGCTGTCTAGCTACGAATGCGGCATGGACCAGCCTACCTACTCGCCGGTGCAGCAGATCGTCGAGCGGTCGGGGACGTTGTTCTTCTCGTTCCAGGATCTCGACTCCACCAAGCCGGCCGGCTCGGTGAAGATCCGCGTCGAGACGATCGCGTATTACCTGGAGAAGTACTGCGCCGGCATCGTCGCCGCCAAGAAGGCGGCGGCGCCGCCGCGGTGTCCGCTGCTCGGCGCCGCCGTCTAGTCAGCGGCGATCAGTCGACGATGGCCTTGCCGGCCTTGCAGGCACCTTCGCCGGTGTAACCGCGGCAAGGCATGTCGAATGTCGCCTTCACCTTGATCACGCGCTTGCCGAGCACGGGCTGCTCGTGCGCCGCGAACTCGAACGAGCCCGCGACGCCCTTGTCGTCGAAGCGGGTGATCGTCACCGTGCCACCGTCCGAGACGAACAGCGGCTGTTCCTTGTAGAGGATGGGCCACGCGATGAATCCCTTCACCTTGGGGTTGTTCGCGTCCGTCTGCGCCACGATCGGGTACGTGCCCGGACCGAACGGGAGGTCGGCTTCGGCGAGGTCACCCGACGAGACGCCGACGGCATACACCTGGTCCGATCCGCCGCCCTCCTTCATCACGCCGCACGAGACTTCGAGCGGCGGCGTCTTCCCCGGGACGAGGATCTTCCGCTGCTCCTCGTTCGCCCAGTAGGTGGAGTGCACGATGCTCGGCCCTTCGCCGAGCAGGCGCTTGCCGCGCGGATCCCAGTACGTCGTGAACTTGCCGGGCTCCGGCGACGTGAACTCGATTTCGCAGGCCTTGATCAGATCCTTGCCCGGATCCGCCGCGGCTGCTGCCGATTCGGCGGGAGCTTCCGCCGGCGCCGCGGCCGTCTCGGTCGGCGCCTCTTCCTTCTTTCCGCATCCCGCAATCAACAGACCCAGCGCCAACGCGCCGGCCACCTTCAGCGTCTGCATGTCATCCCTCGATGTGAGTTGTCCGCGGCGCGGATGGTGGCATTGCGCCGCGGCGCGCGCGACTGTCCGCGCTTGGCGACGTACGCGCAGAGTCGAGACTGGATCTAGCTAGTTGGCTCCGGGCAGACCGAAAACGACATAACCGCCCTTCCCCAGCGGCTCCGGCGAGCCGATCCCGCTCTCGCGCGAATCCAGGCCCCAGGTGTGCGGCGTCGTCGCGTTGACCACGATGTAGTGCCTGCCGCCGACCTCGAAGATCGCCGGCAACCCTTCCGCGACCATCGGCAACGCGTACTTCCACAACACGTCGCCGGTCTCCGCGTCGAACGCGTACAACACGCCGTCGCGCGCCGTCGAGAACACGAGGCCGGTCGACGTCACGATCATGCCCATGCGCTGCGAGCCGCGCGGCACGCCGTCGTCCTTGCCGCCGGCCTTCGTCGCGTCGAGGTCCTGTCCCAGCGGCTTCTTCCACTTGATGCGGCCGGTGTTCAGGTCGTAGGCGATGATCTGCGACCACGGCGATCCGAGTAGATAGGGATAACCGAGGCCATAGTCCGTGAAGTAGCGCTGCCCCGGATGCGCGACACCCGCCGGGTAGTCGGGCGCCGGCGGCGGCGCGACACCCGCCGCGGGCGCGGGCGGCACCGGCCGCGCGATGCCACCCGTCGCGACCACCGGCCCCGCCGGCGGCGGCGCCGCGGGCAGATCCCCGGGCCGGCGCATGCGCGCGCCGCCACCGAAGAACGCGAGGATGTCGGCGATCTGCTCCTCGCTGACGTGCGGCAGCGGCGGCATGCGGCCATTGCCGTAGACGACGATGCGGCGCAGCTGCGGCATGCCGATCTGCCCGCCGATGCCGAGCAGCGACGGCGCCGCCGGCGTGCCGGCGCGATCCGCGCCGTGGCACATCGCGCAGCTCTCGCCGTACACCTTCTCGCCGCGCTTCACGGCCTCCGGATTCGGCGGTCCGAAGAAATTCCGCACCGGCCGGTCCTTCTGCTCCTCGAGCTTGTAGAACGACGGGAAGTCCTGGTTCAGCAGATAGAGCATGCCGGCGCCGGGATTCGCCGCCGTGTTGCCCCAGTTCGTGCCGCCGACCGCGCCGGGCACCACGGCGCTCTCGACGAGCGCCGGCGGATTGAACAGGCCGGTGCGCGCCTTCGAGATGCGCTCGCGCCAGCTCGCGCGCTCGGCGTCGGTGATGAAGTACGGCGTGAGGTCGTCCGGCTTCACGATCTGCCGCGCGGTCGGCTCGAGCACGGGGAACGGCTGCGTCGGCCACGACTGCTCGCCCGGCACGTCGCTCTTCGGCACGGGCCGCTCTTCGATCGGCCACACCGGCTTGCCGGTGACGCGGTCGAACACGAACACGAAACCCTGCTTGGTCGCCTGCGCCACGGCGTCTATCTTCCTGCCGTCCTTGCGCACCGTCAGCAGCTGCGGCGCGGCCGTCGGGTCGTAGTCCCAGAGATCGTGGTGGACCATCTGGAAATGCCACAGCCGCTTGCCGGTCTTCGCGTCCAGCGCCACGAGGCAGTCGCTGAAGAGATTCATGCCGATGCGGTCGGCGCCGTAGTAGTCGTACGTCGGCGATGACACTGGTAGATAGACGATGCCGCGCCTGGCGTCGACGCTCATCTCGCCCCAGACGTTCACGCCGCCGGCGTATTTCCACGCGTCCTTGGGCCACGTGTCGTAACCGAACTCGCCCGGCTGCGGAATCGTGTGGAACGTCCACGCGAGCTTGCCGGTGATCACGTCGTATGCACGCACGTGCCCGGGCGCCGAGAAATACCCCTCGCCCGGCGAGCTGCCGAGGATGATGAGGTTGCCGACCACGCGTCCCGGCGTCGCCGACGCCACGCGGCGGATGGTCGCCGGATCGCGATCCAGCCCGACGCGCAGATCCACCGCGCCGTTCGTGCCGAACGTCGTCACGGTCTTGCCCGTCTTCGCGTCGATCGCCTGCAGCAGGTCGTCCATCACGAACAACAGCCGCCGCTGCCGGCCGTCGCGGCTCTTCCAGAAATTGATGCCGCGGTTGGTGATGCCGCGCAGGTTCGCGTGGATCCACAGCTCCTGCCGCGTCTTCACGTCGATCGCCACCAGCGAGCTGCCCTTCGCCAGCACGTACATCACGCCATCGACGATCACCGGGTTGAACTGGTACGCGCGCTCGTCGTTCGTCGGATACGTCCACAACGGCGCGAGCTGCGCGACGTTCTGCTTCGTGAGGTCGGGCGTCACGGCGAATTTCGCCTGGTCCGGCGAGCCGCCGTAGTCGGGCCACTCGGCGGCAGGTGATACCGATACCATCGACAGCAACAGCGCAGTAGCTAGAGAGAGGCGCATGTCAGTGGGCCGCGCGCGGAGTGACGTCGCTGACGTCGGGAGTCGGCGAATCGACGCCGGCCTTCGGCACCTCGAGGTGCGCCGCCCAGGCGATGCCGTTCAACAGGAACTTGCGGTAGTTGTCGAGCGCGAGGTTGTCGCGGAAGTCGAGCCCGCCGAACACGAAGCCGCGGCCGCCGTCGTCGCGCTGGTACGCCCACGATGCGATCTGCGGCCCGACCTTGAACTTGTCCGCCGTCGGCGTCGCGAGGATGAGGTCCGTGCGGCGCTTGTCATTCGGCAGCAGGAACCGGCAGAAGATCTCGTCGCGATATTTCCAGGGCTTCACGCCGCGCAGGATCGGGTGGCGTTTGTTCTCGAGCGCCATCTTCCAGTCGTCCTGCGGATTCTTCGAACCGATCTGCACCCACAGGCCGCCAGTCCAGTTGAGGTAGTAGTCACGCGCGCGCCAGTTCTCGACCCAGTTCGCGTAATGCAGCACGACGATGCCGATCTTCTGCGCCCTGATCTTCTCGTCGAGCGACTTCAGCCACGCCGTGGTCGCTTCGTCGTAGCCGCGGCCGTTCGTCGTCGGGTTCGGCGGGAACAGCGGATGCGTTTCGTTCTCCGCGCGATCCGAGCTGCTGTCGATGACGATCGCAGTGACGCCGTCGAGCACGGCCAAATCCTGCGGCAGGCGGCCGTTGATGACCTCGGTCTTCACGCCCTTCAGGTTGGTCGATGCCTCGAGCGAAGCGGCCAACGTGCGCAGGTCGCGTTCGTATTCGTGCCGGCCGGGAAAGCCGTGATCGCGCGGGCCGGCGAGGAACAGGATCTTCGGATCGGCCGCCGCCGCGGTCTGCACCGCGCCGACTCCCCCGAGAACGCAGATCAACAGGATCATCGTTGTTCTTTTCACGCGCCGAGTTTATGCGATGCCCGTCGCGAAAAACTGCCCGCGCGGCCCCGTACGGACCGCCCCACGGACAATAATCCGCCGCGCGTCTTGGGGTCCGCAGAAAGTTCCCCGCCGTGGTTCGCAACCCGCTGTCGGTGCGCGCCGCGGCCATCGGGGTTGCCACAATTGATCACCGGATTTTCCCGGCCCCGCTGCTACGATTCGCGCGTGCCTTTCACCGTCTCCCATGCCGCCGCGGTCCTGCCGCTGCAACGCCTCACCCGCTCCCGCATCCCGCTCGCCGCGATGATGATCGGCAGCATGGCGCCCGACTTCGGCTACTTCCTGCCGATGGGCGTCGGCCGCGACGACACGCACGACTTCGACGGGTTGTTCCTGTTCTGCCTGCCGGTGGGTCTCGCCGTGTGGCTGCTGTTCGTGCGCGTGCTCGAGCGGCCGACCATCGAGCTGCTGCCGCAGCGCTGGCGCGAACGCATCCCGCGCTCGGATGACGTGTCGCTCAAAGCGCTGGTGCTCGCCGGCATCGGCATCCTGATCGGCGCGCTGACCCATCTCGCCTGGGACGCGTTCACGCACGCGAACACGTCGGTCAGCGACCTGTTCCCGTTCATCTACGCGAAGATGTTCGAGTTCCGCGGCCGCAACATCCGGCTGTTCCACGTGCTGCAGTACGCGAGCTCGGTCGGCGGCCTGCTGGCGCTGGCGTGGTGGGGATGGCGATTGAAGGACGCGCCGCTGCCGAAGAAGCCGGTGACGGCGCCCGTCCGCAATTTCGATTTCCTCACCGACCGCGCGCGCATCGCTGCGGTGGCCGGCGTGATCGGGACGTCAGCCGGCGTGGCGCTGCTGACGTTCGTCGCCACCCGCGGCATCCCGATCGAACACCGCGTGTTCTATCTCATCACCCACAGCATGACCGCGGGCCTGATGGCGTGGTGCGTGGTCGCCGTTCTGATCAACCGCACCGCGGTTCGTCAGGCCGCTTCGACCGGCGGCTTGTAGGTCACGCCGCAGCCGCCGAGCCCGCAGTACCCGTTCGGGTTCTTCGCCAGGTACTGCTGGTGGTATTCCTCGGCGTAGTAGTACTCGGGCGCGTCGAGGATCTCGGTGGTGATCGTGCCGCGATGAGCGGCCGTCAGCGCCGCCTGGTAGGCGCGCTTGCTGGCCTCCGCCGCCTTCTTCTGCGCGTCGCTGTACACGTAGATGGCCGAACGGTACTGCGTGCCGACGTCGTTGCCCTGGCGCATGCCCTGCGTCGGGTCGTGCGATTCCCAGAACGTCTTCAACAGCTGGTCGATGCCGACCTTGGCCGGGTCGTAGACCACGCGCACGACCTCGGTATGGCCGGTGCGGCCGGAGCAGACCTCTTCATAGGACGCGTTCGGGGTGTGGCCGCCCGCGTAGCCGACCGACGTCGTGACCACGCCCGGCACCTGCCAGAACTTGCGCTCGGCGCCCCAGAAGCAGCCCAGGCCGAAGAGCACTTCCTCGAGGCCGTTGACCGCGGGTTGTTTGATCTGCGAGCCGTTGACGAAGTGCTTGCCGCCCAGCGGCGTCGGCGTCGCGCGGCCGGGCAGCGCCTCGTCGCGCGCCGGGATCGAGGTCTTCTTGCTGAGGAGGGCCATGGGGTCTCCACTCGGAATCGGGGTTGGCCAGCAGTGTGGGGTCGTGTCCGCGTTTACTCAAGACGTTACACTGCCGCGCGCATGACGGAATCCGCCAGTACCCCGCGTTTACGGGCCACGTTCGCCATCTATCTCGGCCTGGTCGCCGCCACGGCCATCATTGGGCCCGACCTGGTCGGGAACACGACGTATTACCTCAGCGGCGTGCTCGGGTTCCTGTGCGTTGCGCTGGCCTGCCTGGGGCGGCTGTGGAGCTCGGTGTTCATCGCCGGGCACAAGGACGAATCGCTGGTGGTCACCGGGCCGTATGCGCGGCTGCGGCACCCGCTGTACGCGTGCTCCATCCTCGGTGCGTTCGGGTTGGGGTTGACCAGCCGGTCGATCCTGCTGTGCATCATCGTCGTCGCGTTGATCTCGTCGCTGGTGGTGTACGCGGCGTCCTGCGAGGAGCAGTTCCTGGCGGAGCAGTTCCCCGAGACGTTCGCGGCGTACGTCGCCGCTGTGCCGCACAAGTGGTGGCCCGGCGCGTCGCGCGCGGCGTTGCCGGAGACGCTTGACGTGCGGCCCGCCGTGTTCTGGAAGGCGTTCCTCGATGCGGCGTCGTTCTTCGCGTTATGGGTGCTGGTATCGCTCGCGGCGGAAGTGCGACTGGGCTGACTCCTATTGCGGTGGCTCGCGGTGCGGAGCAGGCTCGCGCGCATGAAGACACGCCGTCTGCCGGGATGGATCGCGGGGCCGACGTTCGCCGCCGTCGGGCTAACAACCTTGACGGGCCTGGCCGCCTGTTCGCTGGTCAATCCACCGCCGCCCGTGCTGGCGCGCGCCGCGTCGGTGACCCTGCTCGATACGCCGTGGCGGCTGACGCGGTTGGGGGATCGGATGATCGACAATCCCGCGGGTGAGCGCGCGGTGATGTTGACGCTGGCGTCGTCCAGCAATGCCGTGACGGGGAATTCCGGCTGCAACCGGATGTTCGGCCACTACGCGTTGGAGAACGACATGCTGAAGTTCGACGGCCTCGGCGGAACGAAGATGTTCTGCGAGGGGCGGATGGAGCTGGAGCAGTCGGTGAACAATGCGCTGATGGCGACGATCAGCTGGAAGATCACGGATCAGGTGCTGGAGTTGCGGGATGAGACTAACAAGGCGGTGGCGACGTTCAAGGCCGACTTGAATCGCTAGGACGATCGTCCGTCTCGGACCTACATTCAGAAGCGCAGCGGAACTCGCGGCGTGGCAAGCCAACTAGGCTCACGCACATCTGGCAACGGAGGTTCTCAATCGCCGCGATAAGGTGGGACCAACTACCACTTGCCGACACCGGGCTTGGATGCGATCCTGCGCGGCCTCACCGATGTCGGTCGCGACGCCGAGCGATAGCGCGAAGTCAATCAGCAAAAGATGACGTCGTTGAACCGGCTCAAGTGTGAACACATCCAGCAGGCATAGGCGCGACTGCCGGGAACAAAACTGCAGCGTAGCGTTTTGCGCGGTGAAGACTTCAAATTGGACTCGAGCCGAAGGTGAGCCTGAACCGCTCGGCTTTCACGAATACTCATCTAGGATCTTAAAGACAAGCTGTTTGCCCGGGCCGCAGAAGTAGCGAAAATCGCCATTCGGGTTCTCAACCTTGCGTACTTCGATCTGATTGAGGGGAATAAATATTTCTCCCTCCTCACGCAAAACCGCCGCGTGCCCGTTTGCAACCATGTCCGCGACCAAGCGACGCAAACTGAACGCAAGAAGCTGATCAGCGAGCGCAAGCTTCATGATGTCCTGATCTTGCAGAAGCTGGGGCTCACGCTCCAAGACTGGCAACAGTCCAGCCAACCCGATGTCAGCGTTCTGCGAACGAAGATATTCCTTCGCTGCGACCGCAGTGAATAAGATCCGGTGACGCTCGGCATCAAAGTAGTACATCGGGCCGGGCTCGCGGGTCGGTAGCACAACCGATGTCGCATCTAACAACCGGCTGAACTTTGAGCCCGAACCCGCTCCGCATTCACCCTCGATCCGCGCGACACCTACTGCATTGCAAGCGCCCAGTGCGCTGGCGGCCAGCGCTACGAAAAAGTTGCTGAAAAGAATTTTTTCTTTCACTTGTCTGGCCTCGAAATTCCGCCAGTCATTGACGAATTTCGCCGCCACTCAACCACTCACTGCCCCTTCGCTGCACACCGATACTCCCGCGTCACCCGCGTCTTCTTGCACAAATCCCTCTCCCCCTCGATGCAGGTATCGTGCTCTCCGTTCCGCGACGCCGCCGGATACCCCCAATCCTTGCACCGCTCCTTCGCCATCTCCGCCGCCGCGCGCTCGTCCACCTGCGGACTCTCGAACCGCCGGTACTCGTACGACAGTTGCACCATCCCCGCCTGCTGGTCGGAATCCGTTTCCGTCCACAGCTTGTAGGTAGTGCATCCCGAGACCGTCAGGGCCAGCACGGCGAGCATCAGGTTCTTCATGGCCTTCCTCGTGGCGAAGTCGATACCGACTGTAGCGTCTTTTCAGACCGGGAAACCGCCGCCGCGTTCTGGCAACTTCCCCGGCGGCACGTTATACAGGCGTCCATGCATCGCCCCGCGTGGCTCGCATCGTTCGTACTCGCCCTGCTGGCCGCCGGCGCCAGCGGGGCCGACGAGTCTCCGCAGTCCTCCACGGTCATCGGCGCGCTGAACCAGCGCCTGGCGCAGGGTTCCGCCGCGCTCGAGGCCGGCCGCTACGAGGAAGGCGTGCGCCTCTCGCTCGAAGGCCTCGACGACATCGCCAGCCGCCGCGATCTCGCCGCGGGCCACGCCAACCTCTGCGCCGGCTACGCCGCGCTGAAACGCTTTGACGCTGCCCTGCCCCACTGCAATCGCTCGATCGAGCTCGACGGCAACAACTGGCGCGCCTTCAACAACCGCGCCGCGGTGTTCGTCGGGCTGCAGCAGTTCGATCTCGCGATGACCGACGTCAACACGGGCCTGGCGATGGCGCCGGACTCGCCCATCCTCCGCAAGAGTGCCGAAGTGGTGAAGGAACACCGCGACGCCGCGCGACGCGACAAGCGCCGCCGGCCGGTTCGCGCCTGATGCCGCTGCCCGAACAGGTGCCCGGCGCGGAAGCGTCGCAGTTCCGGCTGCTCGGCACACGCCGCTTCCTGCCGTTCTTCCTGACGCAATTCTTCGGCGCGTTCAACGACAACGTGTTCCGCAACGCGCTGATCGTCACGGTGACGTTCGGCGCGTCGGCGGCGGCGGATGCCAGCCTGATCTCGAACCTCGCACAGGCGCTGTTCATCCTGCCGTACTTCCTGTTCTCGGCGCTGGCGGGGCAGATCGCGGACAAGTACGAGAAGAGCATGCTGATCCGTCGCACTCGGCTGGCGGAGGTGGCGTTGATGCTGGGCGCCGCGGCGGCGCTGTACTCGGGGCACGTGCCGACGTTGCTGGGCCTCATCTTCCTGTTAGGCGTGCTGGCGACGATCTTCGGGCCGCTGAAGTACTCGTTGATGCCGCAGCACCTGCGCACGAGCGAGCTGGTCGGCGGCAATGCGCTGGTGGACGCGGGGACGTTCATCGCGATCCTGATCGGCACGATCGCGGGCGGGCTGCTGATCCCGACATCCGATGCGGCGCGCGCGACGATGGAAGCCACGGGCACGAGCCCGATGAACCTGGCCGCGATCGTCATGATCGTGGTTGCCGCGCTGACTTACGGCTTCGCGCGGCTGATCCCGCGTGCCGAGGCCACGGACCCGGGGTTGAAGATCGACTTCAACCCGGTGACGTCGCTGGTCAGTGTCGTGAAGTTCGCGGCGCAGACGCGATCGATCTTTCTCTCGCTGCTGGGCATCTCGTGGTTCTGGCTGGTGGGGGCGCTGCTGCTGGCCCAACTACCCGCGTATGCGCGCGACGTGCTCGGCGGCGACAAGACGGTGTACACGCTGCTGCTGGCGTCGTTCTCGATCGGCACGGCTATCGGCTCGCTGGCCTGCGAAAGGTTGTCAGGCCACAAGGTGGAGATCGGGCTGGTGCCGCTGGGGTCGATCGGCATGACGGTTTGTTTGTTGGACCTGTACTTCGAGCATCCGGGCGCCACGGCGGCAGGCGCGACGGCGGTGTCGTGGACGGCGTTCCTCGCCGCCGGCGGCTGGGACATCGCGCTCGACTGCGCGTTGATCGGCCTGTTCGGTGGCCTGTTCATCGTGCCGCTGTACGCGCTGATCCTGCACCGCTCGGCCGAGAGCCACCGCGCGCGCGTGATCGCCTGCAACAACATCCTGAACGCGGGGTTCATGGTGATCGCGGCGGCGCTGGCGATCGTGTGGCTGGACGTGCTGAAGCTGTCGATCCCGCAGCTGTTCATCCTGGCGGCGGTGCTGAACGCGGCGGTGGCGACGTATATCTACTCGCTGGTGCCCGAGTTCCTGATGCGGTTCCTGTCGTGGGTGCTGGTCAACGTGATGTACCGCATCCGCGTGCGCGGGCTGGAGAACATCCCGGAGCACGGGCCGGCGCTGATCGTCAGCAACCACGTGAGCTTCATGGATGCGCTGGTGATCGGCGGCAGCGTGCGGCGGCCGGTGCGGTTCGTGATGGATCACAACATCTTCAAGATCCCGATGATGGGGTTCATCTTCCGCACGGCGCGGGCGATCCCGATCGCGCCGGCGCGCGAGGATGCGAACGCGTTGAAGCAGGCGTTCGACCAGATCGATGCGGAGCTCGCGGCGGGTGAGATCGTCTGCATCTTCCCGGAGGGGAAGCTGACGCGCGATGGCGAGATGAACGAGTTCAAGACGGGCGTGGAGCGGATCCTGGAGCGCCGGCCGGTGCCGGTGATTCCGCTGGCGCTGCGCGGGTTGTGGGGCAGCTTTTTCAGCCGGCGCGGCGGCAAGCCGGCGATGACGCAGCTGCCGACGCGGTTCTGGTCGAAGATCGAGGTGGTGGTGACGGCGCCGGTGCCTGGTGATGATGCGAGTGCGACGGGGCTGCAGAAGATCGTGTCCGGTCTGCGCGGCGAGTGGCAGTAGGGTCCGTCCCCGTCGTGGTCCCCCTCAAGGCCGACACATTCGGCACCGTCACGCGCATCGACGACACGGTGATCCGCGACACGCGCCTCGCCCGCCCCTGGGCCCGCCGCCTCGCGCTCCACCTCCTCCGCCGCGAACACCGCGCCCTCACGCGCCTGGCACTCGGCCCCGGCCTCGACGGCATCCCCCGCGTCATCGACCTCGCCCCCGGCCGCCTCACCCGCAGCTGGATCGACGCCTCGCCCATGCAGATCGCCCGGCCCCGCGACCCGAACTACTTCCGCGCCGCGATGAAACTGGTCCGCCGCCTGCACGCCGCGAACGTCATCCACAACGACCTCGCCAAGGAAACGAACTGGCTGGTCACGCCCGACGGCCGCCCCGCGCTCGTCGACTTCCAGCTGGCGATGACGCTGACCCGCCGCGGCCCGCTGGCCCGCGCACTCGGCCACGACGACATCCGCCACCTGCTGAAGCACAAGCGCTCCTATCTACCGGACCGCCTGACCGCCCGCGAGAAACGCATCCTGGCGACGCCGTCCCTCGCCGCCCGCCTGTGGATGGCCAGCGGCAAGCGGGTCTATCTATTCATCACGAGAAGGATCCTGCACTGGCGCGACCGCGAAGGCGCCGGCGATCGCGGCGCCGCGCCGCCCGACGGGCGCTAGCTACCCGCGGCCAGCTTGTGCGGCCGGATCCCGATCCGGAACACGTTGCCGCTCGGCGACGTCACCTGCACCGTCGCTTCGTCATCGTCGGCCGCCACCAGCTTCGGCTCCGCGACCCGCACCCACTGCGCCGACTTGGAGAACTCGTCGACGCGCAACGACAACATCACCGCGCCATCCGCCGCCAGCGTCGGCACGACGATCACGCGCATCCGCCCTTCGAGCCGGATCTCCGCATCCTTGCCCTCGGCCGTGATGAGCTGCGACGTCGACAAGGATTGCTCGTTCAGCGCCAGGTTCACGTCGAGCATCACCTGGTCCGCGCGCACCGTCTGCGCGAAGAACGCGCCGCACACCCCGGCGATCAGCGTCGCCGCGACCGCCCACCAGCGACCGCCGCGTCGTGGCGCCCGCTCGCGCACCGCCGGTATTGGCGGCATGGTCTCGACGACCTGCGTCGCCGGCACCGCGTCATCCGGCCGCCCCACCTCCGCCTCCACCCGCAACGCCCCCACCTCGACCCCGAACACCGCCGCCAGCCCCCGCGCCGTCTCGTACGACGCATTCCCGCTGCTCTCCACCCGTTGCACGGTGCGCAGCGACAGGCCCGCCGCCTCCGCCAGGTGCTCCTGGCTCCACGCGCGAGTCTCTCGTTCCTTCCGGATGCGGTTCGAATCGATGAGCATGTCCACGATCGCGTCCTCCGTTGAAAACGGGGACTGTCCGCGAGGAGGCGCGTCGCGGCCACGACAGTACTACGTCAGCGACCCGCCAGTCGCCCGGCAACGTCAGCCCGGCAACACCGTCTGCTGGTAGAACACGCCCTTCCAGCCTTCTTCATATCGCCGGAACAGCGTCGACACGAACATCTCGCGCGCCGCCGCACCCGGCGCTTCGATCGAAGCGCGATACGTGACCATGCCCGCGTCGTCGCTCAACGCGATCGCGCGCGCGTCCTCGATCTTCGACGCGCGGAACCCGCCGTCCTTGAGCATCGCGAGCACGCGCTGCTTCGTCAGCACGCCCTCCGGCATGACGCAGATCGCGTCGTCCGCGAGGTACTCGGCATAGAACACCGTATCGCCGCGCTCGAGCGCGCGCACCGACGCCGCCTGCAGCGCGAGCAGCACGACTTCGATCTCGGTTTCGAACGGGTCGGCGGGCAGGCCCTGCTTCAGGGCCGCGGGGATGGAGCTCAGGTGCGACATGTCGCGCATCCTGCGATGGGCGTGGCCGTCCGCACTGTCAGACGACGCCGAGTTTCCGCGCTCGATTCCGCCACCGCGGTGATCTCGTCCGCCCTAAGGGTCGCGGGTAGTTTGATCGCCTTGCCGGCGACTCAGCCCACGTCCTTCGCGTACACGAGGAACCCGAAGTGCTTCGCGACCTTGTCGTACAACGTGCGCCCCGGCGTGTTCGTTGCATGCGTCTGCCAGTACACGCGCTTGCAGCCGGCTTCCTGCGCGCGCTCGTACGTCGCATTGATCAGCGCGCGCCCGATGCCGTGGCCGCGCAACTCGGCGAGGGTGAACAGGTCCTGCAGGTAACACAGGTTTTCGATGCGCGACGTCGCGCGATGGAAGAGGTAGTGGCACAACCCGACGACGTGCCCGTCGCGCACGGCGACCAGGCAGTGCACCGGCTCGCTGGCGTCGAAGAAACGGCGCCACAACGTCTGCGTCACTTCCTCGGGCAATGCGGTGGGGCCGGTGCGTTCGTAGAACGCGTTGTAGTCGTCCCAGAGCGGGCGCCATTCGTCGTGGTCTTCGGGCCGGACGGCGCGGATGTCGATCGGCTTCTTCGTCTTCGTCATTTCTTCGCCTGGATCTCCGTCCCGACGCACATCGGGAACTCGAGGGCCAACTCGTCCTGTTTCTGCAGGAACTCTTCGACTTCCAGGTGGCGCGCGAGCAGCGCCATCCAGCGATTCCACCAGGTCTGGACGACGCCGATGACCCAGGCGTTCTGTATGCGCGACAACTGCAGCGCCACCGAGCGGTCTCCCGCTTCGGCGACCACGTAGACCTGCGCGGTGCACATCGGCCCCTCCTCGCAGGGACAACCGTCGACAACCGGCGAGATGTTGATCATCGAACGCGCCGCGACCTTCGACATCAGCGCCTCGATCTCGCGCACCTCGTTGTCCGAGATGTTGAGGTCGCGCAGCGGCTCGTCGCGCCGCTGCGGGCGGATCTCGACCGCGCGGTGCAGGTTGCGTTCGACGCGCAGCAGTTCCTCGGATGGCTGCGCGGCCCAGCGGCCCGCGCGCATCGGCACCGGCGGCTTCGACGCCGTCTGTGCGAACGCGCTGGACGTCAGCAAGGACGCGGTGACCGTGAGAAAAATCCGCATGGCGCGATCCTATGTTTTGACTCTCGCCACAGGCAACGCGCGCAGCGCCGATCCCGGGTTTTCCTGAAAAAACGCGCGCGCCCCCTATCGCCCTCAAATAGGAATGATTATCATCTGGCCGCTCCTTATTCTTAGCCAGCCTCCCGGCGCCCACCCCTCGCGGCGCCGACGCCAGCCAGCCCCTTTCTTCCCGGCTTCACGGCGATGAGGTTTGTCATGCGTTCGCGATTTGTTTGTCTGGCCCTGGCGTTGTCAGGCGTTCCGTTCGTCCATGCCGCGGATGCGGATGGCGAATCGAAGACGATGGAAACCATCCGCGTCGAAGCAGAAGTCCCGAATGAAACGTCGGCGACCAAACTACCGCTGACGCTGCGCGAGACGCCGCAGTCCGTCACCGTGTTCTCCGCGGCGCGCATCGAGGACCAGAACCTCACGTCGATGGCCAAGCTGCTCGACAGCACGCCCGGCGTCTACAGCTACGCCTGGGACACCGAGCGCGTCATCTTCTCGACGCGCGGCTTCGTCATCGACAGCCTGCTCTACGACGGCGTGCCCGCCGCCGAGAACGGCAACACCAGCTCCGTCGACGACACCGTCGACACCGCACTGTTCGAACGCGTCGAGATCGTGCGCGGCGCCACCGGCCTGATGACCGGCGCCGGCAGCCCGGCCGCGTCGATCAACCTGGTGCGCAAACATGCCGACGCGAAGGACGTCGCCGCCTCGCTCGACCTCTCCGGCGGATCGTGGAACAACCGCCGCGTCGCGGCCGACATCGGCGCCGCGCTGACGGCCGACGGCGCCTGGCGCGCCCGCGCCATCGGCGTGTACGAAGACCGCGATTCGTTCCAGGATCTCTACAACACGAAGCGCAAGGTGCTGTACGGCATCGTCGATGGCGACCTCTCGCCCGACACGCGCGTGTCCTTCGGCTTCGACTTCACCGACAACGAACCGACCAGCAACACCTGGGGCTCGTTCCCGCTGTTCCTCTCCGATGGCTCGCCCGCCAACTGGTCACGCGCCGTCACCACGGCGCCCGACTGGACGTTCTGGGACCGCACCACGAAGTCCGCGTTCGCCGAGTTCTCGCATCGCTTCGCCAACGAGTGGACGCTGTCGGCCAACGCGACGCTGCGCCGCTACGACGAGGATCTCGCGCTGTTCTATGTCTACGGATTCCCGGACGTGGAAACCGGCGAGGGACTCGACCCGTTCGCCTACCGCAGCAAGGCCAGCACGGACACGCTGGCGCTCGATGTGCATGCCAGCGGCAACGTCACGTGGTTCGGCCGCGAGCACGAGCTCGTGTTCGGGTACAACGGCTCGAAGATCGAGGAGACGGGCCGTGAATACGCCCCCGACACGCTCGCGCCGGTCGGCAACTTCTTCGACTGGGACGGCTCGTACGCGAAGCCGGCGTTCGATCCGGTCGGCGTGACGCTGACGGACAACGACACGCGCCAGAACGGCGTTTACGCCGCCGGCCGCTTCGCGCTCGCCGATCCGCTGAAGCTGGTCGCGGGCGCGCGCTTCGCCACCTGGAAAGGCGATCACTTCTACCTGTACGACTCGCCGACCGTCACCTTCCACCCCGAGTACGAGAAGGTGATCCCGTACGCCGGGCTCATCTTCGACGTCTCGAAACAGTTCTCGCTGTTCGCGAGCTACACCGAGATCTTCAAGCCGCAGCTCGCGCGCGACGTCGACGCGCACTACCTCGACCCGCTGGACGGCAACAGCGTCGAGTTCGGCGTGAAGGGCGAACACTTCGACGGCCGCTTCAACACGTCGCTGACGGTGTTCGAGACGAAGCAGGACAACGTCGCCACGCCCGCCATCGATCCGGACTCGGGCGAACCGATCCGCCTGCCGGACGGCACCGCGGCCTCGTTCGCCGCCGACGGCACGCGGACGCGCGGCTTCGAGCTCGAGGCGAGCGGCGAGATTGCCGCGGGCTGGACGGCGTCGCTGGGCTGGTCGAAATACCAGATCGAGGATGCGACGGGGGCGTCGATCCGTACGTTCACGCCGCGCTCGCTGATCCGCCTGTTCACCACGTGGACACCGGCCGCGCTGGAGAAGCTGACGATCGGCGGCGGCGTCAACTTCCAGTCCGACAGCTACACGACGGTGGGCGCGCCCGACGGCGCGTTCACGCTGCGCCAGGGCGACGTGACGAACGTCTCGCTGATGGCGCGTTACCAGCTGACGGACAAGGTCTCGGTGCAGCTGAACGGCAGCAACCTGCTGGACGAGAAGTACTACGTGCTCGACGAGTACGACAACACGCACTACGGCGAGCCGCTGGCGGTCTCGGCCTCCGTCAACGTCCGGTTCTAATGGGGACAGTCCCCGTTTCCCAGCAAAAGGGGACAGTCACGTGGGGCGGTCGCTGGCGACCGCTCCTTCCGTGACGCGCTTCATGCGCCGTCACTTGCCCGCGTGCCCGGCACTCTCTACCCTTGCGCGCCATGGCCATCGTTCATCCGCACAACCTGCGTCGCCCCGAAGTGGGCATCCAGCGTCCCTATGGCGTGCGCATCACGCTGAAGCACGGCGATCCGTTCAAGAAGCTCTTGGGCGCGGACTGGAACAAGACGCACTGGTACGGCACCGCCGCCGAGCGCGATGCGGCGCTGGTCGAGATGGCCCGGCGTCATGAGTATTCGCGCGGCAGCGACAAGCCGGCGTTGAATTTCGACAAGGTCGAGAAGCTGCACGAGTCGCGGGGTCTGTAGCGCCCGCCTCCCCTCTTCCACACATTCACGGACGGCGTCGCTTCGACGCCGTGAATGGTGTGCGGCAGCACTAAAAAGTCCGCCCCAGGAACAGGTAGTACGCCGACCCCCCGTCATCATCGAACCCGGTCGCGAAATACACCGGTCCTAACAACGTATCCATCCCGATGAACACGCTGCCGTTCGTCTTCGCGCTGGCGAACGACATCTCCTTGCGCGTCGTCCACACGTTGCCCTTCTCGATCGACGCACCCAGGTACACCGGCACGTCCAGGAACCCCTGCGTCCCCTTCGTCCCGATCTGCCGATAGAAGATGCCGCGCGCGATCGCGAAATGCGGCCCGACCAGCGTATCCGGCGTCGTGCCCGACAGGTTCAGAAATCCGCCCAGCGAGTAATACGACCGCGCCACGTCGACCTCGGAATCGAGCCGCGTGCCCGCCGTCGTCCAGATGATCGCGGTGTTGCGCCCCCACGATTTCGCATGCAGCCAGTCGAACAGCAGCAGGTTCGCATCGCCTTCCTGGCTCTCGCGTTCGCCTTCCCACCCGATCTGCCACGTGCTGCCGTGCCGCGGGAAGTTCACGTCGTCGACGCTGTCGTAGCGGTATTCCGCGAACAGGTTGTGATTGTCGAAGTCCGTCGGCGGCAGCAGCGGATCGCCGACGCGCACGCGCGCCGCGCCCACCGACCGGCCGGCGCCGATGCGCACCTCTCCATAGCTGCCGAGCTCGCGCCCGAGATCCAGCCCATAAGTTGTCGAGCGCACGCGGTACTCGGCGAGGATGTGCTCGTCGTCGTCCGCGATCTGCAGCGTGCGGATCTGGAACTCCGCGTGCGGCGCGACGAACCAGCGCGACCGGTAGCCGACGGGTAGATAGATTTCGGTGGCGACGCGCGGCGTCTCGCCCACCTGCAGGTCCCAGGTCCATTCACCGCCGTACCGCGTGATCTCGGCCAGCGTGCCGCGCACCGCGGCGTTGAACGACGAGTTGCCCTCGAAGTCGTTCTGCAGCTGCAGCCCGAAGCGCAGGTAGTTAGGCCCCCACGAATTGCGCCGCGTCGTCAGCGCCAGTCCGTACTCCGGCGGCTCGCCGGGCAGCGGATCGTTCTGCATCAGCCGGTAGTCGAAGTTCTCGAGATTGCCCTGCCCGTACAGCTCCGCGACGCGCTTCGACAGCTTGTCGCCATCCGCCGGCTTGCCGATCTGGTCGGCGAACAACGCCTCGATGGCGCCGGCATACCGCTCCGATCCCGGATCCACGCGCAGCCACTCCACCTTCGGCAGGTCCTTGCGGATCGCCGAGCGCGCCACCGCCAGCCGCTCGAACTCCGGCTCGGGGATCGACAGCGCCTGCAGGCGCTCGAGCTGCCCGCGCGCGGCCTGCTCGCCGAGCAGCATCGCCTTCTCGTGATCGCCGAAATCGAGCGACGAGAAGTCGCCGAGCGCCGGGTCGATGACGACGTCGCGCGACGTCAGCGTCTTGCGCTGCTCGTTCGTGTTGTGGCGGATGAGGATCGCCAGCATCTGGTTCGACACCGTGGCGACCGAATCGAGCTTGCCGCGCTCGAGCAGCGGGAATCCGCAGTCGACGACGATCAGCAGGTCGACGCCCATCTCGCGCGCTACGTCCACCGGCAGGTTCGACGACAAACCGCCGTCGACCAGCAGCCGGCCATCGGTCTCCACCGGCGCGAACACGCCCGGCGCCGAGAGGCTCGCGCGCATCGCGGTAGTGAGGTCGCCGTGATCCATGACCACGCGTTCGCCGGTGACGATGTCCGTCGCGATCGCGCGGAACGGGATGGCGAGGTCGTCGAAGCTCTGCACCTGCGCCACCGGCAGCGTCAGCGCGCGCAGCGTCTGCGTGAGCTTCTGTCCCTGCACGAGGCCGCGCGGCAGGCGGAACTTGCGGCCCTTGAGCCCGAGCGGGAATTTGACGAGGAAGCTCTGGTCCTCGAGCTTGCGGCGGAAGTTGAGGCTGGTGCGCGGCGGCCGGTCGCGGAACGCGTCCTGCCAGTCGACGGACGTCATCACGCGTTCGATGTCCGCGGCGCTCAGGCCCGACGCGTACAGCCCCCCAACTACCGCGCCCATGCTGGTGCCGGCGATGGCGTCGATCGGCACGTGGTTCTCTTCGAGCACCTTGAGGACGCCGATGTGCGCGGCACCGCGAGCGCCGCCGCCGGAGAGCACGAGGCCGATGCGCGGGCGCGAGCCGTCGGCACGCGGCGCTCCCTGGGCATGGGCCGCGGCCGCCGACAAACCGACGAGCGCGGCCAACAATGCGGAAACTCTCGTTTTTCTGTTCATTCGGGCCGTGGCAAGGATAGTCGTTCGCAGTGATAATCGGCCACCTCAACATGCGTACCTTCCTCCTCCTGGCGGCCTTGCTGCCCGTCGCGGCGCTCGGCGCGGACGAGACGGATTCACTCGACGAATCGGGACCCGAGGACATCGTGGTGTCCGGCACGCGCGCGCCGAGCTCCGCCGCCGTCACGCCCGCGAGCGTCTCCCGCCTGTCGGCCGACGAACTCGCGGAGATCGCGTCGCGCCACCAGGCGGACGCCCTGAACCGCAACGCCGGCGTCTACATCCAGCGCGGCAACGGCGCGGAAAGTCTCGTCGCCATCCGCTCGCCCGTGCTGGCCGGCGCCGGCGCCTGTGGCGCCTTTCTCGTCGCCGAGGACAGCCTGCCGATCCGGCCGGTGGGCTTCTGCAACCTCAACGAAATGTTCGAGCTCAACTACGAGCAGGCCGATCGCATCGAAGTGTTGCGCGGGCCGGGCTCCGCGTTGTTTGGCGCCAGCGCCGTCCACGGGATCGTGAACGTGTTGACGCCCGATCCGAAGTTCATGGATGCCTTCACGGCAGGCGTCGAGGGCGGCGCGGATTCGTTCAAGCGGGTCCGTTTCGGTGCCGGCCATGATTTCGGCACGTACTCGGATCCGTCGGTCGGCATCTACGGCGTCGCGACGCGCGCGCCCGGCTGGCGCGCGGATTCCGGCGTCGACGAGGCCAAGCTGAACCTGCTGACCAATGCATACATCGGCGGCGGCAATCTGCGGGTGCGCGCATCGGGCACCGTGCTGAACCAGGAAACCGCCGGGTTCATCCAGGGCTTCGACAGCTACCGCAACGACGCTCTGGCACGCAGCAATCCGAATCCCGAAGCCTTCCGCGACGCATCGAGCGCGCGCGTCGCGACGCACTACGATTTCGACGACACGTTCGGCGAGGGCTCGAAGCTCGAGACCGCGCTGCTGTACCGCCGGTCGCGCATGGATTTCAGCCAGCATTTCCTCGTCGGCAAACCGCTCGAACACAATGCGCAGACGAGTTACTACGCGACGGCGGCGGCAACGGTGCCGTGGGACGAGGTCACGCTGCGTGTCGAGGTCGATGGAGAATCCGCGCGTTCGGAGCTGACCGAGTTCCAGTCGGGACCCGCGACCGACGGCACGCCGGCGGCGAACGCGATCCGTCCCGCCGGGTTTCACTACGACTACACGGTCGATTCGTGGACGGCCGGCACGAGCCTGGGCGTCGAGTACCGGCCGGTGGAGCGATTCACGGCGTCGGCGACGCTGCGCGTCGATCAAACTACCTACGACTACGACAACCACATGCTGGCCGGGAACACCGACCAGAACGGCGTGCGTTGCGGCGTGGCAGGTTGTTTGTACGCGCGGCCGGCGGATCGCGACGATTCGTTCCACAACGTCGCGCCGCGTGTCACGTTGGCCTGGCGTCCGACGTGGTCCCAGCTCGTGTACGTGAACGCATCGACGGGCTACCGTCCGCCGGAGATGACCGAGATGTATCGGCTGCAGCGCCAGCAGTCCGTGGCGGATCTCGACAGCGAACGGCTCGACTCCGTCGAAGCCGGCTGGAAGATCCGCGGCCCCGGCTCGCAGCTGAGCCTGGCGGTGTACGAGATGAACAAGCGCCACGTGATCCTGCGCGACACGAACGGCTTCAACGTCAGCAACGGTTCGACGCGCCACCGCGGCATCGAGTACGAGCTCACGTTCCGCCCCCGCTTGTTCGCGCTGCCCTGGCAGGTCGCGTTCACCGGTTCCGTCGCGCGCCACCAATACACCTTCTCGCGCTCGATCGAAGGCGGCGAAACCATCATCGACGGCAACGACGTCGATACCGCGCCGCGCAATCTGCATAACGTCAGCGTCAGCGTTCCGTTCGGTGCGACAGAGGAGTTTCGACTCGGGATCAACTGGAACTACGTGGGCGCCTACTTCCTCGATGCAGCCAACACCGCGAAGTACCCGGGACACCAGGTCACGGGCCTGAGCCTGTCGTGGCGCGCGCCGCGCGACCTGCGTTTGCACCTGTCGGTCGACAACGTGTTCGACACCGCGTATGCCGACCGCGCCGACTTCGCTTTCGGCAACTACCGTTATTTCCCGGGACGCGGCCGCGCCGCGTTCCTCTCCG
>Ga0335075_10000897_pt1 | contig 50523 bp, 40 predicted proteins | sample Lox_Sample_24_FD_206723 | JGI IMG/M metagenome (GOLD analysis project Ga0335075, IMG submission 206723) | Soil microbial communities from Loxahatchee National Wildlife Refuge, Florida, United States - Lox_Sample_2.4 | ecosystem: Environmental > Terrestrial > Soil > Wetlands | place: USA... | reverse complement strand
CACACCCCCCGGCCCGCCGCACCCCGGCACCCAAGCCCAGCCCCGGCCCCCAGCCAGGCCCCGGCCCCCGAAACCCCAGGCCAGGCCAGTCAGGCCAGCCAGGACAGTCAGGCCAGAGTCAGGAACCCCCCGCCCGAAAACCGGACACTAGTACCCAAACAGGTGCGAATCAGGCCCCGGACAGTAACGATGCCTGTTTTCGAAAAAGCTACGCTACCTCACTGTATGGGAACTGGAGCAGCACTGTACGGACCTACCCAAACCCCTTGACTAATGTTGTCCTTGCCGCCCAGCCAGTAATCGTAGATCCGGGCGATGTGCGGGATTCCCGTGTCAAGCCGGGGCAAGTCGTCTGATTCGGGCACGGACGAAATGGTACCGCCTGGGGCCTTCGTCAGCCGGCCGCAAGCATCACGATCTTGACGATTACGAGGATCATCGCCACCGCCAGGTAGCCGCGCATGGACGCCAGGCCCCACTTGCGCAGGCCCCCGATCACCGGCGTCGAGAGCTCGGCCAGCGGCGGCATCCGCCACGACATCTTGCCGACCGCGCCGCCGTCGCCGCCGAGAACCTCAGTCGCGCTCGCGACTGAGGGAGGAGGGGCGGGAGAGCTGGCGGTCCCGTTATGGACAAGGCCGCGGATAAGCCACCCCGCGCCCACCGCCACGGCGACGCCGGCGCACACGGCCATGATCGTCACGATCTGCCCTGAGGTGATCGCGGGGAACAGGACCGACGCCGTGAGCACCACCGACAAGGTGATGAGCACCGCGATGACGGCGCTGGTGAAGAGGTTGACCCCGCGGCCGTTGACCCAGGGGCCGAGTACCTCGCGGTCGTTGCACAGCAGCAGCAGGAACATGCTGGCGCTGGGCAGCAGCACGCCCGCGAGCACCTGCACGCCCTCGGTGATCAGCCCGAGCGGCGAGCCGGGCAGCGCCACGATGGCGGCGGCGCCGCCGATCAGCGCCGCGTAGACCGCATAGAAGCCCTTGGCCTGGCCGATGCCCCGGTGCAGCGAGTGGCGCAGGCCGAGGACGTCGCTGATGGCGTAGGCCGACGACAGGGAGACCGCGAACGCGCCGATCACGGAGGCGTCGAGCAGTGCGATCGCGAAGAGCAGGCCGGCCACGTGGCCCGCGTGCGCGGCGATGCCCCGCGCCAGGCCGGCCGTGTCGGTGAAGTTGCCCGCGCCCCTGGTCGCGGCGAACGCGGCCGCCGTGGCGCCCATCAGCGCCGCGGCGCCGACGACGACGACGGCGATGCCGAGCCACAGGTCGGCCTTCTCGTAGCGCATGAACCGCGGGGTGATCCGCTTGTCGATGACGTAGGACTGCTGGAAGAACAGCTGCCAGGGCGCGACGGTGGTGCCGACGATGCCGATCACCAGCAGCATCACGGTCGCCATCTGCCCTGAGCCGCCGGGCAGGGCCGGGATCGTGAAGCCGGCCCCCATGCTGGCCGCGGACGGGTGGGTCATGAAGTACAGCGGGATGAGCAGCAGCGACCCGACGCAGAACGTCAGGGCGATGCGCTCGAAGCGGCGGAAGCTGCCGGTGAAGGCCGACGCGACGATGATGAGGGCGGCGGCGGCGACCGCGAGGACCTTCGGCACCCCGAGGTAGCCGGCCGCCAGCGTGATGCCGATGAACTCGGTCATGATCGTCAGCGCGTTGAGCAGGAACAGGTCGACGACCGAGAACGCGCCCCAGAACTTGCCGAAGCGGTTCAGGATGAGCCGGGCGTGCCCCACGCCGGTGACCGCGCCGAGGCGCAGCACCATCTCCTGGTTCACGTAGAGCACCGGGATCAGGAGCACGAGGGTCCACAGCAGGTGGGTGCCGTAGTCCTGCCCGGCCTGGCCGTAGGTGGAGAAGGCGCCGGCGTCGTTGTCGCCCACCATGACGATGAGCCCGGGCCCGACGATGGCGAGCAGCGTCTTCAGCCGGGCGCTGGCGGTCGTGCGGGCGGCGGTGTCACCGAGACGGATGGTCCCGAACGCGCCGTGGATGTCGCCCACGTGCGCCTCATCGAGGACAGCGGACTTGGTGGCCTCTGTGGTAACTGCAGTCACGGTAATACACCCCTTTCACGCTTGCACTCAAGCGGGATAAAGGGCACACGCCTGGACGCGCGACGATGTCCTCGCGGTAGCTCATCGGCATTCGGGAGCACGCACGCGCGGGTGACCGGCCGGCCCGGCCCGGGCCGGCCGGTCGCGGTCTAAAGGCCTAGTAGCCCGGAATCGGCGTAGGCCCCAATCGGCATTCAGGCGTGTGCCAGGGACTGGGGGACAGTGCTGGCGGGAACAGCGACGGGAAGGGCCCGACTTCGGCCCGGACTATCGGAGTCCATGACGCACCTCCCTTCGTCCGTGGCGCGCGCAGCGCCCTGGCGCCGGTGGCGCCATAACCGTGACACACGAGGGGTGCGGTGCCCAGGCAGGCAGCCTGACGCACCGGGACGATCCTCTCTCGTAAGAGCTTTGGCACGTCACGGCGTAGCGGGGCTTGCGGTCCCCGCAGCCACTTGGCCTCACCCCTTAAGCCGGGGAGAGGTGTCCTGATCCGGAGCGTCTCTCGACGGTTGGGATCAGTGGCCTGTGTCCGTGACGACGCCTCACCGAACGAGGTGTCCTTAATTGATCGTTACAAGCATGCCCGCTTGCCGCGGGCCGTGTCAAACCGCGCGGTGTGCGCTGGATCACGCGGCCATGAGGGGTTCAGCGGGAACAAGCCGGGTCGTCTTTCTGTTGCATAGGGTAACTATTGATGTTTGCTCGCTTAGAAGGATTCCCTGTTGCCCCCCGCCTCGCTGCCGCCTGCCACGGGACGTCTCCCCGCCGCGGGCGTCTCGTACCTCCATGGTCCGCGCTACAAGTGGATCGCCCTGTCCAACACCACGCTCGGCATGCTGATGGCCGTCATCGACTCGTCCATCGTGCTCATCGCCCTGCCCGACATCTTCCGTGGCATCGGCATTAACCCGCTGCAGCCAGGGAACACCGTCATCCTCCTGTGGATGATGATGGGCTACCTCGTCGTCACGGGCGTTCTGGTGGTGAGCTTCGGGCGGCTCGGCGACATGTTTGGCCGGGTGCGCATGTTCAACGCGGGCTTCGCGGTGTTCACCTTCTTCTCCATCATGCTGTCGGTCACCTGGATGCACGGCACGGCGGCCGGCTGGTTCCTCATCATCATGCGGATCTTCCAGGCGGTCGGCGGCGCCATGCTGATGGCCAACTCCAGCGCGATCTTGACCGACGCGTTCCCGCCGAACGAGCGCGGCTTCGCCCTCGGCCTCAACCAGGTCGCCGCCATCGCCGGATCGTTCATCGGCCTGGTCCTCGGCGGCATCCTCGGCCCGGTCGGCTGGCGCTGGGTCTTCCTGGTCTCGGTGCCGGTCGGCCTCATGGGCACGATCTGGTCCTACCTCAAGCTGAAGGAGGTCGGGGCCCGCCGCCCGGCCCGGCTCGACTGGTGGGGCAACCTGACGTTCGCCGCCGGGCTGATCGCCGTGCTTGTCGGCATCACCTACGGCATCCAGCCCTACGGCAGGCACGTCATGGGCTGGACCTCGCCGCTGGTGCTCGGCCTGATCGGCGGCGGCCTGGTCGTGCTGGCCGCGTTCTGCGTCATCGAGACCCGGGTCGCTGACCCGATGTTCCGGCTGTCGCTGTTCAAGATCCGCCCGTTCACCGCAGGCAACCTGGCGTCGTTGCTGTCCAGCCTCGGCCGCGGCGGCCTGATGTTCATCCTCATCATCTGGCTGCAGGGCATCTACCTGCCGCTGCACGGCTACAGCTTCGAGTCGACCCCGCTGTGGGCCGGCATCGCGATGCTGCCGCTGACCGTCGGCTTCCTCGTCGCCGGGCCACTGTCCGGCTGGCTGTCCGACCGGTTCGGCGCCCGCCTGTTCGCGACCGGCGGGATGATCCTGGCCGCGCTGTCCTTTGGCCTGCTGGAGATCTTGCCGGTTAACTTCACCTACTGGCAGTTCGCTGGCGTCCTGCTGCTGAACGGCATCGGCATGGGCCTGTTCGCCTCGCCCAACCGGGCGGGCGTCATGAACAGCCTGCCGCCGGAGCGCCGCGGCGTCGGCGCGGGCATGAGCGCGACCTTCCAGAACTCGGCGATGGTGCTGTCCATCGGCATCTTCTTCTCGCTCATCATCCTGGGCCTGTCCGGCTCGCTGTCGAGCTCGCTGCTGCATGGCCTGACCGCGAACGGCGTTCCGGCCAGTGCGGCCACCCGGCTGTCGCAACTGCCGCCGACGTCGGTCATGTTCGCCGCGCTGCTCGGCTACAACCCGATCAAGATGCTGCTCGGCCCGGTGCTGACCAAGCTCCCGGCGTCGTCGCAGGCCTACCTGACCGGGCACTCGTTCTTCCCGTCGCTGATCAGCGGCCCGTTCGAGCATGGCCTGCAGATCGCCTTCGACTTCTCGCTGGCCTGCTGCCTGGTCGCCGCCGTCGCCTCGCTGCTGCACGGCAAGCACTACGGCCACGACGGCCACGCCTCGTCGGAGCCGATCGCGGCTGGTGGCGCCGCGTCGGCGGCTGCTGGTCGCACGGAGCCGGCTGCGGACGGTCGCACGGAGCCGGTGACCGGTGGGGCCAGTGAGACTGCCACAATGATTGCCGGCCCAGTCCCGGGCATCCGGGACGAAACGGCGCCGCGACGGTAGTCCGCCGCCACGCCGGGCCGCGAGGCCCCGGCCCATACCCGCAGCGGGCCGGCAGCGCCGCGACACGACCGCGGCACCACCAAGAGAGCCGCCAGGCCCACAACGCCTGGCGGCTTTCGCACCTCCGGCGGCGCTCTCACTGAGCATCCCTGCGGCGCTGATTGACCTCGTCGCCGGGCGGCCTGGCGGACTCGGAGGCGTGGGGTCGTTTCCATAGTCGGTAGAGGCCGCCCAGAGCGACACAGACGGTGGCAACAGAAACCGCTGACGCCGGGACAAGCGTCATCAGGGCGCCTCCAAGGGCAAGGACCGCCATGAAGGCTATGAGGTCAATCCAGCGGCTCGAATCGCGGGGACTCGGGGCATGGCTACCGGGGCCCGGGAGCTGAGGAACCTGGGGCATGGAACCTCCCGCTGATGCAAGGATTCGCTAGCGCGGATTACCCAGTATTTCCTCCAGCCGAGCCATAAGGCAAGAGAAACCGGGTGACGCATTATTCAGCTGATCTCCATGCGCCATTCGAGATTCTTCCTGGAGTTCTCGCAATTTCCTGAGAGGCTCGCACCGCAGCCCATAGCCGACACACCCCGCCCAGGGGCGACCATCAACCGGCCCAGCTCCATCGGCGGCCGGCTACGGGTGCCTACGACGCGGCCCACTCCTGGTCGCGGGTCGCCAGGATCAGGTCCTTGCTCTCTGCTGGCGAGAGAGATTCCTCGGCAAGGTAAGCGAAAGCCAGGCGAAACACGTGGACGTCAGTGTCCGCGTTGACATGCAATTCATTCGTCAGGTGCTCTATCGAGACCAAATCAGCCAGGGCCGCCTCTTCCGCTGCGCCGAATTGCAGGATGGTGAATGAGTCAACCGCAAAGCCGCGATTCCCCTTAAGCGGTAGAACCTGGATCGAGATATTCGGCCGCTCCGCCAATTCGGCCAGTTGCCCCAGCTGCGCGTACATCACTGACCGGTCGCCACGCTGCCGGTACAGGATGGACTCGTCGAGAAGCACTGTATAGGTGAGGGGTTCGGCCCGGGTCAGCAGTTGCTGCCGCATCAACCGCGTCTCCAGTTGCCGCCGGATCGCCCCGGGCGAGAGAGGCGCGAGCTTGTGGTAGCAGGACAGGACTTCCCAGGCGTACCGCTCTGTCTGCAGCAGCCCGGGTACGGCATTAACCTGCCACTCCAGGATTGAGGCAGCCTCAGCCTCCAGGCCAATGAAGCTCATGTGGCCATCGGTCAAGACATCCGAGTAAGGCTCCCACCATCCCCTGTAGCTGGCCTCCTCGGCGAGCGCAAGGAGGTTGTCACGCTCCGGGCCAGCCACCCCGTACAGATCCAAGAGCCTGCCAACATCGTCAACCTTCAGCCTGCTCTGCGCGAGTTCATATCTGCTGACCTTGGCTTTTGACCAGTGCAGGGCGTTGCCGACGTCCTCGGCAGTCCTTCCGGTTCCGATACGCAGGCGACGCAACTCGGCGGCAAGCCGGCGCCGGCGGGCCATCGGACTGCCAGAAGGGGGCATCTCGCTCTCCGACCTGCTCCTACTGAGCGAGACGAACGCTCAACTCTTGATGAGAGTCTCACGGCAACATCCGCTCACGCAACTACGGCACAGCCGCGGGAGCCGCTACCAAGCCGCGAGGACTTCTGATCGTCCACCGAAGGCATTCAGGGCGTCGAGGCCCTGACTCCCGGATCATCGTTTACCGCTTCGACTGTGCCTCGCCGTCGCGATACTCACGTCTCGCCCAATATTCCTTATGGCACTTCCACCACGTGAGACACTTACGGCACGGCACGTCACTCGGTTCACTGGCAATCATCACGACCAGCAAGAGGTTTCACATGGCCGATAAAATCCGAGCACTCGGCAATGAGGATCAGGATGAACAGCGCAGGATCTGGCGCAAGAGCTCGTACAGCATGACGAACGGGCACTGCGTTGAGACTCGTGTTCTTGAGAGCGGCCTCGTCATTGTCCAGGACAGCCAGGCCCTGGCCGGGCCGGAACTGGGCATCAGGCCGAAGGCCTGGCTGGCATTCGTGGCGGAGTTGCGAGCCTCGTAGCCCCGCGCGCACCGCGATCCGGATTCATGCGGTGCCTCCGCCGTCGGCGGAGGCACCGCCTACTTGCCGAAGCCAGCGGACCCGGCCAGGGAACGGCCATAACGCTGCCTGAACGCCGCGTCTGTAGTTTCCACCGGATGGAGCCAGGGGAGATCGGGGCCATCGGATGGTAGCCGGATTGCGGTTTCCAGGCCTAGTGCTCGGTCTGCAGCGGACGCCGCCACGTTCGCTATCTCGGCCTTCCTCGTGCTGACCTCGCGGGCGCCGGGCGCGAGCCACGACGGGCGGGGCTGATTTCTGACCTGCGCGAGGGCTGGCAGGAGTTGCGGTCCCGGCCGTGGGCCTGGGTGATCGTCAGCCAGTTCGCGCTGGTTAATCTCTGCCTCTCGCCCTGCCTCTACGTCCTGCGGCGATGCGTGGTTGCTGGCCCGCGCGGCCGTGGTGGCGGGCGGTGCCGGGCCGAAGGGACGGGGTGAGGGACACACCTATCAGCGTGACCGTAAAAAGTGATTTAGTTACTTGTTATAGTAGATGTCATGACTTCAGTCGCTCACGGTGCGGCGCCGGAGGGGTTGCGCGAGCGGAAGAAGCGCCTGACGCGGGTCGCGATCTTCGGTGCGGCGCGGAAGCTGTTCGACGAGCGCGGCTTTGAGGACGTCACCGTAGCGGAGATCGCCGACGCGGCGAACATCTCGGTGAAGACGCTGTTCACCTACGTCCGCTCCAAGGAGGAGCTCATCTTCGGCGACGGCCCGACGGTGCTCGACGCCGTCGCCGCCGCCGTGCGCGGTCGCAGGCTGGGGGAGACGCCCCTGGTCGCGGCGGCCAAGGCGCTGATGGCGGCGGCCGATGACGGCCACCTTGAGGCGTTCGGACTGATGGCCACCTCCGGCCCGGAGGCGACCTCGCGGCTGCGGGCGCTGTGGGAGGACACCGAGGACACGCTCACGCTCGCGCTGGCCCGGCCGAGGGACGGGGCACCCGAGCGGGCCGCGCGCCGCTTCGAGGCCGCGCAGATCATGGTGCTTGTCCGCGCCGTGACCAGCGAGGAGGTACGGGTGCTCATCGCGGCGGCGCCAGGGCCTGGCGAGCAGCAGGCGCGCCGTGCCGCGCTGCGCGAGTGGATCAGGGAGGCCGCGGGAAGCCTGGCCCGGGGACTGCAGGCCAGCCGCCGCTAAGGACAATGGTGGTGATGGACCTCAATGATCGCCGGAAAACCGGTTGGCGCCTGCCGCTCGCGTCGTCTACTCTTGCCCGCCGGTGAGTGAACGCGGTGAGTGAATCGACGCCGCCGCCCGCGGGCCCGCCCCAGGACCTGCGCGAGCTGCGGAGGATGCTGCCTGAGCTGATGCTGCATGACCAGCATCGGCTGCGTCGTCATGCCGACCGTGCGGGCGGCCTGCGGGACCCGAAGGCGCGGGCAGAGGCCCTGGCCAAGCTAGCCGGCGACATCACCCGGGCCAGCCAGCGGGTCGCCGCCCGCCGTGCCGCCGTCCCGGCGATCAGCTATCCGGAAGAGCTCCCGGTCAGCCAGCGCAAGGACGAGATCGCCGCGGCGATCAGGGACCACCAGGTGGTGGTCGTGGCCGGGGAGACGGGATCGGGCAAGACCACCCAGATCCCCAAGATCTGCCTGGAGCTCGGCCGCGGGATAACCGGCCAGATCGGGCATACCCAGCCCCGGCGGATCGCCGCCCGCACCGTCGCCGAGCGCGTCGCCGAGGAGCTGGGCACGCCGCTCGGTGACGCGGTCGGGTACAAGGTCAGGTTCACCGACAAGGCGACCGACGGCACGCTGGTCAAGCTGATGACTGACGGCATCCTGCTCGCCGAGCTCGGGACCGACCGTGACCTGCTCCGCTATGACACGCTGATCATCGACGAGGCGCACGAGCGCAGCCTCAACATCGACTTCATCCTCGGCTACCTGCGCCAGCTGCTGCCGCGACGGCCTGACCTGAAGGTCATCATCACCAGCGCCACGATCGACCCGGAGCGGTTCGCCGCGCACTTCGCCGGCCGGGACGGGTCCCCGGCGCCGATCGTCGAGGTCTCCGGGCGCACCTACCCGGTTGAGGTCCGCTACCGCCCGCTCGAGGACGATGACGAGGACGAGGCCAGCGGGGCCGCGGACGCGGAACGCGACCCCGACCGTGACCAGGTCCAGGCGATCAGCGACGCCATCGACGACCTGCTGGCCGAGCCGCCGGGCGACATCCTGGTCTTCCTGTCGGGCGAGCGGGAGATCCGCGATACCGCCGACGCGCTCAAGGGCCGCCCCGGCCTGGAGATCCTGCCGCTGTACGCGCGGCTGTCGTCGGCCGAGCAGCACCGGGTCTTCGAGCTGCCGGCCCAGCGGTCGGCCACGGCCCGCCGCGTCGTGCTCGCCACCAACGTGGCCGAGACCTCGCTCACCGTCCCCGGCATCCGGTACGTGATCGATCCAGGTACCGCCAGGATCTCCCGCTACAGCCTGCGCACCAAGGTCCAGCGGCTGCCGATCGAGCGGATCTCCCGTGCCAGCGCCAACCAGCGCAAGGGCCGCTGCGGCCGGGTCGCGAGGGGGATCTGCATCCGGCTGTACTCCGAGGACGACTTCGAGGCTCGCCCGGAGTTCACCGACCCGGAGATCCTCCGCACCAACCTCGCCTCGGTCATCCTCCAGATGGCCGCCGCCCGGCTGGGCGACGTCCGCGAGTTCCCCTTCCTCGACCCACCGGACCCGCGGGCCATCGATGACGGCGTGCGCCTGCTTGAGGAGCTGAACGCCTTCGGTGACGGCCGCCTCACCGAGACCGGCCGCCAGCTGGCCCGGCTGCCCGTCGACCCGCGCATCGCCCGGATGATCATCGCGGGCGGCAAGAACGGCTGCGCCCGCGAGGTGCTGGTCATCGCGGCCGCGCTGTCCATCCAGGACCCGCGCGAGCGGCCCGCGGAAGCCCAGGCGGCGGCCGACGCGATGCACCGCCGGTTCGCCGTCGAGGATTCCGACTTCGCCAGCTTCCTTGGCCTGTGGGACTACCTCGTCGAGCGGCAGCGCGAGCTGTCAGGCAACGCCTTCCGGCGGCTGTGCAAGGCCGAGTTCCTGAACTACATGCGCGTCCGCGAGTGGCAGGACCTGCACGGGCAGCTGCAGAGCCTGGCCGCGGACCTGGGAGTGCCCGTTCGCTCAAGCTCGGCTGAGCGATCAGGAATCCATCAGTCCATCGCGGCCGGGCTGCTTTCCCACATCGGCATGAAGATCGTGGTGGCCCCGCGGGCGGGCAGCGCGGCCGGTGCCTCGCCGGGCTCTCGTGGCCGCCGCCCGCTGACCGAGTACCTGGGAGCGCGTGGCGCCAGGTTCGCGATCTTCCCCGGCTCCGGGCTGGCCCGCAAGACCCCGGACTGGATCGTCTCGGCCGAGCTCGTCGAGACGTCCCGGCTGTGGGCGCGGACGGCCGCGGCCATCGACCCGGAGTGGATCGAGCCGCTGGCCGAGCACCTGGTGCGCCGCTCCTACAGCGAGCCGCGCTGGTCGCGCAAGCGCGGCTCGGCGGTGGCCACGGAGAAGGTCACGCTGTACGGGATCCCGATCGTCGCCGACCGCACCGTCACCTTCTCCCGGATCGACCCGGTGACCTCCAGGGACCTGTTCATCCGGCACGCGCTGGTGGAGGGGGACTGGGAGACCCGCCATCACTTCTTCCGCGACAACCAGAAGCTGATCGCCGAGGCGGGCGAGCTTGAGCAGCGGGCCCGCCGTCGCGGCCTGGTGATCGGCGAGGACGCGCTGCACGAGTTCTACGACGCCCGCGTGCCGGCCGACGTGACCTCGGCGCGGCACTTCGACGCGTGGTGGAAGAAGGCACGCCATGTCACGCCGGAGCTGCTGACACTGAGCATGGCCGACCTGCTCGCCGGGTCGGTGGCGGACCTGGACCACGGCGCCTACCCGGAGGTCTGGACGTCGCAGACCCCGGGCACCAGCAGCTCGCCACTGCCCGTCTCCTATGAGTTCCAGCCGGGCAGCGAGGCGGACGGCGTCACCATCGACATCCCGCTCAAGCGGCTCAACCAGGCCAGCCCGGAGGAGTTCTCCTGGCAGGTGCCCGGGTTGCGGGAGGAACTGCTCACCGAGCTGGTCCGGTCGCTGCCCAAGGCCCTGCGCCGCGAGCTCGTCCCCGCCCCGAACGTGGCACGGGAGGTGCTGGCGTCGCTGGGCGAGGACCCGTCAAGTCCGGCCGGCGACGTTCGCGACGTGCTGTCGCGCGAGCTGCTGCGGCTGCGCGGCGTGCGGGTGTCCCCGGATGACTTCGACCTGGAGAAGCTGCCGCCGCACCTGCGGATCACCTTCCGCGTGATCGACGACGGCGCAGCGGGGCCGGGGACTCCGACGGTGCTCGGCACGGGCAAGGACCTGGCCGTTCTGCAGCGACAACTGCGGCCAAGGCTGCGGGCCACGCTGTCGCAGCGGGCCAAGTCGCTGATCAGGACCGGGCTGACCGAGTGGTCGTTCGGCGATCTGCCGCGCGAGTTCACCGATGGTGAGGTCCGGGCCTATCCCGCGCTGGTGGACAGGGGGGCGACCGTCGACGTCCGGCTGTTCGAGACCCCGCAGGCGGCACGGGCCGCGATGGCGGCCGGGACCAGGCGGCTGATCCTGCTCGGCGCGCGCTCCCCGGTGAAGGACATCGCGGCCCGGCTGACCACGCAGCAAAAGCTGCTGCTGAGCAAGAACCCGCACGGCAGCGTGGCCAAGCTGTTCGAGGACTGCGTCGCCTGCGCCGCTGACAGCCTCATCGCCGACGCCGGCGGCCCCGCCTGGGATAAGGCGGGCTTTGAGCTGCTTGCCGCGGGAGTGCGCGGCGGGCTGCACGCCACCACGTATGCGGTGGTGCAGTGGGCCGAGACCACGCTTGAGCTGGTGCAGTCGGTCGAGGTGCGGCTGGGCGACCTGCGCAGCGGTGTCGTGGCGCCGGCCGTGGCCGACATCAGGCAGCAACTGGACGAGCTGGCCGGGCCGGGCTACCTGGCCAGGGCGGGCCTTGGCCGGCTGCCGTCAGTGGCCCGCTACCTGCGGGCGATCGAGCGGCGGCTGGACAAGCTCGCGGACAATCCTGGCCGGGACGCGCAGCTCATGGCCGTCGTTCACGGGGTGGCTGATGAGTACGCCGAGGCCATGGCGGCCCTGCCGCCGGCCATGCGGGGCAGCAGCGACGTCCTGGCGATTGGCTGGATGATCCAGGAGCTGCGGGTCAGCCTGTTCGCCCAGACGCTGGGCACTGGCGTGCCGGTATCGGAGCGCCGCATACGCTCAGCCATCGAGCGCCTCGGCTGACCAGCCGCACGGTCCGGCTCGGCCGTCCCTTAATCAGGCGCGGGGCGCTGGCCCGGCGTGTCGCACTGGGATTATGGACTACTTGCAATGCTACCTTTATTGGTGGGAGTTACATAAATCCCGAGGTGGCACGGTTTATCCACGTGTGAGGAGAGACGCATCATGACCGGACAACCCCCCATCAGGCGACGTCTTCTCGGCCGGTCGCTGCGCAGGTACAGGGAGGCCATGGGATACGGGCTGCAGGACGCGGCTGAGCTGCTGCGGTGCGACCGGTCCAAGCTGAGCAGGATCGAGACGGGGCAGCGCGGCATCGGCGCCCAGGACCTGCGCGCGCTGCTTGGCGAGTACGGCGTGGCCGCGACGGAGCAGGACGCGCTGATCGCCCTCGCCCACCACGGCCGGGACGACGGCTGGTGGCGCGGCTACCGCGACGTGCTGAGCGCGAGCGGCCTTGACCTTGCCATCATGGAGGCGTCGGCCACCGAGATCTTGAGCTTCGACGCGCAGCTCATCCCGGAGCTGCTGCGGACCGAGGACTACGCGCGCGCGGTGACCGACGCCGACCCCGCAGGCTCGAGCGACGCCCTGCGCGACCGCCTGGTCGAGTCCACCCTCATCCGCCAGGCGGTAGTGCTGGGCGACCGGCACGCGCGCGTGCGGGTGGTAGTAGCCGAAGGGGCGCTGCGGCAGATGGTCGGAGGCCCAGAGGTGATGCGCCGCCAGTTGCGGCGGCTGGCCAACCTGGGCGATGAGAACGGAGACCCGGTCGGGGACGTGACCGTCCAGGTGCTGTCGTTCCGCCACGGCGCCCACGCGGTGGCGGAGACAGGCGCCGTCACCCTGCTGCGCTTCGCCACGGTGCCTGGCCTGGGCGTCGTGCACCTTGGCGGGCTGAGCGGCGGGGCCAGCCTGGACGCGCCCGAGGACCTCGCCCGGTACGCGCGGGCGCTGGAGCTGCTGCGGGCGACCGCGCTCACGCCCGCGGACTCGGTGGCCTTGCTACGGAACATGGCCCGGGCGCTGCCGCGCCGGTGAGGGGCGGTGGCAGCCGTCAGCCGGGTCCCGGTTGCGGCCCCGGGTACCCGGCTGACGGACGACTGTTGCTGAGGCCCTTCAGCCCCACGAGACACTCTTCATGCTCTGCCGCACCGCCTTAGTCACTTCCGCTCTCCGTACGGTTCCCCGCCTCGCCCTGCGCGCCGGACTGGGCGTGCACGTGGTCCTGCGCGTAGCGCGGCCCGGGCATCGACCGCAGCGGCAACTCGAGCTGCTTCGTCACGATCCGCAGCTTGGCGACCAGTTCCTCGATGTCGCGCAACTGCCTGCTGCCATCGGGGCCGATAACCTTGCCGCTGTCCGTCGCGGTTGGCACGCCGTTGCCGGTTGTCATGGGCGCTTATCTCCTGGGGTGGGAGGAGGCCGGGGTTGCCTTGGGAGACGTTTACTCCCTCGGCGGGTCTACCGTGACTTATCTTACTCCCATTTACCGAGTATGTAGTACCTGATGCGACAGTTAACTTAGCCATTCACAGCAGCTTATCCTTGAGTGGCGAAGAGGTAGCGGCGGGTACATAGTCCCTGCTCAGAGGGTGCGCTAGAGGTCTGCTGGCATCTCTTGGTGGTCCACCCAAAGCTGCTACTGGCAAATGCACGCCATAATTCTCGTGACATCTGCACGTGCATTCGGGATTTAGCGGCCGCGCAAATGCGCGCTCTGCTGCACGTGCATTTGCAGGTGAATAGGAACGGCTCGATTGTCCCGTGCGCCATGGGGAGCGGCTAGCGCCTGGTTGCCTCTCGGCTACTGTGCGCGCGCACGACGAGCTCCATTTCCGCCGCGGTCAGGGCCGGCGGCGCCAGCGGCGTGGCGCCATCCGGGCGGAGCGCGTCCACCATCAGCCGCAGGTAGCGCCGCCAGAGGCCGGGCTGGACGGGCGCGGCGTACTCGGCGACGGTGGCGAGCATGGCGGTGAGCATCGGAACGTCGGTCGCGCTGAAGTCCGCCCGCAGCGCGCCCGCCTGCTGAGCGCGGGTCACCAGCCGGTCGACGACCGGCCGCACCTGCTCTCGCAGATAGGCCACCCGGTCGCGGCCGTACGTCGCGAACAGCAGCATCTGGCGCAGGCCAAGGTCCCCGGCCATCGTGGTCGCCACGTACTCGAGGTAGGAAACGAAGCCGTCCCACGGGTCGTCGGCCTCGCACGCCTTCTCCGCGGCGGAAACGAGCTCGTCGATCCGCTCCTGGAACAGCTCCGCCACCAGCGTCTCCTTGTCGGAGAAGCGGCGGTAGACGGTGCCCACCCCGACCCCGGCGCGGCGCGCGACGTCATCAAGCGTCGCGTCCAGGCCACGCTCGCGGAAGACCTCGGCGGCCGCACGCAGGATACGCTGGCGGTTACGCTCCGCGTCCTTGCGCAGCGACCGCCCCGTCGGCTCAGCGATGGGTGTCATTCGGTGTCACACGGTATACGATACCCGTAACGGAGGATTTATCTCCGTTTTGCCGGGTGCCGCCGGGCGGACGGGTTGCGGCGAACGCCTCGCTACGGACGCGACGGGGCGCCTCGGCAGATAAGTCCAGACGGGCAGATACCTCCAGATAGGCGGAGTGCCAATGTCAGAGATGAGCGTCCCCGTGCCTGCGGGGGCTGCGGCGCAAGGGTCGCCCGACAAGCGACGCTGGCTGATCCTCGCCGTGATCGGGATCGCCCAGCTCATGGTCGTCCTCGACATGACCGTCATGAATCTCGCGCTGCCGTCGGCGCAGCACGGGCTGCACTTCAGCAACGCCGACCGGCAGTGGATCGTGACCGCCTACTCGCTGTCGTTCGGCAGCCTGCTGCTGTTCTGCGGCCGGCTGGCCGACCTGATCGGCCGCAAGATCATCTTCATCACCGGCCTGGCCGGGTTCGCCGCCGCGTCGGCCGTCGGCGGCGCCGCGGTCAACTTCACGATGCTGGTGAGCGCCCGCGCCTGCCAGGGCGTGTTCGGCGCGATGCTCGCCCCGGCCGCCCTGTCGCTGCTGACCACCACGTTCAGCGACCCGAAGGAGCGCGGCAAGGCGTTCGGCGTCTACGGCGCGATCGCCGGGGCGGGCGGCGCGGTCGGCCTGCTGCTCGGTGGCGCGCTCACCCAGTACCTGACCTGGCGCTGGTGCCTGTACATCAACTTGTTCTTCGCGGGGGTGGCCATCGCGGGCGGCGTGCTCCTGCTGCGCCACCAGCCCCGCCAGCAGGGCGGCCGGCTGGACTATCCCGGCGTGGTGGGCGTGTCCGGTGGCGTCTTCTGCCTGGTTTACGGGTTCGCCAACGCGGCGCTGCACTCCTGGACAGCGCCGTCCACGTACGGCTTCCTGGCCGTCGGCGCGGTCCTGCTGGTGCTCTTCGCGGCCTGGCAGGGCCGGGCCAGCCACCCGCTGCTGCCACCACGGGTCGTGCTTGACCGCAACCGCGGGGCCGCCTACCTCGGCATCCTCATCGTTGGTGCCGGACTGTTCGGCGTGTTCTTGTTCCTGACCTACTACATGCAGGGAATCCTCGGCTACTCGCCGGTCGTCAACGGACTGGCGTTCTTGCCGATGGTGTTCTGCATCGCCATCGCGGCGAACGTGTCCAACATCGTGCTGCTGCCCCGCATCGGCCCCAAGCCCATCGTCATCGCCGGAACGCTGCTGCTGGCGGGCGCGCAGCTCTGGCTCACCCGGGTTGGGCTGCACAGCGGCTACGCGCAGGCCATCCTCGGGCCGATCATGGTGACCGGAATCGGCATGGGCCTGATGTTCTCGACCTGCATGAACACCGGCACCTTCGGGGTCGCGCCCCAGGACGCCGGCGTCGCGTCGGCTTCCGTCAACACCGGCCAGCAACTGGGCGGCTCCATCGGTACCTCGCTGCTCAACAGCATCGCGGTCAGCGCGGCCGCCAGCTACATCGCGGCGAACGGGCGGGCCTTCCACGGCCCGGCCGCGGCCCTGCAGGCGGCGGCGGCCGTGCACAGCTACACGACCGTGTTCTGGTGGGGCGTCGGCATCTTCCTGAGCGGCACGGTCATCTGCGGCGCGCTGATGCGGCGCGGCCCCTTGTACGCCAGGCAGGACTCCCCGTCGCCACAGGCCGAGGCGGCGAGCGCGGGCGGGCCTGACACCATCCCCGTCCCGCCGCACGTGGGCTAGCCGCGGCTCGCGGCCCCGGGCGAGCGAGGCCGGGGCCGCAACCCGCGCTACATCCGGGTCCTGCGCGGTGGCCTGGCGCGGCGCGGCGGAGTGTCGGCCTGCTCGACCAGGCGGGGCAAGATGACCGCGAACCGCGTCAGCCCGGCCCGGCTGGCCACCTGGACGGCGCCGTCATGCGCCCCGACCACGGCGTCGACGATGGCCAGGCCGAGGCCGGTGGAGGCCGGGTCGGTCGCGTGCGACCGGGCGGTGTCGGCCCGGGTGAACCGCTCGAACAGGTCGGGCAGCAGCTCCCGGGGGACCCCCGGCCCGCTGTCGGTCACGGTCAGCACCAGCCGGGGAGACGGCGGCACGGTGCCCCGGCTCACCGTGGCGGCGGGGGTGCCGTCGCGGGCCGGCGGCACGTCCTGCGGGAGCTCCTCGGTGGCGCTGAGCTTGACGGTGACCACGGTCCCCGTCGGCGAGTGCCTGGTCGCGTTGCTGAGCAGGTTGACCAGCACCTGCTGCAGCCGGTGCTCGTCGCCGGTCACCACGACGGGGTCGTCGGGCAGGTCGAGCAGCCAGCGGTGGCCTGGGCTGGCGACCCGGGCGTCGCTGGTCGCGTCGATCGCCAGCCGGGTGATGTCAACCGCGCCGCGCTCCAGGGGCCGGCCCGCGTCAAGCCGGGCGAGCAGCAGCAGGTCGTCGACGAGCACCGTCATCCGGGTGGACTCGGAAAGGACCCGGTTCAGTGCGTGGATGACCGGATCGGGTGAGCCGCCCGGCTGGCGCAGCGCGAACTCGGCGTAGCCGCGGATCGCGGCCAGCGGGGTGCGCAGCTCGTGGCTGGCGTCAGCGGCGAACCGGCGCAGCCGGGTCTCTGAGGCGTTGCGCCGCGCGAGCGCGCTCTGCACGTGGCCGAGCATCCGGTTGAAGGCCGCGCTCAGCTGACCCGTCTCGGTGCGCGGGTCGGCGTCCGGCACCGCCGCGGGGAACGCGACCTCGCCCCATTCCAGCGGCAGCTCGGCGACCTCTGAGGCGGTGGCGGCCACCCGGCGCAGCGGGCGGGTCGACAGCCCGACCCACACGGTGCCCAAGACGGTGGCTAGGACGAGCACGAGGCCGAAGACGACGATCTCGGTCGCGGCCAGGTCGTGCAGGGTGTCCTCGGCGCTGGCGAGCGGCAGGCCGGTGATGCAGGTCGCGTCGCCGTCGGAGTCGCGCATGGCCGTGAGCACGTACCCGCTGTCCAGCGAGCCCAGGCTCCGGTAGTAGACCGGCAGCTTCTTCATGTCCTGCGGGTGCGGGGCCACCGGCAGCATCCGCAGCGTCCGCTGGTCCGACGGTGACAGCAGGGCCCGCGTCACTCCCTCGACGTTGGGGGAGACCACGCCGGCCGGTGACACGGTTGCCTCGAGCGTCCCCGGGGCCAGCCCGGTGCAGGTTTTCGACGGCTTGGGAATGTCGTCATCGGCCGCGGGGGCGAGAGCGTAGCCGACGGCGGAGCCGTGGCCGGCCGCCTCCTCATCACCGGCCGCGGGCGGGGGGTTGGTCACGCAGCGGTACCACAGGCCGGTCGCGGTCTCCAGCTGCCCGTTGATCTCACCGAGCAGCGAGGCCTCGGCCCTGAAGTACGTGGTCACGCCCACGGTCGCGCAGCCGATGGCCAGCAGCGCCATCAGCCCGGCGATGAGCCGGCCACGTAGTGTCCTCGGCAGCAAGGTCCCGGCCAGCGGCAGCGCCTTGCCCAGCGCTGGGCCAAGGCCAGCGGCCCTGGGACGGGGCAGGCGCGGGCGGCGAGACGGCCCGGCCACCAGCGTCATCCCGCCGGCTTCAGCACGTACCCGACGCCGCGGACGGTGTGGATCAGCGGCTCCCGGCCGGCGTCGATCTTCTTGCGCAGGTAGCTGATGTACAACTCGACGACGTGCGCCTGCCCGCCGAAGTCGTAGTTCCAGACCCGGTCGAGGATCTGCGCCTTGGACAGCACCCGCCGGGGGTTGCGCATCATGAAGCGCAGCAGCTCGAACTCGGTGGCAGTCAGGTCGATCAGCTCACCGCCCCTGCGCACCTCACGGGCGTCCTCGTCCATGGTCAGGTCGGCCACGGCGAGCGCGCCCTCGGCCGCGGACCTGGACAGGTTGGCCCGGCGCAGCAGCCCCCGCAGCCGGGCGAGGACCTCCTCCAGGCTGAACGGCTTGGTGACGTAGTCGTCGCCGCCGGCGGTGAGGCCGGCCACCCGGTCCTCGACCGCGTCGCGGGCGGTCAGGAACAGCACGCAGATGTCCGGCAGCTCCTGCCGCATCCGGCGCATGACCTCCACGCCGTCGAAGTCGGGCAGCATGATGTCGAGGACGACGGCGTCCGGGCGGAATTCCCTGGCGCCGCGGACCGCGTCCGCGCCGTTGCCAGCGGTGCGCACGCTCCACCCCTCATAGCGCAGCACGCTGGACAGCAGTTCCGCGAGGCTCGGCTCGTCGTCCACGACCAGCACCCGAACCGGCGTGCCATCCGTGCGCAGGGTGCCCGCGCGCGGCTGCTGCGCTGGCACCGCGCTGGTCGAGACGGTCGTCGCCGCGGCCGCAGTCGGGCCGCTTGTCGCCATCGCGGGGGCACCGCTGGCAGGGTAGTCAGGCATGTCCGTTCGCAATCAGGTGATGGGGTCCGGAGTCCTACACCCCTAGGATGGCAAGCCGACCAGTAGGTAGGTGCCCACGTTCTGTATGGATTCCCTCTGAGAATCCCTGGCAATCACCGTAAAGTTTCCATGAGAATGCGCTCAGTGATGTACTGGATCCCGGTGGTGATCCCCCGGGAGGCGGGCCGTGCAACGGGCCAGGGGCTAGCTGTCTAGCACCCGGGCGAGCTTGGAGCCCTTGCCCGCTGGCCGCGCCCCGGCGGCGAGGAGCAACCGCGCCGTGGCCGCCAGCACCTCGGGCGGCGTCCCCTCGGGCACCTCCACCTCTACCTCGCGCCAGCGCAGCGGCTCATCACCGGACCCCTCGCGGCGGGCCGTCACCTGGTCGTCGGCCACCTCGGCCAGGACATCGGCGGGGCCGCGCAGCAGGTTGCGGACGGTCCGCCTGGTCACCAGGGAGGCGATGGGGCCGAGCGGAAGCCCGGCCGTGACATCGGAAACCAGGCCGGCGAGCTGGCCGGGCACCTGCCCCTCCTCGCCGTCGGCCAGCGGCGCGTGGATCTCGCGCCTGGACTGCGCGCCCGCGGAAACCATCGCGGAGGGGAGCTTCAGGTGCCACCCCGCATCGGTCCCGCCCGTCCGGCGGCGGAGAGTGATCTTGCTCGCCGCCAGGCGGTTGCCCGGCGTGTCGTAGTAGGTCGCCGACAGATGGTGAGTCACCGGCGCGCTGATCTCACGGCAGCCCGGCACCGCCGAGAGATCCGGCAGGGTGAACCCGGCCTCGACGTCGAACTTCTGCTCGATTTCCAGGTGATCGGTCATGCCCGCCCTCCTGTTGCTGCCCGCCGGGTAATCCAGCACGGTCACGATGCGCTGGGGAACACATTAGAGTGCCTGCCATGGGACCAGCGACGAGCCCTGGAACGGGCGTGCCTGACTCCGCCGGCGCCGTCAGTGTGGGCAGTGCCGACGCTAGCGGTGCCGACGGTAGCGCTGTCAACGTTGGCACGTTGGGGGCCGGGGGCATCCGGGATGGCGGGCGCGGGTCGCGGGCGCTGCTGATCGCCGGGGCGGCCGTCGCGGCCATCGCCGCGCTTGGCTACCTCGTGGCGCTGGCGACGCATCCGATGGGGACCAACCTGAACGGCTTTGACCTGCAGGTCTACCTCGGTGGCGCGCATGAGGCCCTGCACAAGCCGGCGAACCTCTACAGCTGGCACTACCGCAACGACCTCGGGATCCAGTTCACCTACACCCCGTTCGCCGCCTTGCTCTTCGCGGGCGGCCTGGCGATCGGGTTCAAGGCACTGATGGCGCTGGTCTCCCTGGCGAGCGTGTTCGCGCTTGCCGCCACCGTGTGGATCGCGTTCCGTGAGCTCGGCTGGCGCTCGCTGGCGAGCCGGGCGGGGGCGACGCTGCTGGTGACCGGGCTGGTGTTCTGGACCGAGCCGGTGCAGCGGGAGCTGTACCTGGGCCAGGTCGAGCTCGCGCTGATGGGGCTGGTCGTCTGGGACATGTGCCAGCCGGACCGCCGCCGGTGGAAGGGGGCCGGCGTAGGCCTCGCGGCGGGCATCAAGCTGGTGCCGGCGCTGTTCATCGTCTACCTGCTGCTGACCAGGCGGTTCCGCGCGGCCCTGGTGGCGTGCGGGGCGTTCCTCGCCACGGTCGCGATCGGGTTCATCGGGCTGCCCCACCCCTCGGTGACCTGGTGGCTGCACGCCTACTTCTGGGAGGCGGGGCGCACCGGCTTCGTCGGGGACCAGCAAAATCAGTCGCTGCGCGGCATCATCACCCGGCTCGCGGGGAGCGTGGCCGCGGGGGAGGCACCCTGGCTGGCCGTCTTCCTCATCGTGGGAGCGGCCGGGCTGGCGGCCGCCGTCGTGCTGTGGAACAGCGGGCGCCCGTGGGGCCGCTTCGCCGGGCTGATGGCGTGCGCGCTGACCGCCCTGCTCATTTCCCCGATCAGCTGGGACCATCACTGGGTGTGGATCGCGCCGGGCACGGTGATCCTGCTTGACGCCGGGCTGCGGGCCGCCTCAAGCCGCCTGGCGCGGGGCTGGTGGCAGGGGCTGGCCGGGCTGGTGCTCGTGGCCTACGGCGCCTGGCCGGACTTCTGGTGGCCGCATGCCGGGCTGCTTCAGGGCGGGCTGATCAACTACGCCCCTGCGGCCGTCTTCGCCCATGGCGACAACCCGGGCTATCCCGAGTACCACTGGCATGGCCTGCAGCTCCTCGCGGGGAACCTCTACCTGCTCGGCGGCCTCGGGCTGTTCGCGGTCACGCTGGCGGTCGCGATCCGGATGGTGAGGTCCGGCGGCCGCCAGCTGCTGTCCGTTCCGCTGCTGTCGGGATGGATCACCAGGGGCACACGGTGATGAGGTCGCCGCGGTGGAACGCGCCCTGGCCGAGGGGGATCGTCCACCAGGCGTCCGCGCGGGCCAGCTGGCTGGTGGACCCGGCCCCGCGCCGGGCCGGAGTGGCCCGCGGTACGGCGTCGGGCGACGGCGTCGGCCGGGGCACCGGCGCGCCGCGCTCCGCGGCCGCCGGGGCCAGCGTCACCGGGATCCAGTCCTCCACGTCGGGTGCGGACGTCCAGTCGCGGTCGAGTCGCGCCTGAACCAGCGGCTCCTGGGGGGCCGCCAGGCCCTGCAGGCTGGCCAGCAGCGGAACCGCGAACCGCTGGGTGATCACCGCGGCCGCCAGCGGGTAGCCGGGCACCCCGATGACGGGAACGATGCCCGGCTCGCTCCCCTTGACGTGGCCAAGCAGCGCCGGGTGGCCGGGCCGGACGGCGACCCCGTGCACGGCCAGGCCGCCCACCTGCTCGATGACCGTGGCTGCGTAGTCGTCCCGCCCGCGGCTTGAGCCGGCCAGCAGGAGCACCAGGTCGGCGTCGAGCGCGGCCCGCCGCAGCTGCGCGGCGAGCACGTCAGGGTCGTCGGGCTGGATGTCACTGACCAGCGGGTCCGCGCCGGACGAGGCGGCCAGCGCCGCGAGCATGACCGAGTTACTGTCCGATATCTCGCCCGGCGCCAGCGCGGCCCCGGCGGCGCGGACCTCATCCCCGGTGGGAATGATGGCCACCCGCGGCCGCCTGGCGACCATCACGCTGGCGTGCCCGCCGGCCGCGACGGCCCCGAGGTCGCCCGGGCGCAGCCGCCGTCCCGTTGGCACGAGCAGCGCGCCGTCAGGGAAGTCCTCGCCGGCTGGCCGCACGTTCAGCCCGGGACGCACCGCTCCCGCGGTCGCGGCGGCGGCGCCGCCCTGGGCCGAGGCCGGCCCGATCTGGGCGCTGCCATCGCGGCCGATCACCACGCGCTCGCGCTGCACCACCGTGTCCGTCCGCGGTGGCAGCGGGTCCCCGGTGTCGGCCCAGGTGAAGGCCCCGGCCGGCAGCCGCCCGCCGTCAGCGTCGGACGCCAGGAACGCGATCCCGTCCATCGCGGCGCAGTCCGCCCGGGGAGATGCCCACCGGGCGTGCACCGGGCGGGCCGTCACCCGGCCGGCCGCGGCGGCCAGCGGAACCTGCTGCGTGACGCGCTCGGCCCGCCAGCCGGCCCGGGCGCATGAGTCCAGCCACTGCGCGTAGGCCTCAGCCGGGCCGGGCATCCCCTGATGCGGCAGCGCCTGATGCGGCAGCGCCTGATGTGGCAGCCCGTGATGTGGCATCGCTACCCGGCCATGAGGCGGTGCCCGCCGCAGTAGACGTTCATGGACTGGCCGCGCAGGAAGCCGACCAGCGTCAGCCCCGCCTCCTCCGCCAGCTCCGCCGCCAGTGACGATGGTGCCGACACCGCGGCGAGCAGCGGGATGCCGGCCAGCACGGCCTTCTGGACGAGCTCGAACGAGGCCCGGCCGCTGACCAGCAGCGCGTGGCCGGCCAGGGGCAGCCGCCCGGAAAGCAGTGCCCAGCCGACGATCTTGTCGACGGCGTTGTGCCTGCCCACGTCCTCGCGTACGACCACGACGTCGCCAGCGGGCGTGAACAGCCCGGCCGCGTGCAGGCCACCGGTCCGCTCGAACACCCGCTGGGCCTCGCGCAGCCGGTCGGGGAGCGTCGCGAGGATCGCGGGGGAGAACCGGGTGTCGTCATCGGACAGGGCCGCCTGCGGCAGCACGCAGATGTCCTCGATCGACGTCTTCCCGCAGATCCCGCAGGCCGAGGTGGTCATGAAGCTCCGCCTCGCGCTGGCGTCTACCGCCACCCCGGGGGCCAGCCGCACGTCCGCGATGTTGCCCAGGTCATCATGACGGTGATCGTGCCCGCATGAGGCGCCGTCACACAGCTTGATCTCCGCGATGTCCGCCACCGACGTGACGATCGCCTCGCCGACCAGGAACCCGGCGGCGAGCTCGACGTCCTCGCCCGGGGTCCGCATGGTCATCGACAGCGCGCTGCCGTTCACCCGGATCCCCAGCGGCTCCTCCGCCGCCAGGAAGTCGGCGCGCGGCGTGATCGCCGGGTCTGGCTGGCCGGAGAGCGTCACGCGTAGCACTCGCCTTCTCGCCGTGCGTCCCGACACAGAGGCCCCTTCCAGCTGCCAGCCTTCTCATCAGCCTAACCGGTCACGCCGGGCGAGCGGATGAGCGGCTCTGGAGCTGCTACGGCCGCGCCGCGCCGGGCGGGACGAAGTCGGGGTCCAGCTCCACGAACGCCTCCACCATGGCGAGGTAGCCCAGGGCCGCCAGCGACCAGCCCGCGGTGCCGCCATGCAGCCCGGGACCGGGAACAGTGGAGTTAAGCAGCCGGTCCACATGCCGGACGGCGTCCGGCCCGGAAGCGGACTCGCCGTCAACGGCGGTGCGGTCGGCGGCGGTGCGGTCGGCGGCGGTGCCGTCGGCGGCGGTGCGGTCCGCGTCGTCGCTCCCGAGCGCCGTCTGGACCTGCACGTTGCGCAGCGCCAGGCTCTGGATGAACAAGCCGCCCGCGAGCTGCAGGTGCTCCACCGTCAGGGCCGGGTCCCGCAGCCGCAGCCCGAGCTCGGCCGCCGCCAGGTCGAACAGCGCGACCATCACCTCCCTGGATCGCGCCTGTGCCGCCTCCAGGGCGGCGGCGATCTTGCGCCGGGCCGCGCCGGTGCGGGTGGAGCCGAGTGTGGCGACCAGCGCCATGTGCAGCCGCCACTGGAGGCTGTCCGACAGCGCACGGTAGTTGCCGTCGGCGGTGACCCGCACCACCTCACGCAGCAGCGCGCGCCGTCCTTCCGCGCTGGCGAGCGACTGCTGGTTGCCGGCGATGAGCTGCCTGACGATGGTGGAGGTCTCGGGAGACAGCACGGCCCGGTCGCTGAACCAGCTGCCCGCTCCCGCCAGGTAGCACAGCAGGTCGTCGGTGTAGTCCTCCTTGTACGGCCACACCCGGTAGGCCGAGCTGCGCGGCACCTGCGCTCGCTGGATGACCTCCTCAAGGCGCAGGTGCTCGATGGTGAGCGCCGCACCAGCCTCCAGGGCCAGGTCCCGTCCCGCGTCGAGCATCCGCTGGCGGATCTCCTGCGCGGGCACCCGTCCCGGCCGGGTCGTCATCGCCGTCTCCCCACGCGCTTTGCCCTCATCTGAGGGATTGGTATCAGCAACGTACCCGAACACGGTACATGAGACATTAGACTTCGTGTCTCAAGAGATGCGGACGGGCGAGCACGGCGGGGGACGGCCCTCAGGAGGGGGAGGGCTGGGATCGGGCCGGGCGCGAGGGCACTGCTTTCAGGAGCACTGCCCTCGCACCCGGTGCTCACGGCACTGTTCCTGGCGGCACTGTTCCTGGCGCCGCTGTCCCTGGTGCCACTGTCCCTGGCGGCACTGTCCCCGCGGCCTCACCGGCGAGCCGTGCTCGACCGGACGCGGACGTAAAGCTGGCCGGTGCTCCAGGAGTAGCTGCCGACAGGGGTGAAGGACCGGCCGAACCAGGCGAGCAGGCCGGGGGTCCACGGGATGCGCCGGGCGGACCCGCCGCCGGGGCCCCGCCCGGGGGTGAGCCACACGTAGTCCGCCCGGCTGAGCCAGGCCTTCCACGCCGCCACGACCGCCGTCATGCGGGCCGCGCCGCCCTGGACGCTCACGCCGTTGCTGAGCACCAGGGTCTGGGCCAGCGAGTCCACGATGACGGGACAGGACGCCGGGTAGCCGGTGTACCTGTCGGCGGCGATCGTGAGCGACACCTCGTCCGTCACCACGCACGAGCCACGGGGAATGCGATGCGCGATGGCCTGCGCGGTCACCTGCCGCATCGGGTAGATCTCGGCCACCTGCAGCGTGGCGGCCAGGCAGAGGACCGCGGCGACGGCACCCGCCACGACCCGCACGGCCCCGCGCCGCGCCACCACGCCAGCCGCGCCGCCCGCGGTGAGCGCGAGCCACGGAGCGGGGAAGTCGGGATAGTGGTAGAAGAACGCGGAGTAGCCCACGATCGCGACGCAGGCGACCGTGGCGGTGGCGGCGGAGAACCACTCAAGCGGCGACAGGGGGACGCCCTGGCGCAGCACCCGCAGGCGCAGGCCGCCGGCCAGGGCCACCACGCCCGCCGCCGCCACCAGGTAGGGCAGCCAGGTGAGGCTGGTGCCCGGGTCGAGCGAGGCGACGTCTCCGGCCGCGTAGAGAGAGGTGGTGCCGGCGTTGAGGGCAAGGCGTCCGTGGACGGTCATGACGTCGATCAGGCCGGTGAGGTGGGCCAGCCGGACGGCCACCGGCACGGCGGTGCCAGTGCGGGCCACCTGGTCGACGATCGTGGCGCGCCACAGCGCCGCCGGAGCGGCCAGCGCGAACGGCGCCAGCGGCACCACGAAGCCGGTGGCAAGCCCGGCGGCGTACCGCCGGGTCCTGGCGCCACCAGCCGGATCGCCGCTGGCCAGCCAGTCCGCCACGCAGACAGCCAGCAGCACCGCGGCCGGGGCCAGCGCCCAGAACTTGACCGCCGCGGCGAACCCCAGCGCCAGCCCGGCCCACAGCAGGCTCCCGCCCGGGGCCAGCCGGCCGCTACGGAAGGCGGCCGTGACGGCGAGCAGGCACAGCAGGTTCATCCACGGCTCAAGCATCAGCGTGTGCGCGGTGCTGATGTCGTCGGGGTAAACCGCGAGGAAGCCGCATGTAAGCAGCGTCGCAAGCGGTCCCCTGTGCGCTATCAGCCGGCCGGCCAGCGGAACGCAGGCGACGCTGGCCAGTGCGGTCAGCACCCGGGCGAGCGCCAGTGCCTTGACGGTGGTCGTGGCCGTGGCGATCAGTGCCACCGGGGTCATCAGCGCGACGATCCCCGGCGGCTGGACGAACGCGAAGTCACGGTAGGGCAGCGCCCCCTTGGTCAGCTCGATCGCCGCGCCCAGGTACACGCCGTCGTCATACTCGGTGATCCCGGTCAGGTAGCCCGGCCGGGTGAACGTGAACAGCCGGAGCGCGAGCGCGGCGACAGTGGCCAGCACGACGATCGCGCCCGTCGGCGTGCTAACGAGCCGGCCCCGCCCTATCCCGCGACGCGGCCGCGGCGGCGCCCGGTGCGCGCCCGTCCGGTGCGGGACAGTCGTGCCCGCCTTGCGTGGGACCGCCGTCAGGTCACGGGCGGTCCCCAGATCCCCCGTCACGATGGGACGATATCAGGTAACCAACAGTAATCAAGCAGCGTCGCGCTAAGCCCCTATGGCCAGAACGGGCCGGGCCGCGGTCCCACCGTCACGGCGCGGGACCGACGTAGTGCTGGGGCCACCAGCCGACCAGGAAGAAGAGCAGGCCGGCCGACGCGACGACGACGGTCCAGAACAGCCACCTGGGCAGGTTGACGGCGGCGAAGCCGATGAAGATGCCGAAGGCGCTCCACACGAACCGGGGCTTGCTGCTCTGCGCGTTGGACACGAGGCAGGCCAGCAGGGTCAAGATGGTGAACAGCGTCAGCTGCCACGGCAGCCGCCTGCGGATCATGAAGGCGATGCCGGCGATGCCCGCCGCGAGCATGATCGTCAGCAAGATGGTGTAGAAGGGGTACTTGTCGGCGCCGGAACTGGGCCGCCACAGCAGCAGCTTGAGGGTGTGCTCGCCGCCGTCGATCTTCTCTGACCAGCCGTGCTTCTCGGTCGCGAACCAGAAGGCCAGATCGTGGTAGCGGTGGCCGAGCCAGCCGAAGAACAGGGCCAGTCCAGCCAGCGACAGCGGGGCGGCCAGCAGCGCGCGCCACTCTCGCCGCTCCCAGACCGCGACGACGGCCCCGATGGCGAGCACGCCGGTCAGCACGAGCAGCGTCGGCCGCTCCGCCGTGCCCACGGCCGCGAGCAGGCCGGCCAGCAGCCAGCGCCGGTCCAGCATGGCCAGCAGCACCGCCGCCGCGATCGCGATCGCCAGCGGCTCTGAGTACAGCATCCCGAACGTCATCGCGCCAGGGAACAGGCAGAAGGCCACGACCGCCCGGTCGGCCACCACCCGGTCCGCGACCCGGTCGGCGACCGCCCAGACGCCAAGGGCCGCCGCGCCACCGGAGACGATGGAGGCGAGCAGGCCACCGGCCACCCAGTGCCCGAGGGTGACCCAGTGCGCCAGCCAGATTAGCCCCGGCCAGGCGGGGAAGAACGCCGGCAGGTAGGGGTAGGGCGCTGGCGGTACCGGGGCCTTGTAGGTGATTAGCGGGTTGTAGGCGGCGGGCAGGTTGACAAGATAGAACGGGTTATACGGGTGGTGCACCACCGGCGGTGGGAAGACCAGCTTGCTCGGGTAGCCGGACTGCGCGATCTCAAGGTAGTGCGCGGCATCCTTGAAAAGGAAGTAAAAGCTCCAGGACTCGCTCGTGCCGTAGATGGCGTTGGCAACCTGCCAGGTGACGACGATAAGAATCATGGTGGCGCCGTAGGCCAGCAGCGGGAACAGCCACGGCCACGGTAGCCGGTCGCTGACGGAGCTCCGGGTGCCATGCAGTCTGTGGCGGCCAGGGAGATCGCCGGCAGGCCTCGTGAGGCGACCGGAGGAGGCTTCGGTAGGTGCCATAAAGCGCCGTTACTTCCCATCGGGGGGTCCAAGCTCGTTGTTGCGGACGAATCGGGAGCTTAGCAATTCTCCCTACTGTACCGAGGTACATGTTCGCCCGCCGGCCAGCAGCGAAACATCGGGCCTGACAAGGTTGCTTCATCTTCTGGGTACGGCCACGGTCCCGCGATGCCCGTGATGTCGGAGCGGACGCGTAGGCTGAAACGATGCTGGCGGACTCATATGGACGGATAGCCACGGATCTGCGGGTGTCGTTGACCGACCGCTGCAACCTCCGGTGCTCGTACTGCATGCCCCCCGAGGGCCTTCAGTGGCTGCCCAAGCCGGAGATACTGTCAGGCGACGAGGTCGGCCGCCTGGTCAGGATCGGCGTTGAGCTGCTCGGCATCCGCGAGGTCAGGTTCACAGGGGGCGAGCCCATGCTGCGCCGTGACCTGGTGCCGATCATAGCGGCCACGGCCGTCCTCTCGCCCCGCCCGGAGATCTCGCTGACCACCAACGGCATCGGGCTGGCCCGCCTGGCGGGTCCGCTGCGCGAGGCGGGCCTTGACCGGGTCAACGTGTCGCTCGATACGCTGCGGCCTGAGGTCTTCCGCAAGCTTGCGCTGCGCGACCGGCTTCCTGACGTGCTCGAGGGGCTGGCGGCCGCCGCCGCTGCCGGGCTGTCTCCGGTCAAGGTGAACGCCGTCCTGATGCGCGACGTCAACCACGAGGAGGCGGTCCCGCTGCTGCGCTACTGCCTGGAGCGCGGCTACGAGCTGCGCTTCATCGAGCAGATGCCGCTGGACGCGCAGCACGGCTGGAAGCGCTCGGAGATGGTGACCGCGGACGAGATCTCGGGGCTGCTCGCGGCCGAGTTCAGGCTCACCCCCGACGCCGGCCGAGCGCGCGGCCCGGCTCCGGCCGAGACGTTCCTCGTGGACGGCGGGCCCGCCCGGGTCGGCGTGATCGCCTCCGTCACCAGGCCGTTCTGTGGTGCCTGCGACCGGGTGCGGCTGACGGCCGACGGGCAGGTCCGCAATTGCCTGTTCGCCCGGGAGGAAAGCGACCTGCGCTCGGCGCTGCGGGGCGGGGCCAGTGATGAGGAGATCGCCGCTCGCTGGCGGTCCGCCGTGGCGGTCAAGCTGCCGGGCCACGGGATCAACGATCCCACGTTCCTGCAGCCTGACCGCCCGATGTCCGCCATCGGCGGGTAGCTGCCTGACCGCCGGCTTGCGCCATCGCCGGCTTACGCCATTGCCCGCTGGTAGGCGCGGGTGCCCCACCACAGGGCCAGCGCGGCCGCGGCGCCGGTGATGAGGAACCCGACGCCGACGGCGGCCGCGGCGATCGTGCCGGCCGCCAGGTCGCGGGCGGCCTGGACCGCGTAGTACATCGGGTTGAGGTGGCCGAGGACCCGCAGCCAGGCCGGTCCGAGCGACAGCGGCAGCAAGATGCCGGCCAGCAGGGTCAGCGGCAGCTGCGCCCCGGTGACCACGGCGGCCAGGCTGCCGATCTGGCGCAGCGCGAGACCAAGTGCCGACGACGTCGCCGAGCAGGCTGCCGTCAGCAGCGATAGCAGGGCAAGCAGCACGACGAGGCCAGCCGGGTGGGCGTGGAACCCGGCGACGGATCCGACGGCGATCACGACGACGCCGGGGACGAGGAACATCACGATGTCACGGATCACCGTGCCGAGCAGCAGCGCCAGGCGGCTCGCTGGGGTCACCCGCAGCCGCTCGATGACGCCGGTGTCCAGTTCCCAGATCACCGTCCAGCCCGCCCCCATGCCGGCGCCGAAGGCGATCAGCACCAAGATGCCCGGCACGAACACGTCGAGTACGTGGCCCTTCGGGAAGCCCGGGCCGCCCGCGAGCGCGTTGAGCAGCGGCGTGAACAGCGCGAGGTACAGCAGCGGCGTCGTGAGCCCCATCACGATCCAGGCCGGCTGGCGCAGCGACTCCAGCATCTTGCGCCGGAAGAACAGGCCCGCCTGCACGGCGAAGGGGGTGCCTCCGGCTTGCCCCAGGTCGCCTCGCGCGGTGGCGCCCTGCCTCGCTTCCCCTGGTCGCGCCGCCTCGCTCCGGGCCGGTCCAGCCGCCACCGCGCCGCTGCGCTCGCTCGTGCCGCTCATGCCGCCACCCCCGTGTCGCGCAGGGTCTTTCCCGTCTCGTTGAGGAACACGTCGTCGAGCGTCGGGCGGGCCATCGACACCCCTGCGACCTCGATGCCCCGGGCGGCCAGCAGCCCGCAGGCGGCCGACATGGCCCGCGTGGTGTCGGTGACGGCCAGCCGGATCGTCGTGTCGGTGACGGTGGCGGGCTCCGGCGCCCCGGCTGGCCCGGCCGCGTCGGCCAGGGCGCGGGCGGCCAGCTCCGCGGCCAGGTCGCTGGCCAGGGCGGGCAGGTCGGTGGCGGGCACGCTGGGCGTGAGGGTGATCGCGTTGCCCGAGTACCGGTCCTTCAGCTCATCCGGGGTCCCGAGCGCGATGACCTTTCCCTGGTCGACGATGGCGACCCGGTCGCACAGCTGGTCGGCCTCGTCCAGGTAGTGGGTGGTGACGACGATGGTCGCGCCGCCGGCTCGCAGCCGCCGGAGCTGATCCCACAGGTTGGCGCGGTTCTGCGGGTCCAGGCCCGTGGTCGGCTCGTCGAGGAACAGCACGCGCGGCTGGTGCATGATGCCGAGGGCGACCTCCAGCCGGCGCTTCTGCCCGCCGGAGTACGTCCTGACGGCCCGGTCCGCGAGGGCGGCCAGGTCGAAGACGGCCAGCAGCTCGGTGGCCCGCTGGCGCGCGGCGGACGCCGACAGCCCGTACAGCCGCCCGGCGAGCAGCAGGTTCTCCCGCCCGGTCGCGCTGGGGTCGGCCCCGCCGAGTTGCCCCACGTAGCCGATCCGCCTGCGCACCAGGCGCGGCGCGCGGCGGACGTCGGCCCCGGCCACGGTGGCCTGGCCATCATCGGCGGGCAGCAGCGTGGTGAGGATGCGCAAGGTCGTGGTCTTGCCCGCGCCGTTGGGCCCGAGCAGCCCGAAGATCTCTCCCTCGGCCACCACCAGGTCGATCCCGGTGACCGCGGCCACCGTCTTGTCCTTGACCCGGAAGCTCTTGCGCAGCCCGCTGACCGTGACGGCAGTGTCGCGGATCGGGCCTGGCGGTGCGTCCATGAGCGCGCTCCATTCATACTCGGTACTGATTACTCAGACCTGAGTATAGCGAAGACGGCGCAACGCGGTATATCGCGTTTGAGGTGCCGGCGCGGCGTCGCTAGGAGCCGGCGGCGTCGCCCGGGCTGGCGACCGGCGACTCGGGCAGGTCCTCGGGCCTGGGCCAGGGGAAGGTGCCATCCCGCAACTCGGTGACGGTCGCCCGCAGCCAGGCGATCTCCCCGCGGCGCATGGCCTGCGCGTACTCCTCCTCGATCCCGAAGATCCTGGGGAAGTCGGAGAACTCCGTCTCGTAGGCCTGCCGGTAGGCGTCGGAGGCGGAGACCTGGGCCTCGAGCTTCGCCGCCCGCTGCGTGAGGGCGGCGATCGCGCGATCCCGGCCCAGGGCGTAGATGAACATCAGCGGCGCGGCGAAGGAGGGGTACTCCTCCGACGGCTCGCTGGCCAGCTCCCACAGCCAGGCGTCGAGCTCATCCCGGCCGGCCCCGGTGATCGCGTACACGGTGCGCTCGGGCCGCCGCCCCTCACGGGTCACCTCGACCGGCTCGATGAACCCGCGGTCGGCCAGCCGGGAGACCGTGTCGTAGATCGACGACTCGCGGATCTTGAACGCCCGGTCGTGCCTGCGCTCGCGGATCAGCACCCGCATCTCATACGGGTGCATCGACCGCTCGTTCAGCAGGTTCAGCACCGACAGCGCCACCGGCGTCCTCGGCAGCGGCCGTGCCCGCTCCTTACCGCTCACGTCCCGTAGCCTAGCCAGCCATCTGCGGGCAGCCCGAACGGCGCCACCGCCGTGATCAGCGCCCGTGCCTCATCGACCGCGTCGACCAGCGACTCGGGGGCCGCGCGCAGGCCGGTGAGCACCGCGTCAGCGGGCCGCAGCCCCGCCCGGTCAATGAGGCGCTTCTCGTTGGTGATCCACTCGCCCCGCGCCGCGAGCACTCCGTGCGCCGCGCAGGCAACCCCCGCCGCGATCGCCCCGGCTGTCTGGGTCACCTGTCCCGTGGCGGCATAGGCCTGCCTGGCGTACCCCAGGGTGGCATGGGCATTGGCGGCCCACCGGGCCGCCGCGGACCGCCGCAGCGCCTCGGGATAGCACTCGACGACGGGGAGGTCCCCGTAAACCAGCTGGCGTACGGCCAGTTCGGCCACCACGAGGTAGGTCGGTATGCCGACGAGGTGGAACAGCAGCGGCTCGATGCGGAACCGGCCCGCCCGCGCCTCGGCGAGGTGGTACTCGACCTCATCAAGGTCCCGGTAGTGAACGTCGACACGGCGTCCGTCGACGGTGAGCCACGCCCCGCCGTTGAACACCCCGCCGCCCCAGCCGCCGACTCCGAAGACCTCCCCGGCCCAGCCCAGCCCCCGGATGCCCGCGGGATCGAACGCTCTCCGGTAGTACAGGGAGAAGTCCCAGTCCGAGTCGGCCCGGCTCGTTCCCTCGGCCCGCGACCCGCCCAGCGTCACGGCCAGCACCCCGGGCAGCTCACCGAGCCGCCGGCCTACGTGGGCCGCGAATGCCCCGTCGCCGATCTCAGCCATGAGGCTCAGGGTAGGCGCCCGCGGGCAATTGCGTGCCGCGCATTGACGCTGGGCGTGCGAGAGGGGAGGGTGCTCGTTCTGCTCAAGGATGCGCGAGTCTTAGTGCAAAGATGCAGGTGGGGCTGGTGCCGGATTAGTCCGGAAAAGTTTCCCAAGGCTTGGCGGCTCGTGAACATTGTGCGATTTTCGCGGCGATCGATCCTGCTCGAGGATTTTTGGTGGGGCTAATTTGGCCGGAACGTCCCCGATTGCGGGAAGGTGGGTTGCGTGGAGTGGCCATTGTTCGCCGGGCTCGGGCCGGTCGGGGCACTGCCGACGGCGGCGCGCCTGGCGCGCGCGTTCGCCCGCTCGATCATCGCTGACTGGGGGCTAGCGTGCCTGGCGGAGGACTGCGAGCTTGTCATCAGCGAGCTCGTCGCCAACGTCGTGCAGGCCGCGACCACCATCGACGGCAGGCCCGGGCGCGAAGAGGACGGCCGGCCGCCCTTGCTGTGGGTGCGGCTGCTGTCCGACGGCGTGCGGCTGCGCGCCGAGGTATGGGACAACCTCCCCCTGGCCGCGGGAATCCCCGAGCCGCGGCAACCCGCAAGCAGCGAGGAGTCCGGGCGCGGCCTGGGGATCGTGCGCGCCCTGAGCATGGACTGGGGCTGGGACACCGCCCGGATGCCCGGGCGGCCGCAAGGCCGCCAGGCCAAGCGGGTGTGGGCCCTGCTCGAGAAGTCCTGACCCGCTAGCCCGGGCGAGCTCGGCCGGCCCGGGCCGCCCCGCGGAAGGACTGCGGGATGATGGGGCCCATGAGCACGCTGGAAGACTGGATGACGACGGTTCGCGAGGAGCTCGGGCTCACGGGGGACGGCGTGGCCGACATCAACGCGGTCACAACGGTGATCCTTGACCTCGCGCGGGACTGCGCGCACGCCGTGGCCCGGCCAGCCGCGCCGCTGACCGCCTACCTGGTCGGGGTGGCCGTGGGGCAGGGGGCGTCGCTGCCGGAGGCCGCGGGGCGGATCGCCGCGGCGGCCCTCGCCCGGCAGGCACCGCCCGCGGAATGAGCGGCTGTGACTGGCGGTACGCCAGGAATCTTGCGAGACGTCACTTATGGTCATAAATGACTATCTTGTGGCGAAGTGTGGTCGCCTGCGGAGTTCCCGCCACTAACGTCCCATGACTGGGAGCGTCACGGCCAGGAGAAGTTCTCTCGAGAGGACCGTGATATGGGGCTGTCTGGCGGGCGTCCTGGCAGTTATCGCCGCAGGCTGCGCAGGAAGTACCGGAAGCTGCGCCGGAGGTATGCCGGCGGGCACTGGCAGGCCAGGGGGCCGTCGCCAGCCGGCCAGGCGCCAAGCCACTGGCCTTTCGCCGACGACCGGGCCAGCCTGGAGCGCCCCGGCTACCGTCACCCGGGCCGGCCGCCGGCCCAGCGGCCGCGGCCACGGCAGGCAAGGCTGGAGCGGGCGCGGCGTGACCGGCCGCGGCGGGCGCGCCGGCGCGGTGGGCTCGCGCTCAGCGATGTTCCCGTCTCCCTCGTCGTCGGCGCGGGCGTGAGCACCGCGATCGTCATCGCCGTGACGGCCGGGGCGGTTGGGGTCAGCCAGTGGGTGGCGGCGGGCGACGCCGCCAACACGACCGTCGCGACACCGCCCGCCGGGCCGGTGGCGACCGCGCCGGCACAGTCCCAGGCCGCCCGGCGGCCACCCGCGTCCAGGCAGGTGCCGACGACTTCGCCGGTGCTCGCGTCCCCGGGCGACGGCGCCTGGACCCCAGTCCCCGGGTACACCTGGCCGGGGCTCGGGCCGGACTGGGCGCGGCCGAATCCGCGCCGGGTGATGCTAAGCGCGATACTGGGCGGCATTGCCTCTGACATCCTGCATGCGTTGTTACCGGATCCTTACCGGTGCGCCTGGCGCCCGGCATCATGCGGCCGGGCGCCGTAGAACGGTGCCAGTGCCACTCGCATGCCCCGATACAGCGAAGGACGACCCTGACATGGCCGACAAGCTCCCCCCGCCCGCACAGCACCAGTGCGCCACGCGTCGTGGCCTGCTCCTGGGAGCAGGACTGGTCGGGGTGGGCGGCACGCTGGCCGCGTGCAGCACCGCCCCCGTGCCCTACGACGCGAACGAGGAGGGCCAGGCCCCCGGGGCCCAGCCGGCCGCCGCGACCACCATGGCCGGGCCGAGCGCGCCCGCGGCGGCCGCGTCCGGTGGCGGGATCACCGGCACGGTCCTGGGCGAGGCCACGCAGGTGCCCGTCGGCGGGGGCAAGATCTTCACCGCCGCGAAGGTCGTCGTCACCCAGCCCGCCAAGGGGCAGTACAAGGCGTTCAGCGCCATCTGCACGCACGTGGGCTGCGTGTGCGACGCGGTGGCCAACGGCACCATCGACTGCCCGTGCCATGGCGCCAAGTTCTCGATCAAGACGGGCGCGGTGGTGGCGGGACCGGCGCCCACCCCGCTGCCCTCCCGCACGGTCGCCGTCATGGACGGCAAGATCGTCCTGCAGTGACGCGGTAAAGGCGGTCGGAAACCCGGGTGATGCGCGCGGCGCCTGGGCTTGCTGATGCCACCCGGGCCTGGGGCCGGCGGAGCACTAGGATAGCCCGGTGGGCTCGCTGATGCTGCTTGACACCGCGTCGCTGTACTACCGCGCGTTTTACGGGATGCCTGAGACGGTGACCGCCCCTGACGGCACCCCGGTCAACGCCATCAGGGGCCTGCTCGACGCCATCGCCAGGCTGGTGCGCGACCACCAGCCCGCGCGGCTCGTGGCCTGCCTTGACGCCTCCTGGCGCCCGGCCTTCCGTGTCGCCGCGATCCCCTCGTACAAGGCGCACCGCGCGGAGCCCGATGGCACCGAGCAGGCGCCGCCCGCCCTGGTCGTGCAGATCCCGCTGATCACCCAGGTGCTGGAGGCGGCGGGCATCGCCCTGGCCGAGCACGACGGCTACGAGGCCGACGACGTCATCGCGACCCTGGCCGGCCGGGCGGCGGGCCAGGGCAGCACGGTCGACGTCGTGACCGGGGACAGGGACCTGTTCCAGCTGGTCGATGACCCGGCTGGCATCCGGGTGCTCTACACGGTCAAGGGGCTGGGCAAGCTGGACGCCATTGACGAGGCCGTGATCAGCGCGAAGTACCACATCCCGGCCCGCGGCTACGCCGACTTCGCGGTCCTGCGCGGCGACCCGAGCGACGGCCTGCCCGGGGTCCCCGGCATCGGGGACAAGACGGCCGCGGCGCTGATCACGGCGTTCGGTACCCTGGACGCGCTCAAGCACGCGCTTGACGCGGGCCACGGCGGCTTCCCCGCGGGCACCCGCAAGAAGCTCGAGGCGGCCCGCGGCTACCTCGACATCGCACCGCCGGTCGTCGCGGCCGCCGTCGACGTGCCACTGCCCGAGGTCGATGGCACGCTGCCGGCCCAGCCGCCGGACCCGCGGCTGCTGAGCGAGATCGGGGAGGCGCTGGGCCTGGGCTCCTCGCTGAGCCGGTTCCGTGCAAGCGTGACAGCTAGCCGATAACAGCAACAAGCGCGGAGCGCGCTGATAACAGCAAGGAGCGTCCTGAGGCATGACCATCGATCTCGCCGCCCTGTACCCCAAGCACCGGCTGTCGGCGATTGCCGCCGCCGTCCGTTCGGCCGGGCTTGGCGCGCTGCTGCTGACGCCGGGGCCTGACCTGCGCTACGTCACCGGTTACGACGCCAAGCAGCTGGAGCGGCTGACCTGCCTGGCCGTGCCGGCCGAGGGCGAGCCGTTCCTCGTCGTGCCTGCCCTGGAGCTGCGGGCGGCGCTTGCCTCGCCGGTCGGCACGCTCGGAGTTGAGGTGGTGACGTGGGGCGAGACGGACGACGCGTTCGCGATCATATCCGGCAGGCTCGGGGACGTGGCGACCCTCGCCTTGTCCGATCGGATGTGGGCGCTTAACGTGCTGCGGTTCCGTGACGCCTTCCCCCGCGCCCGCCAGGTCCTTGCCAGTGCCGTGCTGGCGGACCTGCGGGTGCGCAAGAGCGAGGTCGAGGTGGCGGCGCTGCGCGAGGCGGGCGCGGCCATCGACCGGGTGCACGCGCAGGTTCCTGGCTGGCTCAAGCCCGGCCTGACCGAGCGGCAGGTCGGCACGAAGATCGCGGAGGCCATCCTGGCCGAGGGGCACGTCCAGGTCGACTTCGTGATCGTCGGCTCGGGGCCGAACGCGGCCAGCCCGCACCATGAGGTCTCCGACCGGGTACTGCTCGAAGGCGACGTCGTGGTGGTCGACATCGGCGGCACCATGGAATCGGGCTACTGCTCGGACTGCACCAGGACGTACGCGATCGGCGAGCCGCCCGCGGAGTTCGCCGCCTACTACGGCGTGCTCAAGCAGGCGCAGGAGGCGGCCTGCCAGCGGGCCCGACCCGGTGCCAGCGCCGAGTCGGTCGACGCGGCCGCCCGCGACATCATCGCCGCCGCCGGGTACGGCGAGTGGTTCATCCACCGCACCGGCCACGGCATCGGCCTGGAGACTCACGAGGACCCGTACATCGTCTCGGGCAACGTGACCCCGCTGGCGCCCGGGATGGCGTTCTCCGTGGAGCCCGGCATCTACCCCGGCCCGCACGGGGCGCGCATCGAGGACATCGTCGTGTGCACCGAGGACGGCCACGAGCGCCTCAACAACGCCCCCCGTGACCTGATCGTGGTCTAACGGGCCGGCCGCTCATCGAGGGGTAACGGACTAGAGCTCCTCGCCGCGCTGCTGCTCGGCGAGGAACTGCTCGAACTGGGCCGCGAGCTCGTCGGCGGTGGGCATCTCCTCGCCCTCAGCCAGGAGGTTGCCGTCGGCGGACGTGGCCGCGTCCCACTGGATCTCCAGGCCGTGCACCAGGTCGGCGACCTCGGCCGACTCCGACACCTGCTGATCGATGAGCGTGTTGGTCCGGTCGGCCGCGTCCTTGAGCGCCCCCTCGGGCAGGTCCAGCCCGGTGGCCTCGCGCAGCGAGTCAAGCAGGGTCAAGGCGGCCGTCGGGTAGGCGGCCTGCGACAGGTAGTGCGGGACCTGGACAACGAGCCCGGCCGCGTCCCGGCCCGCCTGCCCGAACCGGTACTCCATGAGCGCGGCCGCGCTCGCGGGCACCTGCAGCTTGCCGGGTGAGGGTACCCGGCTGGTGACCAGGCCAGGGCGCGTGGCATGGGTCATAACGCCCAGCGGCCTGGTGTGCGGGATCCCCATCGGAACCCCGAAGTAGGTGATCATCACTCCCGCGTTCAGCCGCTCGGCCAGCGTCCGCACCGCCGCGACGAACAGCTCCCACTCATGATCGGGCTCCGGGCCGGTCAGCAGGAGCAGCTGCCTGCCCACGGAGTCGCGCAGCAGCCGTATCTCCAGCCGGGGGTCGTCGTAGCTCTCCCAGCGGGTCTTGTCGAACGTCATGAGCGGGCGACGGGACCGGTAGTCAAGCAGCCGGTCGGCGTCGAAGCGCGCGACCAGCTGGTTATCGAGCCCATCAAGCAGGTGCTCGGTCAGCAGTCGCCCGGCCGAGCCGGCGTCCATGAACCCCTCCAGGTGAACCAGGAGAGCCGCACCGCTGACGTCGGGGGTGTCCTGCTCAAGTTCGTAGAGTTCTTCCGGCTGCCGTTGCATGCTTCCAGTCTCCCACCAACTGCCACGTTCTTTAGCCGTCCAACGTACGGTACGGCAACTTCAATCCCAGGATGATCGGCTTGCACCTGGAACGCATGGGGAGGGAGTCGCGCCCCGGGGTCCAGTTGCTGTGTGTGACATTACGAAAGCGTAAACGGTGAGATCATTCTGTAACCGCCTCAACTCGCGGAGGCTACGCGATTCACGTTAACGTGCAGTGGTGGAAGAGATCGATCGGAGGATAGTCGCCCAGTTGTCCCGCAACGGGCGGATGAGCTTCACCGAGCTGGCCAGGCAGGCGGGACTCTCGGTGTCAGCCGTCCACCAGCGCGTCCGGCGGCTGGAGACGGAGGGCGTGATCACCAACTATGTCGCGCTCTGCGACCAGGAGGCGATCGGCCTGCCACTGACCGCGTTCGTGTCGATAAAGCCATTCGACGCCTCCGCGCCGGACGACGTGCCCGAGCGGCTGCGCTCCCTGACCGCCATCGAGGCCTGCCACAGCGTCGCCGGCGACGAGAACTACATCCTCAAGGTGCGCGTCGCCTCGCCGGCCGCCCTGGAGGACCTGCTCCAGAAGATCCGCAGCGCCGCGAGCGTCGCGACCCGCACCACCGTCGTGCTGAGCACCCCCTACGAGAACCGCCCGCCCGATATCCAGTAGGAGTGCCTGCCGGGGGGGGCGGCCACCTGGGAACCTCCGATACGGGCGCCGGGGCTAGTCCTGCGAGCGCATGCCGTCGAGGAGGAGCGATAGCAGGCGGTCGGTTTCCCCGGGGGCCTGCTCGGTGGTGATCGCCACCCCGTGCACCAGGCGCAGCACGTCCATGGGGCTCAGGTCGCCGCGCAGCACGCCGGCCTGCTGGCCAGCCGTCAGCAGGCGGTCGACGGTCTCGCGCATCGTCAGGAAGCAGCTGGAGACGAGCTCGGAGTCCTTGCCCAGGGACTCCATCACCGCGCGGGACAGGCCCCGCTTGGTGACCAGGTAGCGGGCCAGCACTCGCAGCCACGCGGCGAACGCCTGCTCCGGCGGGCAGTTGGCCCGCAGGCCCTCCGCCTCCGAGCACACGCTGGTCACCTGGCTGCGGTAGACCGCGGCCTGCAGGTCGATACGGGAGGGAAAGTGCCGGTACAGGGTGCCGATCCCCACCCCGGCGCGGCGCGCGATGTCGTCAAGCGGGGCGTCCGCGCCGTTCTCGGCGAACGCCACCGTGGCGGCCTCGATGAGGCGGGCCCGGCTGCGCCGCGCGTCGGCGCGCATCCGGGGCTCGGCGTCTGCTGAGCGGTGCTCAGTCGTGTCTGCGTTCATGGTCAATCCAGGAGCCGGCTTGCTAAAACGGAGGAACCCTCCGTATAGTTATAACCGGAGCTTTTCTCCGTTTCTTCCCTTCATCGTATCGGGGTGATAGTACCGTGAACACCTCCCCGCGAAGCCAGGCAGGCAAGCCTGCCGTGGCCCTCGCGATCATGCTGGGCGCACAGCTCATGATCATCTTGGATGCGACGGTCGTCAATATCGCGCTGCCGCACATCCAGGCCGGGCTGGGCTTCTCCTTGACCAGCTTGTCGTGGGTGATGAACGGCTACACGCTGACTTTCGGCGGCCTGCTGCTGCTCGGCGGCCGGATGGGCGACATCCTCGGCCGCCGCCGGACGTTCCTGGCCGGCATTGTCATCTTCACGCTCGCCTCCCTGGCCGGCGGGCTGGCCAACTCGGCCGCGCTGCTGCTGGCCGCCCGCGCGGTGCAGGGAGTGGGCGGCGCGCTCGCCTCACCTGCCGTCCTGGCGCTGGTTGTCAGCGGCTTCCCCGAGGGACGAGAGCGGGTCCGCGCGCTGGCCATCTACTCGGGCGTGGTGACCGGCGGCGGCTCCCTCGGGCTGGTGCTCGGCGGGCTGATCACGCAGTGGCTGTCCTGGCGCTGGGTGCTGTTCATCAACGTGCCGATCGGGATCGCGGTCGTCATCGCCACGCCGCTGTTCGTGGCGGAGACGCCCCGGCTGTCGGCGGCGGCCGGGGCGATGGCCGCGCGTGCCTCCCGGGCCTCGGGCAGGTTCGACCTCGCGGGCGCGGTTACCTCGACGGCCGGCGTGGCCGCCCTGGTGTACGGATTCATCCGGACCGCGGGCAGCGGCTGGGGCGACCACGTCGGCTGGGGCTCGTTCGGCCTGTCCGCCGTGCTGCTCGCGGCCTTCATCCTCACCGAGAACCGCGTCGCCCAGCCGATCACGCCATTGCGGCTGTTCGCCGACGTGAGCCGGTCCGCGTCCTACCTCGCCCGGCTGCTGGTGGTCGCGGGCATGTTCGGCATGTTCTACTTCGTCACGCAGTTGCTGCAGGACGTGCTGGGCTTCAGCCCGCTGCGGGCCGGCGTGGCCTTCCTGCCGCTGACGCTCACGCTGTTCGGGGTTTCCCGCCTCGCGCCGAGGCTCATCCCCGTGTTCGGTGGCAAGCGGCTGATGATCATTGGCCTGCTGCCGATGATCGCCGGGATGGCCTGGCTGTCACGGGTCTCGCCGGGAACCGGCTACTGGAGCGGCGTGTTCGGGCCGATGGTGCTGTTCGGCCTTGGCGGCGGTGTCTCGTTCGTCCCGCTCACCACCGCCTCGCTGGCCGGCGTCCGGCCCGAGGACTCCGGTGCCGCCTCGAGCATGGTCAACGTGATGCAGCAGGTCGGCGGCTCGCTCGGGCTGGCCGTGCTGGTCGCGGTCTTCGGCACCGCGAGCCGCGGCGCGGCCACCCAGTGGAGGTCGGCGCACTCCGCCGCCAGCCTGACGCGGGCCGCCGGGCAGCACTACGTGCTGACCCACGGCATGTCGGCGGCATTCGGCCTGGCCGCCCTCCTCGACGTGGTAACCCTGCTGCTGGTCATCTTCGCGTTCCGCGCCGACCCAGGGCCGACGGCCAGCCCGGGCACGGCGAGCGGCGACCGGGCGCGCGTCCCGGCTGGCTCGGCCGAGTCCGAGCTCGGCTAGCTGGGCCGCTCACTCCTCGGCGTTGCGCGGGCTCAGCGGGTTGCGGGTCATGGAGACCATGATCTGCCCGTAGCCGGCATCCTCCTCGTCGTCCTCATCGAGCAGGCGGGCCACCCGCTCGATGTTGACGTCGCCGACCGCCTGACTGCGGCCGCGGGACAACGCCGCGACGCGGGCGGCCTCCCGTTCTGCGGCCGCCCGGTGGGCGGTCGCCTCCCTGGCCGCCGCCTCCTGGGCGGCAGCGTCCTGGGCGGCGGCAAGCGCGGAGCCGGCCAGCAGGTGCGGCCGCATCCACAGGAAGAAGCTGACCCAGGCCGAGCCAGTCGAGGTAGACCAGTCGCTGTGCGTGAGGTAGTGCACCGACTGGACTACTGCGTGGGCGAAGCTCGAGTACTCATCGTCAGGCAGGCCGTCGAGCCAGTTCCTCGCGCCGACCTGGTGGAGTGTCTCGATCACCACCGCCAGTGGCTGATCCGTCAGCGCCGTCCACAGCAGGGTCTGCACCATCCGGGCGCAGAACGCCCGCATGTCGAAGCCCGCGGGCAGGGCCCCGCGGGGGATCAGCCCGTGGGCGTCCGAGCGCAGCTGCCTGATGAACGCCTCCTGGTGGTGGGCCAGCTGGTCGGCCGACTGGCGGATGACCGGCAGCACGCCCGGCGCCAGGGGCTGCGGCCCAGGCTCATCCGGCGGCAGGCGGCGGCTCAACGACTGCTCCGCTCCGCGCCCACCCCGGTCAGCGCCCGCACCTGGATCCGGGCGAACCGGGCGGGATCGGCCGGCTGCCGGTCGGTCACCGAGCCGAGCCAGCCTGCCGCGAACGCCAGCGGGATGGACACCAGGCCGGGGTTGTTCAGCGGGAAGAACGCGAAGTTGACGTGCGGGCTGGTGATCAGCGACGTGCCGATGGCACCCACCGCGGTGGCCTGACCGGAGACCACGGGGGAGATGACGATCAGGCCGACGGAGCCGACCAGGCCGGCGTAGATGCTCCACAGCGCGCCACGGGCGGTGAACCGCGACCAGAACAGCGAGTACAAGATCGCGGGGAGGTTCGCCGACGCGGCGATCGCGAAGGCCAGCCCGACCAGGAAGGCGACGTCGATGCGCTTGGCGACGATCCCGCCGAGGACCGCCACGACGCCGATGACCACCGCCGTGATGCGGGCCACCCGCACCTCATCGGCGGGCTCCGCGTCCGCCTGGCGCAGCACGCCGGCGTACACGTCGTGGGCGAAGCAGGCGCTCGCGGTGATGGTAAGGCCCGCCACGACGGCGAGGATGGTCGCGAAGGCGACCGCCGCCATGAGCCCGAGCAGCAGGGTGCCGCCCAGGTGATAGGCCAGCAGCGGCACGGCCGAGTCGCCGCCACCCGGGGCGGCCGCGATCGCCTTGCCACCCACGAGCCACATCGCGCCGAACCCGAGCACCAGCGTGCACAGGTAGAACAGCCCGACCACCCAGATCGTCCAGATGACGCTCTGCCTGGCCTCCCGGCCGTTGGGCACGGTGTACAGCCGCATCAGGACATGCGGCAGGCCGGCCGTGCCAAGGACGAGGGCCAGCGCGAGCGAGATGAAGTCGAACTTCGAGACGGTACTCACCCCGTACTCCAGGCCGGGGCCGAGGACCATGGCGCCGGCCGGGCTGGCCGTCGCGGCGTGCTGCAGCAGGCCGGGAAGGCTGAACCCGGCCCGGGCCAGCACCCAGAAGGTGGTCATCGCGGCACCGCCCGCCAGCACGCTGGCCTTGACGATCTGCACCCAGGTGGTGCCCTTCATCCCGCCGACAAGGACGTAGATGATCATCAGCAGGCCGACGACGGCGATGACGATGTCCTGGCCCGCGGCCGCGTTCACCCCGAGCAGCAGGCTGACCAGCGCGCCCGCGCCGGCCATCTGGGCGATCAGGTAGAACAGGCTGACGGTCAGGGTGGAGATCGCGGCGGCGGCGCGGACGGGACGGGCCCTCAGGCGCAGGTCGATGACGTCCGCCATCGTGTACCTGCCGGTGTTCCTGAGCCGTTCTGAGACCAGCAGCAGCACCAGCAGCCAGCCCACCAGGAATCCGATGGAGTACAGGAACCCGTCGTAGCCGGCTAGGGCGATGATGCCCGCGATGCCGAGGAACGAGGCCGCTGACAGGTAGTCACCGCCGATGGCGATGCCGTTCTGCCAGCTGGTAAAGGTGCGCCCGCCCGTGTAGTAATCGCTGGCGGACTTGTTCTTCCCGGCCGCGCTGACGGCGATGATCAGGGTGACCAGGACGAAGAACGCGAATATGGCGAAGTTGACCGCGGGCGTCCCGACGGCCTGCGATGAGGCGAGCGGCATCAGTAGTGCCCGCCTTCAAGCCGGTTGCGCAGCTTGTCCGACAGCGGGTCGAGCCTGCGGCGGGCCCAGCGGCGATAGCCCACGGCAAACGCGAACGTCGAGGCGAACTGGAGTACCCCAAAGCACAATCCCACGTTGACCGCGCCGAACACGCTGATCCGCATGAAGCTGGGAGCGAATACGGCAACGATCACAAAAAGGAAGTACCAGATGAGGAAGATGAGGCAAGCTGGCACTATGTAAGAGTCGGCTCGCCGTCGAATTGTCCAGAAGTCCCGGCTAGCATGAACGGCCTCGTAGCCGCGGGCGGCCCCCTGGCTGGGCCGCGTAGCCTCCGGTCCGCTGGCACCACTCCCGCCGCTACCCCGGCGGGCGGGTTGAAATAGGGCCACGCCCGGCTCCTCTCTGCGGATTGTCATGGTTATACCGAGGTTTTGCAGAAGTTGCAGGCAACTTTTAAGAATGCGAATATAACGCCCGGTCTATCCGTAAAAAAGCTAATTCGAATATCCGATAGCATGCATGGGGATCGATGCAATGACAGGGCGAATGCCGACGCGTGTCGATAATGAATTCGAATTAATCGCCCGGCTGGCGGCGTCGCCTGGGCGATGCCTGGGCCTTGCGTCGCCTGCCTCGCGGCGCAAGGCCCAGGGCCGGTGGCCGGCCGCGACCGCGCTAGGCAGTGACGGTCAGCCGGACCGCCTCGGTGTAGCGGACGCGGCCGAAGTACATCAGCTTCACCAGCAGCCATGTCTGGAAGCCGGCCGGGGCGGTCGCGGGGACCGTGACCGGGAAGCTGAGCGAGACCGAGCCGCCGGCCTCGGCCCGCACCGCCGACGCCCAGTCCGGCACCATCTCCCAGGAGCCGAATGGTGACAGCAGCTGGGCCTCGCCCCACAGCGCGGAGGCCAGGTGATTGACGACCACGACCCGCAGCTCCCCTGAGGCGCCCGCCGGGAGAGACAGCGACGGCGTCGCCATCATCAGGTCGGCCTCGCCCGCCAGGGCCATCGTCTCCGCCTGAAGCAAGATGAACGACTCCATCGGGTCCTGGTCGGCGGCCGCGGCGGCCGGCTCGCCGACCGTCACGAGCGCGGTGTCCTCGACGACCTGCCCCAGCTCGTCGCGAATCCGCGCGGCGACGAAGTAGCGGCCATCGGGCGCTTCCGCCAGCGCCCGCACGCTCACGTCCCAGCTGGCGTACTGCCCCCCGGCCAGGTCGTAGGCCAGCGACTGGCCGCGGTCGACCGCGACGGCCAGGCCGTCGGGAGCCAGCACCTCCACCTCGCCGGTCCCCCCGGCCGGCCCGGCCGCGACGGTCAGCCGCAGCAGGCCGGCGTCGGCCCCCGCCGCGGCCGTATCTCCGGAGACAGTGCCTCCGGGGACACTGCCTCCGGGGACACTGCCTCCGGGGACACTGCCTCCGGAGGCCGTGTCGGCAGAGGCGGTGTCCGTAGCGGCCGTGTCGAACACCTCGAGGCCGCGCTCGCGCAGCGTCACCCGGGCCGGGGTGAGGTGCACGGCGATCGGCAGGTTCCCGGCCGGGGCCGCGCCCTTGCCGTGCAGCCAGTAGCGGCCGTGCACCGGCTGCACGGGCTCGGGCGGTGCGGCGGTGCCTGCGGCGGGGGGGCCGGCCACCCGCTTCGGCACCAGCGCCACCGTCGTGGTCCCGAACGGGGCCAGCTCCACCAGGGCCGAGCCACGGGCGATCGTCAGCGGCGTCCCCTCGGACTCCTCAAGCAGGTCGATCAGCCGCGCGGACGCGATTCCCGCGGCCAGCTCGATCCGGGCCACGGTTCGCCGGCCGTCGGTTTCCCGCAGCCGGATGGTGATCTCCCGGTCCGTCGCCCCGGGGCCGCCCTGGCCCGGGCGGCCGGATGCCAGGGGATTGCCGTGCGGCTTGAGCGCCAGCAGCGAGACGTTCGGCGGCACCACGGTGACCAGCGAGACGCCCGGCTCCGCCGCGGTGGTCCCGGTGGCAGTCCCAGTGGCGGGGCCGTCCGCCGCCGTGCCCGCGGCGGGCTCGGCCACCACCGCGATCAGGTCGTGGTTGTAGTCCTCCGCGGCCGCGTTGAACCCGGCCGCGCGCCAGTCACCGCTCGCGCTGAACGCCAGCGCGTAGCGGAACGTGTGGCTCCAGTGCTGCCAGGCGAAGCTGCTGCCATCACCCGCGGTGCGCCGGTCACCGTCGATCCACACGCCACTCGGCCACGACGAGCAGGCCCGCATCAGCGACATCCACAGCGTTCCGTCCGCCTCGACGACGCCGCCGGGGGTGCCCCGGTTGAACAGGGCGACCGCCCCGTCGCGCAGCAACTCGGCGGGCCACGGCTCGTCCGGGGCCAGCTCGATCGTCGCGATAAGGCCGCCGGCCAGCAGGTCGGCGCGCACCGCGTCGACCGCGGCGGCCGTTAGGGCGCGCTGGCCCGCCGAGCCACTGTCCCCGGCTGCGGTGTCCCCGGCTGCGGTGTCCCCGGCTGCGGTGTCTCCGGCTGCGGTGTCTCCAGGTGCGGTGTCTCCCAGTGTGCTGCTGGTGGCGTCCAGCGTGCCAGCGACGATCAGCACCGGCAGGTCACGCGGGCCGCGCAGGTCAGCGTCGGGGCCGAAAGCCTCCGCCCGCGATCGCGCCGCGGGCACCCACAGCCGGGCCGTCCCCTCCTCGGCCAGCAGCTTGGCCAGCCGGTCGGACACGGCGGGGTCGCAGGCCGCGAGCACCGCCGCGGTGAAGGAGCTCTCCTGCGGCCCGCCGATCGAGATCCGGAAGTCCGGCAGGTTGGAGTCAACGTCGATCGCGCCATACCGGGGACCGTCGGCCCGGGAGCAGGTCGCGGTGACGCCGACCCCGGCCAGCGAGACGAGCAGGTCCCTGGGGCCGCGGTCGGGAACGCTTTCGATCAGGTCGGGGGTAATCACCTCGGCCACCCCGATCGCCTGGGTGACGACCGCTGGCCGGCCGGGAGCAACGAGGGCGACCCGGGCGACGGACCCGACACCGAACCAGTGATGGGCGGGATTGTCCAGGGTCCACCAGTGCCTGGCGGTGTCCACGCCGGGTTGGCCGAACGGGCGGCCGATCACGGCGGTAGCCGTCTGGTAGACGGGCAGCGCGCCGGCCAGGTCGGCGGGGAACCTGACCCGCAGCAGCCGGTCCTGGCCGATGGACCCGTCGACGTGGGTGCGGAACTCGACCTGCTCGGCGCCGTCGCGCAGCAGTGTCTCCTGGGTGACCTGCAGGTCACCCAGCGAGAAGGTCGCGAGCAGCCGGGAGCCGATGGGCGAGCGCTGCGCCAGGACCTGTGCCGTCAGCGAGGCCGAGCCGGTGGCCTCGCCGGTGGGGGACAGGTGCCAGGCGCCCTCGCCCCACTGCGGGTGCTTGTCGTACTCCTCCTGGAGCACCAGCTCGTTGCCTGGGCCGCGCAGCACCTGCCGTCCGGAGCGACGGTCAGTGATCGTCAGCGTCCCGCCGCGCGCGGGGTCGGCGGTGATGGCGATGGCGTCATTGGCGATGCCAGGCCCGGAGGCGCCGCCGGCGGGCAGGTCGGTCCAGCCCTGGCCGGAGGCGGGCGCGGGAACCGGCCGCAGGGCGTACCGGCGAGAGCCGAGCCCGGGCACCCGGCGGGCGCGGAACGTCAGCGTCACCTCGGCCAGCGACCCGTCCGGGTGCCGGACAACGCCCTCGGCCAGCGCCGGAACCTCAGTGCCCTCTGAGGCGGTGCTGCCTTCAGTGACGGTGCTGCCCTCAGTGACGCTGCCCTCAGTGACGGTGCTGCCCTCAGTAACGCTGCCTTCAGTGACGGTGCCGCCTGCACGGCTGGTGCTGCCTTCCGCGACAGCGGTGACCGCGGGGGGCGCGCCGCCGGGATCGAGGAGGGCCAGCCATCCGGTGCCCGGCTCGGCCAGCGTGACCGTGACCGTGGCCAGGCCGTCGCGCTCGTGGGGCAGCCCGTTGAAGACCGTGACCGACCGCTGGGAGGCGGGGCCGGCCAGCGCCGTGACCGCCGAGAGCCGGGCCGCCTCGCCCCGTTGCGCCGCCTCCCGCCAGCCCGCGAGCAGGTCCAGGTACACCTGGTCGCCCTCGGTGCCGGTGATGGCGTCGTGGTGGGCGCCGAAGGCCAGCTGCCGCCAGGCCTTGTCCAGCGACTCAGCCGGGTAGGGCGCCCCGGCCAGCCAGGCCAGGGTGGCCAGCCGCTCTCCCTCGCTCACGGCGGTCTCGCCCGCCCGGTGGGCCTGCTTGGTGTCGATGTAGGAGACGTCCTTGCCGGTGTACAGCGGGTTCATGTCCCGGGTCTGCGGTGTGATCCCGCGCCGTCGTGCCGGGCCAGGGGGGCCGCCTGCCGGGCCGGAAGCCGCCTCGGCGCGGACCGCGCCGAAGAACTCGCGCGGGGTCGCCGTCACGAACCGCGGCCACACGTAGGCCTCGTTCCAGGACCGGTGGATGTCGGTGACCCAGCGGGCGGGGATCACGTGGTCGGCCCCGACCGGCAGCATCACGTTCCTGGTCGCCGCGACCTGGGCCAGCGAGCGGAACTCCGCCAGCGCGGCCTCCTGGGCCGCCGCCAGGTCGCTGGCCGTGTGCAGCTTCCAGCCCGCGCCGTAGTGGTTGGCCATGTAGGCAGTGAGCACGCCGGTCCCGTCGGGGGAGAGCCACTCGAACTCGGCGGGGAACTGCATCCTGGTGTTGTCGGCGGGCCCCCACTGGTGGAACGGCCCGCGCGCCCACGACGAGCTGGTCAGCCCCGCCTGCGCCATCAGCCCGGGGAACCCAGGGTCGTGGCCGAAGCTGTCCAGCATCCACGCCGACCGCGGGTCACCGCCGAGCACGCCGCGCTGGAAGCCCAGGCCGTAGACGGCGTTGCGGATGGTGACCTCGGCCCCGGTCAGGTTGGTGTTCGGCTCGTTGTACGTGCCGCCGACGAGCTCAAGCCGGCCGTCGGCCAGCAATTCCCTGACGAAGGCGCGATCGTGGGGGAAGGCGTCGAAGTGCGGCTTGAGGTAGTCGACCTCGGCGAGGACGAACTTGTAGTCCGGATCGCGCCGGGCCTTCTCCAGGTGCAGGTGAATCAGGTCGAACGCCGTCCTGGTGTCGGGCATCGCCCCGTCCTCGTCCGGCAGCACCAGCCGCGCCTCGGTGAACTGTCCCTGGGTGTTCCACCACACCGGGTCGTAGTGGAAGTGGCTCACCATCCACATCGTCCAGCCCGGCTCGGCGACCGTGATCGTCGCCTGGTGCTCCACGCGCCGGTCGCCGGCCTGTGCGATGACGGTCACCGGCACCGCGGTCGCGGGCCGGTGGTGATCGGCGACCACGACGCCCACGGCCACCGTGCGCGGCTGCCCCGGCGCGGTCCCCGGGCCCGCGGCGCTGTTGGCGGCGACCGGCCCGGCGGTGCGGTCCAGTGGCCGGGACTCGATACCCGGGCCGGCGACCCGCACCTCGACCAGGGGCAGCTCCGCACCCTCCGTCGCCACGGTGACCCGGATGATCTGCAGCGGCCGCCCGGCGCTGCCCATGAAGAGGTCGGTTGACTCGACGCCGGTGATCCGCATGCTCTCATCCTGCCACGAGGCCGCAGGCGCTGGCCGGCCCCGACTACCCTGCGGCCTGTACATTATTGTCGTCTACTCTGCGTGATGTCCTGGCTCCCGATATCACTCAGCGGTAGCCTGGGTCTCACATTTCAGGGAGGCGTGTGTCCGGCGGACGGGCGCGAGACGCGACGACGGCGGAAGGGAGACGGGCGCCATGGGCATGACCGAGCGGCCGGCAACGCTACGGGACGTAGCGACCGCGGCGGGCGTCCACCCGGCCACCGCGTCCCGCGCCCTCAACCCAAGCACCCGGCTGCTGGTCAGCGAGGACACCGCCCAGCGGGTGCTCGACGCGGCGAGCCAGCTTGGCTACCGGCCCAACCCGGTGGCCAGGAGCCTTCGTACCCGCAGGTCCAACACCGTCGGCGTGCTGATACCTGACCTGAACAACCCGCTGTTCCCGCCGATGCTGCGGGGTGTCGAGGACATGCTCGCCGAGCGAGGCTACGTCGCGCTGATCGGCAACACTGACGCCGACGAGCGGCGCGAGCGGATGGTCTTCGACCAGATGCGGGCGCGGCACGTGGATGGCTTCGTGCTGGCGACCGCGACGCTGCGCCACCCGATCCTGGATGAGTCGGCCGAGGCGGACCTGCCAGTGGTGCTGATGAACCGGACGGCCAGCGGCTACCCGTTCTCCTCGGTCTCGGTCGACAACGAGCAGGGAGTCCAGGCGGCCGTGGCGCACCTGGCCGCGCTCGGGCACACCAGGATCGGCCACATCGCCGGGCCGCAGTACACCTCGACTGGCGTCTCCCGGCTGCGGGGCTTCGGCGACGGCATGCGCGCCTGCGGCCTGGAGGCCCGCGACGAGCAGATCATCGAGGCCAGTGTCTACTCGACCGAGGAGGGCATGCGCTGCTGCGCGGAGCTGCTCAGCCGCCGCGGCGACCTGACCGCGATCGTCGCGGCCAACGACATGGTCGCCGTGGGGTGCTACTCCGCCTTCGAGGAGCTGCACCTGAGCTGCCCGGAGGAGATCTCCGTCATCGGCTTTAACGACATGCCGTTTATCGACCGGCTGCGGCCGCCGCTTTCGACCGTCAGGTTCCCGCATTACCAGCTGGGCATGGAGGCGGCCAAGCTGCTGCTTGAGCGCATTGACGGTAGCAGCGGGCCGGTCAAGATCCTTTACCTGGCCCCCGAGCTCGTCGTCCGCGGCTCCACCGCGCCGCCCGCCCAGCTGGCCGCGCTCCGCCCGGCCTAGCCGCGACCGTGCCCGGCGCCGGGCCGCACCCGCACACGATTGCAGTCAGCGCTCCCTCAGAGGGTATCGAGTCCCATTCGGCATTGACAGAATCCCGTTGGCGGGAGAGTCTCAGTGCTTACCACCTATGCAATCGATTGTAGTCGCAGGTTTCATAGGGGACAAAGAGCAAACGAAGCGCGGAGGTAGAGGCATGGAGGCGGTACCCCCCAGGATCTCCGGAAGGGCATTCGTGATTGGCGCCGTTGTGGTGCTGTCGGCGGGTGCGCTGGCCGCGTGCGGCGGCGGCTCGTC
>Ga0335075_10000896_pt1 | contig 50637 bp, 45 predicted proteins | sample Lox_Sample_24_FD_206723 | JGI IMG/M metagenome (GOLD analysis project Ga0335075, IMG submission 206723) | Soil microbial communities from Loxahatchee National Wildlife Refuge, Florida, United States - Lox_Sample_2.4 | ecosystem: Environmental > Terrestrial > Soil > Wetlands | place: USA... | reverse complement strand
CAGCCGGGTGCCCGGGTGCTGCGCGGGGAGAGTGTGATGCAGGTCTCGCATCGCGGCTTCGACCACTTCGGCTGACGTGTGGGATACATCACAGTAGCCTGAGGCCGCGTTCCTTATCCTCGTGCGGCCTACAGCCAGGTTTTCAGGATCGACGGTGCCGCAGCCCTCACCCGCCAAACGTCCCCGTGCCATGCCCGAGAAGATCGGCAAGTACGTGATCATCAAGGAAGTTGGTCGCGGCAGCACCGGCACGGTCTATCTCTCGCACGACGCCTATTACGGGCGTGATGTGGCGATCAAGGTCTACAACATCGACGCCGGCGGCGACGAGGACCGGGCGCGCATCGCGCGCAAGATGTTCCTGTCCGAGGCGCACCTAGTCGGCATGCTGCAGCACCCGAACATCCTGCCGATCTACGACGCGGGCGAGGAGAACGGTTACTGCTACATCGTCAGCGAGCACGTGCACGGCGCGCGCACCCTGGCGGCCTACTGCCGGGCCGACAACCTGCTGCGCATCGACGATGCCGTGGAGATCATCTACAGGTGCGCCAAGGCGCTGCACTACGCGCACTCCCGCGGCGTGATCCATCGTGATGTGAAGCCTTCGAACATCATGCTCACGCAGGACAGCGACGTCCGCATCATCGACTTCGGTATCGCGCTGGTGTCGGACTCCGACATCTCCCGGATCGAGGGCATCGCGGGCAGTCCTTCGTACATGTCCCCCGAGCAGGTGCAGAGCCTGGAGCTCAGCAACCGCTCGGACCTGTATTCGCTCGGCGCGGTGATGTACGAGCTGCTCACCGGTTCGCGCCCGTTTCGCGCCGGCAACCTGCAGAAGCTCCTGCACCAGATCGTGTACGCCACGGCGCCGCCGATCCACACCCTGCGCGCCGACATCCCCGAGGATCTCGAGACCGTGGTGGCGATGGCGCTGCAGAAGGATCCCAACAAGCGCTACAAGAGCGGCCTGGACTTCGCCGCCGAGCTCACCCGGGTCCACCAGAAGCTGCGCGAACAGAACGCCCGGATCGATCGCCAGGAGCAGTTCGGCGTGCTGCGCCGCCTGAAATTCTTCCACGAGTTCTCGCATGCCGAGATCTGGGAAGTGTTGCGCGCCAGTCACTGGCAGACCTACGCCTTCGGCGAGGAGATCGTCAAGGAAGGCGAGATGGACGACCGGTTCTACGTGATCGTGTCCGGCACCTGCACGGTGGAACGGCACACGGTGCGCCTGGGGGCGATCGAGACCGGAGAGTGCTTCGGCGAGGCGAGCTACGTACCGGGCGCCAAGCGCACCGCCACCATCCGCGCCCTGGAGGGCGTCACGGTGCTGAAGGTCAGTTCGACCCTGCTCGAACAGGTGTCGGCTTCGTGCCAGCTGCGCTTCAACCGGGTATTCCTGCGCACCATGATCACCCGCCTGCAGGCGAGCGACATGGATTCGACCACCGCCACCTATCCCCGGATCAGCCCCCGCTAGCTACCGCGTCGCGTCCTTGTCGCGCTCGATCAGCGCGTAGGCCGAATGATTGTGGATGGACTCGAAGTTCTCCGCGGAAACCTCGTACGCTGAGAGCCGCTCCTCCGCGTTCAGTCGCGCGGCGACATCGCGCACGATGTCCTCCACGAATTTCGGGTTCTCGTAGGCACGTTCGGTGACGAATTTCTCGTCGGTGCGCTTCAGGATGCCGTAGAGCTCGCTGGAAGCCTCCGACTCGGCGATGCCGATGAGCTCCTCGATCCAGATGTGCTCGCGCAGCTTCGCTGTGATGGTGACGTGCGAGCGCTGGTTGTGCGCGCCGTACTTGGAAATGTCGCGTGAGCAGGGGCACAGGCTCGTGACCGGCACGACGACCCTGATCCAGGTACAGGTGCTGCCGTCGCGCCGTTCGCCGATGAGGCTGGCGCGGTAGTCCATGACGCTCGCGACGCCGGACACCGGAGCGTGCTTGGTCATGAAGAACGGAAAGGACATCTCGATGCGGCCGGCGTCGGCCTCCAGCCGCACCGTCATGTCCTCCAGCATCGACTGGAAGGATTCGACCGAGATCTCGCCTTCGTGCTGGTTGAGGATGCTGATGAACCGCGACATGTGCGTGCCCTTGAAGTCATGAGGCAGGTTCACGTACATGTTGAAGGTGGCAATGGTGTGCTGTTCACCGCTGCTGCGATCCTTGACCCGCACCGGGTGCGAGATGTCCTTGATGCCGACGCGGTTGATGGGGATGCGCCGGGTATCGGCGCGGCTCTGCACGTCTTCCACGCTGACCGGTTTCGGAATGGCGTTCATGACCTTGTCGGGATTCGAAAAAGGGAGCCTACAGCGCGCCGACGGAGCGGGCGCGGGTGGCCGAATGGCGGGCCCACCACCGCTCGATGGTGGCGTTGAGCGCGGCCGCGTCGAGTCCGGCCAGCGCCAGGCAGTCCTCGCGCGAACCGTGCTCGATGAAGCGATCCGGAATGCCGATATGCAGCAGCGGCAGCTGCAGGTCCTGGGCCGCCAGCAGCTCGCCGATGGCGCTGCCGGCGCCGCCGGCCACGACATTCTCCTCCAGCGTCACGATGGCGCTGTGGCGCGCGGCGATCTCCAGCACCAGGTCCTCGTCCATCGGCTTGATGAAGCGCAGGTTGACGACCGTGGCGTCCAGCCGCTCGGCGATCTTCTGCGCCGGGGCGACCATGGCGCCGACGGCGACCAGGGCCAGGCCCGAACGGCCCTGGCGGCGCAGTTCCGCACGGCCCAGCGGCAACGCCGTCATCTGGCTCACCAGCGCGGTGCCGGGCCCGGTGCCGCGCGGATAGCGCACGGCGGCGGGTCCCTGCACGGTGGTGGCGGTGTAGAGCATCTGCCGGCACTCGTTCTCATCCGCCGGTGCCATGATCACCATGTTGGGTATGCAGCGCAGGAAGGACAGATCGAAGCTGCCCTGATGGGTGGCGCCGTCGCTGCCGACCATGCCCGCCCGGTCGATGGCGAACACCACCGGCAGGTTCTGCAGGGCCACGTCGTGGATCAGCTGGTCGTAGCCGCGCTGCAGGAACGTCGAGTAGATGGCGACCACCGGCTTCATGCCCGCGGCGGCGAGGCCCGCGGCCAGGGTCACGGCGTGCTGCTCGGCAATGGCCACGTCGAAGTAGCGGTCCGGGAAGCGCTTGGAATACTCGACCAGCCCCGACCCCTCGCGCATCGCCGGCGTGATGGCGACGATCTTCGGATCGGCCTCGGCGATATCGCACAGCCACTGTCCGAAGACCTGTGAATAGGAGGGTCCCAGGCTCTTTTCCTTGAAAATCGTGCCGCTCAGCGGATCGAACGGCCCCGGTCCGTGCCACTTGATGGGATCGGCTTCGGCCGGCGCATAGCCCTTGCCCTTGCGCGTGACGACGTGCAGGAACTGCGGGCCCTTGAGCTTCTTGACGTTCTTGAGCGTGGTCACCAGCGCCTTCAGGTCATGGCCGTCGACCGGGCCGATGTAGTTGAAACCCATTTCCTCGAACATGGTGCCCGGGAGCACCATGCCCTTCATGTGTTCCTCCGAGCGGCGCGCGAGTTCCCACACCGTGGGCATCGGCGCGAGAACTTTCTTGCCCTTGTCGCGCAGATGCGAATAGAACCGTCCGGAGAGCACCCGGGCCAGGTAATTGGAGAGCGCGCCGACGTTCTCGGAAATCGACATCTCGTTGTCGTTGAGCACCACCAGCAGGTCATTGGGCAGGGAGCCGGCGTGGCAGAGGGCCTCGAAGGCCATGCCGGCCGTCATGGCGCCATCGCCGATGATGGCGACGGCGCGCCGTTCGCTGCCCTGGTGGGCCGCTGCGATGGCCATCCCCAGGGCCGCGCTGACCGAGGTGCTCGAGTGGCCCACGGTGAAGGTGTCGTACTCGCTTTCCGCGGGCGTGGGGAAGGGGGCGAGCCCGTCGCGCTGCTTGATGGTGTGCAGGCGGTCGCGCCGGCCGGTCAGCACCTTGTGCGGGTAGGCCTGGTGACCCACGTCCCACACCAGCAGGTCGCCGGGCGTGTCGTAGACGTAGTGCAGGGCGATGGTCAGTTCCACGGTCCCCAGTCCCGCGGCGAAGTGCCCACCCCGGGTGCTGACACTCTGAATCAGGAATTCCCGCAGTTCCGCGGCAAGCTCGGGAAGCTTCCCGGCCGGCAGCTGGCGCAGGTCCGCCGGTGACTCGATGCGGCTGAGCAGGGGATAGGTGCCAGGGGGCGTGGGCATGGTGTGAACTTTATGACCTCTGTAGCGCCTCGTGCACATCAGGCACGGGCGTCAAGTCTAACGACTGCAACAAGGATAAGGTATGGGAGGAGTCTCAAGGAGCGCCGGCGGCCGCCGGCCAGCTTGGGCTTCGGTGTCTACTCGCCTGAAGCCAGAGCTGCTTCGGCGCTCTCGGAGAACGGCTCGGGCTCGGCATGGGGATCGCCGCTCAGCAGGATTTCGACCTTCTGCTGCGCGGCCTTGAGGGCACCCTGGCACTGACGCGTCAGGGCAACACCCCGCTCGAAACACTTCAGGGCCTCCTCCAGGGGCAGATCACCCCGTTCGAGGCGCTCCACGAGGGTCTCGAGTTCGGTCAGGGAGTTCTCGAAATCCACCGCTGTCGCTTCGGGCTGGTCCACTGGGATCCTTGGGCGGGTTGTGGCAATGGCACCTTATACAGGGCCCGGACGATGGGTCATAGCCGTTGACGATGCCGACCCGGACCGCATAGAGTTCACCATATTAGACCAAGTCTAATTCGTGACCGTACGACTTCGCATCACCTTCGCAGGAGACCACCGTGAACCTCAAGGGCAGCAAGACCGAGACCAATCTCAAGGAGGCGTTTGCCGGGGAATCCCAGGCCAACCGCCGTTATCTGTATTTCGCATACAAGGCCGACGTCGAGGGCTACAACGACGTATCGGCCGTGTTCCGCTCGACTGCCGAAGGCGAGACCGGCCATGCCCACGGCCATCTCGAGTACCTGGAGGCGGTCGGCGACCCGGCGACCGGCCTGCCCATCGGCGACACCAAGCTGAACCTCAAAGCCGCCATCGCCGGCGAGACGCACGAGTATTCGGACATGTATCCGGGCATGGCGAAGTCGGCCCGCGAGGAAGGCTTTGCCGAAATCGCGGACTGGTTCGAGACGCTGGCGAAGGCCGAGCGTTCGCACGCGAATCGCTTCCAGAAGGCGCTGGACTCGATCTGAGGCACGCCTGGATCAAGACCCGGGAGCCGGCGCCGCCGCCGGTTCCCGGATTTGAGGAGTTCGATGAGCAACGCTCCCACCGGCGGCCGGGAAGGCAGTCTCGAGGCGCCGACCCGTCATCCGATCGATTGGCGCAATCCGGATTTCTACAACGAAGCGGCGCTCACTGAGGAGCTCACCCGCGTCTTCGACATCTGCCATGGCTGCCGCCGCTGCTTCAGCCTGTGCCAATCCTTTCCCACCCTGTTCGATGCCATCGATGCCACCGACAGCGGCGAGCTCGAAGGCGTGGACCGGAAGGTCTACTGGGAAGTCGTGGATCACTGTTACCTGTGTGACATGTGCTTCATGACCAAGTGCCCGTACGTGCCGCCCCATCCCTGGAACGTCGATTTCCCGCATCTGATGCTGCGCGCCAAGGCCGTCCACGCCGGCCGCGAGGGCTTCAGCATGCGCGATCGCATGCTGGCCTCCACCGAGGCGGTGGGGCGGATCGCCGGCATTCCGGTGGTGGCCGAGGTCGTCAACGCCGTCAACCGGCTCAAGCCCGCACGCGCGCTGCTGGAAAAGACGTTGGGGATCGCCCGCGATGCCCCGCTACCCGAGTTTCATTCGCGCACCGCCCGCAGCCGGCTGGCGGCGCTGAACGGTCCGCTGCCGGCGGCGGCCCCCGGGGCGGTGCCCGCCGCGCGCGAGGAGTTGCGCGGGCAGGTCGCCCTGTTCACCACCTGTTACGGCAACCGCAATGAGCCGGACCTGGCGACGGACCTGGTGGCGGTGTTCAACCACAACGACATCCCGGTGCGCCTGGTGCCGAAGGAGCGCTGCTGCGGCATGCCCCGCCTGGAGCTGGGGGACCTGAAGACGGTCGCGGCCTACAAGGAAGAGAACATCCCGCAGCTGCTGGCGGTGATCGCGGCCGGATTCGACATCGTGGCTCCGATCCCCAGCTGCGTCCTGATGTTCAAGCAGGAGCTGCCGCTGATGTTTCCGGACGATCCGGACGTGAAGGCGGTGGCGGCGCGCATCTACGATCCGTTCGAGTACCTGATGCTGCGCCACAAGGCCGGCCGGCTCAGGACGCAGTTCAGGACGAGCCTCGGCAAGGTCAGCTACCACGTCCCCTGCCACCTGCGGGTGCAGAACATCGGGCTCAAGACCCGCGATCTGCTGCGGCTGGTGCCCGAGACCACGGTGGAAGTCATCGAGCGCTGTTCGGGCCACAACGGCACCTATGCGGTCAAAGAGGAGTTCCGGGCTGCCTCGCAGAAGATCGGCAGGCCGGTGGCGACCAAGGTGCAGAATGCTGCGCCCGCGCACTACACCAGCGACTGCCCGATGGCCGGCCACCAGATCGAGAGCCTGTTGCCCGCCGGGACGGCCACCGCGAGCGCGGCGGGCGGGCGCGGACCGGAACATCCCCTGAAGCTGCTGCGGCTCGCCTACGGAATTTGAAGGAGTGAGCGGCATGGAAAAACTGACCGTCGAACAACTCTTCAGCCTCGAGCAGTACGCCCGCAGGCGCAGCGAGTTCCGGGCGCAGGTCCTTGCGCACAAGAGCCGCAGGCGCCTCGCCGTGGGGCCCAACATGACCTGGTGCTTCGAGGATCGCCTGACCATCCAGTATCAGATCCAGGAGATGCTGCGCGCCGAGCGCGTGTTCGAGGAGGAGGGCATCCACGAGGAACTGGATGCCTACAACCCCCTGATTCCGGATGGCAGCAACTGGAAGGCGACGCTGCTGGTGGAGTTCCCCGACAGCGGGGAGCGGCGCGAGCAGCTGATGCGGCTGCGCGGGGTGGAGTCGCGCTGCTGGATCCAGGTGGACGGCTTCGACAAGGTGTTCGCCATCGCCGACGAGGACCTGCCGCGCGAGAATGACGAGAAGACTTCCGCCGTGCATTTCCTGCGGTTCGAGCTCAAGCCGCCCATGCTGGCGGCGCTCAAGAGCGGCGCGGCCCTGAGCGCCGGCGTCGATCACGATCGCTACCGGTATGCGGTGAGCCCGGTGGCCGAACCCATCCGTGCGTCGCTGCTTGGCGACTTGAACTGACGAACCGGGCCTTTCCATAATCGTTTAAGATCCCGGCACCCGCGGGCGGCCTGCTGCTGCCCGTTGATCCATTTGTCAAAGCGATGAGCCAAAGTTACACCGCCTCGGATATCGAAGTTCTCTCCGGCCTGGAGCCCGTGCGTCGCCGCCCGGGCATGTACACCCACACCCAGCGGCCGAACCATCTTGCCCACGAAGTGATCGACAACAGCGTCGATGAGGCGACCTCCGGCTACTGCACGCAGATCGATGTGACCCTGTACAAGGACGGATCGCTGGAGGTCAGCGACAACGGTCGCGGCATGCCGGTGGACATCCATCCCCAGGAAAAGGTGAGCGGGGTCGAACTGATCCTCACGCGCCTGCATGCCGGCGGGAAGTTCTCCGAAAAAGCGGCCTACAAATTCTCCGGCGGCCTGCACGGCGTGGGCGTCTCGGTGGTCAATGCCCTCTCCAGCCGCCTGGAGTGCACCATCCGGCGCGGCGGCAAGGAATACCGGATCACCTTCAGGGACGGCAAGCTCGCCTCGAAGCTCGCGGTGGTGGGCACCGTCGGGCAGCGCAACACCGGCACCACGGTGCGTTTCTGGCCGGACCCGAAGTTCTTCGATTCCGACAAGTTCTCCGTGCCCCAGCTGCGGCACACGCTCAAGGCGAAAGCCGTCCTGTGCCCTGGTCTGCGCATCACCTTCGGCAACGAGGCGACCGGCGAGCAGGACGAATGGTTCTACAGCGGCGATCTGGGCGCCTATCTCACCGAGGAACTCGAGGCCACCGAACGCTTGCCCGCCGAGCCCATCACGGCCGCGCGCGAGGGCGACACCGATGCCGTCGGTTATGCGCTGCTGTGGGCGCCGAACATCCCGGCGGTGTTCGGCGAGAGCTACGTCAACCTGATCCCGACCGCCGAGGGCGGCACGCACGTCAACGGCCTGCGCTCGGGGCTCGCCCAGGCCGTGCGCGAGTTCTGCGAGTTCCGCAACCTCGTGCCCCGCGGCATCAAGCTCACGCCCGAGGACATCTGGGACAAGTGCTGCTACGTGCTGTCGCTGAAGATCCGCGAGCCGCAGTTCGCGGGCCAGATGAAGGAGCGGCTGGCTTCCCGCGATGCCGCGCCCATCGTCGAGGCCTTCGCCCGCGACTCCCTGGCGCTGTGGCTGAACGGCCATGCCGAGGCCGGGGAGAAGATCGCGCAGTTCGCGATCGCCAATGCCCAGGAGCGCGCCCGCGCCGCGCAGCGCGTGGTGCGCAAGCGCGTCGCCGGCGGTCCGGCACTGCCCGGCAAGCTTGCCGACTGCACCAGCCAGGAGCCGCGCCGCTCGGAGCTGTTCCTGGTGGAAGGGGATTCGGCCGGCGGCAGCGCCAAGCAGGCGCGCGAGCGCGAGTTCCAGGCCATCATGCCGCTTCGCGGCAAGATCCTGAACACCTGGGAGCTGGAGTCCAACTCCATCGCGTCCTCCCAGGAAGTGCACGACATCAGCGTGGCGATCGGCGTGGATCCGGGCTCGACCGACCTGTCGCAGCTGCGCTACCACAAGATCTGCATCCTGGCCGACGCCGACTCGGACGGCGCGCACATCGCGACGCTACTGTGTGCGCTGTTCCTGAGGCACTTCCGGCCGCTGGTGACCAATGGCCACATCTACGTGGCCATGCCGCCGCTGTACCGCATCGACGCGGGCAAGCAGGTGCACTACGCCCTGGATGAGGCCGAGCGCAATCAGCTCGTGGCGCGCATCGCCAAGGAGAATCCGCGCGCCAAGCCCCAGGTGACCCGCTTCAAGGGCCTGGGGGAGATGAATCCGGCGCAGCTGCGCGAAACCACCATCGATCCGCGCACGCGGCGGCTGGTGCAGCTGACCGTGGATGCCGCCGACAAGACCGATCAGCTCATGGACATGCTGCTTGCCAAGAAGCGGGCCGGTGACCGGCGTGAATGGCTGGAGACCAACGGTAATCTGGCCGAGGTGCAGGTATAGGCCATGCAGGATCAGGAACTGAACTTCGAGGGCGTGGAACGCCAGCCGTTGCGCGCCTTCACCGAGAAGGCCTACCTCGATTACTCGATGTACGTCATCCTCGATCGCGCGCTGCCGGCGCTCGGCGACGGACTCAAGCCGGTGCAGCGGCGCATCATCTACGCGATGGGCGAGCTGGGACTGGCGGCGGCCAACAAGCACAAGAAGGCTGCGCTGACGGTCGGTGACGTGCTCGGCAAGTTTCATCCGCACGGCGACAGCGCCTGCTACGAGGCCATGGTGCTGATGGCCCAGCCCTTTTCCTATCGCTATCCGATCGTGGACGGCCAGGGCAACTGGGGCTCGCAGGATGACCCGAAGTCGTTCGCGGCCATGCGCTACACGGAAGCCAAGCTCACCCGTTATGCCGAGGTGCTGCTCGCGGAGCTCTCCGACGGCACCGTGGACTGGGTGCCCAACTACGACGGCTCGCGCGAGGAGCCGGCGATCCTGCCGGCACGTTTGCCCAACCTGCTGCTGAACGGTACCACCGGCATCGCGGTCGGCATGGCCACGGACATCCCGCCGCACAACCTGCGCGAAGTCGCCAATGCCTGCATCCATCTGCTGGAGGAGCCCGAGGCAACGACCGCGCAGCTGATGAAGTTCGTCAAGGGGCCGGACCTGCCCACGGGCGCCGAGATCATCTCGCCCCGGGCGGAACTGAAGGAGTTCTACGAAAAAGGCGGCGGCAGCTTCAAGGCGCGCGCCACCTACGTGCTCGAGGACGGCAACGTCGTCGTCAACGCCTTCCCCTACCAGGTGTCCCCGACCAAGGTCATCGAGCAGATCGCCGAGCAGATGCGGGCGAAGAAGCTGCCGATGATCGAGGACCTGCGCGACGAGTCCGACCACGAGAATCCGACGCGCCTCGTGATCGTGCCGCGCTCCAACCGCGTCGATCTCGATGAGGTGATGAAACACCTGTTCGCGACCACGGACCTGGAACGCAGCTACCGCGTCAACCTGAACATCATCGGCCTGGACGGGCGACCGCGGGTCATGGGGCTGCGCGACATCCTCACCGGCTGGCTCGAGTTCCGCACCACCACCGTGACGCGGCGCCTGCAGTTCCGGCTCGAGAAGGTGAACCGCCGGCTGCATATCCTCGATGGCCTGCTGATCGCCTTCCTGAACCTCGACGAGGTGATCCGCATCATCCGCCGCGAGGATGAGCCGAAGCCGGTGCTCATCAAGCGCTTCAGGCTCTCCGACGAGCAGGCCGAGGAAATCCTCAATACCCGGTTGCGGCACCTCGCGAAGCTCGAGGAAATGAAGATCCGCGACGAGCAGAAGTCGCTGTCGCAGGAAAAGGCCGACATCGAAGGACTGCTCGGCAGCAAGGCGAAGCTGCGCAGGCTGATCGCGGCCGAGATCCGCGCCGATGCGGACAAGCACGGCGATGACCGGCGCACGCGGATCGTCGAGCGCGAGGCCGCCCAGGCGATCGATGAGACCACGCTGATCGCCAACGAGCCGGTAACGGTGGTGCTCTCCACCGGCGGCTTCGTGCGCTCGGCGAAAGGCCACGACATCGATCCGCTGACCCTGTCGTACAAGACCGGGGATGCCTTCCAGGCCGCGGCCCGCGGGCGCAGCCTGCAGAATGCGGTGTTCATCGACAGCACCGGCCGCACCTACACATTGCCGGCGCACTCGCTGCCCTCGGCGCGCGGCCAGGGCGAGCCGCTGTCGGGGCGCCTGAATCCGCCCGACGGCGCACGCTTCGCCGGCGTCATGCTCGGCGAGGCCGAAGACCTGTGGCTGCTCGCCAGTGATGCGGGCTACGGCTTCACCGCGCGCTTCAAGGACCTCGTCACCGACCGGCGCGCCGGCAAGACGGTGCTCAACGTGCCGGAGGGCGCGTTGGTGCTGCCCCCGGCGCTGGTGGCAGGCCCGGACGCGCTGGTCGCGGCCGTGAGCAACGAGGGCAAGCTCCTGGTCTTTCCGGTGGCTGACGTCCCGGAGATGCCACGGGGCAAGGGCAACAAGCTGTACGACATAAGCGGCAAGAAGCTCGCGGCGCGGGAAGAGTTCGTGGCCGGCCTCACGGTCGTCCCCAGGGGCGGATCGCTGCTGCTGTGGACCGGCGACCAGCACAAGACCCTGGAATGGGCGGACCTCAAGGAATACCGGGGTCAACGGGCGCAGCGCGGCAGCGTTCTGCGTCGGGGATGGTCCCGGAAGATCGACCGCCTGGAAGCGCGCGCGCCGGCCGCGTAGGGCCGGGATTTGTGGCGGATGCGCCGCACCGGAGTGCTGGTTTGGCAAACCTCCATGAAACCAGTAGCCTAGCGGGCAGTCATCCATGGCCCGCCCGCATCCGGCGACAACTGCTTAAGCTTTAACGATGGCCCGACAGAGTAAATCCACCATTCCGGGCCATACCGACGAGGCGTACCAGGAGCAGATCCTGCCGCTGGTGTCGCGCACCTTTGCGCTGACCATCCCGCAGCTGCCGCCGGACCTGAGCCGCTCGGTGACCAATGCCTATCTGCTGTGCCGCGTCGCCGACACCATCGAGGATGAGCCGCAGATCGCACCTCCGGACACGCTGCTCTACATGGAGCGTTTCTCGGACGCGGTCGCCGGGGTCGCCGATGCGCAGGCCCTCGGCATCGAACTCGCCGGCAAGCTCTCGCAGTGGACGTTGCCGGCCGAGCGCGAACTCATCATGCACCTGGCGCAGGTCATCCGTGTCACGCGCCAGCTGCCGCTGCGACAGCAGGCCGCGATCCGGCGCTGTGTGGATACCATGTGCCACGGCATGCACCAGTTCCAGCGCACGGCCAGCGTCCGCGGCCTCGATACGCTGGAGGACCTGGACAGCTACTGCTACTACGTCGCCGGCGTGGTCGGGGAGATGCTCACTGAACTGTTCTGCGCCCACGCGCCGGACATCGAGGAGCACCGCGCCGCGCTCTCGCGGCTCGCGCCCTCGTTCGCGCAGGGCCTGCAGATGACGAACATTCTCAAGGATGTCTGGGAGGACCGCAGTCGCGGGGCCTGCTGGCTGCCCCAGGACGTGTTCTCGCGGCACGGTGTCGAGCTCTCGCACCTGACGGCCCAGAACGGCGGCGGCGGTTTCGCGGCCGGCATGCGCGAACTGGTCGGTGTCGCCCACGCGCACCTGCGCAAGGCCCTGGAATTCACCCTGCTCATCCCCGGGCGCGAAACCGGCATCCGGCGCTTCTGCCTGTGGGCCATCGGGCTTGCGGTGCTGACCCTGAGGCGCATCGCCGCCAACCCCGGCTTCACGCAGGGCGCCCAGGTCAAGGTGTCGCGACGGACGGTTGCGGTGACGCTTGCGCTCAGCAATGCCGCCACGCGCCACAACGCACTGCTGCGTTTCCTGTTCAATCGCGCGGCGGCCGGCCTGCCGCTCGCGTCGCTCGCGCCCGACTGGCAACCGCGCAAGCTGCAGATGCCGGAGGAGGCCGGGGAGCACGCGGCCAGCGCCTATCATCGCAGCCGCCGGGTGAACGTGCGCGGTGCGCAGGACGAGGTGGACGCACTGCTGCGGCAGCCTGACCGGGGGACCGTGCAGTGACCGCCGGACCCTCGACGGCGCGGGACGCCCGTCCGGCCCGGGACGGCAGTGCGCGGCAGTCAGCCGCCATCAGTGTGCTGCCCGATGCCCACGGCAGCGAGGCCCTGGAACGTTCGATCGCCGCGGCCCGTGATGCGCTCATCGGGCTGCAGAGCGCCCAGGGATTCTGGCTGTTCGAGCTGGAGGCCGACTGCACCATCCCGGCGGAGTACATCATGATGATGCACTTCCTGGACGAGATCGATGAACTGCTGCAGCAGAAGATTGCCGTCTACCTGCGCCGCCACCAGGCCGAGCACGGCGGCTGGCCGCTGTATCTCGGCGGCGACCTCGACCTCAGTTGCACCGTGAAGGTGTACTACGCCCTGAAGCTCGCTGGCGATGACGTCTCGGCTCCCCACATGGTGCGCGCGCGCGAGGCGATCCTGGCGCGGGGCGGGGCGGCGCGGGCCAACGTGTTCACCCGCATCGCGCTGGCACTCTTCGGCCAGGTGCCGTGGCGCGCGGTACCGTACATCCCGGTCGAGATCATGCTGCTGCCGAAGTGGTTTCCGTTCCACCTCGACAAGGTTTCGTACTGGTCGCGCACTGTGATGGTGCCGCTGTTCGTGCTGTGTACCCGAAAGCCGCTGGCGCGCAATCCGCGCGGCGTGCAGATCCAGGAACTGTTCACCACCCCGCCGTGGGAAGAACGTCATTACTTCGCGCGGCGCGGCTTCACCAACCGGCTGTTCATGGCCCTGGACCGCATGGGACGGGCGATCGACCCGCTGATTCCCGGAGTCATGCGCCGCCACGCCACGCGCCGCGCGCAGGACTGGATCCTCGAGCGCCTGAACGGCGAGGGGGGTCTCGGCGCGATCTTTCCGGCCATGGTCAATGCCCTCGAGGTGCTGGTCCTGATGGGCGTGCCGCCCGAGGATCCGCGCCGGGCCACGGCCCGCCGGGCCATCGACAAGCTGCTGGTGGTCGGGACGGACGAAGCCTATTGCCAGCCGTGCGTCTCGCCGGTGTGGGATACGGCTCTGGCGGCGCTCGCGATGCAGGAGGCCGGCGATTCCCAGGCGCATGCGGCCGCCGAGCGCGCGCTCGACTGGCTGGTTCCCGAGCAGCTGCTCGACAATCCGCAGGACTGGCGTGTCCAGAAGCCCGATGTCCCCGGAGGCGGATGGGCATTCCAGTTCACCAATACGCACTACCCGGATCTCGATGACACCGCCGTGGTCGCCTGGTCCATGCATCAGGCGCGCGACCCCGGCCGCTATGCCGCAAGCGTGGCGCGGGCGCTGGACTGGCTGGTGGGCCTGCAGAGCCGCAATGGCGGCTTTGCGGCCTTCGACGCCGACAATACCCATTACATCCTCAACGAGATCCCGTTCGCCGACCACGGCGCGCTGCTGGATCCCCCGACCAGCGATGTGACCGCGCGGGTGGTCACGCTGCTCGCCAGGGCCGGGCGCCCCGCGGACCGGCCGGCGCTGGCACGGGCCATCGCCTACCTGCGGGCCGAACAGGAGTCCGACGGCGCCTGGTTCGGCCGCTGGGGCTCGAACTACATCTACGGCACCTGGTCGGTGCTGGTCGCGCTGGAGCAGGCCGGAATCGCGCATGACGATCCGGCGATGCGCCGCGCCGTCAACTGGCTGGCGTCCAAGCAGAACGCGGATGGCGGCTGGGGCGAACTCAACGACAGCTACCATGATCGCCACCAGGCCGGCGGACCTGCGGCCAGTGCCCCCTTCCAGACGGCCTGGGCGCTGCTGGCGCTGCTGGCGGCGGGGGAGGTGGAATCGGCCACCGTCCGCAACGGCGTGCGCTACCTGCAGCGCAGCCAGCAGAAAAGCGGCCTGTGGAGCGATCCGCGCTTCACCGCCCCGGGCTTTCCGCGGGTGTTCTACCTCAAGTACCACGGCTACTGCGCGTACTTCCCGCTGTGGGCGCTGGCGGCCTACCGCAATCGCGTCGCCGCCAGCCACCGGAAGTGAGCGTCACGGGGATCGTCGCGGCCCTGGCGGCCGAGGCGCGCACCCTGGGCGCCGCCGCGCGGCACGGCTCTGCCGTAGGCAGGCTCGCCGACGGCAACCTGGTGGCCGTCAGCGGCATGGGGCCCGGCGCGGCCACGCGCGCCGCCCTCGACCTGGTGGCGGCCGGCGCCCGACAGCTGCTGAGTTTCGGACTGGCCGGCGCGCTGGATCCGCGCCTCGGCGCCGGTACGGTGCTGCTCGCGGATGCGGTCCTGGATGAAGACGGCGCGGTGCATGCCACCTGCGCACCCTGGCGTGAGCGGCTTGCGGCCCGGGCGGCGACGCGCGGCGCCGTCGGCGGTGCCGTGTTGAGCGTCGCGCAGCCGCTGCTGGATGCGGCTGCCAAGGCGCAGGCGCGGCAGCGCAGCGGCGCCAGCGCCGTGGACATGGAAAGCTTCGCCATCGGCAGCGTTGCGGTCCGGCAGGGCGTGGAGTTCGCCGTGGCGCGGGTCGTGGTCGATACCGCGGCCGACGCCGTGCCCGCGAGCGCCATGGCGGCGACCGGGCCGCGCGGCGAAGTGCGCTATCCGCGCCTGTTGCTCGGAGTGCTCGGCAGGCCGCAGGAGATCCCGGCACTGCTGCGGCTGTCGCGGCGCTACCGCACGGCCATGGAGTCGCTCGCGTTCCTGGCCCGGCAGGGCGTGGGACCGGGATGAGACAGGCCTTCATCACCGGGGCCACCGGGTTCGTCGGGGCGGCGGTGGCCCGCGCGCTGATTGCCGACGGCTGGCGCATAAGGGCCCTGGCGAGGGCCGGTTCGGACCGGCGCAACCTCGCCGGCCTGCCCGTCGAAGTGGTGACGGGCGACCTGCGTGATCCGGGCTCCTACGCCACGGCCCTCGCGGGGTGCGGGGCGTTGTTCCACGTGGCCGCCGATTACCGGCTGTGGGCACCGAACCCTGCGGACCTGTACGCCACCAATGTCGAAGGCACCCGCGCGTTGCTGGAGGCCGCCGAACGGGCGGGCGTCGCCCGCATCGTCTACACCAGCAGCGTCGCGACCCTGCGTCTCACCCAGGGCCTGATCGCCGACGAAACCAGCATCGCCACGGAGGCCGACATGATCGGCCACTACAAGCGCTCCAAGTTCCGGGGCGAGCAGCTGGTGCACGACTGGTACCGGTCGGATGCGGCCAGGCGCTGGGTCGTGATCGTCAATCCGTCGACCCCCGTCGGTCCCTGCGACATCAAACCGACTCCCACCGGCCAGATCGTGCTGGATGCGGCGGCCGGACGCACGCCCGCCTACGTCGACACGGGTCTGAACATCGCGCACGTGGACGACATCGCACGCGGACACCTGCTGGCCCTGGAACGGGGTCGTGCCGGCGAGCGCTACATCCTGGGGGGCACCAATCTGACCCTGCAGGAGATCCTGACGCAGGTGACGCGGATCGCCGGCCGGCCGGCGCCGCGCATCCGTCTGCCACACGGGGTGGTACTGCCGATCGCCTACGTGGCTGAAGCCTTCGCCCGCCTCAGCGGCCGCGGCACCCGCATCACCGTGGAAGGCGTGCGCATGTCGCGCAAGCGCATGTACTTCTCCAGTGCCAAGGCGGCGCGGGAGCTCGGCTACACCTGGCGCGATCCGGCCATCGCCTTCCAGGACGCCGTGCGCTGGTTCCGCGATGCGGGCTACCTCGCCCGCTGAAGCGTTCAGAGGCTCTTCGGCAGCACCCGGTACATGAACCGCGCGAGCGTGGGCACCAGGCGCGGCCGCAGCAGCCGCGCATCATAGGGCGCCAGACGAGCCGCGTTCTCGCGCAGGCACAGTCCCAGCAGCTTGTGCAGCGTCACATCCTCGCCCAGGTCCTGGTGCGCGCTCAGGGTGAAATTCTCGCCATCGTCGCCGCCGAGCGCCCCTGCGGCCGCGGCGGGCTGCGGCGGGCCGTCCCCGCCGCCCAGGGTGCGTGCGGTTTTGGCGCGGCTCCAGACCTGCTTGAGGATGATCCAGCCGCAGCGCAGGGAAAACCCCGGCCGCCGCCACCAGGGCAGCTGCGAGCGGCGGTACTTGACCCAGTTGACGAAGAACAGGATGTGGCGCGCCTCCTCCTGCACCACCGGCTCGAAGACCTCCACCAGCCTGGGCTCGAAGTAGCCGGACTCGCGCGCCAGCGCGAACAGGCCAAAGGCGAAAAACGAATCGAAGCACTCGCCGAAGCCGGCGAACAGGAAGTCATGCTCCAGGTCGCGCGGCTGGTAACGCGGGGGATTGTCGACGCGGATGTCGTAGTGCGTGGTCAGGGCCTGCAGCAGCCGCGCGTGGCGGCCCTCTTCGAAGCCCTGCAGCTCGATCGCCTGGCGCAGGTCTGGATCCGGTTCGAGCGCGGCGGCCGCGGCGACGGTGTTCGAGGTGACGTTCTCCGTCGCCACGGCTTCCTGCCAGAACGGCAGCGACACCAGCCGTTGCCTGGACTCCGCGCTCAACGCCGGCCACTGGACCTGCTCGGGAACGAATTCCACGTAACTGTCCATGAAGAAGCGCGCGAGCAACTCGCGGTGCGCCCGGGATCCGATCTCAATCGCTGCTGTCGACATCACATCACTCAAGCCAGTTGCCAGTAGACCAGGGCCGGCACGCCGAACAGGACCTCGCGCATGCGCTTCGCAAGCGACAGGGCGATGCCGGCGTCGTTCCCCAAACCCAGAAGATAACCAAATCCGACCAGTCCGGCCTCCTGCACGCCAAGGCCCGCCGGCACGACGAATATGAAATGCCGGATGGCCTGCGTCAGGCTCTCCAGCGCCAGCGCGGTCGCGAAGCCGACCGGATGCTGCAGCCAGCGCAGCGCCAGCCAGGTCTCGAGGGCGCCGGCGACGAAGCCGGCCAGCTGCCACAGGAGGGTGGCGAGCAGCGCCGCGCGCTGTCCGAGCAGCTCGCGCAGCCGCGCATCCAGCGCCGCCGCCTGGCCGAGCATACCGCGCAACTGTGACGGCAGGTCCAGCATGCCCTCGACGCCGCGCAGGATGCGTTCGAAGACCGATCCGCGGTGGATCAGCAGGTATAGCGCCGCGACCAGCGCAACGCCGAAGGCCAGGGCGAGCAGTAGCTGCGAGGCGATGGCCGCCGCGCCGGTCAGCCGCAGCAGGATCAGCACGCCGGCGGCGGCGAACAGCAGCTGGCTGATGATGGTCAGCAGCACCTCCACCACCACGCTGGCGGCAACCGGTGCCGGATCCCCGCCGAGGCGGCATACCAGCCGGATGCCGACGATCTCTCCGCCGATATTGGCGACGGGCAGCAGGCGGTTGACCGCCTCGCGTACCGCAGCGACGACCCAGAGGCGCGGCGCGGCGCTTGCGGGCGCCGCCACCTGGGCCGCCCTGAGCAGCTGGCGCCATCCCAGGGCGTCGAGCAGCAGCGGCAGCGCGTGCAGCGGCACCAGCCACAGCAGCCGCCAGCCGGCCGCTGCCAGCAGGGCGAGAATCGGGCCGAGGCCCTCGCGCACGATCAGGGCGACGCACAGCGCCGTGCCGAGCGCCAGGGCGAGCCGCATCGCCCACTTCATGGCGCCGCCCGGAAGGTTTCGATGTCGGCATAGCCACCCAGGCGGATGGCGGCATCGCCCAGCGCCGCGCGGATCGCGGGACTGAGCAGGGCACGCAGTTCCTCCTGATGCCGGTACTGCGGCATGGAGGCGGCGATGGCGGCCCCGGAAACCGTGGCCGGATGCAGATAGATCTCCGTCACGCCCGCCGGCAGCGCCTGCACGATCCGCAGCAACCGCGATTCGGTCATGGCGCCACTGTGACCCAGGCCGAAGATCTGGTCATTGCTCAACAGGCCCGCCCGCCGCAGCCGCGAGCGCATCAGGGCAAGCCAGGGGCGCAGCAGCTGCGCCGTCGCGAGGCCCGGTTCCGCGGGGACCCGCACTGCCCGCAACCCGAACTCCCGTCCGATGCCCATCGCCAGCGACAGCACGGTCGGGTGCAGGTGGAAGTGCTTGTGCGCGTCCAGATGATCGAGCCTGAGTCCCAGGGCGGCGAAGGCCGCGAACTGGGCGCGGATTTCGGCGGCCAACTGCGCCCGCACCCGCGGCAGGGCGAAAAAGCGCCAGCCGGCGCCGACCATGTCGTCGTGGAAGCGATTGTCGGCGTCGACCAGATCCGGGATCCGGGCTCGCGGCAGTACGGCCCGCCCGTCGGCCAGCGTCAGGTGCAGACCCACATGCAACCCGGGCAGGGCCCGGGCGCGCCGCGCCGCATCCTGCGCCGCCGGGGCCCCCACCATCAGGCTCGTCGCGGTGAGTATGCCGTTGCGGTGGGCGCTCTCCACCGCCTCGTTGACGGCAGGGTGCAGGCCGAAATCATCGGCCGTGATGATGCACAGGCGCCGGCAGCCCGCCGAACCCGCAGCGCCTGCGCGCACTCAATCGTTCTCGAGCTGCGTCGCCAGGCGTTTGTCCAGACCCGTGCGCAGTGCGCAGACCGAGCCATCCTGGGCCAGATGGAAGCTCGTCTGGCGCCAGTTGACCCGCTGCCCGACGAAGCCCCAGCACCACAGGCCGAAAAGCACGCAATCATGCAGCGGCATGGCCCACAGCCGGGTCCACACCGAGCGGTCGCGGTCCGCACTCCAGAACACATGCATCCCAAGACGCAGCGCCGCGGCGGCGGCCAGCGCCAGCAGCGACGGCGGGGCGAAACCCGACAGCAGCACCCCGATCAGGGCGACGGGCAGGGCGAACGTCACGAAGGCGAGGCTGTAGCCGACCGGCCGCACGGCCTTGATGGTCCGCAGCCAGCGCACTTCGTGGCCGATCAGGTCCTGGAGGCTGCGCTCCTCGACCACGGTTTCCACCACCTCACCCGAAAGTACGGTCCTGAGCCCGAGCTCCCGCGTCAGTTCCCCCAGCCGGTAGTCATCGGCCAGCTGATCCGCGATCGCCGGCAGTCCGCCGATGGCCTCGAGCACCTTGCGGCGCAGCGCGATCGTCGCGCCGAAGGCAAAGGCCCGCGAGCCGAACAGGGCGGCCACGAACACCGAGGGCACGAACCAGCCGTTGATGAACTGGGCGCCCAGCTGTGACCACAGGTCCGGCAGCGGCCGCCCCACGTACGGGCAGGTCACGATGCCCACCGACTCATCCAGCAGCGGGGCCACGACCCGCTCCACGTAGCCCGGGCCCACCCGGATGTCGCTGTCGACGATGATCAGATGATCGTGCCGGGCCATGGCCATGATGTTGATGAGGTTGCTCACCTTGGCGTTGCTGCCGTGATGCGTGCCGTCCTGCACCAGCGCCAGGTCCAGGGCGGGGAATTCATGCTGCAGGCGTCGCACCACGGCGACGGCGGGGTCGGCGGGATCGCGCACGCCGAAGACGATCTGCAACTGCGGCCAGGCCTGGGTGCAGAAGCTGTACAGGCACTCGTAGAGCCGCGGCTCCGCACCGCACAGCGGCTTGAGGATGGTGACCCCGGGACGCGGGAGCGCGGTGGGCCAGGCGTGCGCGCGCCGCGGCCGCAGGACCGCCCCCACCAGTGCGATCAGCGTGTAAATCGCGGCCAGCGTCGCGAGCCCCGTACCGGTCCAGGCGAGCAGCGAGAGGTCGGGCAGGAAGGCTGGCGTGGCTGTTTCCGGGGCGGTTATCATGCTTCGGACTGGAGGTGCCTGTTGATGGATGATGGTCGGGCGGATGTCGCAACAGAGGGTGCAGAATCGTTAGCTGATGCCGATACCCTCATCCTCGTCGATGAGGCTGACCGCGAAGTCGGGCACATGAGCAAGGCGCGATGCCATGATGGCCGAGGCATCTTACACCGGGCTTTCTCCTTGCTCATATTCAATGCCGAGGGCGAACTCCTGCTGCAGCAGCGTGCAGCGGGCAAAAGGCTGTGGCCATTGTACTGGTCCAACAGCTGCTGCAGTCATCCCCGCCGCTCGGAGACCATGGATTCGGCCATCCACCGGCGCCTGTACGAGGAATTGGGCCTGCGCTGCCCCCTGGAGTTCCTGTTCAAATTCCAGTACCAGGCCCAATGGGATGCCAACGGGGCCGAAAACGAGCTGTGCTCGGTGTACATCGGGCATACCCCAAACCCGATCCGGCCCGACCCGGCCGAGATCGCGGGCCTGCGGTGGGTGAGCCCGCAGCAGCTGGACGATGAGATGGCGCAGCGCCAGCCGGGGCAGTTTACCCCCTGGTTCATTATGGAATGGGAACGGGTCTGGAACGATCACCGCCCCGCGGTGGTCTCAACACGTTCATAATACGGACTTTCTGGCTTAGGCATAGGGCGAGACCGCATGGGCATACCGTTGATTCAGCAGCTGAAGGTCGCGACCTATATCGCGGGGCGCAAGCTGCGCCGTGACCGTCGCTATCCCCTGGTGCTGATGCTGGAACCGTTGTTTCAATGCAACTTGGCCTGCGCCGGCTGCGGCAAGATCGACTACCCGAAGGAGATCCTGCAGAAGCGGGTGAGCCTTCAGGACGCCCTGAAGGCCGTGGACGAGTGCGGTGCGCCCATGGTGTCGATTCCGGGCGGAGAGCCGCTGATCCACAAGGAGATGCCCCAGATCGTGGCCGGCATCGTGGCCCGCCGCAAGTTCGTCTACCTGTGTACCAATGCCATCCTGCTGGCCAAGCACATCGACGAGTACCAGCCTTCCCGGTACCTGACCTTCTCCATCCACCTGGACGGCAACCGCGAGCGGCACGACGAGTCGGTGTGCATGGAAGGGGTCTACGACAAGGCCGTGGAGGCCATCCGCCTGGCCCGCTCGCGGGGCTTCCGGGTCACCATCAACTGCACCCTGTTCAGTGGCGAAAACCCGGACGAGGTCGCGGAGTTCTTCGACACGGCCATGAAGCTCGGAATCGAAGGCATCACCGTGTCGCCGGGGTTCAGCTACGAGCACGCCCCGCGCCAGGATGTGTTCCTCGGTCGCAGTGCCAGCAAGCGCCTGTTCCGGGAAGTGTTCAAGCGCCGCCGCCAGTCCCGCACGCCCGACGGCAGCAAGCGCGCCTGGACCTTCAATCACTCCTCGCTGTTCCTGGATTTCCTGGCCGGCAACCAGTCCTATGCCTGCACGCCCTGGAGCAATCCCACCTACAACGTATTCGGCTGGCAGCGGCCCTGCTACCTGCTCTCCGATGAGGGCTATGCCCCCAGCTACCGGTCCCTGATCGAGGATACCGAATGGGACAAGTACGGCATCGGCAACAATCCCCGCTGCAACAACTGCATGGCGCATTGCGGCTTCGAAGGCACGGCCGTCAACGATGCGTTCCGCCATCCGCTCAAGGCGCTGCTCACCTCGCTGCGCGGACCCCGGGTGTCGGGGCCCATGGCGAAGGATCTGGCGCTGAATCTGGAGAGCCCCGCGGTGCCGGCCGGGGAGATCGTGATCCCGGTGGCCGCGATCAAGCGGCCCGATCGCAAGATCGAGGGTGATTTGCTTTGACGGCCCAGCTGCGGGGCGATCTCGCCGCCTTCGGTCAGCAGCTCACGCAATGGCAGACGCGCATGGAGCAGGCTCTGGCCGCCCGCCTGCCGCGCGCCGACGAGGTGCCGACGCGGCTGCATGAGGCCATGCGCTACAGCGTGCTCGGCGGGGGCAAGCGCATCCGGCCGGCGCTGGTGTTCGCCACCGGCCGTACCCTGGGTCTGGAAGAAGCCCAGGTCGAGGCCGCCGCCTGCGCCATCGAACTGGTCCACGTCTATTCGCTGGTGCACGATGACCTGCCGGCGATGGACGATGATGATCTGCGCCGCGGCCGGCCGACCTGCCACAAGGCCTTCGACGAGGCGACGGCGGTGCTCGTGGGCGATGCCCTGCAGCCGCTCGCCTTTCAGCTGCTGGCCCGCGATCCGCAGCTGCCGCGCGATCCCGCGATCCGCCTCAGGCTCATCGATCTGCTGGCCGAGGCCAGCGGCACGTTCGGCATGGCCGGCGGCCAGGCGGTCGACCTGTCGGTGCAGGGCAAGGCGATCGGGATCGCCGAGGTCGAACAGATGCACGCGCGCAAGACCGGCGCCCTGATCAAGGTCAGCGTGATGATGGCCGCGGCGTGCGTCCCGACGCTCAGCCGCGCGCTGGCGGATGACCTGGCCCGCTTCGCGACCGCCATCGGCCTGGCGTTCCAGATCCAGGATGACCTGCTGGACGTGCTGGGCGATGTGTCGACGCTGGGCAAGGCCACCGGTGCCGACAGCGCCCGCGCCAAGCCCACCTATCCGGCCGTCATCGGTATCGAGGCTTCGCAGGCCCGCATGCACAAACTGCACGGCGAGGCGCTCGAGGCCCTCGAACCCTTCGGCGCCAAGGCCGATCCGCTGCGACTGCTGGCGGAATGGCTGCTGAAGCGCCAGTCCTAGCGCCGCAGTCGAAGAGAGTGGGTCGATGAAGTACGGCGTGATGGACCATGTCGACGACAGCGGCCGCACGCCGCGCGAGCACTACGAGGCGCGTCTGCGCTTCGTGGAAACCCTGGACCAGTCGGGCTTCTACTCCTATCACGTCGCCGAGCACCACGGCACCCCGCTGGGCTTTGCGCCGTCGCCGAACATCTTTCTGTCCGCGGTCGCGCAGCGCACGCGGCAGCTGCGCTTCGGCCCCATGGTGTACGTGGCGGGGCTGTATCACCCGATGCGGCTGGCCGAGGAGATCTGCATGCTCGATCAGATGAGCGGCGGACGGCTGCAGGTGGGCATGGGTCGCGGCGCAGTCGGCATCGAACAGGACATCTACGGTGTCGACCCCGGGACCATGGCCCGGCGGTACGAGGAGGCGCGCGACATCGTGCTGCGCGCGCTGACTTCGCCGCAGGTGAACTTTGCGGGCGAATTCTTCGAGGTGCGCGATTTCCCGATGGTGCTGCAGAGCCTGCAGCAACCGCGACCCCCCCTCTGGTACGGGCTGGGACACCCGGAAGGGGCCGCGTGGGCGGCATCCGTCGCGGCCAACGTGGTGTCGCTGCGACCGGCGGCCGCCACGCGGCCTGCCCTGGAGCGCTACCGGCAGGAATGGCAGAAACTCGGACGCGCCGAGCAGGACCTGCCGTTCATGGGGGTCGCCCGCCACGTGGTGGTGGCGGAGACCGACGCCCAGGCGCAGGCGGCGGCCCGCGCGGCCTATCCGCGCTGGCGCGCCTCGCTGTCGGCGATCTGGGATGCCCGCCAGGTGCCTTTTCCGATGCCCATGCCGACGCAGTGGGACGAACTCGAAGGCAGGGGCATGGCGATCGCAGGCTCCCCGCAGCGCGTGGCCGCCTACGTGCGCGCGGAGACCGAAGTGGCGGGTGGCAACTTCTTCCTCTGCCACGTGATGTTCGGCGACATGCCGCTCGAGTTCGCGCAGCAGTCCGCCCGGCTGTTCGCCTTCGAGGTCGCCCCGCAGCTGCCCTGAGCGCTGCTTCAGCGCTCGGCCCGCAGCACGATCTCCTCGGGGGCGTGCACCAGGTAGCCCTGGATGTACTGCACGCCCAGCTGCCACAGCACCGCCATGGTGTTCGCGTCCTCGACCCGCTCGGCGATGGTTTCGATGTTTCTGGCCTTGGCCTGCTCCACCAGCAGCCTGACCCGCTGCTGCAAATCGGGGCTGCCGGTGAGACCCTGGACCACCGCGCCGTCGATCTTCACGTAGTTCATCGGCATCGACCCGATGAGGCCCTGCGGATCGCGACCGGCGCCGAAGCGCTCCACCGCGAACCGGAACCCCCGAGCGCGCAGCTCGGCGCTGAGCTTCTGGACCCGATCGAGGTGGCTCGCCACCACGTCCTCCTGCGCCTGGAAGCACAGCCGCTGCGGATCCGAGCGCGTGGCGCGCACCTGATTGTCGACCCAGCCCAGGAACGAGGCGTCCTTGAGCGTGTCGTTCGACAGCCGTACGAACAGGCACCCCGGCTTGCGCTGCGCGGCGAAGGACAGGGAGGCCCCCACGACCCAGCGATCGATGTTCTTCAGCAGATCGTTGCGTTCGGCCGCCGGCATGAACTCCCCGGGCAGGACTTCCTTGCCGTTGACGTCCAGCATGCGCAGCAGCACGTCGTACATGGAGGTGTCACCCCCCTGGAGGCTCGCTATCGGCTGCTGGACCAGCCGGAAGCGGTTCTCCATCAGGGCCGCCTTGATATGTTTGACCCAGACCTGGTCGTAGGCCTTGACGCGGGTGTCGTTGTCGGACTTGTCCGAATGCGTGACCTGGTTGCCGCCGCGCTGCTGCGCCTTGGCGCAGGCATCGAGTGCATCGGCGATGGCGGCGTCCGCATCGCGCTGCGCCGACTGCGCCGAATCCTCCGCGGCGCTGTGGGTCATCCGGCTCATGCCGACCGAACAGGTGATGGACAGGGATTTTTCCCCGACGGCGACCACGTGCCGGGCGATGCGCTCCACCAGCTGCGTGCCCCAGGCCTCGGCGTCGTGATCGTTGCCGCGCTCGAGCAGGATCAGCACGTCGGTGCCGCCCAGGCGGCCGACGATTTCGTTCGCGTGCAGGCTTTCGCGCAGCACCGCGACGAAGGCGGCCAGCACCTCCTCGCTGGCGAACACGCCGACGTCCCGCTCCACGGTCGTGAACCTGTCGGGCTTGACGACGGCGAAGTAGCGCACGCCGGCCCGCACCGGCGTCGCCAGGCGCTCGCGGATCGCATTCAGCAGCGGCATGCGATAGAGCAGGCCCGTCGTGGGGTCGCGGCGCACCGCGTCCGCCAGGTCCTCCTCGAGCTTGCCGGCCTCCTGTTTGCGGGAGGCGATGATCAGCTGCACGCACGGCTCGCCGTCGTGCTCGCCCAGCGCCAGCACCAGGTCCAGCTGCCGGTGCGTGCCGTCGGCGAAGCGGATCTCGGTGCTCAGCGGGTGATTGCTCCAGCGGCCCTGCAGGCAGGCCGACAGCGCACCCTTGAGCGCCGCATGCGTCGTCTCCTCGAACAGGTCCATGATCGGCTGGCCGCTGATCGCCGCGAGCTCGTAGCCGAACAGTCCCAGCCAGGAGGCATTGGCGTCGACCAGGATGCCTTCCTGGACCTGCGCGATCGCGTCATTGGAATGTTGCAGCACCGAGGCCAGCTGGCGGCGGGCGTCGCGCGCGGTGCGCAGCGTGCTCTCGAGCGCCCGCTCCATCCGGTGGGAACGCAGTTCGCGCGACATCACCGCCTGGAGCCGCTCGGCGCTTCCGGATGAGACCACGTCGCGCGCGCCCTTGAGCATGGCTTCGGCGATGCGCGTCTCGCTGACCGAGTCGTCCACCACGATGATCGGCACCGAGGCGGCGACCTGGTCGCGGATCGTGACCGCCGCGGCGAGGTCCTCAGCGCTGGGTTCGTACTGCAGGATCAGTTCAGGGTTGAGCTGCGTCAGCGCATCGCCCAGGTCGCGCAGCGCCGGAATCCAGGTGCAGTGCGCCGCGTGGCCGGCGCGCCGCAGGACGCCGTTGATCACCTCGACGGGATCCCGCGTTGCGGACAGAACGATCAGTGGAACAGCATGCTCGGACAAACCGCGCGACCCCCAAGGCCTCACCTGCGGAAGTCTAACACTGCGACCGCGCGCCTCCGCGTGCGACGGGTCTCACATTTTCCAATGTGGAAACAGGGGCTCCAGGGGCAGCTTTGCCGGGCCGCCCGGCACTTCGCGCACCAGCCGCGGCACCAGGTAGCCCGACAGGGACGAGGCCAGTTCGCCGACCAGCTGCCGGGCGACCGTCGCCGGAACTTCGAAGTGCGCGGCGCCGCGCACCCGGTCCAGCAGGTGCAGGTAATAGGGCACCACACCCGCTTCAAACAGGCGCCGCGACAGGTCCGCGAGCGCCGTCACCGAGTCATTGACTCCGCGCAGCAGCACCGCCTGGTTGAGGAGCGTGACGCCGGCTGCGCGCAGCCGGGCGCAGGCGGCGCGAACCTCGTCGTCGATCTCATTGCCGTGGTTGCTGTGCAGGACCATGGCGACCGGCCAGGGCAGCCCCCGCAGCCATTGCGCCAGTCCGGCATCCACCCGCGAAGGCAGGACCACGGGTAACCGGGTGTGCACACGCAACCGGCGGATGTGGGCAATACGCGCAAGTTCCCCGCCGATGGCGTGCAGCCGGGCATCACTGAGACTCAATGGATCGCCACCGCTCAGGATCACCTCCTCGATACTGGCATCGGCGGCGATCGCGTCCAGGGCCTGCCGCAGAGCCCCGGCGCCGACCTGCTCGGCATAGGGGAATTCACGGCGGAAGCAGTACCGGCAGTTGACGGCACAGGCGCCCGTGGCGATCAGCAGCGCCCGGCCCCGGTATTTCTGCAGCAGCCCCGGGGCCCTGAAGGAGTCGTCTTCGGCCAGCGGGTCGGGGCCGAACCCGGCAGCGTCGGCAAGCTCGGCCGCCGTGGGCATCACCTGCCGCAGCAGGGGGTCGGCGGGGTCGCCGCGGCGCATGCGGGCGACGAAGCTCAAGGGGACGCGCAACCGGAACCGGGCCGCCGCCGTGGCCGCGGCCGGAAACAGCGCCGGATCCAGGTCCAGGGCGTGCGCCAGGGCCTGCGGATCGGTGATGGCCCCGGCAAGCTCCTGCTGCCAGGTGGAAACGGTGGCCGGCTGGCGGCCCAGGGTGGTTGCCGGTATCATTCGCCGCCCATTTTGGGGCCGGCACTGCGAGAAGGAAATGGCCAGCTACAACACCAGCGAATTTAAATCCGGCATGAAGATCCTGCTGGATGGCGAGCCGTACTCGATTGTCGAAAACGAAATGGTCAAGCCGGGCAAGGGCCAGGCCTTCAACCGCGTCAAGGTGCGCAACCTCAAGACCGGACGCACCATCGAGCGTACCTTCAAGTCCGGCGATTCGGTGGACGCGGCCGACGTGGTCGACCTGGACATGCAGTACCTGTATCAGGACGGGGATTTCTGGCACTTCATGGTGCCGGACAACTTCGAGCAGTACACCGCCGGCAAGGCGGCCGTGGGCGACAATGCCGTATGGCTCAAGGATGGCACGGTGTGCATCGTCACGCTCTGGAACAACGAGCCGCTGCAGATCACGCCGCCGCCGCACATCGAACTGAAGATCGTGGAGACCGATCCGGGGTTGCGCGGCGATACGGCGACCGGCGGCCAGAAGCCCGCGAAGCTCGAAACGGGCGCCGTGGTGCGCGTACCGCTGTTCATCAACGAGGGTGAAGTCATCCGCGTGGATACCCGCACCGGCGAATACATCTCCCGCGCCAAGGCCTGAGGTCGTCAGGCCGTTTCGGTCGGAAACGGCAGCACCTCGCGGATATGGCTGGCACCGGCCGCCAGCATCAGCACCCGATCGAAGCCGACGGCGACGCCCGCGCAGTCCGGCAGCCCCGCGCCGAGGGCGCAGAGCAGCCGCTCATCCATCCGGTGCACCGGCAGGCCGCGGCGGGCGCGCTCCTCCAGATCCTGCGCGAACCGGGCGCGCTGTTCATCGGCCGAAGCCAGTTCGTGAAAGCCATTGGCCAGTTCAAGGCCATCCAGGTACACCTCGAAGCGCTGCGCCACCCGCGGGTCTTTAGGATCCAGGCGTGCGAGTGCGGCCTGCGAAGCCGGGTAGCCGTGGACGAAGGTCAGCGCCGCAAGCCCGAGCCGGGGGCCGACGAGGGCGCCCATGATGAGGTCCAGCAATTCATCGCGCGTCGCCTGCATGCGCAGGCCCAGCGGCGCCACCAGCGCCTGAAGTTCGGACAGCGCCGCCTCCAGGGGGTCCAGCCCCGTGTGGCGTTCGAAGGCCTCCCGATAGCTGATCCACTGCCCCGGCTGCGCCATTGCCGGATGACCCCCGCACAGCGTCCGCAGCAGTGCCTCGACTTCGTCCATGAGGCGCGGGAGGTCGAAGCCGAGCCGGTACCATTCGATGAGCGTGAACTCGGTGTTGTGCACCCGGCTTTGTTCGAAGCCGCGCGCCACGTGACAGATCTGGTAGATGTCTCCGACCTGCGCCGCGAGGAGGCGTTTCATGGCGTACTCGGGCGAGGTGTGCAGGAACAGCCCCGGCGCGGCAGCGGCCGCCGGCACGCCGCCGGTGACATCCACCGCCACTGAATGGATATGGACGTCGGTCACCGCGGCGTTCACCAGCGCCGGGGTATCCACTTCCATGACCTGGCGTGCGGCGAAGAACGCCCGCGCACGCGCGAGCAGCGTCGCGCGCAGCCGCAACCGCCCGGCCGTCGCCGTGGGCTGCCAGTCCGCGGCGGGCGGGCTCACGGCGGAAGCCCCGGATCCTGGAGCCGGCCGAGGGGCTGGCCGACGCGCACCGTCAGCCCGGGCCTGAGGTCCGCCTGCCAGCGCACGCGGTCCTTTGGAAACAGCAGGACCACCGTTGACCCCATGTTGAACCAGCCCAGCAGCGCGCCCCGGTCCAGGCCCGCGACCGGGGCGGGCGCTGGCAGTTCGCGCACCTGGCGCCGGGTGGGGGGCGTGACCTCCCCATGCCATATGGTGCTGATGCTGCCGACGAACAGCGCCCCCACCAGGGCCATCGCGAAGCGCTGCCGGTCATCATCCTCGAAGATGCACACCACGCGCTCGTTGCGCGCGAACAGGCCGTCCACGGCCGCGGCCGTCACGGCATTCACGCTGAAGAGCCTGCCCGGAACGTGCCGTGCCCGGTGCAGCCGTCCGGCCCAGGGCATGTGGATGCGGTGATAGTTGAAGGGCGCCAGGTACAGCGTCGCGAAGGCACCGCCTGCGAAGTCGGTGATTTCCGCAGCGTCGCCGGCGAGCAGCGCGCCCAGACTGAAGCTGCGGCCCTTGGCCTGCACGATGGTCTCACCGGTCAGGTAGCCGACCTGGCTGATGAAGCCGTCCACCGGCGAGACGATGACCCGTGGATCCGGCGGCAGCGGCCGCGTGCCCTGCGCGAGCTCGCGCGTGAAGAAGGCATTGAAGCTCTCGTAGGCCAGCGGATCCGGTTGCCGGGCATCGGACATGTCGGGTCTGAAGCCGGCCACGAAGCCGCGGATCAGCAGATTCTTGAAGGCGCGCCAGCGCACGCGGGCTAGTGCATGGATGACCCGCGACAGGGTGTGCTGCGGCAGCAGGTGCTGCAGCAGGATGAAGCCGCGGGACGCGGGTGAGCCGGGCCTCATGTCCTAACCCAGATCGCCGGCGGCGCGCCGCAGGTCCTGGGTCAGGGACTTCACGTCATAGGGCGCATTGAACACGGCCACGTTGTCGCCGTGTGCGTTCATCAGGAAGATGGTCGAGGAGTGATCCATGCTGTAGTCGCCACCGGGCAGATCCACCCGCTCGAAGGCGACGCCGAAGTGCCGGGCCACCGTCTTGAGCATCGCCGGGGTGCCGGTGAGGCCGATGAAGTCCGGGTCGAAGGCATGGACGTACTGCGCCAGCTGCGTCGGCGTGTCGCGGGCCGGGTCCACACTGATGAAGATCACCCGCAGGGCCGGCACGACGCCGGTTTTCACCACCTGCGCCAGCTGCAGCATCGTGATGGGGCAGACGTCCGGACAGTGCGTATAGCCGAAGTAGACCAGCGACGGCGCGCCCTTGAGCCGCGCGGCGGTAAACTGCGCGCCGTTCTGGTCGATGAGGGAGAAATCGCCCGGGTCGCGCGGCTGCGGCAGCCAGGTGCCGCTGGCGAGGACCGGCATCGAATGGTCGAGCCGGTGGGCCAGCCAGAAGCCTGCGACGGCTGCAATGGCCACCACCAGGATCATGAGGACGGGAGTTGATCGCACTTTCATGGACAAAGTATCCCATAACGTGACCGTCCAGCAGCTGATCGCGCGCGGTGCCCGCCGCCTGCGACGCGCGCGGGTCTTCTTCGGCCACGGCACCGACAACGCATGGGACGAAGCCGCGGCGCTGGTCTGGCATGCGCTGCGCCTGCCGGCACCGGGCGCGCGCGTGTACGCAAGGACCGTCTCGCCAGCCGCGCAGCGCGCCGCGCGCGACCTGATCGGCCGGCGCATCCGCGAGCGCATGCCGGCCGTGTACCTGACGGGCGAGACCTGGTTTGCGGGACTGCGCTTCCGGGTCGACCCGCGCGCACTGATCCCGCGCTCGCCGCTCGCCGAGCTCATCGAGCGCGGCTTCGCCCCGTGGATCGATGCCCGGCGGGTGCGCCGGGTGCTCGATATCGGTACCGGCAGCGGCTGCATTGCGATCGCCACCGCCCGCATGATGCCGCGCGTGCGGGTCGATGCGCTCGACATCTCGCCGGAGGCCCTGGACCTGGCGGCCCTCAACGTGCGACGCCACCGCCTGGGGCGGCGCGTGCGGTTGCTACGGTCGGATTACTTCAGTGCCCTGCGCGCCGAGCGCTACGATATCATTGTCAGCAATCCGCCCTACGTCGGGTCGCGCGAGATGCGGTCCTTGCCGCCGGAGTATCGACACGAGCCGCGCCAGGCACTGGCCTCGGGAGCGGACGGCATGGATGCGGTGCGGGCGATCCTGGCCGGTGCCCGCAGGCACCTGAATCCCGGAGGCGTTCTCATCGTGGAAGTGGGCAATACGGAAGGGGCGGTACGGCGCGCATTTGCGCAGCTGCCGTTCACCTGGCTGACGTTCGAACGCGGCGGCGGCGGCGTGTTCCTCCTGGGCGCGGATCAGCTCTAGACCGCAAGGCAGTCACGACAGATGTCCGGAAACACCTTTGGCAGGCTCTTCACGGTCACGAGCTTCGGCGAAAGTCACGGGCCGGCGCTGGGCTGCATCGTCGACGGCTGCCCGCCGGGACTGGCCCTGAGCGAGGCGGACCTGCAGCCGGACGTGGATCGCCGGCGCACGGGCACCTCTAAGTTCGTGAGCCAGCGCCGCGAGGGCGATGCGGTACGGATTCTTTCCGGCGTCTTCGAGGGGCGCACCACCGGCACCCCGATCGGGCTGCTCGTGGAGAACACCGACGCGCGCTCGCGCGACTACGAGAAGATCAAGGACCGGTTCCGGCCCGGCCATGCCGATTACACCTACCAGCAGAAGTACGGCTTCCGTGATTACCGCGGCGGCGGCCGCTCCTCCGCCCGCGAGACGGTGATGCGCGTGGCCGCCGGCGCGATCGCCCGCAAGTACCTCAAGGAACGCCTGGGGGCGCGCATCTACGGCTATGTGTGCCAGGTCGGAGCCCTGACACTCGATCCGGTCGATCCGCCTTCGGCCTACGGCAATCCGTTCTTCTGTCCGGATCCTGCGCGCATCGCGGAGCTCGAGGCGCTGCTGTGGGAGATCCGCGGCGCCGGCGATTCGGTGGGCGCGAAGCTCACCATCATCGCCAGCGGCATTCCCCCCGGCCTGGGTGAACCGGTGTTCGAGCGGCTCGATGCGGACATCGCCAGCGCGATGATGGGCATCAATGCGGTGAAGGCCGTGGAGATCGGCGAGGGCACGCGCGCCGCTGCACAGAAGGGCAGCGAGCATCGCGATGAACTCACCCCGCAGGGGTTCCTCAGCAATCATGCCGGTGGGGTGCTCGGCGGCATCTCCTCCGGTCAGGACATCGTGACCCATGTGACCCTGAAGCCCACTTCGAGCATCCAGGTGCCCGGCCGGACCATCAACCTGCGCGGCGAACCGGTCGAGGTGGTGACCACGGGACGCCACGATCCGTGCGTGGGCCTGCGGGCCGTGCCGATCGCGGAGGCCATGCTCGCCATCGTGCTCATGGACCACTACCTGCGCCATCGCGCGCAGAATATGGACGTGAAGTCCACGACGCCGGTCATTTGAGGCAGGAGGCAGCATGAGCGGCAGGAGCGGGGGCGAAGGATTCAACGTGGCGGTGGTGGGCGCCACGGGCCTCGTCGGCGAGACCATGATCGAAGTGGTCGAGGAGCGCGACTTTCCCGTGCGCAGGCTGTTTGCGCTCGCCAGCGAGCGCTCGCTGGGCAAGTCGGTGACCTTCCGCGGGGCGCGCCACGCGGTGGAGGATCTGGCGCAGTTCGACTTCAGCCAGGCCGACATCGGGCTGTTCTCACCCGGGGCGGAGGTCTCGCGCGTCTATGCGCCCAAGGCGGCCGCCGCGGGCTGCGTGGTCATCGACAACACCTCCGAGTTCCGCTACCTCGAGGATGTCCCGCTGGTGGTGCCGGAGGTCAACCCGGCGGCGATCGCCCAGTACACCCACCGCGGCATCATCGCCAATCCCAACTGTTCGACCATCCAGATGCTCGTGGTCCTCAAGCCCATCCACGACCTGGCCACGATCGAGCACATCAACGTCGCGACCTACCAGTCCGTGTCGGGGGCGGGCCGGGAGGCCATTACCGAGCTTGCGACCCAGGCGGCGGCGCTGCTGAGCGGGCAGGGGCCGGTCGAACCCGGGGTCATTCCGGCGCAGATCGCGTTCAACTGTGTCCCGCAGATCGACCGCTTCGAGGACAACGGCTACACCCGCGAGGAAATGAAGATGGTGTGGGAGACGCGCAAGATCCTCGGGGCCCCGGATATGCGCGTCAACCCGACGGCGGTGCGGGTGCCGGTGTTCTACGGCCACTCGGAGGCGGTGCATATCACCACCCAGCGGAAGCTGGGCGCTGCTGCAGTGCGGGAACTGCTGAGCCGGTCGCCCGGGGTGACGGTCATGGACGAGCGCCGGCCCGGCGGGTATCCCACGGCAGCCGTCGAGGCAGCGAACCGCGACACAGTTTATGTCGGCCGCATCAGGGATGATATGTCGTCAGAGCGTGGGCTTGACCTATGGATCGTCGCAGACAATGTTCGCAAGGGAGCGGCCACGAACAGCGTCCAGATCGCCGAGATTTTGGCGCGCGACTATTTATAAGTTATATTGCCGTCCGTGGTGTGGATTTGCGCAATCCAGTCCATGCTTTTGTTTTTTTAAGGTTTTTTATCGGCCGCATGGTGCGGAGTATCGTGAATGACTGCCAAATCCCTTAAGTGGACGCTGGCGGCGTTGATCGTTGGCTCGCCAGCCGCGATGGCGCTTGGCCTGGGTGACATCCACCTGCACTCGTCACTCAATGCGCCACTTGACGCTGATATCGACCTGATCGGCGCGACACCCGAAGACCTCGCGAACCTCAAGGCCACGATGGCCCCGCGGGATGAGTTCACCAAGAACGGCCTGGACTGGCCGGCCTTCCTCTCTTCGGTGACGCTGAAGCCCATGCAGACCGCCGACGGGCGCGACATCATCAAGGTCCATTCCGCACAGGCCATTACCGAACCCTTCGTCACGCTGCTGGTCGAGATCAACTGGCCGCGCGGCCATGTGACCCACGAATACACCGTGCTCCTCGACCCGCCGGTCTACACCCCGGACCAGGGCCAGGGCGCAGCTCCCGTCGTAGCCGCGCCTGCGGTGGGCGACGCGACGCCCCGCGGTGGCGCCATCCAGCGCGCACCCGCGGCGCCGGCGGAGGCTCCCGCGCCCGCTCCGGCTCCAGCCCCCGCCGCACGGCCGTCGGCGGCCGGCGCGAATGCCGCCGCGGGCTCGGCTGCCCAGACCTACCAGGTGCATCGGGGCGATACGCTCTCACGCATCGCCGCCCACGAGTCGGCCGGTTCGACGACCCCCGAACTGCGTCGCTGGATGGTGGCGACATATCAGGGCAACCTCGAGGCGTTCGACAAGAACATGAACGTCCTGCGGGCCGGCTCGGTGCTGCGGCTGCCCGACGCCAGTGCCCTGGGCGCCGTCAGCGCCAGCGACGCGCTGGCCGAAGTGCGCCGCCAGTACGCCGCCTGGCATTCGGGCGCGGCCCCCAGCGCGGCGCCGTCCACCGGCACGCCGGCCGCGACGCCGGCCAACGAAGCGGGCCGGCTGCGTCTGGTGACGCCGGGCACGTCCGCCGCTGGCGGTGCGGGCGCGACGAACGGCGCGGATACCAAGGCCCTGCAGGGCAAGGTCCAGCAGTTGCAGTCGCAGCTTGACGAGACGCAGCGGCTGTTGGCCCTGCGCAATGCGGATCTCGCCCGACTGCAGGCCCAGCTGGCGTCGGCCCAGAGTGCCGCCCGGGCGAATGCGGCACCCGCAGCCGCACCCACGCCTGCGCCCACGCCGGCGCCGGCACCGGCACCGGCACCCGAGGCGACGCCTGCGGCCCCGCCGGCGGTGAGTTCCGCCGCGGTCGAACCGCCGCCGGCCTCGGTTCCGGAAAGTGCCGAAACCGCCCCACCGGCTGCTTCGGCGCCGAAGCATCGGGCGCATGTCGTGCCGGTGGCCGTAACCCAGAACGGTTCGCCGATCCTCGACACCGTCCTGAAGTACTGGTGGGCGCTGGCCGCACTGGTGGTCGCCCTCATCGCCTTCCTGGGCCTGCGCAGCTGGCGCGAACGCCGCCAGTCCAGTTTCGACGATTCACTCAGCCGCCTGAACAGCCGTACCGACACCGCGACGGGCCACGATGCTACGTTCGACACGCAGCCGCTGGTGCCGCTGCGGGACGAGTCGATCCTGGTCGAGGAGTCCGGCACGCACGCCCGGCCGCGCCTGGATGGCGCGCCGAAGCCGAGCGCGCCCCCGCACATCGCTGCCGACCAGACCATCAGCGCGGAGACCGCCGTCAATCTCGACCAGGGAGATCCGCTGGCCGAGGCCGACTTCCACATGGCCTATGGCCTGTACGACCAGGCCGCCGATCTGGTGCGCATCGCGATCCAGCGTGAGCCCACGCGCCGGGACCTGAAGCTGAAGCTGCTGGAAGTATTCTTCGTGTGGGGCAACAAGGAGCAGTTCCTGCACAGCGCCCGCGAACTCGCCGACACGCGCGCGGAAGCCGCGCCGGGCGAGTGGGAAAAGATCCTCATCATGGGCAAGCAGATCGCGCCCGAGGATCCACTGTTCGCCGGCGGCTCCGCGGTCAGCGGCGCGGCGGCGGCGGGCGTGGACCTCGACCTCGAGGGCGGCCAGAACGCGGGCATCGATTTCGACGTGCTCGGTTCGCCCTCCGCGGTGCTGCGAGCCGCCGATGACATCGACCTGGATATCGGCACCGCCATCGGCGAACGCGATCCGACGGCGGAAGCCGCCGCGGCCCAGGCCACGGACAAGAATCTCGCCCTGAACGAGGCCGACGCCGCCACCGGCTCCACTCAGGAGATGACGGCGGGCCGCATGGCCGCCGCCCGCTTCGGCGGGCTGAACGAGGGTGGGACGGTGGAGTCGCCGACCATCGACCAGCAGCTGGGCGCGACCACCAACGCCAGCACTGCGACCGTGCGCGAGAAGGTCGACAAGGCTCTGCAGCAGACACCGCATGCGGAACAGACGGCCGAACTTGCCATCGACGACCTGGGCCTGGACCTGAATTCCCTGGACACCGTGGATCAGCCGGCGCTCGGATCGGGTGCGGATGCACCGACCATGGTGGCGGGCCTCGATGAACATTCACGCAGGCTCCTGGAAACCGCCGAGCATCGCAGCCCGGAATTCGAAGCTGACCCGGGGGCCACCGGCGCCTGGCAGTTCGATGGCGCCGCCACCGACACGCCGGGCGATGCCGCCGCGGCGCCCCCGGAGCATGATGTGGGCGCCACCACGAGCCTGCAGGCCCTGTCGAACGATCTGGATTTCAACCTCGGCCTGCCCGAGGCCCCGCCGCCGGCCGACACCGCCCGGCACAATGGTCTGGATCTGGACGTCGGGACCGCGACCATTCCCGATACGGCATTCACCCAGACCCAGAAGCTCGGTACCGAGGATCTGGCCCTGCCGGATCTGGAACCGGTGACCATGAGCGAAGTGGGCACGAAGCTGGATCTGGCGCGCGCCTACATGGACATGGGCGATCCGGAGGGTGCGCGCAACATCCTCGAGGAAGTGGTCTCCGAAGGTTCGGTGGCCCAGAAACAGGAAGCCCAGCGCCTCATCGAGTCGCTGCCCGGCTGAAGTCAGGCCGCCTTGTCACGGATCGCCGTCGCGCTCGAGTACGACGGCGCGCAGTTCGCCGGCTGGCAGACCCAGCAGCCGGGCGTCAGCAGCGTGCAGCAGACGGCGGAAGCCGCCTTCAGCCGGGTTGCCGATGAAGCGGTGAGCCTCGTGTGTGCCGGCCGGACCGACGCGGGCGTGCATGCCCTGGGGCAGGTCGCGCACTTCGACACGCAGGCCTTGCGCGTCGAACGCAGCTGGATCCTGGGCGCGAACTCGCATCTGCCCGACAGCATCAGCGTGCGCTGGGCCCGCGCGGTGCCGGCGCATTTCCATGCGCGCTACAGTGCCGAATCGCGGACCTACCGCTACTTCGTCCTCAACCGCCTGGCCCGTTCGGCACTGGCCACACGGCGCGCGGCCCTGATCCACCGCCCGCTGGACATCGAACCGATGCGCGCGGCAGCCGCCCTGCTGGTGGGCGAGCATGATTTCAGCGCGTTTCGCGCCGCCGAATGTCAGGCGCGCTCGCCGGTGCGTCGCCTGTACGCACTGGAGGTGTGGCGCCAGGGCGACGTGGTGATCATGGAAGCCACGGCCAATGCCTTCCTGCAGCACATGGTGCGCAACCTCGTGGGTCTGCTGCTGGACATCGGCGTGGCCAAGGCACCCTCGCAGTGGGCCGCCGAGGTACTCTCGGGCCGGGATCGGACCCGCAGTGCCCCGACCGCGCCGGCGTCAGGCCTGTACTTCTGGAAGGTCGCCTATCCGCAGGCCTTCAGGCTGCCCGAGGAGGCGGCCGGGCCGGTATCGGCTATTATTCCCGATCCCCCTTTCGGGTAGAGCACGGGAAGCCGCCATGTCCTGGTTCGAAAAGATCATGCCCTCGCGCATCAAGACGGAGCGCCGGACGCGCTCGGTGCCCGAGGGGCTGTGGATCAAGTGCCCGGCCTGCGATGCCGTTCTGTATCGGGCCGAGCTGGAACGCAACCTGTACGTGTGCCCGAAGTGCAGCCATCACATGCGCATCGGCGCCCGCCAGCGGCTGCTGTGGTTCCTGGACGAGGGGCAGCAGGTGGAAGTCGGCGCCAGCGTGGCGCCCGAGGACGTCCTCAAGTTCAAGGACAGCAAGCGCTACAAGGACCGGCTGGCGCAGGCCCAGAAGGCGACCGGCGAAAAGGACGCACTGGTGGTGCTGGCGGGCAGACTGCTCGGCAATCCGGTGTGCGCGAGCGCCTTCGAGTTCGAATTCCTCGGCGGCTCGATGGGCTCGGTGGTCGGTGAGCGCTTCCGTCGCGGGGTCGAGTTCTGCATCGCCAACCGCATGCCCTTCGTGTGCTTCACCTCCAGCGGTGGCGCGCGCATGCAGGAGGCGCTGTTCTCGTTGCAGCAGATGGCCAAGACCAGCGCGGCGCTCGCCCGCCTGGCCCGGGCGCGCCTGCCGTACGTGGCCGTCATGACCGATCCGACCATGGGGGGCGTCTCCGCAAGTCTCGCCATGCTCGGAGACCTGAACCTGGCCGAGCCGCGGGCCCTCATCGGGTTCACCGGCCCGCGCATCATCCAGCAGACCATGCGCGAGACGTTGCCGGAAGGCTTCCAGCGCAGCGAGTTCCAGCTCGAGCACGGCGCGGTGGACATGATCGTGGACCGGCGCGACATGCGCGATCGCATCGGCGGCATGCTGGCGATGCTGATGAAACAGCCGCCGCGCGCGGCCTGATGACGGTGGCCTCGCGCACGCTGGCCGAATGGCTCGCGTTGCAGGAGCAGGTCCACACCCGCTCGATCGATCTGGGGTTGGGTCGCGTGGGCAAGGTCGCAGCCACGCTGGGGCTCGACGCGCCGCGCTATCGGGTCATCACGGTCGCCGGGACCAACGGCAAGGGTTCCACGGTTGCGACGCTTGAGGCGTTGCTGCTGGCCCAGGGAGTGCGGGTCGGCACGCTCACCTCGCCGCATCTGCTGCGCTACAACGAGCGCATCCACGTCGATGGCCGCGAGGCCACCGATGAGCAGCTGATCGCGGTATTCGAAACCATCGAGGCCGCCCGTGGGGCGACGACGCTGACGTTCTTCGAATACAACACCCTTGCGGCGCTGTTGCTGTTTGCGCAGCAGCAAGTCGCCGTGGCGGTCCTGGAAGTGGGCCTGGGGGGACGCCTCGATGCCACGAACCTGGTGGACGCGGACGTGGCCGTGCTGTGTTCGGTGGGATTCGATCATCGCGACTGGCTCGGGGACACCCTGGATGCCATTGGCGCTGAGAAGGCCGGGATCTTCCGCAGCGGCCGCCCTGCGGTGCTGGGGACGCCGGAGATGCCGGCGAGCGTGTACGCCGCCATCGAGCGGCTCGGTGCCCGGGCCGTCATCGCCGAGCGCCAGTTCGGCTGGCAGATCGGGGCCGGCACCTGGAGCTATCGCGGCTTGCAGGGCGAGATCCCGGGACTGCCGCCGCCGCGCCTGGCGGGCCGGATCCAATACCGCAACTCGGCCACGGCCCTGGCGGCCATCGAATCCCTCATGCAGAGCGCGGGCACTACGCTGCGGGCCGCGGCGCTCACGCGCGACATCATCGCCACGGCCCTGGGCCGAGTCGTCGTGGCGGGCCGCTTCCAGGTCATCCCGGGACCCGTGGAATGGATCCTGGATGTCTCCCACAACGAGCCGGCCGCGCGCGTACTCAGGAACAACCTCGATGAGCGGCCCGTCACGGGCCGCACGCTTGCCGTGTGCGGCATCCTTCAGGACAAGGATGCCGACGAGATCGGCGGGGCTCTCAAGGGCGCTGCCGATATCTGGATCGCCTGCGCGCTGCCGGGCCCGCGGGGTGGCACCGCGGCCGAACTGGCCGCGCGGCTTGCGCCGCATATCGAGGTCACCCGGCGTGCGGATTCGGTCGCGCAGGGATGCGAGATTGCGCGCACACTGGCGCGGCCCGGTGACCGGGTGCTGGTGTTCGGCAGTTTCAGTACGGTGACCGCCGCGCTGGAATGGCTTGATACCCTCAAGCCCCATTGAGACCGACTTGGAACAGCAAGCCAAAGAAAGACTCACCGGCGGCGTCATACTGGTCGTACTGCTCGTGCTGCTGGTGCCCGAGCTGCTGACCGGTCCGCGGCCGCCGCCGCAACCACCCCCGGCGCAACCCGACCAGGCGCCGATGCGCTCCTACACCATGGATCTCGCCGAGACCGTCCGTCCGAACAGCGCGCCGGTGGCGGCATCGACGGCCGTACCGCCCGCCAGTGAACCGGTGGCGCGCACGGCCGTGGCGAGTGCTCCGGCCTCCGCACCGGTGGCAACGCCCGTGCCCCGACCCGCGCCGGCCCCATCACCGGCCGCTGCCGATCACGTCGCGGCGCATCCCGCGAAGCCTGCGGCTGCGGTGCCCGCGACGCGCGCCCCGGCGCCGCCGGCCGACAAGGCGATCGAACGCGCCCCGGGCGGCTGGACCGTGCAGCTCGGGACCTTCAGCAGCCGCGAGAATGCCGCGCATCTCATCGCCGGCCTTAAGTCACATGGCTTCAGCGGGTCCATTTCGGAAGCCGCCCGCCATGGCCACCGGCTGTACCGCGTCCGGGTCGGCGCCGAGCGCGACCGCGCCGCAGCCCAGAAGCTGCTCGCGCGTCTGAAGGCGGCGGGTGAGAAGGGCGGGGAAGTGGTCCCCCGCTAGCCTGCGCGACGGCGGCGATCCCTTGAAAAACCTGCGGTTGACCCGCACGTTGGCAACCGGGCTCTAGTACAATCCCCGGCGCCATTCCGGCCGCCTGCAGGCATTGATGCATCAGTCGTTTGCGTTCACCACAGCTGATTACCTGATTATCGTGACCGTGGTCGTTTCGGGCACGGTCGGCCTGTTCAGAGGTCTGCTACGCGAAATCATCGCCGTCTGCACCTGGATCGTGGCCGCCTTCGTGGCCTGGCATTTCGCCGCCGCGCTGGAGCCTCATCTGGGCGGTCTGCTCAACCAGGAACCCGTGCGCCCCTGGGCCGCCCGACTGATCCTGTTCCTGCTGGTGCTGCTGCTGGGACACGCGGTCGGGGTCATCGTCAACTATTTCGTGAGATTGTCGCTGTTGACCGGCGTCGATCGGTTCCTCGGGCTGCTGTTCGGACTGCTGCGGGGCGTGCTGATCGTCGGGGCGGCAATCATAGTGTGCGAGACGGTGCGACTGGATCGTGAGCCGTGGTGGCATCAGTCCATTCTGGTGCCGTACGGACAGGACGCCGCGGATCTGCTGTGGTCACTGGGCGGGAGCCGGTTCAAGCGCCACGTGGTCACGGCAGCGAATCGCACGGTGAATTAATCTCCAGGAGGCGGTCATGTGCGGAATTGTGGGCATCGTCGGGACCAGTCCCGTCAACCAGCGTCTGTACGATGCGCTCACGGTGCTGCAGCACCGCGGACAGGATGCCGCAGGCATCGCCACCGCCGCGGGCGGCGCGCTCTCGATCCGCAAGGGCCCCGGCCTGGTGCGCGATACCTTCCAGCAGCACGACATGCTGGAGTTGCGCGGTGACATGGGCGTGGGTCACGTGCGCTATCCCACGGCGGGCGCCGACGGCGTCACCGAAGCGCAGCCCTTCTATGTGAATGCCCCGTACGGCATCTGCCTGGCGCACAACGGCAACCTCACCAATGCGTCCGAACTGGCCGAAGTGCTCAACCGCGAGGACCGGCGGCACCTGAACACCACTTCGGATTCCGAGGTGCTGCTGAACGTCTTTGCCTCCGAGCTGCAGCGCGTCGGCACGCCGCGCGTCACGGCCGGGGACATCTTCGCGGCGCTGACCGCGGTCTACCGCCGCTGCCGCGGTGGCTATGCAGTCGTCGCCATGGTCATCGGCCACGGCATCCTCGGCTTCCGTGATCCGAACGGCATCCGGCCGCTGGTGCTCGGACGGCGCGAGACGGCGAAGGGCCCGGAGTGGATGCTGGCCTCCGAAAGCGTGGCACTCGACATGCTGTCGTTCCAGTTCGTGCGCGACATCGGCCCGGGCGAGGCGGTGTTCATCGACGAGCACGGCCGGCTGCATTCCCAGCAGTTGGTCGCCAGCGTCCAGCACACGCCGTGCATCTTCGAGTACGTGTACTTCGCACGTCCGGACTCGATCATGGACAACATCTCGGTGTACCGCGCGCGCATGCGCATGGGCGACCGGCTCGCCGAGAAGATCCTGCGGGCGCGGCCCGACCATGACATCGACGTGGTCATCCCGATCCCGGATACCAGCCGCACCGCCGCCCTGCAGCTGGCGCACCGGCTGGGCCTCAAGTACCGCGAGGGCTTCACCAAGAACCGCTACATCGGCCGCACCTTCATCATGCCGGGGCAGGAGATGCGCGAGAAATCGGTGCGCAGGAAGCTCAATGCCGTGGACATGGAGTTCCGTGGCAAGACCGTGCTGCTGGTCGACGACTCCATCGTGCGGGGCACGACTTCGGCCCAGATCGTGGAGCTGGCGCGCGAGGCCGGCGCCCGCAAGGTGTACTTCGCCTCGGCCGCCCCACCGGTGCGCTTCCCGAATGTCTACGGCATCGACATGCCGGCCGCCAGCGAACTGGTGGCCAGCGGCCGCACCGACGAGGAAATCGAACGCGTCATCGGTGCGGACTGGCTGATCTACCAGGATCTGCCGGACCTGGTGGCGGCCTGCCAGCACGACAACGCGAAGATCACGCAGTTCGATACCTCCTGCTTCTCCGGCAACTACGTCACCGGAGATGTCACGCCGGAGTATCTGCAGCGCCTGCAGCGCGAGCGGTCCGATGCGGCCAAGGCCCTGAGGCGTGAGGAAGAGCGCCGCGGGCCCTTGCGCGTCGTGCGTTGAACGTGGCCGGACCCGATCCGCGCCGCCAGCTGCTTCTCGAACTGCTGCAGGCCGGGCTCGCCGCCGTGGACGGTCGCCGTTGCACCGCGGCGACCCTGGCGGCTCGGACCGCCAAGCACCCGCCCGCCCTGCGCTACCACGTCGCCGCCGTCGGCAAGGCTTCCTGCGCGATGGCGCTGGGCGCGCACGATGCCCTGGGCGCACGGCTGCTGCGCATGCTGGTCATCGCCAAGGACGGGCACGCCGAGGCCGCGCTCGCCGCGCTGCCGAACCTCGAGGTCCTGGAAAGCAGCCACCCCTTGCCGGATGCGCGCTCGCTGCGCGCCGGTGAGCGGCTGTGCGAATTCGTCGCGGCCATTCCGGCGGACGTGATGCCGGTATTCCTGATCTCCGGTGGCGCATCGAGCCTGGTGGACGTGCTGCAGCCCGGATACACCCTGGAGGACCTGCGCCAACTCAATGCGGCGGGGCTCGCCAGCGGCGAGGAGATCGCAGAGCTCAACGCGCGGCGCCGCGGCATCTCCAGGCTCAAGGGGGGCGGCCTCACGGCCCTGCTGCGCGGTCGTCCGGCACTCGCCCTGTTCGTGTCGGACGTGCCGGGAGATGATCCCGCGGTCATCGGCAGCGGCATCCTGGGTCCGGTCACGCCCGCCGCGACGGCGCAGGCGGACGCAGTGGAACGCTGCATCATCGCGCGCATCGAGGATGCCATGCGCGCCGTCGGCGAGCGCGCCGGTGACTTGCGCACCTGGATCAGCGGCACGCGCTTCGCCGGGGACGCCGACCGGCTGGCGGTGCGCCTGACGCACGAACTGTGGCTCAGCGACGCCCAGGTATGCGTGTGGGGCGGGGAATCGGTGGTGCGGTTGCCGCCCCAACCCGGACGCGGCGGCCGCAACCAGCACCTGGCGCTCGCGTCGGCGCGCCTGATCGCGGGGGTCGAGGATCTGCTGTTCCTCGCCGCGGGCACGGACGGCACCGATGGCCCCACGGAGGAGGCCGGGGCCGTGGTGGACGGGGAGACCTGTGGCCGGGTGACGGTGGCCGGCCTGGACGTGGAGCAGTGCCTGGCGGGCGCGGACTCGCAGACGGCGCTGGCGGCATCCGGGGACCTGGTCCATACCGGGCCCACCGGCACCAACGTCGGTGATCTGGCGGTGGGCCTGAAACTCACCGCCGGCCAGGCCCAGTCCTGGTACGCGCGCCACGGTGCCCGCGTCCCCCTGCGGTAGACTGCGCGCATGCGGCTGATGCTGATCGGTGATGATCCGGCCTTGCTGGCGCGGCTGCGCACCAGCGTCCAGATCCGCTGGCTGGACTCGGACATCGTTGCCTACGACCCGCGCGCGCGCGGCCCGCTGCCGAAGGACATCCGTGCCCAGGGCTTCGATGCGGTGGTCCTCGATCACGCCTGGTGCGACACGCAGGAGCATTCGCGCGGCATCACCGAACTGAGGCGGCTGACGGCGCGCGCCGGCTTCGCGCCCGTCATCTTCATGGCACGCGGATCCGGCGATGCCCTGTGTGCGGCGGCACTCGGCGCCGGGGCCTGCGCCGCGCTCGGCCGCGAGGAGCCTTCCTCCGAGGGACTGTTCGCCGCCATTGCCGCGGCGGCCGCGCTGCAGGCGAGCAGCCGTGAACGTCGACATCATTCCGGACTGGTCGCCGACGAGCAGCGTTTCAGCGGCGTGCGCATCCCGGGCTACCGGCGGGTGCGGACCCTTGCCGTGGGACACTTTGCCGAGCTGCACGTCGCCGAGAGCGACCAGCACGGCGAGCTCGTCGCCATCAAGGTGGCGCGCGACATCACCACCGATACGGACCTCGACCATGCATTCCGCCGGCTGCTGCAGGAACACGACATGGCACAGCGCGTGGCGCCCGAATTCGTGGTCAAGGTCCATGACCTGGGCATCAGCGACGAGCATGCCTACATGATCATGGAATACTTCGATTCCGGGGACCTGCGGCGGCGGCTGCGCTCCCCGCTGCGGGCCAGCGAGGCGCTGCGGATGGCGCTGGCGATCGCGCGGGGCCTGGCGGCGGTCCACGCCACCGGCGTGCTGCACCGGGACGTCAAGCCCGCGAACATCATGCTGCGCCGGGACGGCGGCGTGGCCCTCATCGACTTCGGGCTGGCCAAGGATGCGGCGCTCGCGGCCGACATCACCGATGCGGGCCAGATCATCGGCACGCCGCACTACATGAGCCCGGAGCAGGGCCACGGCGAGCCCATCGACGTGCGCAGCGACCTATATAGTCTGGGAATCATCCTTTTCGAAATGCTCACCGGCCGCAAGCCGTTCACGGCCGAGAACCCGATGGCGATCATCTACATGCACCGCAAGTCGCCCGTGCCGCAGCTGCCGGAGCCGCTGTTGGACCTGCAGCCGCTGCTGGACCGGTTCCTGGCCAAGGACCCGGCGGGCCGCTTCGAATCGGCGCAACAGGCGGCCACGGCCATCGGCGCGGCGCTGGCCGACCTGCAGGCGCGCGAGCGGGCGGCGTGAACGGCATCCTGCTCGCGGCCACGCCGGCTGCGTGGGTCGGCGCCGCGTGCGAGCGCTGGCCGGAGCTGCTGGTGGATCATCTGGGATGCGAGAAGAAGGCGGCATCGACCGCACTGGCCCTCATCTTCGCGTATCCCGAGGACGATGCCATGACGCAGGCGCTCTCGCGCCTGGCCCGCGAGGAACTGCGGCACTTCGAGCAGGTGCAGGCGCTGATGAAGGAACTCGCGGTTCCCTATGCGCGCGCCAAACCCGGGCGCTACGCCGCGGGACTGCGCGCCGTGTCGCGTACGTCGGAGCCGGAGCGCAAGCTCGATCTGCTGCTGACGGGGGCCCTCATCGAGGCGCGCTCCGCCGAGCGTTTCGCGTGTCTGGCGCCGCGTCTGCAGCCGCCCCTGGATCGTTTTTACGCACAGCTGCACAGATCAGAGGCGCGGCACTTCGAGCTGTACCTGCGGCTCGCGATGACGGCGGCGGCAGCGGCCGGTCTCAACTGGCGCGAGCGACTCGAGCTTCTGGCGCGGCGCGAGGCGGAACTGGCGACGGCTCCGGATGAGCAGTTCCGTTTTCACTCCGGGCCGCCGCAAACCGCGCCCTAAGGCCGTACCCGGTCGTACTCCAGCGTGTACTGGAAGTTGTAGATGCCGGCGTGGGAGATGGTCGAGGTGACGGCGAGCGTGCCGTCGCGATCGAGGGCATAGCGCACCTCGGACATCGGACCCTTGTCGCCGACCTGCGTGCGGATCAGGTAGTCGTCCCCGTCCCAACCGAGGCTGCGGTTGGCGGGCCCGCGCGTGGTGGTCACGACGCTCTTTTCGCCCGAGGTGTAATCGTTGATGACGTGCTTGCCATCGGGCATGGTGATGTTGACGGTGAGGCCGGTGGCACTCTGCGTGATCGTCAGGTGCGGCGGCATGGCGAAATGATGTTCCGGCGACCCGGGACGCGGCCCGCCGCCGGGGCCACCGCCCGCCGGCATTCCGCCTCCCATGCCACGGCCGCGACTGCCGCGGCGCCCGCCGACGGTGTCGCTGCCGGTGACGGGATTCTGAGCGGGAACCGCCTCCTGCGGGAAATCGCTCAGGGCCAGATCGATCTGCCATTCCCCGCCCAGGTCGATGTCCCGGGGCGCCCGGGTGCCGAGGGTGGTCGAGCAGCTGCCGAGCGCCAGCAGCGCCGGCGTCATAAAAAGTGCTGACAGGATGCAACTCAGTCGTGACAATTGTTGTCTCCGTTTGGACGGGTCGTGCGTTGGACTCCAGAGCGACGTCCCCGGTTCGCTGGGTGGGTTTTTTGCACAATCTTTTACAAACAGTTAGCTCCGGCAATGGAGCAGGAAGCGCAAGGCCATGACTGACCAACCTCACATTCTGATTGTCGACGATGATCGCGAAATCCGCGCATTGCTCGCCAAGTACCTCGAGACCAACAGCTTCCGGACCACCGCGGTGGCCGACGGCAAGGCGATGACTGCTGCAATGCAGCAAAACCATTTCGATCTCATCGTACTGGACTTGATGCTGCCGGGCGATGATGGTCTGGCCCTGTGCCGCGAATTGCGCCGGCACTCCCAGGTCCCCATCATCATGCTCACCGCGCGCGGCGAGGATGTGGACCGCATCGTGGGCCTCGAAGTCGGTGCCGATGATTACCTGCCGAAGCCCTTCAATCCGCGCGAACTCCTGGTGCGCATCAAGGCCGTGCTGCGCCGGGCCTCGCATGCGCCGCGCGATCCGGATGCGGCGGTCGTGCGCACGTTCCGCTTCGGGGGCTGGCAGCTGAACACGACGACCCGTACCCTGACCGACAGCGAAGGGGCTTCGGTGGCTTTGAGCGGCGCCGAGTACCGGCTGCTGACGGTGCTGCTGGGTTCGCCGAGCCGCGTGCTGTCGCGCTCGCAGCTTGCCACGCTGCTGCGCGGGCGGGAGGCCGATCCGCAGGATCGCAGCATCGATGTGCGCGTGAGCCGGCTGCGCCAGCTGCTGGGAGATGATGCGCGTGCCTCGCAGATCATAAAGACCGTCTATGGTGAGGGGTACGTCATTGGAGTGGGTGTCGAGACCGCCTGACGCCTCGCGGGCGAAGCGGGGCTGGCGGCTGCCGCTTTGGCCAAGTTCGCTGTTCGGGCAGCTGTTCTTCGCGGTCTTCATCGGCGTGCTGGCCGCGACCCTGATTTCCCTGTTCCTGGTGTCACGCGAGCGGGACCGCACGCTGGTGCAGGCCTCGGTGCGCGAGTGGTCACGGCGCGTGGTCGACATGACGGCCTCCATGCAGTTGCTGCAACCGGGCGAACGCATCGAGGCCAGTTCGCTGCTGCAGAACTGGCCGCGACCCCAGTTCCGCCGGCCGCGGCCGCCGCCGGGGCCCATGCTCGAGCCGCTGCTGGAGCCGCCGGGAATGCCGACGCCCTTGCCGGATTTCAGGCAATCCCTGGAGCAGCAGCTGCGATTGGTGTTCGGGCCCGGTTACCAGGTGTCGGTGTCGCCGACCACCGATCCGCGCAAGCCCGCCATGACCCTGAGCCGCCCCGGCGCCGAATCCTTCGAACGCGGCGGGCAGCTCTATGACGTGCGCGTCGGTCTGCCCGGTGGTGACGGCCTGCTGTTCCGACTGGCGCAGGGCCAGCGCGGCGCACCGCTGCCGCGCTCGCTGCTGTTCAACCTGATCCTGCTCGCCGTCCTGATCGCGATCGCGCTGTATGCGGTGACGCGCGGCATCACCCGGCCGCTGTCGAAACTGGCCCGCGCGGCCGAGGCGGTCGGCCGCGACATCCGCCAGCCGCCGCTGGCGGAGAGCGGCTCGCGCGAGCTGCGCGATGCGGCACGCGCCTTCAATACCATGCAGGAGCGGATGCAACGCTACGTGGACAGCCGCACGCGGGTGCTCGCGGCAATGTCGCATGACCTGAAGACGCCGCTCACCCGGCTGCGGTTGCGGATGGCGACGCTGAACGATACCGACCTGCAAAGCCGCGTCGACCAGGATCTGAACGAGATGGAGAGCATGGTGCACGGGGCGCTGGCCCTGCTGCGCGGGCTCAATGACGATGAACCGGCCGAGGCGCTCGACATCAATGAGCTGCTGGCGCGGCTGCAGGCTGAATTCGCCGAGATGGGTGCGCCGTTCGCGGTGCATGGCCGGGCGCAGGTGCTGTATGCCGCCAAACCCATGGCCCTGAAGCGCTGCCTGACCAACCTCATTTCCAACGCCACCAAGTTCGGCGGTGGGGTGAGCGTGACGGTGGTGGACGGCCCGGCGGTGGTCATCATGATCCGGGACCAGGGCCCCGGCATCGCGCCCGAGCACCTGGCGCGGGTGTTCGAACCGTTCTACCGCGTGGAGTCCTCGCGCAACCGCGACACCGGCGGCACCGGACTGGGTCTGTGCATCGCGCGCGACATCGCGCAGGCCCATGGCGGTGCGCTGACACTGTCCAATCTGCCGCAGCGGGGCCTGCAGGCGACTCTGACCCTGCCGCGCTCGACCTAGTCCTGACCTAGTCCAGTTCGCGCAGCTCGTAGCGGCCCTGGTCGCGTCGCAGGTAGCTGCCCTGCTCGTACCAGGCCCCGAGCACGATGCGCTCGACGGCACGGCCCTCGAACGTCGCGGCATGGATGCCCGGACGGTGGGTATGGCCGTGCACGATGCGGCTGACCCCGGTGCGCCACAGCGCATCCACGGCCGCCGCACTGACATCCATCACATAGGGCACGGTGCGCGCGGTATGGGCCTGGCTGCCACGGCGGGCCTGGTGGGCGAGCAGCTCGCGGGTGGGGAGCGCCAGTCCCAGGAAGCGTTGCTGCCAGGCCGGCTCGCGGACCGTGGAGCGCAGCTCCTGGTAGGAATGGTCATCCACGCACAGGGCGTCGCCGTGGGTGAGCAGCACCGCTTCGGAATCGAAGGTCGCAATCACCGGATCCGGCAGCAGCCGGCAGCCGGTGCGGGCCGCGAACTGCGCACCGAGCAGAAAGTCGCGATTGCCGTGCAGGACGAAGCAGCCGACGCCATGGTCGGTGAGTTGCCGCAGTCCCGCGCAGATCCGTGCCTTGGCCGGATCCGGATCGTCATCACCGATCCAGGCCTCGAACAGATCGCCCAGGATGTACAGCACGCGGGCCTGGCGCGCCTCCTGCGCCAGGAAGGCGAGAAAACGCTCGTTCGCCGCAACCGATTGCCCATCCAGATGCAGGTCGGAGACGAACAGTTCGGTCACGGCGGTGCAGGATCCTCAGTTGGGCGAGAGAACCTCGGTGCCCGTGGGCGGGGGCGCCAGCTGCGTCGGGCCCTCCTGTTTGATGCCACCGGGGCCGACCAGCTCCACCTTCTCGATGACCACGTGGCTCAGGGGTGCGTCGGCCTTGAACTTGCCTTCGGCCCCGGTCGGCACGGTGCTGATGCGCTCCACCACGTCCATGCCGTCGATGACCCGGCCGAACACGGTATAGCCCCAGCGCACCGGCAGGGGGTCGAGCTCGGGATTGTCCGCCAGGTTGATGTAGAACTGGCAATTGCCGCTGTGCGGCGCCTCGGTGCGGGCGAGTCCCACCCAGCCGCGCTTGTTCTGCAGCCCGTTGCCCGACTCGTTGACGATCGGGGCATGGGTCGGCGTGACCGATTCATCGGCTGCCGAAAATCCGCCCCCCTGGATCAGGAAACCGGGAATGACCCGGTGGAACAGCGTCTGGGTGAAATGCCCCTCGTTGACGTACTTGAGGAATTCGGCCACCGTGATCGGCGCCCGGTCCGGATACAGTTCCATGACGAAATTGCCCATGTTGGTGATGACGCGGACCTGCGGATGAACCGCGCTGGCCGCGGCAGGCGCCGAGCTGTCGGCGGCTGCGGCCGTGACCGAAAGGCTCCCCAGGGTGAGCGCGAGGGTCGCCACCGCGAGGACCGAAAACAGGCGTCTGCTGGGCATCATGTCACTTTACTTCTGGGGTTCCGGTTCTTGGGGGACGGATTCTAGCAATTGGACCGTCCTGACCCGCCGGTGTTTCATGGCCGGCGGCGATTTCATCGTAAAATTTGCAGGATATGACCCAAATCGTCACGCGGTTCGCCCCCAGCCCCAGTGGCAACCTGCACCTGGGGAACGCCCGCACGGCCCTGTTCAGTTTCCTGCTGGCGCGCCACGCCGGGGGCCGCTTCGTGCTGCGGATCGAGGATACCGATGCCGCCCGCAGCAGCGAGGATTTCTGCCGCAACCAGCAGGACGATCTGACCTGGCTCGGGCTGATCTGGGATGCCGGTCCCGGGCGCGAGGATGGACGCGGACCCTACCGGCAGTCGCAGCGCGTGGACCTGTATGCACGGCACTTCGAGACCCTGGTGCGGGATGAGCGGGTCTACGAGTGCTACTGCACGGCCCTGGAACTCGAGGTGTCGAGGAAGTCGCAGCTCACCGCGGGCCGGCCGCCACGCTACGCGGGCACCTGCAGGCAGCTGACGCCGCCGCAGCGCGCCGCGAAACGGGCCGCCGGAGTCACCCCGACGCTGCGGTTCCGCGTTCCCGCAGGCCGGCGCATCGGCTTTACGGACCTGGTGCACGGCGCCCAGGGTTTCCTGAGCGATGAGATCGGGGACTTCGTCGTGCGCCGCGCCGACGGGTCGGCGGCGTTCTTCTTCAGCAACGCGGTCGATGATGCCGCAATGGGCATCACCCATGTCGTGCGCGGCGAAGACCATCTCACCAACTCGCCG
>Ga0335075_10000895_pt1 | contig 50653 bp, 42 predicted proteins | sample Lox_Sample_24_FD_206723 | JGI IMG/M metagenome (GOLD analysis project Ga0335075, IMG submission 206723) | Soil microbial communities from Loxahatchee National Wildlife Refuge, Florida, United States - Lox_Sample_2.4 | ecosystem: Environmental > Terrestrial > Soil > Wetlands | place: USA... | reverse complement strand
AGAGTCCACTCCCGCTGCCACAATCACCGCCATCATCATCCTCCTCACGTCGAAAGAACCAGCACGAGAAGGGTTCGCAGCGAGCACAAAAAACCCTACAAGAAAACTAACAAAGCAGTATTAATGGCCAGCAAGCAGGATCTTGCAGAGCAGCTTCTTCGTCGCGCTGGCACGGACGCGGCCGGGGCCAAGGGGATGCTGCCCGATCGCGACGCTCCTGTATCCTTTATGATCCGGCCGATGGCGCGGGCGATCGTCAGGTACTCGATAGATGGCGAGTCGGCCAACGAGACGGCAAATCGAGCTCGGGCTGCACTTGAGTTGGAACCGTCTGGCTTTCGCAGGATCGGGACGGGCACGTATGAGGCCACTGGTCCTAGCGGCGATCTCATTCCGAAACTCTGCCATCTGTTGAATGAGCTTCGGACCCCGCCTGGCGGAGGGACTATCGATCACCTTTGGGTCTACCTGGACTCGCCACCTGGTACCAGCTCGAACACCTAAGCAGATTGACCTTTGGGGGAGAGAGTAGTGGGAAGCACTCATCTACGGTACATGGTGGTGGCAGTCGTGGTGGTTCTTCTTGCCGGCTGTGGTTCTACGCATCATCAAGCCTCCGGGAACGGGTCGACTACAAAAGCCACGGAAACCACGAATGCCTTGGTAGAAAATCAAAATAGACTCGCATCCGTAACAGCGCACCAGGTGAGTGCTCCTCATGGGGCCGAAGAATTTTCGCACGATGAATGTGGCGTGCGAGGAAGTTCCGAATCTATCTATTACGAGTGTGTCTATGCCTTCTCGGGCTCATCAGGTTCGACAGAACTGGCTTATCGTGTCCGGTTTATCCAAGGTTGCAACTATGTAGGTACGTTGGATCAAGTGAATTATGGAAAGGGGTGGGAAGCCGTAAACGGTACCAGTGCCAGTGTGAACGGACAGGAATCATTTACGGGCTGCCTACACGAAGGCTAGGCGACGACATCTTGCTCGCTGGACGTATCCGCGGCTACCTGAAGAGAAGGCCGCTCGGCCGGTGGGCCAGCCGGTCGCTGACGATGAAGCCCCCGCGCCACTTCCCGGCTGTGTCCTGGTAGCCGTAGCGAAGTCGCTTGATCTTGGAGCGGAGGGCGACGCGCATCGCGTCGTAGTGCGGTGAGTTGTGGACGCTGTGCCCGTGGCCGGTGCAGTACGTGTAGGCGGCGGCGGGAAACACGATCGCGGAGGCGATCAGGTCTGCAATCTGGATACCGACGTAGTTCTGACTTCTTCCGAACACCGGCGCGTCTACGAGATGCGGGAACGCATCGCCAGATACTTGGTGCTTCTGCGTGACGATCGAGTGACCGACGAGGATGTCCTTGGAGTGAGAGCGGGCGTCGCAGATGACGAGGCCCAGGTCTTCGGTGGCCGCGAGGTAGTGCTCGAAGTGCGTTGCGATGTCCTGGACGGCGAACGTGTAGGTGGCAGCAGGGTCGAGCGCCTCCCCCTTGCCCTTGATCCACACGCGACCTACGATGTTGGCGTCGATCTCGAGGAGCAGATCGAGGACGCCATCCAGGAACACGATGGCGTGGCGCCGCTCGTTGCGGCCAGGGGCTCGCAGGTTACGACGAACCTTGCTCCCCTTCAGCTCGTCGAGCAGCACGTCGAGGGGCGGCTTGTCGGGTGCAAGCGAGCTGCGATAGAACCGTTGCCGGAGTGCCAGGAAGTCCCGTGTGAGTTGACGCAAGTGCTCGTGATCCACGATGAGACCGATCAGCACCATGAGCGGTGTGGCATCAGCAGTCGAGCCCTCGGTCTCGAACCCGCCCGACTCGTCGATGTAGCAAATCTTCATGAGGCCCCTCAACGCACTATGGGCACCTCGAAAGGTGCCCATAGGATGCGACGTTCGGCACGAAGCCTATGCGCCAAGTTATGTGCTAGACCAGCATCGTACCAGATGGGATCGCGTAGGTCGCACCCGCTCGGACGGGCGATAGGGCGATCGTGACATGGCTCAGCGCCCGCGACCGACGCCGCGGTTGGGTGTATCGCGGAGGGGTAGGCGGGTGAGCCAGCGTGTTGGCGAGAGGGTCGAGCGAAGCCGTAGAGGACTGCGGCTCGGCGCCCAGCCGGGGTCGGGCAGCTCAGGGTGCGCGAGCGAGGGTGTCTGGGCACGGCTGTTGCACATCTGTCGGGCGAGGCGTGTGATGCGAGCGGCGTCCTGCCCTTCGGTGCCGAGATCGTCGCGGGCGATGAACCAGTCGGTGCCGTGTCGGGCGCGGGTTGCCTCGACGTAGGCGGTCTCCTTGCCGGTCTGCCAGCCGCCGGTGAGGACGGCTGCGATCCGCGACGAAGAAGTCACGACCGACCCGACCGAGCGGCTTGAGCTACGACGGCCTAACGGCGGGCGTGAGCGCGTCGCCAAGCCAATCGAGGCAGCCGAACTGATCGCCGCCATGCCCGAGGACGAACACGCGCTGTGGGCGTGCGCCTTCTACGCCGGGCTACGTCGAGGGGAACTGAGGGCGCTGCGCTGGAGCGACGTGGACCTACCGGCACGGGTGATCCGTGTGTCGCGTGGCTGGGATGCGATCGAGGGCGAGCAGGACGTCAAGAGCGCCGCTGGCAAACGTCGCGTCCCGATCCTTGACCCGCTCGCAGACGCGCTGACCGCACATCAGGCGCTGACCGGCCGCTCGGGCGAGGCGCTGGTGTTTGGCAGGACCGCGACCGACCCATTCAAGTGCTCGGGCCAATCTCGGGCCAGTCGTGCCCTGATTCGGTTGGATTCAACCGGACTCGGCCGGATCGGCGGATGGATGGTTTCGCCTGTATTGGAGCCAGATTGGGCTCTAGTACAGGGATTGCGGCATGACGCTGCCCACGCTTCGAGTCCCTGTCCCGGAGTGACAATTCGGCCCGTGGCGACCGGGCGTCCGCGTTCGATGGATCGCTTCAGCCGCGTGCAGCGTCTAGGGTGTGCGCCTGTGACGAGCGCCCAGCGATCGAGCGTGTCCGCGTCGAGTCCCGCCGGCAGGCCGCGTGTGGTACGGCCGGCGGAGCTTCGCGAGCTGTACGGCAGGCACTTCGCCGCCAACCGCCGCAAGGAGCGCCAACTGTTCTCGAGCGGCGCGTTCTTCGTCACGTTCGCGACCGTGCGTGGCATCACCCACGCGATCCGCGCCGAACGCGGCCCCTTCCGCAACATCACACCGGGCGGACGCCACATCCACCACATGACCTTCGGCATCGCCGGGCTGCTCGCCGTCGGCTACCTCTGGATGCTGGAGATCGGCATCAACGAGCAACACCGATCCTCGACGGTGACCGCCGCCGCCTATGGCAGCGGCGCGGCCCTCACGCTCGACGAGTTCGCCCTGTGGCTGAACCTCGAAGACCTCTACTGGGCCAAGCAGGGCAGGGAGAGCGTCGACGCGGTCGTCCTGTTCGGCTCCCTGCTGATGACGAGCGTCCTCGGCAGGGGCTTCCTCGCGGACGTGGCCCGCGCCGCACGTCTGCTCTAGCGGGACCCGCTATGACACGCGCGCCGCGGGGCGGACTGTGCGCCGCGAGCGAGTGTGACGCTACGCCGCCGCCTGCGCGGACCAGTCGCGATACAGCTCGTAGTAGCGCCCCTCGGCGGCGATCAGCTCGTCGTGGGTGCCCTGTTCGACGATGTGCCCGTGCTCGAGCACCACGATCCGTCCCGCCTGGCGGATCGTGGACAGCCGGTGGGCGATCACGATCGCGGTGCGCCCCGCGAGCAGCCTGCGCATCGCCGCTTCGATGCGCCCCTCGGTGTGCAGATCCACGTTGGAGGTGGCCTCGTCGAGGATCAGGATGCGCGGGTCGGCGATCAGCGCGCGCGCGAACGCGATCAGCTGGCGCTGGCCGGCTGACAGCTGCGCGCCGCGCTCCCCGACCTCCGTGTCAAGGCCGCGCGGCAGCTGGGAGATGAAGTCCTCGGCGCCCACCGCGTGCGCGGCGTCGCGGACCTGCTCGTCGCTCGCGTGCGGGCGCCCGAAGGCGATGTTCTCGCGCACGCTGCCGGAGAACAGGAACGCCTCCTGCGGCACGATCCCCATCTGCGAGCGCAGCGACTCGCTTGTGACCGTGCGCAGGTCGTGCCCGTCGACGAGCACGCGCCCGCGCGTCGGGTCATAGAAGCGCGCGGCGAGCTTGGCCATCGTCGACTTGCCTGCGCCGGTGGCGCCCACCAGTGCGACGGTCTGCCCGGCGGGGATCAGCAGGTCGATGTGCTCGAGCGCCAGCACCTCGGGCTCCTGCGCGGCGGCAGGGCGGCGGTCGCCGTCCTGCGCCGCGGTCGCGCCGGCGGTGGCCGTGGGCGCCGAGCGCCGCTGCGCGCGCGGGCGGTAGGCGAAGGACACGTCCTCGAAGGACACCTCGCCGCGGATGCGCCCGAGCGCGAGCGCGCCGGGACGGTCTTCGAGCGCGGGCTTGGTGTCGAGCAGCTGGAAGATCTTCTCCAGCGCGGCCATGCCCGACTGGTAGGTGGTGTACAGCTGCGAGAGCTGCTGGATCGGTTCGAACAGGAACGCGAGCGTGGCGACGAACGCGACGACCGTGCCGACCGTGACGTGGCCGTCGATCGCCTGGTAGCCGCCGTATAGCACGATCAGCGCGAGCGCCAGCCCGGAGAGCATTTCCACGCCGGGGAAGTACGCGGCGTTGAGGTACACGGTCGTCAGGTTGGCGGCGCGGTTGTCCTCGTTGAGCTCGGCGAACGCCGCCTCGTGCAGGGGCTCCTGGCCGAAGCTGCGCACCACGCGGATGCCCGACAGCGTCTCCTGCAGGTAGGCGGTGACCGCGCCGATCGTCTCGCGCGTGCGCCTGAAGGCGCCCGCGGAGACGAGCCGGAACCAGATGCTCGCGCCGGCGACGAACGGCACCACGCAGAACGTCAGCAGCGCGAGCTTGACGTCGAGGAACAGCAGCACGCCGATCGCGCCGATCAGCGTGAGGCCGGACTGGAACAGCGTGACGACGGAGTCGGTGACGAGGCTTTCCAGCGCCTCCACGTCGTTGGTCATGCGCGAGATCAAAACGCCCGCGGGACGGCTCTCGTAAAAGCCGATCGGCTGGCTTTGCAGGTGTGTGAAGATGCGGATGCGCAGGTCCGCCAGCGCCCGCTGGCCGACCCAGCCGACGAGGTAGGTCTGCGCGTAGGTGGCGATCCACACGAGCAGCGCGGAGGCGAGGAAGGCGAGCACGACGAGCACGAGCGTGTGCACGTCGCGGTGTTCGATGCCGCTGTCGATCGCCAGCTTGGCAAGCAGCGGCGGCGCGAGCGAGGCGGCCGTGCCGAGCAGCAGCGCGAGCACCATACCGGCCACGCGCACGCGGTAGGGGCGCAGCAGCTCGAGCAGCCCGCGCAGGTTGCGTCCGCGACTGCCGCGGCTCGCGCGCTCGCCCCCCCAGCCGTGCCCACCGCGCGCGAGGCCCGGCCCGAGGCCCGCGCGCGCGCCGCCGCGCCCGCCGCCGAAGCCGCCGCCGAAGCCGGCGCCGCCGCGCGCGCTCACAGCCGGCCTCCCGTCTCGGCGTGCTCGCCGGCGCCCGCGGCGAGCACGTGCTCGCCGACGATCACCTGCGGCGGGGCCTGTGAGGAGGTGCCGGCGACGATTTCGCGGTACAGCTCCGAGCGTTCGAGCAGCTGGCGCTGGTCGCCCTGCGCGACGATGCGCCCGCGGTCGAGCACCACGATGTGGTCGGCCAGCGCGATCGTGGACAGGCGGTGGGCGATCACGAACGTGGTGCGCCCGGCCATCGCCTCGGCGAGCGCGAGCTTGATCGACTGCTCGGTGGACGCGTCCACCGACGAGGTGGCGTCGTCGAGGATCAGCACGCGCGGGTTGGCGAGCAGCGCGCGCGCGATCGCCAGGCGCTGGCGCTGCCCGCCGGAGAGCGTGAGCCCGCGCTCGCCCACCTGCGTGTCATAGCCCTGCGGCAGCGCCACGATGAAGTCGTGCGCCTGCGCGCGCCGCGCGGCGTCTTCGATCTCCGCCGGCGGGACCGGAGGCCCGCCTCCCCGCGCGTAGGCGATGTTCTCGGCGACGCTCGCGGAGAACAGGAACGGGTCGTCGCTGACGACCGCCACCGCGCCGCGCACCGAGCGCAGGTTGACGTCGCGCACGTCCGCGCCGTCGAGCAGCACCGCGCCGGCCACCGGGTCATACAGCCGCGAGATGAGCGCCACCAGGCTCGTCTTACCCGAGCCGGTCGGGCCGACGAGCGCGACCGTGCGCCCGGCTGGCACGTCGAGGTCGATGTCGCGCAGCACCGCGCGGCTGCGCGGCGCGACACCGTCCGGCTGGACCGCGCCCGCCGCCTCCGCGGCCGGCTGGGGGGCGCCTGGTTGCGCCGCGGCCGGCTGGACGGCGCCGGACCGGGGCTCGGCCGGAGCGCGCGAGCCGCCCGTGCCGGTGATGGTGAGCTCGTCGTGGGGGTCTTCGTAGCGCAGCGTGACGCCCTCGAACTCGACGTGCCCGCTGCCCGCGGGCAGGCCCGGCGCGTCGAGGTTCTCGCTCAGCCGCGGGTCGCGGTCGAGCAGCTGGAAGATGCGCGCCCCGGAGGCGGTGGCGCGCTGGGCGAGGTTGAGCGTGACGCCGAGCGCGCGCATCGGCGTGATCAGCATGTTCAGGTACAGGTAGAACTCCGTGAACTGGCCGAGCGTGAGGTGCGTGTGGATGACCGCCTCGCCGCCGATCAAGAGCACGGCGGCGAGCCCGAGCTGCGGCAGGAAGCCGATCACAGGGTTGAAGCCCGCTTCCAGGCGGGTGGCGACCATCGCCTGGTCGAACACGCGCCCGACGGTGCCCCGGAAGTGCGCGAGCTGGCGGTCCTCGCGGGCGAACGCCTTCACGACGCGCACGCCGGAGATGTTCTCCTCGGCGTCCGCCGTCAGTTCGGCGATCCGCTGCTGGGTCTCCTGGATCGCGGGGCGCGCGCGCCGCCCGTAGGAGTAGGAGATGACGACGACGAACGGCACGGGGGCCAGCGCCACGAGCCCGAGCCCAGGGTTGATCGCGAGCATCACGACACCCGCGAGCGCGATGGAGAGGATCGACTGCAGGATGAACACGAGCCCGTAGCCGAGGAAGAAGCGCACGGCGGCGAGGTCGACGGTCGCGCGCGACATCAGCTGGCCGGTCTGCTGGTGGTCGAAGAAGCCGAGCTCCAGGCGCTGCAGGTGCGCGTACATGCGCTCGCGCAGGTCGTATTCGACGGCCAGCGACACGCGCCCGGCGATCAGCCGCCGCCAGACGGTGAAGCCCCAGCGGGCGAGCACGACGCCGAGGATGACCAGCGCGAGCACGAGCAGCGTGTGGCGCTCGTGGGCGAAGTCGTAAGACGCCCGGTGCGCGTGCGTGGCGCCCTTGCGGATCGCTTCCACGGCGGCGCCGGTGAGGCGGGGCAGCGCGACGGTCATGACCATCGCGAGGCTGGCCAAGCTCCAGGAGATCGCGAGGCCCCGCCGGTATGGCCGCAGGAAGCCGAGTAGTCGGTAGAAGGTGCTCATAGTTGTTAGAAGGTGCTCATAGTTGTGCAGTCAACGATTATTGCAGGCGCGCCTGCGTCGGTCGGGGAAGCGCGCTGCGGGCGCGCGCGTAAGCTGGAGCGGTGTCCGCCGAGCGACCACAGACGCCGCGAGGACCGGCGCCGCGGGCGGGCCTGTGCGACAGCTGCGCGCACCAGCGCGTGGTGCGCAACACGCGCGGCTCGAGCTTCTCGCTGTGCGAGCGCTCGCGCGAGGACCCGGCGTTCGTGCGCTACCCGCGCCTGCCGGTGCTCGAGTGCGCGGGCTACGAGCGCGCCCCGCGTGCAGGCGAGCGCGCTGGCGCGCGCGAGGGCAAGTGAGCGGCGCGGCGGCGCTCAAGCCGTCGCGAGGTCCGGCGTCGGCTCGCGCGCGCTGTGCCCGCCGGCGCCGCCGGTTGAGCTGACGAAGTCGCGGCCGCGCACGAGCACGAACGCGCAGGCGGCGCCGACGAGCGCGAGCGCGGCGGCGATGACCGCGATGGTGGTGAAGGCGTGCGTGAAGCCCACGCGGTAGGCGTGCAGCAGCGCGGTGCGCGCGGCGGGGGAGAGGACGCGGGCGATGTGCGCCACTTCGCCCGACTGCAGGAGCGTGGACAGCCGGCCGTGGGCGGCGGCGGAGATCTCCGGCAGGTGGCGGCCGGCGCCGAGCGTGGCGGTGGTGGTCTTGGTGACGCTGTGCTGGAAGACGGCGCCGAGCCCGGCGATGCCGGTGGCGATGCCGACCTGGCGGAAGGTGGAGTTGATGCCGGAGGCCATGCCGCTGCGCTCTGGCGGGACGACGCTGATGGCGGTGGAGGCGAGCGGCGGGTTGATCAGCCCGATGCCTGCGCCGCCGAGGATGAAGCCGGGGACCAGCACGGTCCAGCCGGAGCGCGCGTCGATGCCGGTCATCGCGAGCAGCCCGGCGCCGGCGAGCACGAGCCCCGAGCCGAGCAGCAGGCGCACGGGCACGCGCACGGTGAGCTTGCCGGCGACGGGGGCGACGGCGAACGACAGCAGCGTGACCGGCAGGAAGCGCAGCCCGGCCTGCAGCGGGCTGTAGTCGAGCACGTCCTGGATGTAGAGGGTGAGGTACAGGAACATGGCGAAGAACGAGCCGGAGATGGCGAACGCGACGATGCTCGCGCCGGCGAACGCGGGGCGGCGAAACAGCGACAGGTCGAGCATCGGGCGCCGCTGCAGGTGCTCGACGGCTACGAACGCGACGATCAGCACGGCGGCGCCGATCAGGAAGGAGAGGATCTCGGAGGAGCCCCAGCCCTTTTCGTTGCCTTGCACGAGCGCGAACACGAGCAGGAACAGCGAGGCGGAGAAGGTGACGAGGCCCGCCCAGTCGACGCCGCCGGCGTTGGGGTCGCGTGACTCGGCCACCTGTGTGAGCGTGACGAACACGGCGATCGCGCCGATCGGCACGTTGACGAAGAAGATCCATTCCCAGCCGACGCCGGTGGTGATGACCCCGCCGAGCACCGGCCCGACGGCGACGGCGGCGCCGGTGACGGCACCGAACACGCCGAAGGCGGTGCCGCGGTCGCGCCCGTGGAAGGCCGAGGCGATGAGCGCGAGCGAGGTGGCGAACATCATCGCCCCGCCGGTGCCCTGCACGGCGCGCGCGAGGTTGAGCATCAACGGGCTGCTCGACAGGCCGCAGACGGCGGAGGCGATCGTGAACACGAACAGCCCGGCGACGAACACGCGCCGGCGCCCGATCAGGTCGGAGACCGCCCCTGCGGTGAGCAGGAAGGCGGCGAGCGTGAGCGCGTAGGCGTTGACCACCCACTGCAGGTCGGAGAAGGAGGAGTGCAGTCGGTGCTGGATTTCGGGCAGCGCGACGTTGACGACGGTGATGTCGAGCAGCAGCATGAAGATCGCCAGGGAGACGGCGATCAGCGTCCACCACTTACGCTCCATCGTTGTCCTCCTTACCCGCCTGGTGTTTGCGCACGCCTCGCACTTGCTTTTACAGGATCGCCTTGGGGTAGGCGCGGGTGGCGGCGGCGAGCATGACCGCGAAGAACGCTCCCACGACGAGGAAGTCGAGCCACACGTCTCCACGGCCGCCCACCCCGACGAGCATCTGGCGCAACCCCTGGACCTCGTAGGTGAGCGGGTTCACGCGCGCGATCGCGCGCAGCCAGGAGGGCATGATGCTGAGCGGGTAGAGCGCGCTGGAGGCGAAGAATAGCGGCATCATGATCAGCTGGCCGATGCCCATGAAGCGCTCGCGCTCCTTCACGACAGCGGCCAGCAGCATGGACATGCAGGCGAAGGCGGCGGTGCCGAGCATCAGCATGGCGAGCGTGCCGAGCACGCCGGGCACGCTCCAGCGCACGCCGATGGCGAACACGGCGAGCACGGTGAGCAGCAGCAGCGCCTGCACGAGCGCGCGCACGCACGCGCCGGCGGCCTTGCCGAGCACGATCGACACGCGCGAGAGCGGCGTGGCGAGCAGCCGCTGCAGCTGGCCGACGTCGCGTTCCCAGATCACGGCGAGCCCGAAGAAGATGGCGATGAACATGGCCGCCTGCGCCATCACGCCGGGCGCGAGGTAGGCGCGGTAGTCGCTGACGCCGGCGCTCAGCGAGTGGTTGTTGCGCAGCGCGGTGCCGAAGATGAACAGCCACAGCAGCGGCTGCACGGAGCGGGTGATGATGTCGAGATGGTCGTGGCGGAGCTTGCGCATCTCCGCTTGGGCCATCGCCAGCGTGCCCTCGGCCATGCGCGCGAGCGCGCCGCCGGCGAGGTACTGCGACCCGCCCGCCCTGCGCTCAGCCGAGCCGGCGGGCGACGCGGCGCTGGGCGCGGACATCGGACAGCCTCCCTTGGTCGTCTTCGTCGGTGGCGGCGCCGTCGTCGCTGCCTGCGATGGAGCGCCCGGTGACGGCGGTGAACACGTCTTCGAGGCTGCCCACACCGTGGCGTTCGATCAGCTCGGCGGGCTCGCCCTGCTCGACGAGGCGCCCGTGGTCGATCACGCCGAGGCGTTCGCAGTGGCGCTCCGCCTCCTCCATCAGGTGGGTGGTCACGAGGATGGTGGTGCCGGCGTGCTTGCGCAGCGCCTGCAGGCGCTCCCACACCATCGCGCGTGCGTTGGGGTCGAGGCCGACGGTGGGCTCGTCGAGGAACAGCACGGCGGGGCGGTTGAGCAGCGCACTGGCGATCTCCAGGCGGCGGAGCATGCCGCCGGAGAGCGTGCGCGCGAGGCGGTGGAGCATCGGCTGCAGCTCCATCGTGTCGATCGCCTCGGCGATGCGCTCGCGGCGCTTTGATCCATCTCCCCACCCACCCAAGCCGGTGACGCGCCCGTAGAAGTCGAGGTTCTCGTACGCGGTGAGCGCGCCGTCGACGGAGATGGCCTGGGGGATGTAGCCGATGGACGCGCGCACGGCGAGGTTTTCGCTGCGCACGTCGTGGCCGGCGACGAGCGCGCGGCCGGCGGTGGGGGCGAGCAGCGTGGTGAGCACGCGGATGGTCGTCGTCTTCCCGGCCCCGTTCGGACCCAGTAGTCCGAACACCTCGCCGGGCGCGACGGCGAAGGAGATGCCGCCGACGGCTTCGAGCGCTGCGCCGCCCTTCAGCTGGAAGCGCACGACGAGGTCGTCGACGAGGACGGCAGCGTCGGTCACGAGCCCGCCCGTCCGGTCCCTCGGGCGGTCTCGACAGCAGCCTTCCCGGCGGCCTCCCCGGCGGTCCGGACAACGGTCTCCCCGGCGGCCTCGACGGCGGTCTCCCCGGCGGTCTGGACGGCGGCCCGGAGCGCACCCTGCGCGGGCGGGAAGGCGCCGCCCGCGCGCGCGTCGAGCTCGCGCAGGCGCCGCTTGACGCGCTTCTGTGTCTGGCAGAGCTCCTCTTCGAGCTTGGCGAGCTCGCGGGCGCGGTGGCGCACGAGCTGTAGCTGGCGTTCGATGTGGCCGTGCGCCTCGGCGAGCAACTCGCGCCGGCGCGCGGGGGGGACGTCCTCGCGGCGCAGCTGCGCGCGCACCTCGGCACGCGCGTCCTCGGCGGTGACGAGCGTCTTGAGCTCGTCGAGCGTGACGCCGAGCAGGTGCTTCAGGCGCATGACCTCGCGCAGGCGCTCGACCTCCTCGTGGGTGTACATGCGATGCTGCCCGGAGGGCCGGGTGGGCGCCTCGGGCAGCAACCCGATCTCCTCGTAATAACGGATCGTGCGCGGCGTGGTGCCGACGAGCCGGGCGACGTCGCCGATACGCAGGCTGCTGCTCATGCGGGCACCCGCGGGCGTCGTTTGCGCAGCCGGCGTCCGCCGGCGCCGGGCTCGGGCTCGACGAGCGGCACCTCGGCGGGCAGCTCCTCGGCGAGCTCCTCGCCGAGGCTGGGCGCGTGGCTGACGGCCTTCACGTGGGCGGGGCGCAGCAGGCAGACGAACGTGCCGAGGAAGGAGACGGCGGCGAGCACCCACAGGGCGGTGTGCATGTTGGCGATGAACGGCGCGAGCTTCTGCTCGGATAGCCCTTTGGCGAGGCCGGAGAAGACGGCGAAGAGCGTGGCTTTGGGCACGGCGGAGGTGACGATGGCGAGCACGAAGGCGATCGATAGCACGGCGCCGGTGTTCTGCAAGAGCGTGCGCGCGCCGGCGGCGATGCCGCGGCGGTTGGCGGCGACGACGCCCATCATGGCGGCGGTGTTGGGGCTGTTGAACATGCCGGAGCCGACGCCGACCAGCGCCAGCCACAGCGCGCTCTGCCAGTAGGGGGTGTGGACCTGCAGCGTGGTCATGGCGGCGAGGCCGGCGGCGCTGACGAGCATGCCGATGGCGGCCAGCGCGCGCGAGCCGTGGCGGTCGGCGTAGGCGCCGGCGAGGGGCGAGGCGACGAGCATGCCGAGCGCGAGCGGGATCAGGCGGATGCCGGCTTCGATCGGCGAGTTGCCTTGGGCGCCTTGGAAGTAGAAGACGAACAGGAACATGAGCGCGAAGCGGGCGAGGCCGTTGATGAAGGCGGCGCCGCTGGCGGCGGCGAACAGGCGGTTGCGGAAGATGCGCAGGTCGAGCATGGGCGCGCGCGAGCGGCGCTCGATGAGCACCCAGGTGGGCAGGAGCACGGCGGCGAGCACGAGCCCGGTGATGACGACGGGGTCGTCCCAGCCGGAGAGCCCGCCGCGGGAGACGGCGAGCACGAGCCCGGTGAGGCCGATGACGAAGGTGGCGGTGCCGAGCACGTCGTAGCCGCGCACGCTGTCCGGTTTGGCGAGCTCGCGTAGGATCAGCGCCCCCCAGCAGGCGCCGGCGAGGGCGAAGGGGACGTTGAACCAGAACACCCAGTGCCAGGAGATGGCGACGAGCGCGCCGCCGAGCACGGGCCCGAGCACGAGCCCGATGGCGGCGACCATCGTGTTGGCGCCCATCGCCAGGCCGAGCTCGTGCTTGGGGAAGGCGTCGGTGACGAGCGCGGCGGCGTTGGCGAACAGGAACGCGGAGCCGATGCCCTGCAGCACGCGCCAGAGGATGAGCACGGTGGCGTCGGGCGAGAAGCCGGCGCCGAGGGAGGCGAGCGCAAAGGCGATGAAGCCGCCGACGTAGGCGCGCTTGCGCCCGAACAGGTCGGACAGGCGCCCGGCCATGAGCACGAGCACGGTGGCGGCGATGAGGTAGGCGAGGATCACCCACACGAGCGCGAGCAGGCTGGTGTGCAGCGAGCGCTCCAGGTCGGGCAGGGCGATGATCAGCGTGCCGGAGTTGGTGGCCGCGAGCAGCATCCCGAGGCTGGTGCACGACAGCGCCCACCACTTGTACTCGTCGTGGTGGGCGCGGCGTGCGAGCGGGGATCGGGAAGCTGACGTGAACGTAAAAATAAGAATAGCAGCGCTGTCGCGGCGCTGCTAGAACATGAGCAGTGTCAACGAGCGAGCACAAGGTGAGCAAGAGCGAGCGGGAGTGGCGCGAGCAGCTGACGCCGGCGCAGTACGAGGTGCTGCGCCAGGCGGGCACCGAGCCGCCGTTCACGGGCGCGTACACGTACAACAAGGACGCGGGCGACTACCGCTGCGCGGGGTGCGGCGCGGTGCTGTTTGGGGCGGACACGAAGTTCGACTCGGGCAGCGGCTGGCCGAGCTTCACCGAGCCGGCGGTGGCGGAGGCGGTGGAGCTGCGCCCGGACAACAGCTTGTTCATGCGCCGCACGGAGGTGCTTTGCCGCGCGTGCGGCGGCCACCTGGGGCACGTGTTCGACGACGGACCGGGGCCGACCGGCCAGCGCTACTGCATCAACTCGGCTGCGCTGTCGTTCGCGCCGTCCGCAGACGCACAGCCGTCTACCGACGTAGACGCCCCGGCGGCTGCGGAGTAGCGTTTGTCGGCGCGATGATCATGCAGGATCAGTCGCGGCGGCTGTCGGAGCCGCTGCGGTGGGGGCGCCGGGAGAAGACGATTGCGGCTGGCTTGCTGAGCTGCGTGGTGCTGGCGGTGATCGGGCTGGTGGCGTTTGGGCTGACGAGCGGCGCGCCGGCGCGCGCGGGCTGCATCAGCGTGACGTTCGCGAGCACGCTGGGCGCGGCGAACGTGCACGAGTGCGGTGGGCGCGCGCGAGACACGTGTGCGGCGCCGGGGGGCTTTCGCGGGGTGGCGGCGGAAGAACTGCAGGCCGCGTGCGCGCGGGCCCGCTACCCGTTCGACACGCGCTAGCGCCCGTCGCGGGCGCCGTGGGGCGCCGTGCAAGCCGGTCTCGACAAATGTCGAAACGCCAGGCCGCGTGTTGCCCCTGGTGGCCCTACCCCCGTTTACAACGGCTGGTTTACATACCCCGACCGTCAAATTTGGTGCGCGACCCCCGCCTGCAGTGGGACAGGTGCTCGCCAAATCCAAAATCGAAGGAATGGAGGCACATGACCTGGTTGTCATACCCAAGTTGGCTTAATGCGGGGGACAACGCGTGGCAGATGACTGCGGCAACGTTCGTCGGGCTGATGAGCCTGCCGGGCCTGGCAGTTCTGTACGGCGGAGTCATGCAGAAGCGGTGGTCGGTGAATGCGATGATGCTGACGTTCGTGGCGTTCTGCGTAACGCTGATCGTGTGGTGCTTGTTCGCGTTCAAGATGGGCTTCGGCCACGCGATCGCGCACAGCGGCTCGGGCGTGTTCGGCACGAAAGGGTTCCTGGGGACGTTCCTGGGTGAACCTGGCAGCGTGCTGAGCCATACGGGCCTGGAGGGACAGGCGGAAATCCCGTCGACGACGACTGGTCCGCCGTTCCACTTCCCGTTGTCCTCGCTCGTTTACTTCCAGTTCGTGTTTGCGGCCATCACGCCGATCCTGGCGCTTGGCTCGGTGCTCGGGCGGGTGAACTTCAAGGCGTGGATCCCGTACGTGGCGGCGTGGATCACGGCCGTGTACACGGTGAATGCGTTCCTGCTGTGGGGCGGCGGCTACTTCGCGGCGCACGGCGCACTGGACTACTCCGGTGGGTACGTGATCCACCTGTCGGCCGGTGTGTCCGGGTTCGTGTTCGCGGCGGTGATCGGGCCGCGACTGCAACGGGATCGCGAGATCGATGCACCGAACAACCTGTTGATGCTGGCGGTTGGTGCGGGTCTGCTGTGGCTGGGTTGGAACGGGTTCAACGGTGGGGACTCCTACTACGCGGGCGCTGACGCGTCGGCGGCGGTGTTGAACACGAACCTGTGCACGGCGGTGGCGATGATGGTGTGGATCGCGTGGGACTACATCTACCGCGACAAGCCGTCGATGATCGGCGCTGTGAACGGCATGATCACGGGCCTCGTGGGCATCACGCCGGCGGCCGGGTTCGTGAACGGCTGGGGGGCGATCATCATCGGCGTGGTCGATTCGACGATCGTGTGGATGTCGATCCGCTACCTGAGCCGCGTGCGACCATTCAGGGACGTGGACGATACGCTGGGGGTGATCTTCACCCACGGCATTGCCGGCTTGTGCGGCGGCCTGCTGGTTGGGCTGCTGGCCGATCCGGCGGTGGTCGAGTACATCGGCGCGGGCGGCGGTGCGACGAACCTGCCGGGCGAGTCGGGCCTGCTGATCAGCGGCAGCTGGACGCTGTTGCGCTGGCAGGCTGAGGCGGCCGCGTGGGTGATCGCATACACGGCGGTGGCGACGTTCGTGATCCTGAAGGTGATCGGCATCTTCATTCCATTGCGCCTGTCAGATCAGGAACTGGAGATCGGCGACCACGCAATCCACGGCAACGAGGTGTACCCGTCAGATGTGCCGACGCTGGGTGGTCCCCACGCTCCGGCGTGGCAACCCGGCGGAGGAGGCACGGTGCCGGCAGGCGCCGGGGCCTAGTCGGGGAGCTCTACTACGGGCGCGGGCGGGTCTCCCCACGGACGCGCCCGCCCCGCAGTTGAGAACGCACAGCGGCCCCGCTTCGGCGGGGCCGCTGTCGCGTGCGCCCTCGGCGGGTGTAGGGGGCTGGCGGTCGTGTGTGCCTTCGGCCGGCGTCGTCGCGTGCGCCCTCGGCGGGCGTGGCGGCTGGCGGTCGGTCGCGCGCCTTCGGCCGGCGTGGGCGTGTGCGCGCTCGGGGGCGTGGTCTCAGCGGGCGTGGCGGCGGTCGTACAGGTGGGTGGCCCAGAGGAAGGAGGCGATGGCGATGCCGAGGCTCCACGCGATGGCCTCGATGAGGTTGGTGGCGATGGGCGTGCCGGTGAGCAGGCCGCGGAGCGTCTCGGTGACGGGGGTGAAGGGCTGGTAGGTGGCGAACTGACGCAGCCCGGCGGGCATTGTGGCGGTGGGGACGAAGGCGCTGCTGAGGAAGGGCAGCAGGGTGAGGAACATGGGGGTGTTGCTGGCCGTCTCGACGCTCTTGGCGGCCAGCCCGAGGGCGGTGGCGAGCCAGATGAGCGCGAGCGTGAAGAGCAGCAGCACGCCGATGGCGGCCAGCCAGTGGGCGAGATTGGCGGTCGGACGAAAGCCGAGGGCGATGGCGACGCCGAGCACGACGGCGAGGCTGATGAAGGTCTGGATGACGCTTGCGAGCACGTGCCCGGTGAGCACGCTGGCACGGGCGATGGCCATCGTGCGGAAGCGGTCGATGATGCCGCCGGTCATGTCCATGGCGACGACGATGGCGGTGCCCTGGACGGCGGCAGCGGTGGTCATCAAAAGGATTCCGGGCGCCACGTAGTTGAGGTAGCCGGCGCGCCCGGCGTGGCCGGCGGCGAGCGCCCGGCCGAGCCCGGCGCTGAGCTGGCCGCCGAAGACGTAGACGAACAGCAGCATGAAGACGATGGGCATGCCCACGAGGAGCAGCGTCATGGACGGGTAGCGCGCGAGCCGCCGCAGGTTGCGCCGCAGCATGGTGGTCGAATCGGCGACGGTGTAGGTGAGCGTGCTCATGGCGCAGGGGTGGCCTCGGTGGTCGGGTGGCCGGTGACGGCGAAGAACACGTCGTCGAGGTCGGGGGTATGGACGGAGAGCTGCGTGCCCTCGACGCCGGCATCGTCGAGCCGGTCGAGCACGTGTCGCAGGGCGGCGACGGTGCCGTCGTAGGGGAGCACCAGGAGCAGGTCCTCCTCGTCGTGTACGGCGGTCTCCAGCGCTCGCCCGGCGGCATGCAGGAGCTCCGGCTCGAGGAAGCGCAGGTGAATGCGACCTCCGGGGACCTGTCGCTTGAGGTCGTCGGGCGTGCCTTCGGCGACGATCCGGCCACGGTCGAGCACCGCGATGCGGTCGGCGAGCTGATCGGCCTCCTCGAGGTATTGGGTGGTCAGGAAGATGGTCACGCCGTCGGCGCGCAGCTGGCGGATGGCGGCCCACATGGTGTGCCGCCCGCGCGGGTCGAGACCGGTGGTGGGCTCGTCGAGGAAGATCACGCGTGGCGAGCCGACGAGCGTCATGGCGAGATCGAGCCGGCGGCGCATGCCCCCGGAGTAGGTGGCCACGGGCTTGCGGGCCGCCTCGGCGAGCTCGAACTCGTCGAGCAGCTGGGTGACCCGTAGCCGACCGGCCGCGCGGCCGAGGTGGTGGAGGTCGGCCATCAGCCGCAGGTTCTCCTCTCCGGTGAGGAGGTCGTCTACGGCGGAGAACTGGCCGGTGACGCCGATCGCCGCGCGCACTCCGTCGGGGTCGCGGGCGACGTTGCACCCTGCCACCTGGATGTCCCCGGAGTCGGCTGCGATCAAGGTGGAGAGGATGCGCACGATGGTGGTCTTGCCCGCCCCGTTGGGCCCGAGCAGCCCGAAAATCGTGCCCTCGCCGACCGCGAGGTCGACGTTGTGGAGCACGCTGGTGCGCCCAAACGACTTGTTCACGCCGGCGGCGGCGATCGCCAGTGGGGCGGGGCCGCTCACGTGCGGCTCCATTCGCCGCCGTGGGCGTTGTCCGGCCCTGTGTTCGGCAGCGTCCCGTCGGCGACGAGCGCCGCGCGCCGGTCGGTCCACTCCTGCTGCAGCACGGGAATGCGCTCCACGAGGAAGTCGGCGAAGGCGGAGACCTCCAGCAGCACCGCCTGGCGCTCGATGGGGGCGTCGCGCACCACCTCGAGCCCCTCGCGCGCCAGCTCGCTGAGCTCCTGATACTCGGACATGTCCATCCCCAGCGAGCGCGGCGAGCTGAGGTCGATGCGCACGCGGTCCATCCGCTCGCCAGCCAGTCGAGAGCGCTGGATCTGGTGGGTGGTCTCCAGCACCTTGACCGCCTGGGCGATGGCGCTGCGACTGGCGAGCAGCGCCTCAGCGAGCTCCGCGATGCTCTGCTCCGGTGGGTCGCACACCGAGAGGTAGCCGAGCAGCCGGCCGACCATCGGCGGAAAGGCGTAGCGCCGGGCGCAGAAGCGCCCCATGTGGTCCGCGAAGGTGATCTCTGCGTCGCTCGGCATGCGCCCATCTTACACAAAAGACTCAGATAACACAAATCTGTGTCATATGGCTCACCGGCGCTACGGCCGCCCGGCTGCGTGCCGCGTGGCTAGCCCACCGACTGGGCGACGGGCAGTGGTTGCGGCTGCGGCTCGGAGAGCTCGGCGGCGTGACGGCACGCGAACGCGAGCAGCGAGGCGACGACGCCGTTCCGGCGGTCCTCGCGGCCGACCAGCACGAGCCGGCAGGGGGCGCAGTCACGCACGGGGATCACGACCACGCCGTTGAGCCCTCCGTTCGCGACGACACGCGCCACCGACGCCGGTATCGTCGTGATCGCGTCGCGGACGGCCAGCGCCGCGAGCACCTCCTGCGGCGTGGCGGCGCGATCGTCGGTGCGTCTTTCGGGGGGTCCGCCGCGATGATCGTCGAGGCTCCAGAAGCCCGCCCACGAGGGCTCGACCGACGGATGGAATCCGATGAACGTCTCGTCGAGCACCTCGGCGAGCTCCAGCTCGCGTCTGCCCGCCAGGCGGTGGGCGGCCGGCGCGAGCACCCAGCGCGGATCGAAGCGCAACGCTTGCGTCCACACCCCTGGCTCCGGCCGCGGCCGGTGGCACACGGCGACGTCGACCTCGGCGAGCCACGAGCCGGTGGACGCCGAGGGAAAGCGGAGCTCGCGGAAGCGCAGCGTGACCCTGGGATGCGCCAGGGAATACGCGGTCAGCAGCGCCGGGCTGTCGAGGCCGGGGGCGCTGCCGAGGAAGCCGAACTCAATCGTCCGCTCCTGGGCGCGCGCGAGCCAGCGCGCGGTCTCCGCCGCGTCGGCCGTCGCCGCGACCGCCACACGGGCCTTCTCGTAGAACACCTCGCCGGCGGCGGTGAGCCTTACCCCGCGGGTGTGCCGCTCGAGCAGTTGGACGCCGAGCTCCTTCTCGAGCTGGGTGATCGCCTGGGAGAGCGCAGGCTGGGCGATGTGCAGACGGCGAGCCGCGCGCGTGATCTGACCCTCCTCTGCGACGGCCGCGAAGTACCTCAACTGATCGCCTTTGAAGCTCATCTTCCCCCGTTCCAAGCCCGAGATAAGCGATCACTATGACAGAACCAGAAAAACTATTGGACTTAGACGGCCTAGCGGCGCAGACTGCGGCGGCGACCGTCGAACGATGCTCCTCTTCCTGATCCTCGCCTGCTGGTTGGCGGGCACCACGCTCGCAGTCGCCGTGTGCCTGGCCGCATCGTACGGAGACCGCGTTCCGCGAGACGCGTCGCGTGCTGGTGACGCGTGCGTGGCGCGGCTGGAACCCGCGCTGTGCCGCCCGACTGGCACGCTGGCAGGGGGAGAGTCATCCGTGCGGCGCGCTCGCCGTTGATACGCACCATCGCACGTCCGCGCGGGGAGCGCAGCACGAGCGAGTACGTACGGCAGCATCGAGCGAGCGCCTACGGCAGCGTGGAGGAGGGCGGACCGGCCGACGGTGGACCGGCCGATCCGCCCTCTCGTGCGCACGCGGCGCAGGGCGCTGAACGCCACGTCGAGCCCACGGAGGGCGGACGAGGCGTCGGCTGCGAGCTCAGTAGATCGCGACGAGCTTGAACTGGGTGAGCTGTTTGTTGACCTTGTATGTGAAGTCGGTGGTCCGCAGACCGTCGCCGCTGTCCGATTCCCATTCACTCACGAAGCTGCCCGACGAGGTTTCGAACAACATCTGGCCCTTGCCTGCCTTCATGTGCGCGAGCGTTCCGGTCACGGCGTCACAAATCTCCACGTCCGCGCCGCCGGGATAGCGCTTGCTGACGACGGTCTTACCCGTACATTCGACTTCGCCGTAATATTCGCTCGCGTCGTATCTGGTTGTCCACGTGGTGACCGTTTTGGCCACGTCAGGCGCGGCGCCGCCACGACGTCCCGCGGGGGCGGCGGCCGAAACCGACGCGAACACGCCCAGCAGCGCGATCGCGCATGCGAGGATCCGTCCGATCCGTGAGATTCCCTTCATAATTACTTCCTCCTTCACCCATCATGGGCGTCGTAGTTCTCGCTGCATGCACACCGGAGTGGGCCGGGCTCGCGTTGGCAGTGAGGCGGCGTCCGGCGTCGAGCGACCCTACAGCAGACCATCTCGCGCAGGGGCGAATCAGACATATGTGAAAGATGAACCTGCATACAGTTAACCTATGGCTTGTGTGGGCGGTCCCGAAAGTTGACTGAAAGCAGTGATTGGCCTCGATCGCGAGCACGAGCACCCCAGCGGGAGCGTCGGGCGCGCGCGGACGTTGTGCCTCCGTTACCGCCGCTGGGGCGACGGACGAGAAAAGCGCTACTTTCTGGCGCTGATGCCGCGGGCGCTGTCTATTGACGCCGAGACGTCGAGTCCGATTGGGCAGGCGACGCCGGTGCCGCCGAGCCCACAGTAGCCGCCGGGGTGCTTGGCGAGGTACTGCTGGTGGTAGTCCTCGGCGTAGTAGAAGGGGTGCTGCGCGTCGGCGGGCAGCAGTTCGGTGGTGATGGCGCCGTGTCCGGCGGCGCTGAGCACCTGCTGGTAGGCGGCGAGCGACGCGGTGGCGGCCGCGCGCTGGGCGTCGTCATGCCACATGATGAGCGAGCGGTACTGCGTGCCGACGTCGTTGCCCTGGCGCATGCCCTGGGTGGGGTCGTGCCCTTCCCAGAACAGCTTGAGCATGTCCTGGTAGCTGGTCTCGGCGGTGCGGAAGGCGACGAGCACGACCTCGGCGTGCCCGGTGCGTCCGCTGCAGACCTCCTCGTAGGTGGGGTTGGGGGTGCTGCCGCCGGCGTAGCCGACGGCGGTGGTGTAAACGCCGGGGGCTTCCCAGAAGATCCGCTCGGCACCCCAGAAGCAGCCCATGCCGAAGATGGCGCTTTCAACCCCCTCGGGGAAGGGGCCCTCCAGCGGCGTGCCGAGCACGAAGTGGCTGGCGGGCACGGGCATCTCCTGCGGACGCCCCGGCAGCGCGGCGGCGGGATCGACCAGGGTGCTCTTGCTCCTGCCGAAGAGCGGCTGCATGCCCCTCAGGCTAGCGCGGCTCGAGCACGAACACGGCGATGTTGCGGGTGACGTTGGCCTCGTAGTCGTCGAACCCGGCGTAGTGCTCGTTCATCATCTGCCAAACGCGTTGGCGCTCCTCGCCCTCGGCCACGCGCGCGCGCACGGGCGTGCGCTGGCCGCCGATCTCGACCTCGGCGTCGGGGTTGTCTTTGAGGTTGTAGGCCCAGCCGGGCTGGTTGTGGTTGCCGCCGTTGGAGCTGATGACGATGAAGTTGTCGCCGTCGCTGCCGTACACGACGGGCGCGGTGCGCGGCTGGCCGGAGCGCCGCCCGGTGGAGGTGAGCAGCATGACGGGCGCGCGCCCGACCTTGTTCATCAGCCGTCCGCGGGTGAGGCGGTAGATGGGCGTGTTCAGCCGCCCGAGCGCCCGCAGCGCGCTGGCGGGCAGCAGGATGGAGAGGCGGGCGTATGCGTGGTCGCTTGGCATCGCGTGCAGTATCCCACCAGCGCGTGTCAAACGTCACTAGAGTGCGCGAGCGTGAGCGATGGGCGGGTGGTGCGCTATGAGGTGGACGGCCGGGTGGCGAGGATCACGCTCGACCGCCCGCAGCGCGGCAACGCGATCACGCGCCAGCTGATCGAGGAGCTGGTGGCGTGCGTGGAGCGCGCGGATCTGGACCCGCAGGTGCACGTGCTGGCGCTGGCGGGTAACGGGCCGGGCTTTTGCGGCGGCTATGACCTGGTGGAGAGCGCGGAGGGCCAAGGCGCGCCGGATGCGCCCGGCGTCGAGGCGCCGGGCGCGCGGCGGACCTCGACCGGCATGCGGCAAGCGCCGGCCGGCTCGCCGCTTGACCGGGCGGTGATGGCGGCGAACCACGATCCGCGCGAGACGTGGGACCCGATGGTGGACTACGCGATGATGAGCCGCAACGTGCGCGGCTTCATGAGCTTGTTCGCGTGCGGCAAGCCGGTGGTGTGCATGGTGCACGGCTTTTGTGTGGCGGGTGGCACGGACATGGCGCTGTGCTCGGACCTGCTGGTGATCGCGCAGGACGCGAAGATCGGCTACCCGCCGGCGCGCGTGTGGGGCTCGCCGACGACGGCGTTGTGGGCGCACCGCGTGGGCCCACAACGCGCGAAGCGGCTGCTGTTCACGGGCGACTGCCTGTCGGGCGCGGAGGCGCTGGAGTGGGGCTTGGCGATCGAGGCGCCGCCGGCAGATCAGCTGGCGGAGCGCACGGAGATCCTTTTGGAGCGCATTTCGCGCGTGCCGGTGAACCAGCTGATGATGATGAAGCTGCTGGTCAACCAGACGCTCTACGCGCAGGGGCTGCAGGCTGGGCAGATGCTGGGCACGGTGTTCGACGGGATCGCGCGCCACACGCGCGAGGGTTACGCCTTTCAGGCACGCGCGGCGCAGGCGGGCTTCCGCGAAGCGGTGCGCGAGCGCGACGAGCCGTTTGGCGATTTCGGCCGCTCGACGTTCAAGGGTTAGCGACCCGCTTGACGCCAAGGGTTGGCGTCCATGTGCGATCGTACGCGCATGGCGATCGTACGCTTGAGCAGACCCCTTGGACGCGAGCTGGAACGCGTGTTTCCGGCGCGGCCGTTCAACGTACGCTTCTGGGACGGCAGCAGGGTGCCTGCGACGGTGGAAGCTGCGCCGACGTTCTTCGTGCGCCGCCCGGTGGCGCTGGCGCACGTGCTGAGCGAGCCGAACACGCTGGGCCTGGGCCGGGCATATGTGGACGGCTCGCTGGTGGTGGACGACCTGGACGGTGCGCTGCGTGTGGTGGACGAGTTCGAGCCGCCGCCGCTGACGCGCGCGGATCGTGTGCGCCTGGCGGCGGCGGCCGCCGCCGCGGCGCTGCCCGGCGGGCTGCCGCGCCGCCCGGACCTCGAGCTGATGCTGCGCGGGCGCCTGCACAGCGCAGAGCGCGACGCGGCGGCGGTGCGCTACCACTACAACGTTGGCAACGACTTCTTCGCGCTGTTCTTGGACGCGTCGATGACGTACAGCTGTGCCATCTTCTCGCGCGGCGCGCGGACGCTGGAGGAGGCGCAGCGCACGAAACTGGAGCTGGTGGCGGGCAAGCTGGACCTGCAGCCGGGCATGCGCGTGCTGGACGTGGGCTGCGGCTGGGGCAGCTTTGCGATGCACGCGGCGCGCGAGCACGGCGTGCACGTGACGGGCATCACGCTCTCCGAGCCACAGGCGCAGCGTGCGCGCGAGCGCGTGGCGCAGGCGGGCTTGAGCGAGCAGGTGGAGATCCGCGTGCAGGACTACCGCCAGCTGCCGGCGGCGTCGTTTGACGCGATCGCGAGCATCGGCATGTCCGAGCACGTGGGCGAGAACCAGATCGACGTGTACGCGCGCACGCTGTTCTCCCTGTTGCGGCCGAACGGCAAACTGCTCAACCACGCGATCGCCCAGCTCGACCCGACGGCGAACCCGCTGGAGGACATCTTCTCCACCCGCTACGTGTTCCCAGACGGCGAGCCACTGCCGCTCTCGCGCGTGCAACTGGCGCTGGAACGCGCGGGCTTCTGGACAGGCCACGTAGAGGGCTTCCGCGAGGACTACGCGGTCACCCTGCGCCACTGGGCGCAGCGCCTGGACGAGCACCTCGCGCAGGCGGAGGCGCTGGCGGGTGTGGAGCGCACACGCGTGTGGCGGCTGTACCTACGCTCGGCCGGGCGCGGCTTTGAAGCGGGCGACCTGGGCGTGTACCAGATCCGCACGCGTCGGCCGGCGTAGCGCGGCGGGTGGGCGCTTCGCGCGGGCGGGCAGCTGGACGATACGGGCCGGCGCGGGCTAGAATGGCCGCGACTCGCGGATGTAGCTCAGCTGGCTAGAGCGTCGCCTTGCCATGGCGAAGGTCGAGGGTTCGAATCCCTTCATCCGCTTCATCTTCATCCGCTTCAGACAAAACCCCAAAACCGGCGGATTTCCGGATTTCCGGGGGTTTTGTCGTTTGTGGGGCGGCTCGCTCGGACGGGCGTGGCGCGTGGGTACCACCTGTGGGTACCAAATAGCATGCACAACGCACGAAAGGTGCGCGAGCGGAGGGCGTCAGCATCGCCGACCTCGCCGTCAGGACTGGCGTCGACGTGCAGCAGATCAGCGCCCTTGAGGCAGGACAGCTTGATCCCGCGTTTGACGTGATGTGCGCATTGGCCGACGGGATCGGCGTCCGGCTATCTGTGTTGATCCCCCAGGACTGAGAGGGGACGGCTTGCAGTCGGCGCCGTGGCGCCTGTCTACGCCGCTACGCGTTCGAGGTCGTCGGCGGGCACGTCGAATCGCCGGCCTGCATCCTCGTCTCCGACGTGAACCAGGAAGATTTTTCTGCCGCCGACACCCAGCGGGCCGAGGTCCTCGATGATGGTGCCCTTCCAGTTGAAACCAGGGACCTTCGAAGTCACGTGGTCGCCAACTTTCAGCGAGTCGGTCGGGGCTGTTTGAGCGCGAGCCATGATCTCGAAGGTACCACTAGGGGCGGCGTAGTTCCAGTGCTTCGCAGTGAGCAGCCGCGACTTTATCGAGCGATGTGGCCAGGATGTTGAGCGCGCTGCGCCAGTTACGGCACGTGCCGAGGCTGATCGTCGCGGGTTCCAGCGCACCCTTCGGGCGCTTTGCGTCGATGTCGTCGTGCGCGATCGCGTTGCGCCATGTGATGAGCGCCCATAGCTTCTTGCGGCGCTCGTCGTTGCCGTTGCGATCCCTGTCAGCCTCGGTCCAGATGTCGAGTCCGAGACGCGCGAAGTCTTCCGCGATCGAGTTCGGTTGCGCGTTGTGCCGTTCGAGCGCCCTATTGCTCGTCAGGTTCTCGCGCAATAGCTCCGTGTAGGTGGCGTTGTGCGCCCCGAGCGCGATCGCCTCCGCGGTCTGTACCTGCAGCGCCCGAACGAACCCTTGGAAACGTGCCGCGAGCAGCATCGTGTAGGCGTAGTTGAGCTGCTGGGTCAAGAACCGCCTACCCGGCCTCGTCCCTCCGACCGCCTTATGAGCGTTCTCGATCTCGTCGAACGCCGCCGCCGCGTCCGTCCGCCAAACCCTCAGCGATTCCGAAGCCATGCCGCGACGCTACAGCAGGCTTCCGACGAAACGCACGAGCCGACTCAGCCACGGCTCGCGCCTAAACGACAACGGCTCGAACAGACGCAATGCACCACCCCGCGGGTGCTATGCGAGTGCCGTGCTGTCGTGGCTGGCCGCGCTGATCGTCGCCGCCGGCGTCTCTGCCAGCCGCCTAGCCTGCCAGCGCCACACTACGCACCTGCAGGTGCCGTCTGCCGTGGTTGCCGCGTGTGCCGCTCACGGTGTCTCGTCGCTGACGACCAGCACCGGCAGCGTCGCGTCGGCCAGCAGCTGCTCGGTCGCGCCACGCAGCAGCAGCCGCCCGGCGCGGCGCGCGTGGTGGTGTCCCACCACCAGCAGGTCGAAGCCGTGCTCGTGTGCGTACTCCAGCAGCGCCCGTGCCGGTGTCTGGCCCGTCACGATTTGATGCGCGACGTCGATCCCCACGCGCTCGGCGCGGTCGGCAACCTCCCGGAATGTCGCCTGCAGGTAGCGCTGCGCGGCGTCCGCTGACTCCTCGCGGTCGCCGGCGGTCTCGGCGTGCGCGGGGGAGTAGGCGACCGACACCGCCACGAGTTCCGCGTCGTAGCGGCGCGTGATGTCGATCGCCGCGTCGAACGCGCGCAGGGCGAGCTCCGAACCGTCCCAGGCGATGAGGATACGTTGGAACATCAGCGCAGAATCGGGATCAGGGCGAGGGCAGCGATCAGGGCGAGCAGCATGTACAGGAGATAGGCCGACAGGCGGCCGGACTGCAACGCGCGCACGCGTGCGGCGATCGCCAGCGCCAGCTCGGCGACGGGAGCGTAGAGGAAGCGATCGACTGCCGGCACCACGCGCGTCTCGAGCGTCAGCTCCGGGCCCTCGCCGCGTTCGTCGGTCACGGTCAGCCGGCTGCGGTAGCCGAGCGGGCCGCGCAAGATGACCCGCATCGGGTTGGAGTACGCCGAGGGCCGATACTGCACGGCCGCGAGCTCCGCGCCGCTGCCCGTGACCCAGACGGGCGCCCGTCGCACGGGCGTGGCGCGCACGCTGCGCCCGCGCGTGGCGGCGACGATCAGGAGCGCCAGCAGCGCATACGCGGGCAGGACGATGCTCAACCACGTCGGCGCGAGCACCGAGAATTCCTTGAACACGGGGCCCAGCACGAGTGGGTGGCTGATCGCGTAGTGCGCTGCGTTGAAGCCCACCACTTCCTGCAGACCGGAGCCAAGGACGTGGATCTCCCACGGCGCCACCGTCCCCAGGAACAGGAGCAGCGTCCCGAGACCGAACACGCCCAGCGGCCAGCGCGACGGCTCGCGCAGCGCGCCGAGCGTGCTGCGCGCGGGGCCGAGGAAGATGAAGCTGTAGTACTTCGCGAACGCCAGCAGGCCCAGCCCGGCGGTCAGCGCCAGCGCCGCCGCCGCCAGCGCGCACAACAGCTGCGAGGCCAGCGTCGGCATGCGAAAGCCCTGCAGCAGCGCCTCCAAGATGAACCACTCGCTCACGAAGCCGCCGAGCGGCGGGATCGCGGCGAGCGTCAGCGAACAGACGCCGAGCGCCAGCGCGCTCACCGGCAGGCGGCGCGCGAGACCGCCCAGCGGGTCGAGCGTGTGCTTGCCGCTCGCCTGCTCGACCCGGTCCACGGTGATCAACGCGAGCGTCTTGGCGAGGTTGTGCGCGCACACCTGCAGCGTCGCCGCGAGCAGCCCGGCGGCTGCCAGCGTCGGCTTGTGCGCCGCGTGGCCGAGCAGCGCGACACCCAGGCCGGTGAGCACGATCCCCGTGTGCTCGACCGTGGAGTAGCCGAGGAAGCGTCTGAGGTTGTCCTGCGTGAGCGCGTACACGATGCCGCTCAGCGCCGTGACCGCGCCGAGGATCAGCGCCGCATCGCCGCACCACACGGGCAGCGGCCCAAGGACCTGGAAGCTGAAGCGCCACAGCCCGTAGAAGCCGGCGCTCAACGCCACCGACAGCGACGCCGCTCCCAGCCTGGGCGCCGCGCCGTACCCGGCGGGCAGCCCTCCCTGCAAGGGGATCACGCCGAGCTTCGTCGCAAAGCAGACGAGGAACAAAGCAAACAGCACGCCGCGCGTGCCCGCCGGCAACGCGGCGTGCGCCCAGACGTGCAGCGAGAAGCTGTGCGTGTGCGCATACAGCAGGGCAAACGCCGCCAGCAGCGCCGCCCCCCCGAGCTTCGCGAGCCCGCCGGTCAGGTAGCCGGCGAGCAGCTCCTGGCGGCTGCGCCCGGCGCTCGCGAGCAGGTAGATGCACACGGTGATCGCCTCCCACGCGAGCAGGAACAGGAACGCGTTATCCGCGCCGATCGCCACCGCCACGAACAGCAGCAGCGCGCAGCCGAGGCCCGTCAACCAGCGTCCCGGCGGCAGCCCAACATACGCGAGCGACACCGCCGCGCCGGTGAGGCCGGTGAGCGCCAGGAAGATCCCGGCGAGCCCATCCACCCGCAACGCGCTCGCACCGAACCCGAGCCAGCCACCGAGCTCGAGCACCGGCCGCGCGCCGCCCAACGCAGCGCTCAGCCCCACGATCACCAGCAGCACGCAGCCCACCGCGCTGCTCGCCGCGGCCAGCCGCCCGCTCGGCTCAGGCGATAGCGCAAGCAGCGGCGCGAGCGCGAGCGCGCCCATCGCGAGCGCGAACACGAGCGTCACGGCGCGAGCTCCCTCGCGCCCAGCAGGCCCGTGGCGAGCAGCAGGCCGTGCATGATCGCGATCGGCGCGGGCGGCGAGCCGGGCACGTACACATCGACCGCCAGCAGCGCGTCGACGCCGCCCGCCGTCAGCTCGCCCGCGGGGCACAGGCCGCCGGAGCACGCGTCGGTGCCGACAGCGACCAGCGCCTTCGGCTGCGGCATCACCTCCCAGGTGCGTTCGAGCGGCGCGCGCATCGCGTTGGTGAGCGCGCCCGTCACCAGCAGCACGTCGGCGTGGCGCGGCGCGGCGGTGAGGAAGAAGCCGAGGCGCTGGATGTCGTAGTAGGGGTTCCACAGCGCCTGGATCTCCCACTCCTCCGAGCCGTCCGAGCCGCAGTCGATGTGGCGCACGTGGATCGAGCGGCGGAGCGCCCGTGCCTGCTCCCCCAACGCTTGGCGCGCGGGCTCGACGGGCACCTCCGCGTCCGCCTCGGGGACCACCAGCGCGTCGCGCGAGCGCGCGGCCGTCTGATAGCGCGCGGCGAAGGCGAAGCGCGCGGGTGCCGCCTGCACGCACGCGCCGCACAGGATGCAGCGGCCGCGGTCGAGCGCCAGCCGGCGCTCGCGATCGACGGTGATCGCCCCCGTCGGGCACACCTGCGCGAGCTCCGGCGCCGCGCCGGTCGCGTTCGTCAGCTCGATCCGCCCGCGGTAGCCGGGTGGCGCCGGCTCCTCGCGCGCCGGGTAGCGGGTGGTTATCCGCCCCGCGCGCAGGCCTCTGGGGATCCACGCGAGCATCAGCGGTCGGCTCCCGCGGGGGTCAGCCCAAAGCTGTGCTCGATGAACGCGAAGTCGGTCAGCACGTCCTTCGGGAACGCGTGGTCGAACAGCGCCCAGTTGCGCAGCGACGGCGAGGCGATGCGCACGCGGTGCACGAGCCCGTCGCGGAGCTCCACCCACATCGCGAGCTCGCCCTGCGGCGCCTCGGCCCAGCCGAAGGCGGCGCCGGCGCCGTCCGCGGGCAGCGCCGTGCGCAGCTCCCCGTCGCGGCGGCGCAGGTGCTCGATCGACTGGCGCAGCAGGCGCAGCGACTCGAACAGCTCGGCAAAGCGAACGTTCACGCGCGCCATCGCGTCGCCCTCGCGACGAGTGATGACGTTCACCCCCAGGCGCTTGTAGTCACCGTAGGGGCGCTCGTGGCGGGCGTCGGTGGACAGCCCCGAGCCGCGGGCGAGCGGACCGACCGCGCAGTAGTCCTCGACCAGCGTCCGCGCCAGGCGCCCGGAGCCGATCAGCCGGTCGGTCATCGAGGGGGTGCCGAGGAACAGGCGCCGATCGCGCTGCAGCTCACGCTCCAGCCGCTCGAGCTCTCGTGAGAGCTCATCGAGGCCCACGGCGCCCTCGGCGCGCACGCCGCCGGGGACGATCATGCCGCGCGCGAAGCGGCTGCCGGTGAGTCGTGCGCGCAAACGCACGACCGTCTCCTTGAGGATCTGAAAGCGCGCCTGGCCGACATACAGGGCGGTCGTCTCCGCCTGCTTGGCGATCACGTCCAGGTGGCAGGCGAGCCGCTCGAGCTCCGCGTACACCGCGCGCCAGCGCTGCGCTCGCGCGGGAGCGCACACGCCGAGCGCCCGCTCGACGCCTTCGCAGAAGGCGATCGCGTAGGCCGCGCTCGCGATGCCGGCGACGCGCTCGGCGACGTACACGGCGCGCTCGGGCGCCAGCCCCGCAAAGCGCTCCTCCATGCCGCGGTGCTTGAAGAAGGGGCGCGTCTGCATGCGCGCGACGTCCTCGCCGCCGGTCTCGATCTGAAACTGGATCGCCTCGAAGACGCCCGAGCGCACCGGCCCGTAGGGGAGCGCAAACACGTCCAGGCCCTGCACCCGGCGATCGAGCAGATCGGCGTCGGGCGCGGTCAGGCGCCGCGCATAGTGCGCGCCGAGCGGGCGGACGTTGCTGCGCTCGACCAGCTCCTGCTCGGACCAGCGCGCCCCCGGCCACCAGGCGCCGAGCGACCCGTAGGCGACGGGGTCAGCCTCCGTCGGGGCGCGCAGCACGAGCAGTTCGCCGCGCAGCGCGAGCGCGGCGAGCAGCGCCGGCTCGGGCGTGTCGGCGAGCAAGATGCTCACGAACCGCGCGCCGGCGTCCTTGAGCATCCGCGCAGCGCGCTCGAACGCGAGCGTGCTCACGCGCAGGCGCAGCTCGCCCGGCGGCCCAGCCTCGAGCGTGGCCCCAAGGTGCTCGGGCAGGTAGTCGGGAGGCGCAGGCGCCGGGCGGGTTGTGCTGCTCACGCCGGTGCCGCCAGTCTGTGGCTTGCGTTGCTGAGCAGCGCAGAGAGATCGCCGGGCAGGTGCACGCCGAGCGCCACGAGCACGAACAGACAGCCGAGCATCCCCGCGATCATCCACGCGCTCTGCTCCCCGGCGGGGTGGCTCACGCCGGCGCCCGGCGGCGCCGGCGGGCTGAGCACCATCCGTGCGGTGTGCCAGACGATGCCGAAGAACGCGAGGTTGGCGAACACCAGCAGCAGCGTCACACCGACGTACTGCGCGCTGGCGAACCCTCCCACCACGATCTGAAACTCGCTGCGGAACACCCCCGACAGCGGCAGTCCGCAGAGCGCCAGGGCGGCGGCCATGAACATCGGCCCCGTCCACGGCATCGCCCGGCCGGCGTCGCTCACGAGCTCGACCTCCTTCGTGTTATAGCCGCGCAGCAGCGAGCCGGTGCCAAAGAACGCGAGGCCCTTGGCGGAGGCGTGGGTGATCACGTGCAAGAGCGCCCCCGCGACCGCCAGCGGCGCGCCGAAGCCGATGCCCAGCGCGATGATGCCCATGTGCTCGATCGAGGAGTACGCCAGCAGCCGCTTGTAGTTGCCCTGGCGCAGCACGAAGAAGCTCGCCGCCACCAGCGAGAGCGCGCCGAAGACGATCAGCGTGTGCTCGGCAAACGAGCGCTCGCCGGCCGCCACCGCGACCTGGAAGAAGCGCAAGATCGCGTACAGCGCGCCGGCCAGCAGCGACCCCGAGAGCATCGCCGAGACGGGTGCCGGCGCCTCGCTGTGCGCGTCCGGCAGCCACGTGTACATGGGGACGAAGCCGACCTTCGTGCCGAAGCCGACGAGTGCGAGCACGAACGCCAGGCGCACCGCGTCGGGCGACAGGCCGTGGGCGTGCTCGAGGAAGCGCTCGAAGCGCGGCACGTAGGCGCCGCCGAGGGCGTGCGTGCCGGTCGCGTACAGCACGATGACCGACAGCAGCGCGATCCCCAGGCCGCTGGAGGCGATCAACACATACTTCCACGACGCCTCCAGCGCAGCGTCGGTGCGGTCGATCGCGACGAGCAGCGCGGAGACGATCGTCGTCAGCTCGACCGCCACCCACAGCGTGCCGAAGTCCGCCGCGAGCGCCACCAGCAGCATGCTCCAGCCGAACAGGTTCAAGAGCGCGTAGTAGCGCTTGACGAAGGCGGCAAAGCCAGGGCTGCCTTCTTCCACGCCGAGATAGCCGATCGAGAACACCCCCGCCATCGCGTACAAAAGGCCGGTTGTGAGCAGGAACACCGCGCCCAGCGAGTCCAGCCGCAGCCAGCCGTCGGCGGTGTCGAGCACGCGACCGTGCGCGACCGCGAGCGCGAGCGCGACCGCCAGCGCGAGCGAGGCCAGGCCGCCGATCAGCGTCGCCACGCGCGCCACGCGCCACCCGCCGAGCAGCGTCAGCGCCGTGGCGGCGAGCGGCAGCGCGAGGATCGTGTACAGCGCCCAGCTCATCCGGTGAGCCTGTTGAGGACGTCGGTGCGCACGGCGGTGCGCTCGACCGCCAGGTACTGGACGAGCACCACGAACACCAGCACCCCGATCAGCACGTCGAACAGCAGCAGCAGCGCGAGGATGATCGGCAGCCCCGGCGCGATCACGAGGCTCGCGACCGACACGGCGTTCTCCAGCACGAGGAACCCGAGTAGCTGCGAGGGCGCGTACGGGCGCAGCACCATCAGCAGGAACGCGACCAGCATCCCGCCCACCGCCACCGGCAGCGCGGACAGCGGCAGCGCGTTCTCGGCGCCGATGTGCACCGGGCGTAGCGCGATGAACGCGAACGCGCACAGCACGATCGCCAGCAAGATCGAGCTCGCCACGCCGATCACGCTCGGCACGCGCGCTTCGGCGCCCAGCCGGCGCAACACGAAGCGGATGCCCTGCGGGAACAGCAGCGCCTTCAAGGCGATGGTGACCGCGCCGAGCACATACAGCGAGCTGCCGCCGTGCCCGGAGGCGGCGGTGGCGATCGCGAGCGCCGCCACGACCGACGAGCCGAACGCATACAGCCGCAGCTGCTCCCAGATCTCCTGCGAGCGCAGCATGTACAGCTCCGCCAGCAGCACCACCACAGCGGTGATCGTCGCGGCGGCGCCGAACACGCTCAGGTGCAGATCGCCGAACCCCGGCTGGAAGAGGAAGATCACGACCGCGAGCACCGCGAGCAGGAAGCTCGCCACCGTGAACTCCGGGATCTTGTACAGGCGCAGCTTCGCGTAGCTCGACTCGATCACCACCACCACCGCGCCCACCGCCAGCGCCTTCGCGAGCAGCAGCACAATCGCCAGCGCCACCACATCCAGGCGCCCGCTGCTGGCCATCCCCCACGGGAGCACCAGCACGTTCATCAACACCGTGAACAGGATCAGCTGCTTCACGTTCGCGCCCCAGCGCAGGAACGCCAGCCCTGGGCCGGAGTGCTCGGCCACGCGACCCTCCTCGATCTGGCCGAACTCGAGCGTCCCGCCGTGGCTCTCCACGGGTATGCGCCCGCTCTCGTTGAGCACCAGCATGAAGAACGCGGCGAGCATCAGCAGGTGGCTGGGGCGGACCACCTGCACGGTCGCCGAACGCAGCGTCGCGCCGAACGCGTACGGCAGGTCGGTGTGGGTGGTCAGCGCGAGCACGAACGTCACGAAGATCACCGTCGGCTCGTTGAACGCGCCGAACGAGCGCAGCCGGCTGGAGCCGAGCTGAGCGTAAGGGCTGCCGCTGTCGATCGCTGCCATCGAGACCACGAAGCTCGCCAGCGCGAGGATGAAGCCGACGCCGAGGAAGTCCGCCATGTAGCCGAGCGGCAGCGGAAACGTCGTCAGCACGGGGATCAGCAGCGGCACCGTCGCGTACGCCGCGAAGCTCACGTACGGCGCGGCCCTGAACAGGGGGCCTGCCGGGGCGGGCAGCACCGTCTGCTTGCGCAGCAGCTTGAAGATGTCGAAGTAGGGCTGCAGGATGCGCGGCCCACGTCGCTGCTGGATGATCGCCTCAGCCCGCGCGATCAGGCCGCTGACCAGTGGCGCGAGCGCCAAGATCGTGACGACCTGAAGTACCTGGACGGCCCAGTTGGGAAGGGTCGGCACGACGCTCGCAAGCTCCTTTCGCGTGAAGTAGGTCGTCTTTCGCGAAAGGAGCCATCAGCCCTTTGACCAAGCGGGCGGTTTGCGCGGGCGGCTAGAGCATCTAGCAAGCCCCACGTCAGGGCTCCATCTGACGCTCAGCAGGATAGCCGAGCCCGCCGCGCGACGCCACGGCTGCACGAACGCCACCGCCGTCTGCGGCTGGCCGGCGCTGCACGAACGCCACCGCCGTCTGCGGGTCAGCTGCGCCGGCAGCAGCGCCGCCGCAGCGCCGGCGGCGCGGACGCGGCGGCGTGGACGCGCTAGCGCGAGGAGATCGCCATCTCGGCGAGCGCCTGCGCTCGCTCCTCGCGGTTCAGCGCGTCGACGAACACGATCGCCATCGCGATGCCGAACACGAGGAACTCGATCAGGCACACCGACGCGCCGGCGATCCGCTGGTCGGTCAGCGCGGACATGCTGTAGCCGCGCGGGAAGCTCACGTACAGCGGGTACAGCGTGCGGCCGAGGAACGCGAGCGGCACGCAGATCACCGCGCTGGCGCAGCGCGAGAAGCCGATGTAGGCCAGGCGCGAGAAGCCGGGGTCGCGGCGCTCGGTGGGCAGCGGCGTGATGATCAGCCACCACAGCGCAAAGCCGGTGTAGAAGAGGGTGAAGTGCTCGAAGTTGTGCAGCAGCTGATGCTGGGTGGTGTAGTCGAACACCGGCGGCAGCGACCACGTGATCAGCGTCGCCGCCCACACGGGCAGCGCGATCCACGGTTTGGTGACGAACCCCCACACGCGCCCGATCGAGCCGCGGGGGGCGAAGCGCTTGAGCAGCGGCGCGGGCATGCCCAGCGGCAGCACCGGCGCGCGCAGGCCGAGGATGATCAGCGGCGGCGCGATGTCCGAGAGCAGCGTGTGCTGGAGCATGTGCGCGGAGAGCAGCCAGTGCACGGCGATCGTGTTCAGCGGCGAGCCGAGCGCGATCAGGATCACCGCCAGCCCGGAGAAGTAGAACCCCCAGCGGCCGGGGCCGACGGGCTTGCCGGTGACGCGCTTGACGCGGCGCAGCATCGACACGTACCACGCGCCGGCGAGCACCAGGCCCACCCACAGCAGCGGCACGAAGCTCCAAGTGCCCCATCCGGGAGCGCTTGCCATCTCTAGTAGACCTCTTTGTTCGCTTTCGCAGGGTTCGCCCACGGGGCGCCCAGGCTGTGAGCGCCTGGCGTCCGCGCGGACGGCGGAAACTATATAGCGTCGGGCGTCGGCTCCGATCGGCGCGGGCATTGTCTGCGGCCGGCGTGGGCGTCGGGGTCGATCGGCGGCGGGGTCGCCTCCGTGGGCATAGCCCGCGATCGCCCAGCGCGCGTGGCGTATCCTGGCGTGACATGCCAGCCGCGTCGATGCGAGCCGCCGCACCCGCCGCACCCGACACGCCCGGCCGCACGCCGGTGCAGGCGACGGTCTCGCTGGCGATCGACGGGATGAGCTGCGGGGCGTGCGCCGCCAGGGTGGAGCGCGCGCTGAACGGCATCGAGGGGGTGGACGCGCGCGTGAACTACGCCACCGAGCGCGCGACCGTGGCGCTCGCCGGCGACGTGCCGCTGAAGGCGCTGCTCGACGAGGTGGCCGCCGCCGGGTACAGCGCCACGGCGCTCGAGCACGGCGCGCAGCTGGACGCCGGTGCGCAAGAGCTCGAGGCGCGCGTGCGCTCGCTGCGCCGGCGGCTGCTGGTAGCGGCGACGCTGTTCATGCCGCTGTGCGACACCTCGATCTTCTTCTCCATCTACCCGGCGCTGCGGTTCCCCGGCTGGCAGTGGCTGATGGTCGCGCTGGCCGCGCCGGTGGTCACGTGGGCGGCGTGGCCGTTCTACGTGGCGGCCGTGCGCGGCGCGCGTCACGGCGCGATGAGCATGGACACGCTGGTGTCGCTCGGCATCGTCGCGTCCACCGGCTGGTCGCTGTACTCGATCTTCTGGCTGTACGCGGGCAGCCACGGCGCGACGCTGTCAGGTCTCGCGCAGTCCTCCGGCGGCGGCATCTACCTCGACGTCCCCGCCGGCGTGACCACCTTCCTGCTCGCCGGGCGCTACTTCGAGGCGTGGTCGCGGCGGCGCAGCGGCAACGCGTTGCGCGCGCTGGCAGCGATCGGCGCGCGCGAGGCGTGCGTGCTCGACGCCGACGGCCACGAGCGGCTCGTGGCGGTCGGCGAGCTGACGGTGGGCCAGCGTTTCGTGGTGCGCCCAGGGGAGACGGTGGCGGCCGACGGGGAGGTGCTCGCCGGCCGCTCGGCGCTCGACCGCAGCGTGATGACCGGCGAGCCGGAGCCCGTGGACGTGGGCGTCGGCGACGCGGTGCTGGGCGGCACGGTCGCGCTGTCCGGGCGCCTGGTCGTGCAGGCGAGCAGGGTGGGCGCGGACACGCAGCTCGGTCAGATGATGCGTCTGGTGGAGGACGCGCAGAACGAGAAGGCGGGCGTGCAGCGGCTGGCCGACCGCGTCAGCGGTGTGTTCGTGCCCGTCGTGCTCGTGCTCGCGCTCGGCACGCTGCTGGTGTGGCTGCTCACCGGCAGCGCCAGCGGCGTGGCATTCAGCGCGGCGCTGTCGGTGCTGATCATCGCCTGCCCGTGCGCGCTGGGGCTCGCCACGCCGGCGGCGCTGGTGGTGGCCACGTGGTCGGGCACCAGGCTGGGCATCTTCTTCAAGGGCTACCGCGCGCTGGAGGCCTCGCGCGAGGTAGACACGGTCGTGCTGGACAAGACCGGCACGCTGACCGCCGGCGCGATGACGCTCGCCGACTTCGAGACCGCCGCCGGCGTCGAGCAGCGCACGCTGCTGCGCCTGGCGGGCGCAGTCGAGCGCGCCTCCGAGCACCCCATCGGCCGCGCGATCGCCGCCGAGGCCGAACACTGGTATGGGCGGCTGCCCGAGGTCGAGTCGTTCCTCGCGCTCGCCGGCGTCGGCGCGCAGGGGGTGGTGGAGGGGCACACGGTGCAGATCGGGCGGCTCGGCGTCGCGCTGCCCGGCGCGGGTGCAGGGCTCGTCGAGGACGCTGCGCTGGGCGCCGCGGGCGCCGGCGCCGAGCTGCGGGAGCTCGAGCCGTCGCTGGCCGCGCGCGCATACGCGTGGGAGCAGCAGGGGCGCACGGTCGTGGGGGTGCGCCGCGACGGCGTGCTCATCGGGGCGCTCGCGCTCGCCGACGCGATCCGCCCGTCGGCCGCGGGCGCCGTCGAGCGCCTGCACGCGCTGGGGCTGCGCTGCATCCTGTTGACCGGCGACAACGAGACGACAGCCAAAGCCGTGGCCGCGTCGGTGGGCATCGAGGAGGTGATCGCCGGGGCGCTGCCGGCGGAGAAGGTGTCGATCGTCCGGCGCCTGCAGCGCGAGGGCCGGCGGGTGGCGATGGTGGGCGACGGCGTCAACGACGCGCCCGCGCTGGCTGCCGCCGACCTGGGTTTGGCGGTCGGCTCGGGCACGGACGTGGCGATCAACGCCGCCGATCTGATCATCATGCGCGACGACCTGTGCGTGGCGGCCGGCGCGATCGCGCTGGCGCGCAAGACGCTGCGGACGGTCCGCGGCAACCTCGCGTGGGCGTTTGCGTACAACGTGGTGGCGATACCGCTGGCCGCCGCCGGTCTGCTTGACCCGCTGATCGCCGCCGGCGCGATGGCGTTGTCGTCGAGCTTCGTGGTGTGGAACAGCGCCCGTCTGCGCCACGCCGTCCCCGCTGCGAGCTAGCGCGCGACGCGCACGCAGGGCGCGATCGCGCGCTAGCCGCGGGTCACACGTTCCGTCGGCCGGCGCGCTACGCGCGCGCGGAGGCGCGATCGCCCGTGGGGCCGCTCGCGCCGACGCCGTCCGGCCCGCCTGGGCACCAGTCGCGCAGGAACGCTTCCGCGTCGGCGACCTCCAGCGGGCGCGCGAACAGGTAGCCCTGGCCGCTGTCGCAGTTCTCTTCCTGTAGCAGCGACAGCTGGCCGGGAAGCTCGATGCCCTCGGCGAGCGTCTCGATGGACAGCGCCTTGCCGAGCTGCACGAGCGTGCGCAGCAGCGTCTCGCCTTCCGGGTTCTCGCTCAGCTGGGAGATGAACGAGCGGTCGATCTTCAGCGAGTCAACGGGGAAGCGCTGCAGGTGGGCGAACGAGGAGTAGCCGGTGCCGAAGTCGTCGATCGCGAGGCGCACGCCGAGCTCCTTGATCGCGCGCAGGCGCCGGGCCGTCTGCTCGGGGTTGCGCATCAGCGCCGTCTCGGTGATCTCCAGCGTGAGCGCGTGCGCCTGCAGGCCGCTGTGGGCGAGCGCCTCGCGCACGTCGCCGACGAACTGGTCGGTCTCCAGCTGGCGCGCGGACACGTTCACGGCGACGCCCACCGGGCGCCCGCGCTCGTGCCAGCTGGCCCCCTGTCGGCAGGCCTCATCGAGCACCCAGCGGCCGACCTCCACGATCAGGCCGGTCTCCTCGAGCAGCGGGATGAAATCAACCGGCTGCACGATCCCGCGGACGGCGCTCTTCCAGCGGATCAGCGCCTCGACCCCCGTGGGGACCATGCCGCGCAGGTCGAACGTGGGCTGGTAGAGCAGGAAGAACTCCGAGTTGGCGAGTGCGCGCCGCAGGTCCATCTCCAGTTCCATGCGCGACTGCACCACGTCGTGCATGCCCGACTCGAACACCACGTGCCGGTTCTTGCCGTCGCGCTTGGCGCGGTGCATGGCGATGTCCGCGTCGCGCAGGAACTCCTCCACCGTCGCGCGCTCGCCCGCAGCCACGCCGATGCTCGCGGTCACCGCCAGGCCGGTGTGCTCACCGCCCGCCAGCGTGAACGGCGCCTTCAGCGCTTCGCGCAGGCGCTCGGCGATCAGCTCGACGTCGGTGGTGTCCGAGAACTCTTCCGCCAGCAGCACGAACTCATCGCCGCCGATGCGACCCAGCGCATCCACGTCGCGCACCACGCCGTCCAGGCGCGCGGCGATCGCGCGCAGCAGCTCGTCGCCCACCGCGTGCCCGAGCGTGTCGTTGATCGCGGTGAAGTTGTCGAGGTCGAGCAGCAGCGCCGCGATCGGCGTGCGCTGACGGCGCGCGCGGCCGAGCATCTGCTCGCCGCGGTCGAGGATCAGCGTGCGGTTCGGCAGGCCGGTGAGCTGATCGTGGGTGGCCATGAACGCGAGCTCCTCCTCGCGGCGCGCGAGCTCCTGCGCGATGCGCGCACGCTCCTGCTCGAAGGCCTCGCACATGCGCACCAGCGTCACGTCGAGCGTCAGCTGCAGCATCGACAGTGCCCGCGCGAGCGCGTCCGCGGGGACGTGCTGCTCGCTGGCGACCTCGCGCAGCACGTCGGCGACCGAGTCGCGCCAGCGCAGGCAGCGCTTGGTGACCTCGTTCAGCGGCGCCGCGCTCTGCGCCGCCAGCTGGCCGTAGGTGTGCCACGCTTCGCGTCCCGTTTCGCGGCCCTCCTGGGGGTTGCCGCCGGCCAGCCACTTCGCGACCGCCGCCGTGGAGCTGCGCCCGATGCGCTCGAAGCTGTCGAGCACCTGCGAGTCGAGCGTCACGCGCGTGTGCTCGCTCGTGCGCGCGATCGTGCGGGCGAGCACATCCTCCACACGGGTCAGCAGCGCCTCGCCGAGGCGGCGAACGTTCGGGTCAGGCTGTCTGCCACCGGTTGCCGTCCGGTCCGCCGCCGTGTCTCTCACCACATCCCCGCTCCTGAGCTGATCCGTCATCTCAAGCCCTTGGCTCGGCGATTTGAGCCGCGTTCTTGAGAATGACTTCATCTAATAAACAACTGGTTCTCAGGTAATCAGGGCTCCGTGGGCACATATCGCCCGCCGTCGCCCCGCGTCAGCAGCCCCATCAACTCCAGCTCGCTGAGCGCCAAGAGCACCGCACACGGGTCCTCGCCCGCGCGTGTCAGCCGCGCGGGCGTGTCGCACCCAGCGCCCACGCGTTCCAGCGTCGCGCGCAGGCCCGCGCGCAGGCTGCGCGGCGGCTGCGCCGGATCGGGCGATGGCTGGGCGGGCGCGGGTGACAGATGGGAGGGCGCCAGCGGACCGAGCAGCTCCAGCACGTCCTGCGCTCCGCGCACGAGCTGCGCGCCCTCCAGCAACAGCGCGTGTGTGCCGCGCGACAGTGGTGAGCTGACGCGACCGGGGACCGCCGCGACCACGCGGCCGAGCGCCTGCGCCACGTGCGCGCCGGTGAGCTGCGCGGGCGTGTCCTTCGCCTCCACCACCACGCTCACGGCGGCCAGCTGCGCCACGATGCGCTCGCTCGCGATCTGCCCCCAGAGCCGCCCCGCGCAGTCGCACGGCAGCTCCGACACGCCGCAGCCGCGCTGCGTGACGCGGGCGTACAGCGCGCGCATGCGCGCCGGGCACGCCACGCCCAGGCCGCCTCCCAGCACCGCGATGCTGGGCGCGTCCACTTCCAGCGCGCCCGCGTGCGCCGCCAGGGCGATCCCGTCAGCGAGGCTCGCAACCACCGTCGCGCCGCTCGCGCCCAGCCCACGGGCGAGGCTGGCGGCGACCGCCCGGCCGTAGTCGCTGGCTGCCGTTGCGCCCAGCAGCGCGACCACCGGCGCGCCGGTGAGCGCGAGCAGACGCTCGCAGCCTCCCGCGACCTCGAGCATCGCAGGGGCCGACGGCGCGGCCAGCGCCGAAGGGTAGCCAGGGCAGTGGCGGCAGATCCGTTGCACGCTCGTCGCACACTCGGGCTCGCCCGCGTCGCGCCGTCCCCGGTGGGGGAAGCGGGCGTAGCTGTCTCGCAGCTCCCGCGCGCGCCGTCCCGCCAGCGCTTGCAACAGCTCGTCGTCGCTCAACGCCAGCACCTCCAGCAGGCGCGCGCGATCGCGCGCGCAGTAGTCCAGCGGCCCGCTCAACGCGCCCAGCAGCCAGCTGCGACGCATGCACGCCGGGCACGCTTGCGAGCCGCGCGACGGGCGCTCGCCGGCGCTTGTGGCGCGCGCGGCGTGCCCGCCTGCGCTCGTGGCGCGCGCGGGGGGCTCAGATGCGCTCATGCCGCGCGATTGCCGGCCAGAGCGGCGTCCGTACGCAGCGCGAGCGCCGCGCCGACGTCGCTCGCGCGCACGCGCTCGCTGGCGTGCAGATCGGCGATCGTGCGCGCCACGCGCAGCACGCGATGCTCGCCGCGCGCGCTCAGCAGACCTCGCTGGCGCCCCGCGCGCAGCAGCTCCTGTCCGCGCGCGTCCAGGCGTACGTAGCGCGCGAGCATCCGCGCGTCCATGTGCGCGTTCACCGTCACGCCCTCCTCGTGCAGGCGCCATGCCTGGCGCTCGCGTGCCTGCGCCACTTCCGCGCGTGCCGCCTGCGAGCTGGTCAGCGGCGTCTCGCGCTCCTCGCCCTCGCCCTCCCGCGACAGCGCCGCCAGCAGGTCGATGCGGTCGAGCAGCGGCCCGTTCAGGCGGCGGCGGTGGCGGGCCATGTCGCCTTCGCTACAGCCGCAGCGCTCGCCGTCGCCCGCGTAGCCGCACGGGCACGGGTTGGTGGCGGCGATCAGCATGAAGCGCGCGGGGTACACCGCCGAGTGGCGCGCCCTGGCGATCGCCACGCGCCCCTCCTCCAAAGGCTGGCGCAGCGCGTCGAGGCTCGCGCGCGCGAACTCCGAGAGCTCGTCCAGGAACAGCACGCCGTTGTGCGCCAGCACCACCTCGCCGACGCTGCGCGCGCTCGCGCCGCCCACCAGGCCGGCGGCGGTGATCGAGTGGTGGGGCGCGCGGAACGGGCGCGTGCTCGCCAGCGCGTGCACGCGCGTGCCCAGCAGGCTGTGGATGCGCGTCACCTCGATCGCCTCCGCGGCGCTCAGCGCCGGCAGGATCGACGGCAGTCGCTGGGCGAGCATCGTCTTGCCGGTGCCCGGCGGGCCGCTGAACAGCGCGTTGTGGGCGCCCGCCGCGGCGATCACCAGCGTGCGCACCGCGTGGTGCTGGCCGCGCACGTCGCGCAGGTCGAGGCCCGGCGTGTCGGTCCGCTCGCGCGCGTCGCCCCCGGCGTGCGTGGACGGCGGCGCGGGCAGCCGGTCGCCGGCGCCGCCGGCGAGCACGCGCACGGCGCTCGGCAGGCGCGCCACGGCGGCGACCTGCAGGCCGTCGATCAGCAGCGCCTCGCGCGCGTCCTGGCCGGCGAGCGCCAGCTTGCGCATGCCCGCGCGGTGCGCCGCCTGCGCCACCGCCAGCGCGCCGTGGCAGGCGCGCACGCTGCCGTCCAGCGCCAGCTCGCCGAACAGCGCCACGCTCTCCAGCTGCGCGTCCGCCAGCTGCCCGCTGGCTGCCAACAGCGCGCACGCGAGCGCGAGATCCAAGCTCGCGCCAGCCTTGCGCACGTCGCCGGGCGCCAGGTTGGCGGTGATGCGCTGGGCCGGAAACTGATAGCCACAGTTGCGGATCGCCGCGTGGATGCGCTCACGCGCCTCGCGCACGGCCGCGTCGGCCAGACCGACGATCGCAAAGCCGGGCAGGCCAGGGCGCACATCCACCTCGACCGTCACATGCCGTGTGTGCAGCCCCTCAATCGTGAACGTGTGCGCCCGCGCGAACATCGCGCGTCTCCTCCTCTTAATCGTCTTAATTGACGTAACGAGGAGCTGACGTTAGGCCGCGCCTGGGATGAGACTCTCGGCCGGCCGGTTCGCCGGCCGGAGGTTGCCTACAGGCCGTCGGGGTGGCGCTCGACGAAGTCGCCGCCGTCGTCGCCCGGGGAGTCAGACCAGCGCGAGCCGTCTTCCGCGAGCGCGACCGTGTCGAAGCGTTTGCCGTCGATCACCATGTACGCGTGTTCCGCGTTCGCATAGATCGTGATGTAGCGGCCGGGGCCCGCTTCGCCGTAGGACTCCAGTTCGCCGGAGTCCTCCGGCGAGGCCAGCAGGCCGCCGCCGTGCAGCGCGTAGGAGACCGAGCCCGAGCAGTCGTAGCCGTAGGACTGGAACGAGCCGTGCCCGCCGCCGTACACGTACGGGCGCGTCGCGATTTCGTCGGCCGCCGCGATCACCCGCGCGACGATCGCTTCCGCTTCGCCTTCGCCACCCGCGCCGCCGGTGCTGGTGACCGCGCCCGGCGCGCCGATCGGGGTGCTGCTGAGAAGCGCCGAAGCCGGCGGCGTCAGCGTGGGGGCGTCCTGCACGCCGATCAGCGCCCACGTCTGCGGACCCACGACCCCGTCGACCGCGATGCCGTGGCGCGCCTGCAGGCGGCGCACAGCCGCCTCCGTTTCCGGCCCGAATTCGCCGTCCACCGGCAGGTGCAGCGCGGCCTGCAGCCACTCCACCGCGCTCGCCGGGCTGACCGGCGCCGTCTGCACCGGGTTCGGCGTGCCGCCGCTGCCGGGCGTCAGCCCCGTCGCGTTGGTGGCCTGCGTCGGTTCCTGCTGGGGAGCCTGCGCCGGTTCCTGTTGGGGGGTCGGCGCCGGCAGGGCTGACGGCGGGGGGGTGAGCGTTTCCTGGCTTTCCACGCCGATCGCGTGCCATGTCTGCGGTCCCACGATGCCGTCCACCGTGAGGCCGTTGCGGGCCTGCAGGCGGCGCACCGCCGCCTCCGTTTCAGGGCCGAAATCGCCGTCCACCTGGAGGTGCAGCGCCGCCTGCAGCTGCTCGATCGCGAGCGTCTCGTTGGCGGCTGCGATGGCGGTTTCCCCGTCGGCGCTCGTGGACGGCGGGGGGGTGAGCGTTTCTTTGTCCTGCACGCCGATCACGTTCCACGTGGCGGGGCCCACGACGCCGTCGGGGGTGAGGCCGTTGCGGACCTGCAGGCGGCGCACCGCCGCCTCCGTTTCGGGGTCGAATTCGCCGTTCACAGGCAGGTGCAGCGCCGCCTGCAGCTCGCCCACGGCTTCCGGTGAGGGCGCGCCGCCTTCTTCGCCGCCGGCCGCGCTTTCGCCGCCCGCCGCGCCTGCGCCGCCGGAGGTGCTTGCGCCGCCCGCTGCAGTCGCGCCAGTGGCCGTGCTTTCGCCGCCGGACGCGCCTGCGCTGCTGGCGGTCGCCGGCTGGGGCGCCCCGGTGCCGCCGGAGGCGCTTTCGCTGGTGGCGACGTTCTCGACGACCGCGGCGCCCGTAGCCGAGGTGCCGCCGTCGCTTTCGCCTTCGCCCGAGGAGCTCGCCGGCTGCGTCGTGGAGCCCGTCGTCTGCGCGCCGGTGAGCGCTTCCAGTGTCGCCGGCACGGTGGTGCCTGCCGGCGTCGTGCCCGCGCCGGGGACCGGCGCCTTGAAATCGCTCATCAACGCGTTATTCGCGAGCGCGCTGCGCAGTGCTTTGTTGGTGAGCGGCCCGAAGACGCCGTCCACGGTGAGGCCTCTGCTGGCCTGGAAGCTGCGCACGGCCGCTTCCGTTTCCGGCCCGTAGATGCCGTCAGCTTTGATCCCCAGCGCGCGCTGCAGCAGCTTCACCTGGCGGCCTTCGCTGCCCGCGCTGAGCGTGATCACGTGTTCGGTGGTGGTCGCCGGTTCAGGGCCGGTGGCAGCGGGGCTGCCGTGGCCCGAGTGCCCGCTTGCCAGGCCCACCGCCGGGCCCACCGTGAGCGCGGCGAGCGCGCCCAGCGACACGCGCTTGGCGCGCGAGCTGGCGGGGACGAAGTGCAGGTTGCGCGCGCGCCGGCGTGCGCGCGAGCGTCCCAGCGACAGCTCCCAGGGCTCCTCGTCGGCCAGATCGCGCACCTGGCGCACGCCGTCGCGGACGTCGAGCAGCGCGGCGAGCGCGGAGGTGGGGTGGACGCTGCGACGTGCCCTGCCGCTGCTCGCGCGCGCACGGCGGGCGCGCGAGCGCTCAAGCGAGGCGCTCCAGTGGTCCACAACGGCAAGATCACGCGGTGATCCCTGCATCCGAGGCGTCCTTTCTGATTCCTTTGCATGGCGCCTACGGGGTTAGCTGACGGGCTCGCGTACGACGTCTACGCTACGCCACACTGTGTGGCGATTCGCCCCAGCAGCCTCACGGCTGCAGTGGGTCCCCCGCTCTTCGACCCCCTGGGGGGCAGAAGACTCGGCACGAACGGCGGGCAACCTAACAGATTTCGCTGCAAGATGCATCGCAGGGGAAGGTCTGCAAGCGCGCTTGCCGACGCGCGGCCTCCTGCGCTGCGTCGCACCTCGGCGCGGCGCGCGGCGGCGATGCTAACTTCGCTGGCTGGATGCGCACGCACGAACAGCGCGAAACCGGCAAGCGCCCGACGGTGTACGCGCCTGAGCTCAGGCCCGCGGAAAGCGTCCACGACGTTCCGCCGCCGGGCGCGCGCTGAGGCGGGCCGATGCGCGCGCGGCCGATGCGGATGCTGGCGGCCGGGGTGCTGGCCGCGGCGGCGCTCGCCGCGCTGGCGCTCGGCCTGAGCTCCTCAGGCAACAGCGCCGACCGTGCGGCGCCGGCGCTGCCGCGCGAAAGCCTCAGCGGCCCGCCGATCACGCTCGCGGGCCTGCTCGCCGCCGCGCACGGAGGGCCGGCGCTGGTGGTGTTCTGGGCGAGCTGGTGCACCTCCTGCGCGCAGGAGGCGCCCGCGCTCGAGCGCTTCTACCGCAGCGGCGAAGGGCGCGGGCGGATGGTGGGCGTGGACTGGAGCGACCCCGAGACCGGCGCTGCGCGCGCGTTCATCCGCCGCTACCACTGGACGTTTCCGATCCTGCGCGACGCGGAAGGGGCGGTGGGCAACGACTACGGCCTGGGCGTGGGCCTGCCGGACACGTTCGTGCTGGACGCGCGCGGGCGCATCCGCGCGGTGCTGCACGGGCCGCAGAGCGTGTCCTCGCTGCGCCGCGCGCTGGCCGCCGTGGCGCTCACGGCTCGGGGGACGCGCTGAGCGCCTCTGCGCGCAGCACGAGCGCCGAGGGCTGCACGCCGAGGGCGTCGGCGAGTGCCAGCAGCTGGTCGTAGGTAGGGTCCAGGTGTCCGGCTTCAAGCGCCTGCAGGCGCCGGCGGTGCAGGCCACTGGCCAGGGCGAGCGCGTCGACGCTCACGCCGCGCTCCTCGCGCGTGTGCCGGATCGCCTGCCCGAGGAGGATTAGGTGCTGCTCTGTGGGATCGCTCGCTGACATCGATGAAAATCTCCCAAATTGGGCAGACGACAACTGTCTGCAACCCCATTTCTCCGTATATGGCCTAACCCCTTCCCACACCGATGCGTAAGGCTGCCGGCCATGCCGCGCCCCCGCACCTCCAAGCCGCGCAGCCCGCGCCACGCGGCGCTGGGTCAGGCGATCGAGCTGGTGATTGCAGAAGACCCGCACATGACCCACGAGTCGGTCGCCGAAGAGGCCGGGTTGAGCGTCAAGCAGGTCGGCAGCTACATCCGCGGACAGGGCAACCCCACGTACACGACGCTCGTGAAGCTGTGCGCGGGGCTGCACGTGAGCCTGGGGGCACTGATGGTGCGCGCCGATGCGCTGCTGGAAAAGCGCCTCGAACGCTAGCCAGCGGCGGGTGGCTGTGTCAGTGCGCTGGCGCCGCGCGTCCGATGTCGATGCGCTGGTCGGCGGCGATCTCGAGCGGCTCGCCGAGCGGGTCCTCAGCCAACATCTGCGCGATCACCTCCTGGGCAGTCGAACGGATTAGTGCTCGTTCGTCGTTGCAAGTGAGGGCGGCGATGATGGCGGCCTCGGGCGTGGCGTCACGCTGGTAGGAGACGGTGTACGCCTCGATCCTCGCCCCGCCTGCGTAGTTGGCGCTGGCCCGGCGGGCCGGTGGGCGTGCCGGGCGGGGCGCGAGGCTCGCGAAGGGCCGGCGCGGCGGGCGCGCGGAGTAGATGCCGGCGGCGTGCTTTGTCACGTACCAGCCGAGCGCGGTTGCCAGACCGTGGGCGTCGGGCTGCTCGCGCAGGCGTTCGACGAGCGTGGCGATGGCGTGCATCGAGTAGTTGTTGCCCGGCCCGCCGGCGAACGTGAGACCGCCGGTGACGGTCAGCGGGCGCGCTGGATCGTCGAGCGCCAGGCCGAGCTCGCGGGCGGCGATCTGCACGGCGGCGGGGAAGCAGGAGTAGAGGTCGATGTGGGCGAGCTCGTCGAGCGCGACGCCCGCGTGCTGGCAGACTGCGCGGCCGACCGCGTGGATCGCGGGGGAGGCGTCGAGCCGGCGGCGCTCGCTGACGTGCCACTCATCCTGCGCGTGCGCGCCGGCGTGCGCGAACACCCAGCGCTCGCGCGGCACCCCCGCGCGCTGCGCGGCCTCGGCGCTCGCGAGGATCACGCCGGCCGCCATGTCCACCTGGATGTTGGCGCTCAGCAGCTTGGTGTAGGGCGCGCACACCAGGCGGTTGGTGCTGGTGGGCGTGGCGATCTGCGCGGGCGTGTACGCGCGCGCCAGCCACGCGTGGGGGTTGCGCGCGCCAACCTCCGAGAAGCGCGACCACAGCCCGGCGATCGACGCGAGATGCGCATCGGCGCTCGTGGCGCGCGCGCCGCGCACGGCGGTCTCGATCAGCGCGTACATGCACACCGGCGGCGCCAGCCCGACGGCGGCCTCGGCTGCGTTGACGCCGGCGCGCTCCCGCCCGAGCGTCCGTGTGGGGCGCACGCGCTCGTCCTGGATTGTCCACGCCAGCACGCGACCGTCGCGCTGGGCGCCGCGCACGCTGGCGACGGCCTCGCCGCCGCCCAGCAGCGCGACGTCCAGCTCGCCCGCTGCGATTGCGCGGGCGGTGTCGTTGAGCAGCACCTGCGGGCCGTCGCCGCCGACCGCCGCGCTCTGCACCGTCTCGCGCGGGCGCGCGCCGAGACCCTCGGCGAGCAGCGCGGCGGCGTCGCGGTAGTGCCAGCTGAGCGCCGGCACGCAGCGCACCGAGTCGGCGCCGCGCAGCAGCCGCTCGCCGGTCGCGCTGTCCTCGCCGGCCTGGCGCAGCGCGTCGAGCATCAACGCGACCGGCTCGCGCGGCTCCCCGCCGGCGCTCGCGCGCTGAAGCGCCTGACCGACGCCGACGATCACCGGGGCACGTGGGTCGATCTTCACGCCAGCTCGCTCACGGCTCGATCCGGGACGCCGTTTCCATGCGGGGACACCACTTCGATCTGAGGACGATAAACGGACGTGAGGCCGTCGATCTGCGAGATTGAAGGCGTGACGGCGGCGGGCCAAGATGTCTCGGAGGTGTGTCGCGTGCTCGAGGAGGACGCGGAGCTCGCGGAAGCGATCCCGCGCGATCAGCGCCAGCAGGCGAGCGCGGAGTGCCTGGCGAGAGCGCTCGCGGTCCCCGCCGGACGCTGGCGTGCCCCGCAGGCGGCGCTGGCGGGCGAGGGCGTGGGGCTACTCGTGCTGCGCGGCCTTTTGATCCGGCGCGTGGGCGTGGACGGGCGCTTCGGCGCCGAGCTGCTGGGGGCCGGCGATCTGCTGCGGCCGTGGCAGGGCGAGGACGAGGGGCCGACGTTGGCGGTGACCACCGGCTGGCAGGTGGTGGAGCCGGCGCGCCTGGCGGTACTGGACGGGCGTTTCGCGCAGCGGGTGGGGCGCTACCCACAGGCGATCGGCTGCCTGGTGGGGCGCGCGATGGCGCGCTCGCGCAACCTGGCGGTGAACATGGCGATCGTCCACCAGGCGCGCGTGGATGTGCGCCTGCACATGCTGCTGTGGCATCTGGCCGCACGCTGGGGCAGGGTGCGCGCGGACGGTGTGAACCTGCCGCTGCGCCTGACGCACAACGTGCTCGCCGACCTCGCCGCCGCGCGCCGCCCGACGGTCACCAGCGCGCTGTCCGAGCTCGCCCGGCAGGAGCTGGTGCAGGCGCGCGAGGACGGCTGGCTGCTGAAGGGACAGCCGCCGGGCGAGCTGCTCGAGCTGGTACAGGTGTCTGCGACGCTGACCGACGCGCTCGGCGCACCGGCCGCACCGGCGGAAGAGGGGGTTTGACCACCGGCCGCATCAAAAGACGCGGCCGGTGGTCCGCCCCACTACCTCCCTAGTGCAAGGTCCCACTGGCGTGAGACTGGTAGGACCATCTCACGGCCGCTCGCCGGCACGCAAGCGCCGACGGGTAGGAAGGTCAGAATCCTGACGGTCATCTCGCAGACGCGCGCGGGCTTGGCTGAAGCGCACGGCGATCGCCCACGCGCCGAGCGCAGCGGCGGCGGCGAGCGGCCCGAAGGCGGGGTAGCCGTAGCGCGCGTCGTAGCTGTTGCCGGCGGCCGCGAGCACGACCGAGCACACGGCGGTCATCAGGAACAGCACGCACGCCCCGCGCGGGCGTCCGCTGAGCAGCGGCGCGCCGGCGAGCGCCGCGAGCAGCATCGCGATCAGCAGCGCCCCCTGGATGCGCGTGTGGCGCTCGTAGTAGTCCAGCGGCGCGAGCGCGCCGGCGGAGCCGGTGTAGCCGTGCGCGTGTGGATAGTAGGCGGACAGCGACGGCTGGATGGAGTGCGTGCCTTTGGCTTCCACGAGCGCTTCGCGCAGGGACTGCGGCGTGTAGCCTTCGTCGCTGCGCGGCGTGACGTAGAAGCTGAGGCTGCGGGCGATCGCGCCGAGGTAGGCCAGCGGCTGGTGCTCGATGGCGGCGACGTTGAAGCGCTCGATGGTGGCGTTCGCGGACGCGGGCGCGTGGGCGGGGCCGCCGAAGCGGCGCACGGCGGGCGCGGAGGACGCGTACTGGTAGTAGCTCTCCGAGCCGCGCGCTGACTGCGGCTGGGTGGGGCACAAAAAGCGCGTGCCGGCGGGCGGGGTGAAGCGCGTGCAGTTCACGAACGTGGCCACGCGCCCGTACAGGTTCCACGCGTCCTGGCGCTCATAGCCCCAGTAGCCGCTCGCCAGGCCCTGCACGAGCACGTAGCCGAGCACGAGCGCGAGTGCGCTCGTGCCCGCCACGCCCGCCAGCATCAGCCTGCGCTGCAGGCGAGCGCCGCCGGCGAGCGCGAGCGTGCCGGCGATCACCGGGACCTCGGACAGCCCGACGGTCTTCACCCAGAAGGCCGCGCCCGCCGCGAGCCCCGCCAGCAGCGCCCAGCGCAGCGTGCGGGCGCCGAGCGCGCGCACGGCCGCGTACACGGACAGCGTCTGTAGGAAGGTGAACAGGGGGTCGGCGAGCAGCGAGTGCTCGAGCAGCACGCCGATGCTGGCGAAGAACACGACCGCCGCGGGCGCCAGCCCCAGCCAGGCGGGCGCTCCGGTGCGTCGCACGGCCGCGTACAGCAGCACGCCGGTGGCGAGCCCGAGCGTGTGCTGGAGCGCGATCGTGAACGTGAGGCTGCTGCTGAGCGCGTGCGCGAGCACCAGGAACAGGGGGTAGCCGGCAGGTTTCTGCACGTCGTGAAAGATCCCGAGCGTGGCCGCGGTGACGTACTCGTGCGAGTCGCCGAAGCCCACGAACGCCGGGCCGTAGTCGAGCATCAGCCACACGCGCAGCGCGATCGCGCCGGCGAGCAGCACGAGTAGCGCGCGCGTGGGGCCCCGCCCGCCGCGCGGGCGTGCGCGGCGGTGCACGGGCAGCAGGTGCGTGCGCGTCGCGGCGGGCGCGGGCGCCAGTGCCCGCCGGTGGGCGGCTGAGGTGCGCGCGTGCAAGGTGAGCAAACGCTACCCGTGCGGCGCGCGCGGGTCGGGCGGCGCACGTGGGTCGGGCGGGTGGGCGCTGGATCTGCCGACGCGACGCTCGACCGGCCGCTTGCCGGCGGGGCGCCGTTGGCGCGAGGTGCGTTCGCTAGCGTCCGAGGGTGTGCCTGAGGCGGTAGGCGAGGTAGAAGTGCAGTGCTGCCGCGGGGACCAGCAGCGCTCCCCACCAGCCGCCAGGCCCGGCGGTGTACACGAAGGCGGTGAGGGCCAGCAGCCACACACCGACGGCTACGCGCACGATGATCGAGCGGCGCGGATGCCGCGCTTCGATCGCCAGGCTTTTGCGCACCACCTGCCTGTAATCCCATGAGGGGTGAAGTTTCATCTGGTGCAGGTGCGCGAGGATCGCGTTGCCGAGCAGATCGGCGCAATCGGAGGCGCGGGGTCGCCGCTGGCCGTCGGCGGCGCCAGCCATCAGCACTGCGAGGACCTCCTGCTCGTGTTGTTCGCGGAACGCCTTGGGGTAGAACACCAGCAGCCGTCGGTAGTGGCGCTCCAGATCGGCTGAGTCGGTCACGCTGTCGCCACCCCGCCAATCCGAGCCAGGCGCTCGATCGCCGCATGGGCGTTGGAGCGCAAATGGAGCGCCTCCTCGGCCAGTCGCTCCTCGCCGGTGGGCGTGAGCCGGTAGTAGCGACGCAGGCGGTTGTCCACGATCTCCTCACGGTCCACACCGATCAGCCCGTCCGCAGCAAGGCGCTCGAGC
>Ga0335075_10000893_pt1 | contig 50664 bp, 46 predicted proteins | sample Lox_Sample_24_FD_206723 | JGI IMG/M metagenome (GOLD analysis project Ga0335075, IMG submission 206723) | Soil microbial communities from Loxahatchee National Wildlife Refuge, Florida, United States - Lox_Sample_2.4 | ecosystem: Environmental > Terrestrial > Soil > Wetlands | place: USA... | reverse complement strand
GAGTCCCGAGTCCGTGCTCGGCCGCCCGCGCTCGCGCCTCGCGCTGCCAGCACGCCCCATCCACGCCGTACTCCTTGGCCTTCCGCGTCGCCAACGCGATCCCCTGCAACCGATCCCGAGAGAGTTGAGAAGCAGCCACACCCGTCAACTCGCGAGCGCGTTCCTCGATCTCAACCCGCCGGCGGGAGAACTCCCGCAACACGTCCGCGGGAACGCTTTCGATCTCAAACAGGCCCCGACCGACCGTCCGCCAGCAGACCCAGGGCAGCCGTTCGCGAACCTCCGCCCGAAGCACCGCCCGATACACCGCCCCGGCCGCCGACTTGTGCTCATACAGGCCGTGCGCCTCGAGCGACGTCCACCGACCATCCGCCCGAGTCATGTTCGCAACGACTACGTGCGTGTGTAGCTGAGGGTCGCCGGCCCGGGACAGCCGGTGCCGGTACGCAGCACCGACGAACCCCTCGCCGCGCACCCGGAATGCTCCGTTCCGCCCACGGCGCGTGAAGCACGCCTCGCGCTCGACGTAAGCGAACGCCTCAGCGACCGCTCGCTCATGAGACTCCAGCAATGCCGCGGACATGGCCTCGTCGCCGATCGCGAACAGCACGCTCACGCTCTTCGGCGCCGAGAACGTCAGGTCAAAGGCGGCGACCTTCGTGCGTCCGTGCTCCGGCTTGAGCCGCTCCCCTGTGCGCGGATCGCAGGCGTGCATCGCACGCATAAACCCATCACGGTCAACGCGACCCGATACTCCAATCCCGCCGCAGCCGCCGCCGACCCACCGGGCCGGTGCCTCGCCCCGGCCGGAGAAGTAGTCCTCCAGCCCCTGCGCCACCTGCTGCTCATAGTATGAGAGCTGGTCGTCCGAAGCGCCCAGCTTTCCGATGGTCAGCATGGCGGTCGGCCCCGCGTCTGAGCATCCCCGATGCACGTGGTGTGTCCCCGTTCTGGAGGCCGGGAGTGCGGTGCCTGAGAGGGTGCGACCGGAGCCTCGCGTTTTGGCCGCGAACCCCCAGTTGCGGCCAGAACGTCCGGAAAAGATCCGCAAAGTCCGGTAAAGCGACGGGGTCTAAGAGGGCGGGTCGAAAGGCCTAAAAGCCCTGCATATGAATAGACTGACGCCCCGCGGGTCTCGCTACTTTCACGCAGGAGATCACCGGTTCGAATCCGGTTGGGGGTACTCTCACAAACGCCTGTAACAATGGCCTTTCCGGTTTGCTCCGTGGGGCGCCGTGGTAGCAGGCCGGGCCGATGGAAGCGCTATGGAAGTGGTTGTGCGGGCAACTTTCCTAGAAGCCCAATTACGCGGCTGCTCCGCTGACGGGACGATGGGGCCCGCGAGGCCGTTGCCGAGCCAGACGCTCGTGTGCCCGACGAGCGAGCGCTCCGTCCTGGCGCTTCACAGATTGCTGGCACAGTTGAGCAAAGCCGGGAAGGGACGCTCGTGAGGCCGGTCTCGCTTCTAACCAGGCCGCCGTGTCGACGAGCCCGCAGGCTTGCGCGGCGGCTGATCGCATGAGATCGTGGGCGCGTGGAGGGGCGGCACGAAGAAGTAGACGGCGAGACCGTAGTCGCCGTCCATTGCGACGGCACGTTCGACGTTGAGGTGAAGGGCGAGTCGCATCATCAAGACGCGATCGGCGCTTGCGTCGCCGGCGCCGACCTTGAGGTTACGTCCGATGATGCGTGCTCATGTGAGTTCAACGTGCGTCTAGTGCGGGAACCGGAGAACGCCTACGACGCGAACGCTGTCGCAGTGAGGTCTCCGACGGGCGAGACTCTGGGGTACCTCTCGCGGGAGGCTGCGCGCGACTATGCGCCGGTTCTTGATCGGATCGCCGATCTGGCGACTGTTCAGTGCGCTGCACGTGCGTACGGGCGACGCACGGGGTCTCGAAGTCCCTGGAACTTCGGGATCTGGCTAGACCTTCCGGACGCATCGCGTCTCGAAGGTGGCCTCGGCGAACTGCTCCGGGGAGCTGGTGGTGTAATCACGGCCAGCGGCCGCGCGGATGGAAGGCGGGAGCCGCTACTTGCCGAGAGCTGCCCCGCCTGCGGAGCCACGACTCTCATCACCAAAGGGGCGGGCGGGTTTCGTTGTCGCTCGTGCCAGAACGATGTGTGGTTCATCAACTGCCACCATTGTCGTGAGGAGACCAAGATCTACGGCTCCGTGGGCGGCACCGGGGCCCTGGGATTCGACTGCAGCAGCTGCGGCACGCGGAACGTGGTCGACAAGCGCACGCTTCGCGAAATTAACGCGGAGGTCCGCCGAGCGGAGCGTGCGGCGGCCGGCAAGCGCCGCGACGCCGCTCTCGCAGACAAGCAGAGCCGGGAGACGAAGGCGATTCGTGAGACAGGGCGGGTGCAGGCTCAGTTCGCCGCGCTAACCACGATCCTGACCTCGACCGCCGGCGAGTCGTTCTCCTTCCACCGACTCAAAACCGTTCCTGAACATCGCAGCTTCAGTCCCGGTGCGCTTGCCCAGGCCGAGGAGGAACCAGTAATCGATGGCTTCCTCCCTCCCGCCCCCCAAGGATTTCGCTCTCTCCTGCCCGGTGCCGCGCGCAAACACCGCGAGCAGCTTGAGCAAGCCGATCGGGCGTTTGCCGAGGCGTGCGAGCAGCACGAATCCAGAGAAGCTCGACGCCTGGAGGCGCTGAAGTTGGCTCGCGATGAGTTTGACGCTAAGACGGCCGAGCTCGAGGCCGCGACGCGTCGTCAACATGCCGATGTCGATCAACTCGAAGCCAAGTTTCGAGCGGGCGATCCCCCGGCTATTGCTGAGTACTACGCAGCCGTGCTCGGGTCAATTAGCTTCCCCTACGAAAGGCCGGAAGAGGAATCACGCGTCGCGTATGCACCGGAGTCGTGGCAGCTCGTGATCGAGCTCGAGCTGCCGCCGGTGGAGGTCGTGCCGGATGTTCGCGAGTATCGCTACATCAAGTCGCGCGATGAGGTGAAGCCTATGGCCGTTCCGGCGGCCGAGCGGCGGCGGGTGTATGCGTCGCTCATCGCGCAAATCGCGTTAGCCGTACTTCGGGACGCATTTGAGGCCGATAGGTACGACGTCGTCGAGACAATCGTCGTCAACGGGCACGTTCACACGATCGACAAGCGCACCGGTGAACAGATCCATCCGTGCCTGTTGACAGTCCGAGCCACACGAGAGCGTTTTAACGAGCTCAACTTAGCTCGTGTCGATCCAGCCGAGTGCCTGAAAGGCCTGAGCGCATCGATATCGAAAAGCCCGGCGGAAATGGTTCCGGTCCGGCCTGTGCTCGATTTCGACATGGTCGACCCGCGATTCGTGACGAAAGAGAACGTCCTCGAGACCCTCGACACGCGGCCGAATCTCATGGAGCTCACTCCGAAAGAGTTCGAGTCCCTTATCACCAACCTTTTCGAAGCGATGGGCCTCGAAACGCGACTGACACAGCCTTCGCGGGACGGCGGCGTCGACTGTGTCGCGTATGACTCACGTCCGATCTTCGGCGGAAAGGTCGTCATCCAGGCCAAGCGCTACAAGAACACCGTTGGGGTCAGCGCCGTGCGGGATCTGTTCGGAACCATGCAAAACGAGGGAGCCAGCAAAGGCATCCTCGTAACGACAAGCGGCTACGGACAAGCGTCCCACGAGTTTGCGAACGGCAAGCCACCTGAGCTCATCGACGGCGGAAACTTGCTGTACCTCCTCCAAGAACACGCCGGCATCGAGGCGAAGATCGTCGTTCCTGAAGATTGGATCGAACCCGAGCCTGATGCATGATCCGACGCGGCCTCGGCTACGGCGAAGGGTCCCGCACTGGTGTCTTGAGACGCCGCCCCCTCTTGGCTGGTCCCGCCCAGTCTGCCACGCCCGTCACTATTAGCGCATGACCCAGCTCATGCCAGGCGTGAAACCCGAGGATCTCGCTCCGGCGGCGGATCCAGGCGAAGGGAAGAGGATCGGGGAGGAAGCAGCTCGGCGGCTTGCCGAGGTGTACGGCGATCGCCTCCGGCAGGTGGTCTTATTTGGCTCATGGGCGCGCGGCCAAGCTCATGAGGAATCGGACGTTGACCTGCTCGTGGTCCTGGACCACGTGCACGACAGGGCTTCCGAACGGGAGCAGATCGTCTACACGCTCTTCGATCTGGAGGCCGATTCTGGGCGGGCGATTGAGGCTTTCCCGGTGGGGCTGGCCGATGTCCGAACGCGGAGTCGGCCGCTTGTACGCGCTGCACTGGATGAGGGTCTACTCGTCATTCGAGACCGGCCGTGACGAGGATCGACCCGAGCCACGAGGAGCTCGATGCCGCTCGGGCCCTTGTCGATAGCGGCTTCCCACGTCAGGCGATCTCGCGCGCCTATTACGCGGCGTTCTACGCGGCCCGAGCTGCTCTCGAAGCTGTTGGCGAGTCGTCGCCTAAGACGCACAGCGGGATGCGAAGCCGATTCGGCGATCTTGCGCGCTCAACCCCCAACCTCGGTCCGGAGGTGGGCCGGGCCCTCAGCCAACTCGGCACGGATCGGACCGAGGCAGATTACGACGAGCCCACCATCACGATCGACGAAGCGAAAGACGCAATCGCGAAGGCCCAGCGAGTCGTGGAGGCGGTTGAGCGCGCCATCGCGGCTGGACTTGGAGAAGCGCGGCCGCGATAGCGAAGGCCTCGGGTCAGGAAGCCCACGACGCCTTCAATTGGTCCTTGGCCACCCTCAACGAGAACGCTCGCCGGGCCGAGACTGCGGATCCACCCTGATCACACGTGCAACGGCCGGCGGATGCGTGGAGCTTTCACGCAGGAGATCACCGGTTCGAATCCGGTTGGGGGTATCTCACGAATCGCCCGTGATTACGGGCTCTCCAGTCGCGGCCGCGGTGCTTCGCGGACGCACACCGGCTCCTATGGAAGCGGTTGCACACGGTTCGGTCGGATCCGCAGGGACGCTTGGCGACGGGCGGCTGGTCGTTCAGTCGCCCACCGGAAACGCTCAAGGCCGAGCGCCGAGTAGCTCTACAGAGCGGGCAAGCGCGAATGGTCAACCCGTTCCCGTTGGCCGAGGCGATGAAGATGATCGTCGCCGGCGCGAAATGTGAGGCGCCAGCCAGCCATCGAGCTGTATCCGCTTCTATCCCCGAACGAGGGATAGAAGCTCGGGCGCCTCGACCGCTCCGGGTGTATGGCTCCCTATACCCATCTATCCCCGCTCTGGGTATATCGTGGGATGGGGGTACATGGCCGCGGGCAGGCCGCTGGCTGCGGACAAGCTCGGTGGCGGGTCCCACGAGCGCGTCGTGGCTCCTCTCGTTGCACTGCAGTAACGCCTTCACGAGGCGCCGCGCGATCCATTTACGAGGCAGAAGTCGGGGACATGGCGGCTGCGGGACCCGTCCGCTTGCTCGCCACCGGTGAGCACGGCGTCATCGCGACATTACGTTTCGTCGCGATTCCGCTCGCCGGCCTGCGCGTCCCCGGAAGGTAAAAGTGGTCGTCGGCGCGAGGGCGCTTTGCGCTCAAGGCAGGTTCAACCGCGGCGTACCCGTCGCGCGCGAAAGGTGTCGCACAAACGTGCGGCGTTGTTCGTCACACACAACCAGCAGATCCGCCACGCACGGCCGATGGCGATTCAGGTGGTGCATATACGCACCCTCAGCGCCAATGGCCCGGGCAAGACACCCCGCCCCGCGAGCTGCCTTTGTTACCCGATCACAACCAAGTTCCAGTGGTCATGACAGGTTCTTTAGTCCGGCGCCGGTGAGCCGGTAACCGGGGGCGAGGTTCGCCGGGTCGGTCTGGGTGAGTTCAACGATCGCGGCGCCGGCGATCTCGGGCGTGAGTGACGGGCCGAACGGCGCGAGGTATTCCTCTTCGCTCTGGCTGGTGCGAGCGGCGTAGGCTTGGACGGCAGGGCGGCCGAGGTTGGTCATCGGTGTGATCGCTGGGAACACGCTTGTATATGTGATTTTCAGACCGGCGCGGTTTGCCTCTTCTTGGGCGTAGGCGGTGATGAATCGCTGGGTGGCCTTCGCGCCGGCGTACCCGCCGGTCAATGGTGAGCCTTGCAGGGCGGCGCCGCTTGAGATCACGATGGCCCGGCTGCCCGGCTGGAGCGGCTTTATGAGCGTCTCGCGCAGCCAGTGGAACGTGATCTGCACGTCCGTGTTCCAGTTCACTGAGAACGTCTCCCATGTTTGTTCGTGCAGCGGGACTATCGTCGGACGGGCGCCGGCGACCAGCACAATGGCTCCGGGTTCGTATTGTTTGAGCAGGCTGGTGGCGAGGGTCGGGTCGGTCGCGTCGGCTACCTCGGCCCGGACGTTGCCGAAGCGGCCCGCGAGTTCGTTCAGCGCCTGGGCGGAGCGGGCGACGGCGATCACCGTGCGGCCGGTCTGCCCGAGGCCGGTGGCGATCCCCCGGCCGAGGCCACTGGAGGCGCCGACCACTATCACGGCGTTGTTCGGGAGTTCGGTGTTGGGAGTCATTGGTCTCTCCTTTGTCTAAGCGGCCGGTGCTGGAGGTGGCCACGTGGGCCACCTCCGGCAAGCAGCGGGATTGGCTGGGCCTACCTCGCCGGGGCGAGGACTGGGTGGGGTTCGTGGATGCCGGTGGCGACCGGGTCAGGGCGCTTCTCGCGGCGCATCAGCACGAAAATCGCCGGCACGGCGATCAGAGCGATGGCTCCCAGCGCCCAGAACGCGTGCTGGAAGCCGCCCGTGAGCGCGACGGGCATGCTGCTTCCCGCGTGCACCAGCGCGTTGGTGTGGCTGGCAGCGACGCTCGAGGCGATCGCGATCCCGATCGCGCCGCCGAGCTGCTGGGAGGTGCTCAGCAGCCCCGAAGCGAGCCCCGACTGGTGCTCTGCCACGCCGGCGAGCGCGGCGATCGAGATCGGGATAAACGAGAACGCGGTGCCCGCGCCGGCGATCGCGAGCGGACCGGCGAGGTTGGCCAAGAAGTGCCCGTGAACGGGCACCTGCGTGGCCCACAGCACGCCCGTGCCGATCATGGCCATCCCGACCGCCATGACGACCTTCGGGCCGACGCGGGTGACCAGCAACTGCGAGAGGCCGGCGAGCGCGACCGAGGTCAATGACGCGGCCAGCCACGCGAGGCCGCTCTGGATCGCTGACCAGTGCAGCACCTGTTGCATGTACAGGGTCCCAGCGAACAGGAATGCGTAGAAGCTGCCGCCCAACAGCAGTCCCGCCGTGTTCGCACCCGACAGGGTGCGCAGCCGGAAGATTCCAAGCGGCAGTACCGGCTCCTTCACGCGGCTTTCGATCACCACGAACGCAATCAGCAGCGCGACTGCGGCGACGAGCACGGCGATCGTCCGGGTCGCGCCCCAGCCGTACTGTGGTGCCTGGGAGATGGCATCCACCAGCAGCACCAGTCCGCCGGTGCCGGAGAGCGCACCGGCCACGTCGAACCGCCGACTGGCCGCGTCGATCCGGCTGTCCGGAACGATCCGCGGCGCCAGCGCCAGCGCGAGAACCCCGATCGGGACATTCAGATAGAAGATGTACTGCCAGCCGGCGTAGCGGGTCAGAAGGCCGCCGGTGATCAGCCCAACGGTCGCGCCGGCCGCGGCGATCCCGCCCCAGATCCCCAGCGCCTTGTTGCGCTCAGCGCCCTCATCGAACATGTTCATCACAATCGAGAGAGCGGCCGGGAGCATGATCGCCGCGCCGAGTCCCTGGATCGCCCGCATTCCGATCAGGAACACATCGCCGGTCGAGAGTGCACACGCGAGCGACGCGGCGCTGAACAGACCCAGCCCGACCATCAGCATGCGCCGGCGGCCGAGCAGATCCGCGGCCCGCCCACCGAGAAGTAGAAACCCCCCGAACGTGAGCGCGTAGGCGGTGACTACCCACTGCAGGTTTGTCTGCGAGAAGCTCAGGTCGCGGCCGATCGTCGGCAGCGACACGTTGACGATCGTCAGATCGATGATCGTCATGAAATAGGCGACCGCCAGCAGCGCAAACGCGCGCCAGCGATTGGGCTTCGGTGATGCGGACATAGCTAGACCTCCAGCGATCTGGTGGGGAAACGAAATGCGCGGCGAGGAGAACACGGCTGCCAGACGGTCTGGCTCCTACGTCGCTGTTCACCACGTCAAACCGCGATCCGCGGCCAAACTAATCGGTGGTCCTCGGCCCTTGTTTCGCGGTCTACCGGGACTCGAATCGCGCCGGCAGCGCGGGGTCCAGAAATGCGTCGATCCCGACGATCCGTCCGCTCTCGATCAACAGCACGGAGATGCCGTGCGGGATCCACTCGCCCTCGTCGCTTTGAACGTGGATCGTCACCGCAGGCCGGCCGTTCGCCCAGACGGCTGCGTGTCGTATCCGGGTTAGCTCCCCACCGGCGACAGTCTCGTGGAAGAACCGGGCGATCCGGGACGCGCCGATCACCGATGGTTGCGGCGGCATCCTGAGGATCACATCCTCGCGCAGGATCGATACCAGGCCGTCGATGTCATCGCGCTCGAACGCAGCCACGTAACGCTCCAGCAGCTCCCGTTCGGCCGGATCGACTGTGCGCTCGCCTGGGTCGGGGAGGTGCTGGTCGACCGTCGCGCGTGCCCGCTGGAGGGCACTGTTGATAGAGGCGACGCTCGACTCCAGCAGCTCGGCCACCTCCGAGGCTGTCCAGCCGAGCACGTCGCGGAAGATCAGGACGGCGCGCTGGCGAGCCGGCAGCTCCTGGATCGCGCGCAGCAGCGCGAGCTCCATCCCCTCACGGATCGCGTATCGAGCCGCTGGGTCGTACGTCGCCGCCGACGTCTCCTCGAGCGGGGTGTCAGGAAACGGGTCCACCGGCTCGGGTCTGCGCGGCCGTCGCTCAAGCTCATTCAGGCAGGCGTTGGTCGCGATCCGATAAAGCCAGGTCTGGATCTGGGCACGCGGCTCAAACCGCTCCAGGGCCCGCCACGCTCGCAGCAGCGTTTCCTGCGCGAGATCCTCGGCATCGTGCGCCGAGCCCAGCATTCGGTAGCAATGCACCTCGAGCGCGTGCCGGTACGGCGCAACCAGCCGCCCGAAGGCCAGCTCATCTCCCGCCTGTGCGGCGGCCAGCAGCGCGCGCTGATCTCTGTTGCGGGCTTCGTCGCCGGTCACTGTTCAGAGCGTGGGCAACCCGGGTCGAGACTCATGGCGGTGTCAGCCGCATCCTCATCGCACATACCGACGGCGACTCGGTATAGCAACATCCGAGCCGTGATCCCGGGCTCGTGGAGCTCGCGTTCCCGCCACGCGGTTAGGACCGTGTCTGACACCGCGCGTCTTGCCTTGTCATCGTCGCCGAGCATCAGATAGCAGAACAGCTCGAGTGCCGACCGGTGCTGTTCGACAAGCCGCGCGAATGCGCGTTCGTCCTCAGGCGCCGCCGCGGGCAGCAAAGCTCGCTCGCCCCCCCGGGGGGTTTGATCTTGGTCGGCGCAACTCATCGTTTCGAGACTCGGCCGCCGGCCCGCCCCGAATCACCTCCTGGACCAGCTCGATCGGCGGCTGCTCCCAGGCGGAACAACCAGTCCCGAGCGCATGATGAGGGCCCCTCACGCCACGCGCGCGCGCAGGCACGCGCGCGCGCTGACACTCAGCACTCGCCATCCGACCCTCCACGGGTGATCCGGGCCGAAGAACGACTCCGCGGCCATCCGCTGCTCGGCGGCGTGGCGACGAAAATCCTCAATCCGCATCAGGCTGAATTGATATGTGAGCTGGGGGTTCACCGCATCTCCTTGAAGTTGGGATGGAGGTATTGCTTCCAGCTCGTCAAACCGGTCACGACGCCCAAACTCATCGGAACCGATCCGGCGGCCGATTGGCCCAATGGCAACATCGCGCCACTTGACGCCGGAAGCGGTCGTGTTGCCAAGCAAGCGGCGCTGGAAGACCCGCCACCGACGCGCATCAGTCCCCGCCGGACGGCACGCGGCAGCCCTCGGGCGGACTTAGCTTGGCTCCCAGCGCCAGCCGTCGTTGTCCTCGCACGTGATCGTCTCGCCGTCGCCTGCTACTCCACTCACCCCGTGGTCAGAGTCCCGGCAGTACTCACCGGGTTCGTAGCAGCCCCCAGAGTCAGTCATTGGGGAGCATCCTCTCCCGGTGTTGCCGGTATTGCCGGTATTGGAGCCCGCAGGCGTCACTCCGGTGTTGGCGGGCGTGCCCGTGTTTCCGGTGGTGGCGCTGTTGTGCGTGCTGGTGGCGACGACGACACCGATGATCACGGCGAGGAGAATGACCGTGACGCAGCCGCACCCGCTGCGTTTGTTCTGCTGCTTCACTACGCCCCCTTCGGTTAGCTTGTCTGCTCCCCGGTTCCGCGAGCGTATGCGATGCCTGTGCGGTCGGCAATAGGGTCTGCCTTTCATGCAGAGGCTTAGGGTCTGCCTCGATAAGCGCGTAACGGCTTCGGAGGGGCAACGAACACGTGACGGCAGACGGTCAGCGGTCGCGCGAGCCGTAAGATGAACCGACCCTCTGCGCCCGGCGGGGATCGGTGCGGCTCAACCGTGGTTTGGTCTAGGCGGGGGCTGGGGCCGGGAACGAATGCCCGACATCCTGGTTAGCCATCGGCGCTGAGACGTGCGCGTGCTGGATCAGCCAACCGCCGTCGGTGTGCTGAAGGACCGTCGTGATCCGAACTGCTATCGATTGCGTCTCTCCGCCTAGCGTGGCTTCGATCACTGCGTCGGGCGCGACCACCCACGCCACGTCGGCAGTGGTTGAGATGCGGAGCTCGCCGAACTTGACGTCTAGCTCGCCGGCCTCGTCGAAGTCGCGCTGCAAGAGATCGCGGATCGCGGCACGACCGACGGCAATTTCATCGCCGCCTGTGCCGAGCAGGACGACGTCGTCGTGGTCACCGAACGCAGCGGCAAACGCGTCCGCGTCTTTGCGAGCGTAAGCAGCGGCCCATTCGTCCAGTGCTGCAGCGAGTTGCCGTTGGACATGCGTTGTGGGGTTCATGGCGCGATTCTGACTGACCTGGACATCTGTATGCAATCGATCAACCCGCGGCGTCGCCGTCCGGCATGGCCTTGATCCCTTGATTCGCGATCTGGCGGCGAGGCTCGTCGGCGGCGGCGAGCTCATCGAGCTCAGGGCGCCATCCCCTCGTCGCCGATGTCGCGCGTGGCCCTCGGGGCCTTCATCGTGGTGCGGCCCGCTAGTGGCGCGAATCGGGTGGATCTGCCGCTTGCCAGAGCCGAGGCGAATGGCGAGAATCACCGCATGAGTGTCCCGGGGCGCGTCGTCATTCTGAACGGTGCGTCCAGCTCGGGTAAGACCACGCTCGCTGAGCATTTCCGCGATGCGAAGGCGTCCGAAGGTGAGTGCTGGCTTTTGCTCGGCATCGACGACTTTCTCATCAAACTGCCGGAGCAGTGGTTTGCGTACCCTGGCTACGGCGGGCCGTTTCGCGACGCCGGTGTGCGCTACGAGCCCTACTCGGAAGGGCTCGAGCCCCGGGTCGGGGAAGTCGGGCGCCGACTGCTTGCTGCGTATCACGAGGCCGTGGCGGCGTGTGCACGTGTCGGTTTCAACGTCTTGGTTGACGACGTCTGCTTTGACGAGCACTCAGCGGCGGGATGGCAAGACGCGTTAGCAGGACTACCCGCGGCGTTCGTCGCCGTCCGGTGTGAGCCGGACATTGCGGAAGCTCGAGAACAGGCGCGCGGTGATCGCCTTCCGGGGCTTGCCCGAGGCCTCAGCGGCCTCGTTCACCGCGACCTGGCGTACGACTTCGAAGTCGACACCAGCTGCGCCGACATTGAGACCGTCACCGCACAACTGATCAGCTTCATTGACGCTACTTGAGAAACCAGCGGAGATTTCCCGCGCGCGCACAGAACTGGACGTAGGATCGGTTCGTGATTGAGCGTTCGACGTTCACGGCCACCACCTCGGCCGGGAGTCTCGCCGGCTGGTTCGTGGGTGACGGCCCGCGGCTGCTGCTGCTACATGGAGGCCCTGGGCTTCGTTACGACTACATGTTGCCGCTCGTCGCCGAGCTCGAGGCGGACTTCCGTGTGGCCATCTTTCAACAACGGGGTCTCGAGCCCTCGACAGTTGACGGCCCGTTCACGATGGCCCAGGCGATCGAGGATGTGGTGGGCGTGCTGGACGCGCTCGGCTGGTCTCGCGCGTTGATGGTAGGTCACTCTTGGGGCGGTCATCTGGGACTACGGTTTGCCGCGGCCCACCCCGAGCGGCTGCTCGGGATGCTCGCGGTTGATCCGCTCGGGATCGTCGGCGATGGGGGGATGGCGGCGTTCCAAGCCGAGATGCTCGCCCGCGCTCCGCGAGCCGGACGTCAGCGAATGCTCGAGCTGGACGAGGTCGAGAAGGTCCGGGAGTTGACCACGCAGGAGCAGCTCGAGACGCGGCGGATCATATGGCCTTCGTATTTCGCCGACCCGGAAAACGTGCCGCCGATGCCGCCCTACGTTTCCTCCACCGACGCCAATAAGGGGCTCACCGCCGAACTCAGCCAAGGCGCAGATGAGGTGGCGGCCGCGCTCGCGACGGGTGCGGTGCGCTACGGGATCGTTGTTGGTGGCGCCAGTCCATTCCCGTGGGGGCAGTCAGCGCGAGCCGACGCCGAACTGTCCCCGGGCGCGTTCTTGACGGTCGTTCCGCAGGCGGGACACTTCGTTTGGTACGAAGCCCCCGGCGCCGTCCGCGCCGCGGTGGATCGGCTCGCCAACTCGGCTTAATTAACCTTCTGGCAGAAGCCGAAGCTCGAGCGGTGCCCGGCCGAGCGGCTGTCTGCTCGTTCGTTAAGCGTTCGGCTCGGGAGCGCGATCTGAATAGTCGTTGCTAGCCTGTGCGGTCGTGGCGACGTTGGACTTTCCCGACCCGCCGCTGTGTGACTCGGGAGTCGTGCTGCAGCCATGGACCGAGGGTGACGTCGACGCGGTGGTGAATGCGGCGGCCGACCCGGCGATAGTGCGCTGGAGTCATCTCCCCAATCCATTTGATCACGCCGGGGTGTGGCGGTGGTTTCACGCGATGGCGCCCGATCGGGCCGCAGGTGCGGCGCTGAAGATGAAGATCGCCGGCGCGGATGAGGATCGGCTGCTGGGCGCGATCGCACTGATGCGGTTCGACTGGGAGACGAGGTCCGCTGAGCTTGGCTATTGGCTCGCGGCGTTCGCGCGCGGGCGAGGAGTGGCCACGCGGGCGATTGGACTGCTGACGAGCTGGGCACTTGCTGAGCATCGCCTGCGACGGATCGACGCGATCCCCGACCTCGACAACGACGCGTCACGTCGGGTGCTTGAGCGCTGCGGCTTCGTGTTCGAGCACGAGCTGCTGGATCGGGCGCCGCCAGCCGGCCTGTACAGCCTCCACGCCGGCCGCGTCCCGCGGGCCAGCGATTTGCGCGGCGGGCCCCATTCTTAGTCTCAGCTCAGCGGGCGGCCGGTCGACAGCCCGCCGAGAGTAAGAAAGATCGCCCGAGCGGTCTCCCGGACGGGTGTCAGTAGAAGCTGCGCAGGAAGATGCTGTCGGCGGCGCGTGTGCGGGTGAGGGCGAGATCTGCGATTCCGATCTCCTGCACGACACCGTGGCGGACCTTCAGGACCGCAGTCGCTCCAGCCATCCGGGCGAGGTACCAGTCGTTGCGCCCGACCGTAAACGGCGCGCTGAGGTGGCGGATCATCCGACGTGCGACTCGGACTTTCGTTCCGGGTCGCACGCCCTCGACCGCGAAGTGTAGGTCTGATGTCGAGGCCCACACGATTCGTCCGCGGTAGCGGCTGCGCTGCCGGCGGGGCAGGTGACCCAGGAGCCTCGGCGAGGCGTAGCCGACGCGCACCCCGACCGGGGTGAGGCAGAAGAAGTCCTCATAGCGCCGTCCGCGGTTGGAGCTGTGGCTGTACGCGCGGCGCGCCTGCGCCCGGGTCATCCCCAAGTGGATGAGCCCGAGCGTCTTGCGGTGCAGCGAGCCGGTGACGACTGGACAGGACGCGCCGGGCGCAGATCGTCCGCCGCCGCTGCCGGCCGCGGCGACGGGCAGCAGCGCGAGCGAGTTGCCTACGCCGATGCTGGCGCAACCGTTCGGCGCCGGGGCGCCGGCGAACAAGTTCTCGAGGAACTGGAGTGCCGCGGTCTCAAACGGCGCGATCGCCTCCTCGTGGTCGGCGCCGGTGTACTCGGTGAAGGTCACCGGCACGCCCTTGGTGCAGTACTCGTGCGCGAGGGCCTCGACATCGGCGGCAACCATCACGTCGTCGCCGGTGCCGTCCGCGTTGCCGACGGCCATGAACAGCGGAGAGGCCGGATGGGTCGACGAGGTGCCCATCGTGAGCGTGTTGATGATCGAGGCGAACGTCGGAACGGCGAGGAAGTTCTGGTACTGGGGTTTGAGCAGCTGCTGTACGGTAAGGCCGTTGTAGGAGCCGGCGAAGTCGTTGATGCACTCGCCCGACACCTGGTTGACGACCTGCTGGCCGTACGCGGACAGGTACTGGCTGAGGTTCAGATCAAACGCGCGTGCCGTCCCGACCAGCACGGCGGGGATGACCCCGGCCCACCCGTCGGTGTCACCGTTGATGTAGGTGAGGTTGTGCGCGTAGTCGACGGGGATGCCGCCCTCGGCGGCGCCGATGATGTGCAGCTCGGGCGCGTACCCGGGCGCGAGCTCGCTCGCCCACTCGGTCGCGATCGAGCCGCCGGAGTAGCCGACCATGCCCACCTCGGTCGAGCTCGGCAGATTGAGCGCGTTCTCAGCGGCACGGATCCCGTCGAGGGTGTCCTCCCCTGACTCCTGCCCCGCCGCCCAATCCAGGCTCTCGCCTTCGTAATCGGCGTTGACGACGGTGAAGCCGGCGTTGAGGTAGTCCTCCATCAGGGCCGCGTCGATTTGGGCGTCCTGGTAGCTGGGGTTACCGCCCTGCAGGGTGTAAGACGGGTCGCACTCGGAGCCGAGGGCGTCGTAGAACGTCTGATAGGAGACGAGTTTAGTCGTCCCTGCCGTCGTGAGAGGACTGATGATCGTCGCCACCGTCACTGTCGGCTGGCCCAGCTCACCGGTCGTGCGGTAGAGGACCTGCTGTGCCGGGTATGGCGTCGGGGCGCCGTTGACGACGATCTGCACCCCGCGCTGCTTGAGCACCGTCCCCGGCGCAATCTGGCCAAGCGGAGTTGCCCCGGTGTACGCGTAGAAAGGATCGCTCGAGGGCAGCGCGGGCGCCGCGAGCGCACGGCTGGCGCCAAAGGCGAACCCGAGCACAAGCACAAGACTCGCGACGGTGGCAACGCGGACGAGGCGGGCCGACAATTCTCTCTCCATACGCTCTCCAGATTGGCGGTCCCAAAAATGCGTAAAGCGGGCCGAACCTACCACTCCGCGCAGGGCGGACGTCGCACTTGCCTTCGCACCCGCGCCGTCGCATCCGGCCCGGATCTGCGAGGAGCTCCGGCTTCGGCCGCTATGGGGCCGTGCTGCCGACGGTGCCATCCCGTTCTTGACCACGCGCGGCCTGAATCGCCGGGTCGGGTGCGGCCAGCAGGATCGCGCCGGCGACGACGGCGAGGTATGCGAGCACCCGCGCAATGCCCGGTATCCCCGTCGGCACGGGCTCGCCCAGCACAATCGTGGCCGCGAGGATCGGCAGGGCATTGGTGGCCAATGTGGCCAGTCCGGCCACAGTGAGCGCGCTGCCTCGCTGATAGCCAAGCTGGAGCAGCGACGTGCCGGCCGTGTAGCCGATCACCAGCGTCACGACGAACGCGAAGCGGGCGCCGCCCTGGGTCACCAGCTTTGTCGAGATGTCTCCGATCGAGAACAGCAGACCCCCGGCTACACCCTGAGCCACGCCCATCCCGCCGCGCCGGCGGACGAGATACAGCAAGAACAGCGCCAGCGCCGCGGTTCCGCCGAGCCACGCGAGGATCCCCGCGGTCGAACCTCGGCCGCTGCCACCGCCGCTGTGGATCAGGGACACGGCGAGCAGGACCAGGCCCGCCGCCGAGAGCCATACCCCAATCAGGTGCGTCCGCCCCAGGCGTCGGCCGGTTACGCGAGCGGTGACGTACGCGAGTACGCCGATCCCGCCCGCTCCGATGCTCTGCACGACAGCGAGCGGCGCGAGCGCGAGCGCCGCGGCGTACGACGCGAACCCACCAGACTCCATCGCGAACCCGAGCATCCAGCTGCGGTCCTCGAGGAGCAAGCGCAACGACTGGACCGGCCGGCGCAGCGAGAGTGCCGGAAGCGCGGCGGCGGCGTCATGCTCGCGCGAGTAGGCGACGTTCGTGAGTGTCGTCGAGATCGCTGCGAGGATCAGCCCCATGCCCAGCTCAAGGTTCACGCCAGTCAGCGTAACCGGAGCGTCACCTTATCGGTGCACCCAGTTACCGACGGGCAGACGGTCTCCTAGTTCAGCATCTCACTGACGTGTGGCGCGCACACCTGTACAGACTCGCGGTTCGAATCCGGTTTGGAACTGTAGGAGCGCAAGCTCATACCGCGATGAGTGTCGTACCGAGCGAGATTGACGAGTGCACGATCAGCCAAGAAATGACGAAGGCGTACTGCTCCTGGCGTAGGTACAACTCCGGAGACGAGGTGCGGCGCTTAGAGACATGGAACGCCCATGAAGCGCGAGTCCGTCCGAACGAGCTCCTCAGGGCTGCGGGGTACTCAGATGGCGCCACCGTCGGTTTGCTCACGGCCTGCCCGCAGACGTCCTCCCGACCGCTGTGAGGTCGTGGTCTGGCGGTGGGGTGGCCACGTTCTCCCAAGAGCCGGGCTATCGGCTTCGTGGATCAGCGCCTGGCGGAGCGGGCGCCGTGTGGCAGGTCGTAGTAGGTGACCCGGAGGACCACGCGGCGGTTCAGGTGGCGCCCGGCGGGGGTTGCGTTCGACGCTACGGGCCGGGTGGCGGCGTAGCTGATGGTGCTCATCGAGGCACGTACGCCGAGGGCGCGCAGCGCGTGGCAGACGACCTGGGCGCGTTGCAAGCCGAGCCACTGGTTGTAGGAGGCGCCGCCGAGCGAGTCGGTGTTCCCTTCGCACTCGACCGCTCGGGCGCCCTTGAGCTCACGGGCGATCTCGTGCACGATCCGGCGGCCGTTCGGGGTCAGCGTCCATCGATTCTCCTGGAAGAGAACGTCCTGGAGGACGAAGCGGAGGGGTGCGTAGAGGACCGTGTCAGCGCTCGGTGCGAGCGTCGGGAACGCGAACGGCGTCACACGCCCCACGAGATGGATCGGCAGCCCGCCCAGCGCGCGGGTCAGCAGCCGGCGCCCCGTCGCGGTCAGAGCGATCCTTACGATCGTGCGGCTGTGCCCGGCCCGCGCCACGGAGGTGACACCCCGCCCGACGCGGATGCCGTGGTAGAAGGCCGTAACGGAGCAGCGCTTGACGGAGCCGGCGTTCAGATTGCAGCCCACGTCAAGCGCCTGGTTGCCATATGCGCTCGACTGTCGCGCGACCGCGAGCGAGGCGGTGCGGGGCAGACCGGCGGCTCCGGTGGCGCCGAGCACGGTCCACTCGTAGTCAGCGGGGGCGCTGACGTTGCCAGCCTCGTCGATCTCGCGTGCCACGAGCGAGTGGGAGCCGATGGCCAGCGTGTTCAGGCTGACGAGAGTGGAGCACGCCTGGTAGGCCGCTCCGTCCAGCGAGCACTCCAGCGTCGTCCCTGGCTGCGCGGAGATCTCGAACGAGGTAGGCGAGGGGACGCTGTAGCGGCTCGGCCCGCCGAGGATCGTGGGCGCCGGCGGTGCCGCGGTTTCCACCGTCCACCCGTACTCGGCGCTCGGCGACACGTTCCCGGCCTGGTCGACCGCCTCAACGAGAAGCGTGTGCGGGCCGTCGGCGACCGACGAGAAGGTGACCGGCGTGGGGCACGCGCTCCACACGCCGCCGTCCAGCGCGCACTTGTACGTAACCGGCGACTTTGCGTCGGCGAAAGTGAACGTGGCGTTCTGGTTGGAGGTCACCTGGGCGGGCGCGGTCACGATCTGCGGGATGCCCGGCGCGACCGTGTCGACCGTCACGACAATCGTCTCGGACGCCTGGTTTCCCGCCGCGTCGGTGTCGATGATCTCGATCGTGTGCGCGCCATTTGCCAGCGCCGTCGGCAGCGTGAGCGAGCCGGCGCCGCTACCTGTGATGACGCCGGTGGCGACGACTTGGGAGTCGACGGTGATCGTGAACTGGTCGCCCACTTCGCCGCTGTAGTCGATCGTCGGCGTGGTGTCGTTCGTCGGTCCGCCGGTTGGCCCGGTTAGTTGCGCGGTGGTGCTGGTTTTGACCGTCCAGGTCGAGGTAGTGCTCCAGGCGCTCGCGTTGCCGGCGGCATCGACCTGCTGAGCGCGCACGGTGTGCTGTCCGGGCGACAGCGGGCCCGTGACCTGCACCTGCCCGTGGCCCGAGCCGTCGAGGGTCACCGGGCCGTAGTCGATGCCGTCGATCTGCACAGTGACGATGTCACCCGGAACCCCAGTGACCGTGACGATCGGCGAGGTGAGGTTCGAGACCGCCCCGGCCGCCGGAGAGGTTACGCTCGGGGCCGCGGGCGCGGCGGTCAGCACCTGGATCGTCTGGGTTTGCCACCCAGAGTTCAGGCCGGCGGCGTTGAAGATCTCCGTCTTGAGCGTGTGCGTGCCGTCGGTGGTGATCGGGACGCCGGCCGTGGTCGTGCCCGAGTTCGTCGTGACCACGCTCCCCCCGTCGAGCTGGTAGGCGACGTGGTCGACGCCGGAGATTGAGTCGGCGCCCTGCACCGTGCAGGTGGGATCGCTGACGAAGTAGCCGTTCTGCCCGTTCGGGGTGCCGCACGTGGACGTGTCGGTCGGTGGGGTCGTGTCGACGTCGAGCGTGTGCGTGGTCCAGCCCGATCCTTGGCCGGAGGTGTTGAAGACCTCCGTCTTGAGCGTGTGCGTACCGTCGGTGGTGATCGGAACGGTCGCGGTGGTCGTGCCGGAATTGGTGGTGACGGCGCCGGCGCCGTCGAGCTGGTAGGCGACGTGGTCGATCGACGGGTCAGAGTCGGTCCCCTGTACCGTGCACGTGGGGTCGGTGACGAACCAGCCGGCGCTGCCGTTCGCCGTTCCACAGGTGGAAGTGTCGGTCGGCGGCGTGGCCACCGTAACCGTTTCTCGTCCGCTGGTCGGATCGCTGTCATCGGAGGATGCGACGAGCGAGTTCGTGAGCGTCGTGCCTGCGCTCGCGGTCACCGTGGCCGGAATCGTCAGAGAGGGGAGACTGGCGCCGCTGGCGAGTGGCCCGTCGTTCGTGCAGGTGACGGTTTGACCGGAGTTCGTGCAGCTCCAGCCGGTCCCCCCGAGTCCCGTCGAGCTCGCCGTTTCGCCGGTCGGCAACGTGTCGGTCACGGTTATCGGGGAGGAATCGGTCGAGGTTCCAGTCTGGTTGGCGATGTTCACGTCGTAGTCGACCGTCGACCCGCTGGCCGGTGCACCACCGGCGTTGTCGGTGACCGACGAGGTCAGGATCGGCGGGGTGCCGCTGGCGGTTGCCGACTGCACTTCGTTGACCTCGTGAAACTCCTCATCGCCGCCTGTCGAGCCGACCCAACCGAAGGTGAGCTGGTACGGGACGCCGTTCGCGTTGGCCCAGCCCGATGGGAGATAGCTCGAGGCATCGGGAAGAGCGCCGCTGAGAATTTGCTGCGTGCCTCCGATAGGCGTGAAGGCCACTTCGTAGTAGCCGGCGGGCACGCTCAGACCCGACGCCGTAGTAACCGAAGAGGTAGACGGGTTGATGACCACTTCGACCGGCACCTGCGAGCTCGTCCGCGTGCCGCTCGTCCCGCCGTCGAGCGTGGACCCCGACGGCAGCCCGCCGGTCGACTTGGTGCTGTTCAGCATGCAGTAGCCGACGGTGCCGTTGCCTGGGCCCCGAACCGAGACGTTGTCCGCGAATGCGCCCGTGTCCCACCCCGGATCCGTGCAACCCGTGCCCTCGAAGGACGGGTTGGTGTAGTTGCCGTACACGTCGAATCCGATCCCGAGGTACCCGTACGTCATACCGGGGCTCGTGGTGCCGAGCGCGGAGTATCCGAGGTCGCCCCCGGCTGAGCCGATCGCGCTGGGTGGCTGAGGATCGGCTGGGTTGGCGGCGGCGAGGAAGAAAGCGATGCCGTCGGCTCCTGTCGCGTAGCCGGAGTGCGACCCGTACTGGTAGGTGTCGAAGGTTGCGTCGATCCCGTCCGTCGTCGGCACGCTGAGCCCGTAGGCGACACCGCCCTCCTCGTTGCCGGTGTCTGGCGTCAGTCGCAGCGCGCCGCTGCCTGAGGGGTCGGGCGTGCCCAGACCGCACCCGGCCACGGGGGTCTGAGTCGTCGAGGTGCCCGCGGTCAGGCAGGCCACGTTGGTGTGGCCGGGAGCGGATGGCGTGAACCAGTTCGGGCTCGCCATGGTTGAGCCGTTGAACGGCTCCTGCACGAGCATCTCGTTGCTGGCCCAGGCGGGTGCCGTGCCGAGAAACGCCATGGCCAGTCCGGTCACGGCGCCGAGCAGCGCATGACGAACTCTCATACGGCAGGTTTCCTTCCGTCCGGGGGCGATCGGTTCGGGACGCCTGCATGCCAAGACCTGCGCTTGGGCGCCTCCAACCCTCTACTCGACCGCCGCGACCGGGACTTGACCCGCACGACCACCGGCAACCAGCGAGCGGCCTCGCGACGCGCGGGCCGCTCACGCGTGCTTCGCGCGTATCTCTCCCCGCCAGCGCGCCGGTGGCGTGCCGTAGCGACGTGTGAAGGCACGGCTGAATGCCGCCTCCGACCTGTAGCCGACGTTCTGCGCGATGAGCGCGACCGGAAGTGAACTGTCGCGAAGCAGATCGGCTGCGCCGTCCAGTCGTACGTGCGCGAGATAGGTGGCTGGCGGCTTCCCGACGCGAGCGACAAACCGCGCGGCCAGCGCCGACCGGGAAAGGCTGCATGCACGGGCCAGCTCCTGGACTGTCCAGGCGTGGCCGGGGTCTCGATGAATTGCGCTCAGGGCCGGACCGATCTGCGGGTCGAGCGCGCCGACCAGCCAGTTCGGTTCGGCGTCCGTGCCAGCGGCCGAGGCGCGCAGAATCTGGATGAAGAGCAGATCGAGGATGCGCGCGACCATCACCGCCGAGCCTTGAGAGGGGGATTGCATCTCGAACAGGAGCATCCTGCGCGCCACTTCGAGCCCTTCGAGCGCCGGGCCACGGGCGCCGCGCAGCACGATCGCGGCCGGGAGGCTTGCGAGCAGGTGGCTCGCCTGCGGGTCGCCGATCGTGAATGTTCCGCAGAGCCAGCGCGCCGGCTCGGTTGCGGCCGCGCCATCGCCCGCATCGCTGATCTCGTGCGGGTCCCCACGCGGGAGCAGAATGGCATCGCCGCGGGTCACGCGCTCGACGTGCGAGTTGCCGTCGACCCGGAGCACGAGTTCGCCCGCTTCGATGAGATGCAGGGTGCCGATATCGGTGAAGCCGGTCGAGAAACCCCGCGGCGGGGCGTATGCGACGATCCGTTCTCCGCACAGACGGACGCTCCGGAGCAGCTCCGAGAGCAGGTCAGGCGGCTGGCCAAGGGCGCCGAGGCCAAGGGCTGCGTCCTCGAGCACCGGAGGATCGGCAAACTCTCGCGGCGCTGCGAGCAAATCGGCTGGCGTCACTGGACGATCGGCAAGATGTTCGGGCGGGGCGGTCATTGTCTCTCACCCATTCCTGAGATTACGCTGCGCTGGCAGTAAGGGTTCACGAAAGAATTATTGACGTCTTTGACGGCGTCTGGCGGTCAAACCCTGCCACTAATTCTTTCGTGAACCCTAAGTGGAACGACCAATCGGCGGGGCGTAAATCGAGCGAAAGGAAACGGACCCATGACATCCGGAGCTGGTGAAGATGGGCAGGACAAGCCGACCAAGATCAGCTTCGTTTATTCCAACCCCGTCGACCCGGCCGCCTTCGAGGCGGCTTACCCCGACCAGCTTGAGCTCGCGCGCAAGCTCCCCGGCCTGACTCGGTTGCAGACCTCAAAGGTGTGGCCTAAGGAAGACGGCAGCCCTACCCCGGCTTACCGACTGCTGGACCTGTACTTCGCCAGCTACGGGGCGGCCAGCGCCGCCGCCGCGGAGGCGGGCGCCCTAGTCGGGGCAACTCTCGAGCAGGCGACCGGAGGCGTAGTGATCGCGTTCGCCGAGGTCCTCGACGACGCCTAGACCGACACGAGACGGGCTGCCAACATGCCCGGCGTGGACGTTCGGGACGATCCTTACTACCGCCACGATCTCGCCCTCGTCCACCACCGCGGGTTCGGCTTCCACGCGACCGCTTGCGCCTCCGGTGTGCTCGAGCTGCTGGAGCCGGTGCTCGCGCGCAACGGCCTGGTGCTGGAAATCGGTTGCGGGACCGGGCTGCTGACGCGGCACCTGGTCCACGCCGGTCACCGGGTGATAGCCACCGACGCGTCACCGGCCATGCTCGAGCTCGCGCGTGACTACCTCGGCGCAGAAGCGCCGGAGCTCCGGCGGCTCGCGCTCCCGGCCGACCCGCTACCCGAAGCTGACGCGATCGTCGGGGTCGGACATGCCATCAGCTACCTGCCGGATGCCGCGGCGATCGAGCTGGCGCTGGCCGCGATCGCTCGCGCCCTGCGGCCCGGAGGCGTCCTCGCCTTAGACATCTGCGATCTCTCCTGGGGGACGGCCAGACGCGACGCGATCGGCCAGGGCCGCGTCGGCCCGGATTGGGCGGTCATCACCGAGTTCTCCACACCCTCAGCCGATCGTTTCGTGCGCGACATGACCACGTTCCTGCCGAACGGTGACGGCTCATGGCGCCGAGAATCCGAGCACCACGAAAACGCCCTGGTCGATACATCGCGAATACCCGAAACGCTCGCGCCACTCGGAGTCACCGCCGCGGTCCGTTACGCATTCGGCGACGAGACGCTGCCCGAGGGCCTCCACGTCATCGCCGGGACGCGCGAGCCATAGCCGCAACTCCGCTCAGGGGGGCGCGCCCCTCTCGCCGGCTCAGTCGACGTACTCAGCGCGGTCGACCAGGTTCTTAACCGGCTCACCCCGCAGGGCACGCGCCACGTTGGCGGCCGCGCGGCGCGCCGACCCCGCCAGCGCGCCGGCGACGATCGCGGAGTTGTGAGGCGAGCCGAGGACGTTGGGCAGCTCGAAGAATGGGCGCCGGGTGGCGAACGTCCCCTCACCTCGCGGCTCCTGCCACCACGTGTCGACCCCGGCCGAGAACGAGGCGTTCCGTCGGAGATGCTCGTACAGCGCGTCCTCGTCGATGATCGCCGCCCGGGCCACGTTCACCAGGATCGCCTCCGGCTTCATGAGCGTGAGCTCGCGCGCGCCGAGCATGCCTTCGGTGGCGCGCGTCAGGGGCAGTGACACCACGAGGATGTCCGCGGCCGCCAGCACCGCGTCTAGATCGGCCAGCGTGCCGATCGAATCGACCGCCTCGTCGGTGTGGCCGGAGCGGTTGACGGCGTGGACGCGGGCGCCGAGCGCGCGGAACAGCTTCGCGCTGGCTTGACCGATGCCGCCGAACCCGAGCACGACGACCAGCGAGCCTTCGATCGCGAGGGTGGGCGTCTGTTGGTTGAACTCGCCGCGGGCCAGCGCCGCGTGGTTCTGGGGCAGGCGCTTGGCCAGCGTGAGCGCGAGGGCCAGCACGTGCTCGGCCATCGGCTGCGCGAACGCGCCCGCGTTGGAGGCCACGGGCACGTCGGGCGGGAGCCGGTCGAACGGGACGCGGTCCACGCCCGCGCTCACAAACTGAATCAGGCGCGCTGTCCGGGGGATCGCCCGCTCATCCGGATCTGACAGCTCGCGGGCAATGTCCCAGGCGAGTAGCGCGTCGGCGGATTCGAGTGCCGCGGCCCGCTGCTCCTGCTCGACCTCAGGTAGAAAACCGACGGTGGCGACCGGCTCGAGCGTCTCGAGGATCGCCTCGCGGATCTCGGGACTTGGGGGCGAGAAGGTGACGAGTACGCGCGGCGCGCTCACGGGCTGGGGACTGTAATCGCGGCTGGGCTCGTAGCGCAGCGCGATGCACACTAGTCCGCCCCGAGCACGGTCCGCACCTGGCGGGCGATCTCCAGATCCTCACGCGCGGCGATCACGAGCACCCGCACCCGCTCCGCCGGCGGGCTGACGTCGCCTTCCTCGCCGACGGCCGCGTTGGCGGCCGCGTCCAGGGCAATGCCCAGGAACCCGAGGCCGCGGCAGGCCTCCGCGCGGACCTCCGGCGAGCGCTCGCCGACGCCGCCCGTGAAGGCGAGCGCGTCGACGCCCCCGAGCGCCGCGGCCATCGACGCGATCTCCGCGCGAAGCCTGTGCATGTACACATCGAGGGCAAGCACCGCCCGCTTGTCGCCGGCCTGGCGTCTGGCGAGCACCTTGCGCATGTCCGCCGTGCCCGCCAGGCCGCGCAGGCCTGAGTCGTGCTCGAGCGCCCGCCCCAGCTCGTCGGTGGTCAGCCTCGCGTGTTCGAGCAGCCACAGGACCAAGCCCGGATCGACGCTGCCCGAGCGGGTGGCCATGACCAATCCCTCCAACGGCGTGAAGCCCATCGTCGTATCGACCGAGTGGCCGTCGCGTACCGCTGCGAGTGACGCGCCGGCCCCGAGGTGCGCGCTGATCAGCCGGGCCGGCGGCGGATCGAGCAGCTCGGCGGCGCGGCGGGAGATGTAGGCGTGGGAAAGACCGTGGAAGCCGTAGCGGCGAACGTGCCACCGGGCTCGCCACGGGGCGGGCAGCGCGTATGTCGCAGCCGCATCCGGCAGCGTCGTGTGGAAGGCGGTGTCGAAGCAGGCCACGGCGGGGACGTCGGGAAGGATGCCGCCGACCGCGTCGAGCGCCGCAAGCGACTTCGCCTGGTGAAGCGGCGCGAGGTCACTCAGCGCCCGCAGTTGCCTCTCGACCGCCGCATCTACCCGGACCGCGCTGGTGAACCGCTGGCCGCCGTGGACGATCCGGTGTCCGACGGCGTCGACCTCGGGCAGCTTCCCGATCACGGCCGCGAGGCGGCGCACCCCCGCGTCGCTGTCGAGCGGGCCGAGCTCGTGATCGGCCAGCAGCTCATCGGCCGGCCCGAGTAGCGACAGCTTGACGCTGCTCGAGCCGGCGTTGACGACGAGGACGCGCACGCAGGCCCTCTACGTGTCGGCTGCGGTGTCCGACGCCCCGGCCGGCGCGTCGCCTCCGGCGGGCCGTGAGCCCGGCCACACCCAGTCGCGGACATCGGCTGGGTCGTCGCCGACCTCGCGGGTGTAGGCCCGGTGGCTCAGCCGCTCGTCGTCCATGTGCTGGCGCAGCGTCGCCGCTCGTTCGGCGAGTCCCGGCACCCGATCGATCACGTCCATCACGAGATGGAAGCGGTCGAGGTCGTTGAGCATGACCATGTCGAACGGGGTGGTGGTCGTGCCGTTCTCCTTGTAACCGCGGACGTGCATTTCGTCGTGGTTGGTTCGGCTGTAGGTGAGCCGGTGGATCAGCCACGGGTAGCCGTGATAGGCGAAGATCACCGGCCGATCACGGGTGAACAGGGCGTCGAACTCGGCGTCGGGCAGGCCGTGCGGGTGTTCGGCCGGAGTCTGTAGCCGCATCAGATCGACCACGTTGACCACGCGGACCTGAAGCTCGGGAAGGTGCTCACGCAGTAACGCCGCCGCGGCGACCGTCTCGAGCGTGGGGATGTCACCCGCGCACGCGAGCACGACGTCGGGCTCGGCCGCGGCCGTGCTCGCCCACTCCCAGATACCGAGGCCGCGCGTACAGTGGAGCACCGCCTCGTCCATGGTCAGATACTGAAGCGCGGGCTGCTTGCCGGCCACGATCACGTTCACGTACTGGGTGCTGCGCAGGCAGTGATCCGCGACCGACAGCAGACAGTTTGCGTCGGGTGGCAGGTAAACCCGGACCACGGACGGCTTCTTGTTCATGACGAGGTCGATGAACCCGGGATCCTGGTGGGTGAAGCCGTTGTGGTCCTGGCGCCACACGTGCGAGCTAAGCAGGTAGTTGAGGGAGGCGATCGGCCGGCGCCACGGAATCCCGTTCGTCGTCTCGAGCCACTTGGCGTGCTGGTTGTACATCGAGTCAACGATGTGGATGAACGCCTCGTAGCAGTTGAACAGGCCGTGGCGGCCGGTGAGCAGATAACCCTCGAGCCAGCCCTGACACAGGTTCTCCGAGAGAACCTCCATCACCCGGCCGTCGGGGGCGAGGTGGTCGTCGCCGGGGATTCGCTCCGCATCCCAGGCCCGATTGGTTGTCTCGAACACGGCGGTCAACCGGTTAGACACCGTCTCGTCCGGCCCCATCAGCCGGAACGTGCGGGGGTTGGCGGCGATCACGTCACGGAGAAACTCACCGAGCACGCGGGTGGCCTCAACCGTTGTTCCGCCCGGCGCCGGGACATCAGCTGCGTACGCGCGGAAGTCGGGCAGCTCGAGCGGCTTCATCAGCAGGCCGCCATTCGCGTGCGGGTTGGAGCCCATCCGGCGCTCGCCGGCGGGGGCGAGCGCCCGCAAGTCGGCGCGCAGCGTTCCGTTCTCGTCGAACAGCTCTTCTGGCCGGTACGAGCGCATCCACGCCTCGAGCTGATGCAGGTGCTCGGGCTTCTGGAGGTCCGCGAGCGGCACCTGATGGGCACGGAACGTGCCTTCGACCGGCACTCCGTCGACCTCCTTGGGGCCGGTCCATCCCTTCGGCGTTCGCAGCACGATCATCGGCCATCGCGGGCGGGTCGGGTCCCCCGGGCGGGTGGGATTCGTGTCGCGCGCGTGGCGCTGGATCGACTGGATCTCCGACACGACCTCGTCGAGCGTGGCGGCCATCATCTGGTGCATCGATTCCGGCTCGGAGCCGCTGACGACCCGGGGCGCGTAGCCGTAGCCTTCGAGCAGCGACAGCAGCTCCGGCTCGGGGATCCGGGCCAGCACGGTCGGGTTGGCGATCTTGTAGCTGTTCAGATGGAGGATCGGGAGAACCACGCCGTCGCTGATCGGGTTCAGGAACTTGTTCGAGTGCCAGCTCGTGGCCAGCGATCCGGTCTCTGCCTCGCCGTCTCCGATCACGCAGCAGACGAACAGGTCCGGGTTGTCGAACGCCGCCCCGTAGGCGTGGATGATCGAGTAGCCGAGCTCGCCCCCTTCGTTGATTGAGCCCGGCGTCTCGGGTGCGACGTGGCTGGGGATGCCACCCGGGAACGAGAACTGCCGGAACAGCCGCCGCATCCCGTCTTCGTTGCGTCCGATATGGGGGTAGATCTCGCTGTAGGTTCCCTCGAGGTACGTGTTGGCCACGATTCCCGGGCCGCCGTGCCCGGGGCCGGTCACGTAGATCGCGTTCAGGTCCTCACGGCGGATAACCCGGTTCATGTGGGCGTATACGAAGTTGAGCCCCGGGGTGGTGCCCCAGTGACCGAGGAGCCGCGGCTTGATCTGCGCGATCTCAAGCGGCTCGCGCAGGAGCGGGTTGTCGAGCAGATAGATCTGACCGACGGACAGATAGTTCGCCGCGCGCCAGTACGCGTCGATCCGGGCAAGCTCGTCGGCACCGAGCGGGTATGTCGTGGCCGCGGTGGGTGAAGTCGCGAGTTCGGTCATGCCTGCCATCCGCCTCGTTCAGGATCGAGCCTTTGCGTACCCGCCCGAGTATGGACTCACATGGCCACCGACTGTGAACGATTTGGTAAAGCGCCGGATGGGGCTACAACTTGATCGCGACGAGCGCGACGGCCCCGAGTGACAGCACGACGGCGGCCGCCGTGAGCCGCATAACCAGCGGGGAAGACAGCTCGACGTAGCTCCCGCGGCGCAACGCCTCGGCGACGCGCTGCTGACGGGCCGCGCCGATCACGAGGACTGCCACGGCGAGCACGCCGTAGCCGATGCCGATAATTCGAAAGGGCCAGCGCGCGCCGTGCGTGACCTCCGGAGCGAGACGCCCGAGGGCGAGTGCAACCGCCGCGGCGCCCAGGCCCGTCCGCCACCACGCGAGCCAGGTGCGCTCCGCCGCGAGCCAGGTACGCCTGGTCGGGTCCGTGGCGCCCGGTTCAGCCGACATCGGCGAAGTGTAGGTCCTCCACCAGCCATCCGGTCGCCTATGAGTCAGCGGGCAACGATCCGAGAGTGGCCGGGGGAGGACCCGGCCACTCTCGGTAGCGCTCAGATGACCTTCATCCACGCGACCTGTGAGAACGGCTTGCCGTTGAAGCTGCCGGCGATCGCATATGTGGTTGGCTTGATGCCGCGGCGAATCGTCGCCTGCACTGAGTACTTGCCGTTGACGAGCACCTGCGTGCGGATCGCGGGGATCCCATTCACGTTCGTCTGCGAGACGAACGCGTCCGACTGCAAGGTGATCCACTTGCCCGCGCGGGCGTTGGTCGGCGCGTCTCCCGTGACCGTCACGTGGGCGCCGGGGCGCACGGAGTGCGAGCTGACGCTGATCGTGCTGTCCAGGCGTGGGGCGCGGACGTTCAGCCACGCGACATCGTCGAACCCCTGGCCGTTATACATGCCGAGGACCGCGTAGTCGGTGGGCCGGAGGCCGGAGCGAATGGTGGCCTTGACCGAGTACTTGCCATTGACCAGGACCTGGGTGCGGACGGCGGGGATCCCGTTGACCGTGTGACCGGACGCGAATGCGTCGGACAGCAGCGTGATCCATTTGCCGGCGCGGGCGTTCTTGGGCCCGTTGCCGGTGATCGTCACCTGCTGGCCGGCGGTCGCCGTGCCCGGTGCGACGTTGACGGTGCTGTAGGGGGTGGTGGCCGCGTGGGCCACGGCCACGTGCGCCGCGGGCGGGGCTGGGGTCGCGGGCTGGGCGACGGCGGTCGCCACAGCCGCGCAGGACAGCATGGCGGCGGCAGCCCCTGAGGCGAGTCCGCCGCGAAGCAGGCGGCTGCGGCGCGAGGATCCGGCCCGCTGGCCGTTGTGTGCGGTCATTTCGGTGCTCCTTTGATCGATGTCGGCCGGCGCGTCGGAGGCGGCGCCGGTCTGTGCAAGGCAACGGTCTCAGCGCAAGCGCGCCGGGTCGTCCGTACGGCGCTACTGCATTCGCGCGGGCGTCGCTACTTAGCGAGCGCCGCGTTACTGCCGGCGGGCGGGTACCGCTAGCCGATCCGGGCGTCCGGATCGGGCAGGGAGGTTCGCCCGGACAGGAGTTCCGCCAACAGGGCGTCGACCTCCTGGTCGCTTGGCTCGGGGACGCCGAGTGCCTGCCACAAGCGAATCGTCATGAGCAGGAAGGCGACGACGACCGTGAACTCGACGGCGCCACGCTGACCGAGCCGTTGCTCAAGGCTCGCGTACACCTCGTCGGTCACGCCCCCGGCGACGAAGTGCCGAGCGTAGGCGACGAGCTCGCGCTCCTCGTCGTTCAGATCCTCCTCGTGGTGGTGCAGCAGCGCCTCGACCGCTTCGGGTCGGACGCCCACCGCGAGCGCGTCTGCGATGTGGATTGGCAGGATGGCGTTGCTCGCGAGATCGACGGCGAGCGAGATGTCCATCAGCTCGCGCTGGGCATCGGTGTAGGTGCCTCGTAGTTGCCCGCGCCGGACCTGGGTTCCATACTCGGTGAGCACCGCCGCGAGCGGCGGCGAGTTCAGGAGCGCGCCGAACGCCTTCGCCGCCTGGCCCTGGGCGCCGTGCACGCGACCCGTCCGCTCGATCACGGCGTCGTAGGACGACCGCTCGGACTCGTCGATCTCCTCCGCGTCGGGTGGGTCTTGCAATCTCGCGAATTCACGCACGGCTCGCTCTCCAGGTCTCTCGGGGGCAGCCGTCAGCATAGGTGGGGGCGGTCGGGGGTGGGGGCCGTCAGCCTGCGACTCATACGCAGCCGATATGCGATTCCGACGTTTCTCTCATGCCGAGCCGCGATCCTCACCCAATGCCTTACGAAGGGACCACGTCGATCGGATCCGGTCTCCGGGTGCTGCTCGTGGATGGCCGCGACGACCGGCTTGCCCGTCTGCTCGCCCGGGACGGGCATGATGTCCTCAACGCCGAGGCTCCGGAGTCCGCGCTGCGGCTCAGCGCGGTTTTCGATCCCGAGGTGATTGTCGTCGTCGGCGCCTCGTGTGGTGACCTACGTCGCGCTGCCCCGGATGCCGGCATCATCGCGCTCGTCGCCGGGCAGGATGTGGCCGAGCGCATCAACGCGCTTCAGGACGGGGCGGACGACTGTGTGGCGTCCCCGTGGAGCGACGCCGAGCTCAGGGCGCGCGTACGAGCGATGGGTCGGCGCCGCGCTCGAGTCTGGGGATGCGCCGTATCAAGTTCAGCCGGCTAGCGGTCGATGTGATCTCCGATGATCGCTACGCCGCACGCACTCGCCGGCGCCTTCGCGTCTCGCTTCGCCCGCAGCCCTCGCGGGGCGGTGGCGGCGGGGGTAATCAGCCACCTCACGCTCGACCGCATCCCGCATACGGACTACCGGCTGACCAACCGCAAGGCGATGTTCCTCGATGTCGCCGCGGCCGCGCTGCTTACTACGGCGCTGGCACGCCGTAACCGTCTGGCGGCGGTGGGAGCGTTCGGCGGCGTGCTGCCCGACCTGGCGATGGTCGCCGAGCTGCGCACGGGCGTGCGGATCACCCTCCCACTGCACCATGCCAATCACACGTCGATCGAACCGCCGCTGGCGATCGGCGTGCTCACCCAGGTGATCACCACCGGGGTGCTGCTCGCCCGGCTTCACCGGCCCTAGCGCGTCCGCGCTTACGCGGTTCTCTCGCGCATCTGACGAGATCCTTACGCCGTTCGAACGGGCCTCCGACAGTGAAGGCCTTGACTGGTCTCTCCCAACCGACCACAGACGACGGAGGACTCAGGGTGAGCACCACCGCACCACGCCGTGTCTTTGCGCCCACGGCAGAAAGTCAAGAAAGCGAGCCAAGTCGGCTCCGGGCGCTGATCCGTGGCCGGGAGGAGGATGCGTGGTGGGCCAGGCCGGCGCTCTTCGGGCTGCTTGCCTTAACCGCGGTCGCCTACTTCTGGAACCTGACCGCGTCGGGCGACGCGAACAGCTTCTATGCCGCCGCCGTGCAGGCCGGAACGAAGAGCTGGAAGGCGCTGTTCTTCGGCTCGCTCGACTCCTCGAACTTCATCACCGTCGACAAGCCCCCGGCCTCGCTCTGGGTGATGGCCCTGTCGGGCCGGATCTTCGGCTTCAGCAGCCTCAGCATGCTGGCGCCGCAGGTTCTGGAGGGCGTCGCGGCGGTGGGTCTCCTGTACGGAGCCGTGCGGCGCTGGTTCGGTGCCGGTGCGGGGCTGCTGGCGGGCGGGGTGCTGGCGGTGACCCCGGTTGCCGCGCTGATGTTCCGCTTCAACAACCCCGATGCCCTGCTCGTGTGTCTGCTGGTTGCGGCTGCCTACTGCCTCACGCGTGCCCTGGAGCGCGCGTCGACGCGATGGATGGTGGCGGTCGGGGCGATGATCGGGTTCGCGTTCCTGGCCAAGATGATGCAGGCCTTTGTCGTCATCCCTGGCTTCGCGCTCGTGTATCTCATCGCGGCGCCGACCGGATTGCGCCGCCGGATCATGCAGCTCCTCGCCGGTGGCGCCGCGATCGTCGTCAGCGCCGGCTGGTGGGTGGCGATAGTCGCGCTGTGGCCAGCCGGTTCGCGGCCGATGATCGACGGCTCGCCTGACAACAGCATTCTCAACCTGATCGTCGGTTACAACGGGCTGGGACGGATCTTCGGCTCCAGCGGTCCCGGCGGAGGCGGCGGAGGTGCCAACTTCAGCGGGTCGCCGGGCCTGCTGCGTCTGTTCAACGATCTGATGGGCGGCCAGGCTTCCTGGCTGCTGCCGGCAGCGCTGCTCGCCCTGGTCTTCGGTCTGTGGGCGACGCGGCGCGCACCTCGCACCGATCGCACCCGCGCCGCGGTGATCCTCTGGGGCGGATGGCTGATCGTCACAGCGCTCGTGTTCAGCCTGAGTAGCGGAATCATCCACACCTATTACACGGTCGCGCTGGCCCCCGCGATCGCGGGGCTGGTCGCGATCGGGGCGGTCATGGCCTGGCGCCGGCGCGACAGTGCCACCGGACGCGGGTGGCTGGCCGCCGGCGTCGCCGTCACATCCTGGTGGTCCTGGGTGCTGCTCGACCGCACACCCCAGTGGTTGCCGTGGCTGCGGTCATTGATCTTGGTAGTTGGAGGACTCGCCGTCCTCGTGTTACTGCTCGCTCCGGCGCTGCGCCGGTTCGGGCCGCGTGTGGCCACTGCCGCCGCGGTGCTTGCCCTGGCCGCCGGCATCGCGGGCCCGGCGGCGTACGCCGCCCAGACGATTGGCACCGCGCACACCGGATCAACCCCGTCGGCCGGCCCCAGCTCGAGCGCATCGGGCATGGGCGGCTTTCCTGGAGCATCCTCCGCGCGGGGCGGCCCCGGGGCGCTGTTCGGCCGGTCGGGAGGCGGGCGGGCATTCGGCGGTGGCACCGGCGGGCGGGCATTCGCCGGTGGCGCCGGCGGGCGGGCATTCGGCCATGGCGGTGGCGGCGCCGGTGCCGGTGGCGGTGGCGGTGGCGCTGCGGGCGGGGGCGAGAGCGTGAGCAGCGCGCTCGTCAGGCTGCTCGAGTCGGTCAAGGGCTACCGCTGGGTGGCGGCGACCGATGGCTCCCAGAGCGCGGCCTCACTCGAGCTGGCCACCGGTGGCCAGCCGGTCATGGCGATCGGCGGCTTCAACGGCCAGGGTGGAAACCTCACGCTCGCCCAGTTCGAGCAGTACGTGAAGCACGGCGAGATCCGGTACTACATCGCCGGGGGCGGTGGTCCGGGCGGCACGGCCGGCGGGTTCACGGGCGGCACCGCCGGTGGCCGCGGTTCGGGCGGCGGCGGCTCCGCGGGCGCGGGCGGCCCCGGCGGCGGCGGATCGAGCGACAGCTCCATCACCAGCTGGGTCGAGGCTCACTTCAAATCGGAGACGGTCGGAGGGCGCACCGTCTACGACCTGACACAGGCAAAGAGCTGACGCGCGGTCGCTCCGGCCGTGGCTATTCCTCCGCGTCGGCAATGCCCCCGTACGGTCGTTCGATCTCGCCGGCGTCTTCGCGCGCTTCGCGCTCCATCCGCGCTTCGACGTCACCGATCGGTTCGAGGTAGAAGATTTCGAGGACTGCCTCCGGAGAGATGATCGACTCGGTTATGTAGGAGCGCACCTTCCTGCCCGTCGCTTCCTCGACGGCGATCAGGAACTCCCCGAACATTGCCTGCTGGAAGGTCAGACGGGTCTGTCGGACCGTGTTCGCCTGCCCGCGGTCGATCAGCGTCCTCTCCACCGTGAGGTACACGTCCCGGAGCTCGACGAGCACGAGGTCGTCACTGACCTGGTAGGCGCGGGCCTTGGTTGCGCCCCGACCGAAATAACGGCGGTGCAAGCCGACCATTGCGTTCGAGAGCGCCGCGAGCTGGGTGCCGGCCAGCCGGCCGTGCGATTCCGTCGCCCGACCGTTGTTCGCTTCGTCGGGCTGAGACGATGTCTCCACAGGACCAGCCTATCGAGCGCGACACCGAGCCACGATTTAGCGCGTTGCCGCCGCACCGTCCGTGGTCTAACGTCTGCGCGACTAGCTCCTGTTTTAGGCGACCGGGAAGGAAGTAGCGAGCGATGCCGACATACGACGACCTCGGATACGCGCCGGGCGGGGCGATTCCCCGCGCGGACACGCGCACCGTCTTCGGCCAGGTGATGGGTCTCGTTGCTCTGACCGTGGGCTGCGCCGCGCTCGGCGCCTATGTCGGCCGCAACCTGACCGGCGGTGTTGGGATCTTGTTCTTCATCGGAGCGTTCGCCTGCATCTTCGGGCTGAACATTGCGACCTCGCGCGGCCGCGAGCAGCTCGCGATTGGGCTCCTCTTCGGTCTCGGTCTGTGCCTTGGCCTCGCGGTGGCGCCGGTCATCGCTTACTACGCCCACACGGACCCGGCCGCGCTCTGGCAGGCCGCCGGAGCAACCGGCGGGTTCATAGCCGCGCTCGGCGCGGGCGGCTACGCGACCCGCCGTGATCTGTCCGTGTTCGCACGCTTCTTCTTCTGGGCTCTGCTGGCGCTGATCTTGTTCGGGATCGTCGCGATCTTCGTGGCGATTCCCCACGCCAACATCATCTACTGCGTGCTTGGGCTCGTGATCTTCGGCGGGTTCACGGTCATCGACTTCAATCGGCTGCGCCGGGCGAACATGGCGAGCGCGGTGCCGATCGCCGCCAGCATCTTCCTCGACATCTTCAACGTCTTCTTGTTCTTCCTGCAGCTGTTCGGCAACCGGGAATAAGGCAACGCCATCAAGCCCCGCCGTCAGGCGCCGCCCAACGCCACCGCGGCGGCGACCAGCTCCGCGTTGCCGGCCGCGACGCTGCCGTCGGGCAGGACGAGCACGTCCTCGAGGCCGACGCGGACGTCGACGCCCTCGGCCACAGCGGCGGCGAGCACCTCCCAGGTGCGTTCACCGTAGCCGTGCCACAGCTGGCGCACGCCGGGCGGGATGAGCGCCGCGATCGCCCGGGCGTCCTCCGCGCCACCTTCGACCTCAACGAGCGCCCGCAAGATCTGGTGCACGAACGGGCTGCGCGCGAGCTCCTCGGCATCAGCCGGGGTCGAGAGGCCCGCCTCGACCCCGATCCCGGCGTGTACGGCGGCGCGGACAATGCCCGACCACCCGAGTTCGGACAGGTTGACCGAGACGAAGTCGGGCGGCTGGCGCCATCGCCGTATGGCCGCGGCGCGGGCGAACGGGTCGCGATCGATCTCCTCGGCCGTTGAGAGTCCGACGGGAAGCCCGGGAGCCGCTTTGCGGATGGCCGCAACCGTCGCGTCGCAGGCGCCGGCCTTCAAGGTCTGGGCTCCGCCGGCGTCGCGGGGGTGAACATGGGCCGCGAACGCGCCGGCACGGCGGACCGCGACCGCATCGGCCGCCAGCTCATCCGGGGAGAGCGGAACCGCCGGGTGTTCAGCCCGGGTGCGCCCGCCGTTCAGGCACGCTTTGACCGCCATGTTCAAAATCAGTTGAGAATCGCCGCTTCATCAGGCAAGGTAGAGCGTTGGAGGCGCGGCGAAAAGGAAGGAGATCGCGATGGCCCAGTCGTTCTCGTACGACCTATCGGTTCCCGGGGCTCCATCCGAGGCACAGGGGCGGCTGAAGGGACCGGTGACGGAGCGCTTGCGAGTGGCGGGCAAGATGCGCCTGGCGAGCGAGGACTCGAGCTCGCTGGCGTTCCGTCCCAGCTGGTCGTTCCCGGTGTTCCTGGCCGCCAGCCGGATGATCAGCGGCGAGGGGGTGACGCTCGGCTTCTCCCCGGGCGACGACGGCGCGACCAAGATCGCCGTTTCGGGCAAGGTGGGCGGGAGTGCCCGCAAGCTGGCGAGCAGGGAGTTCTGGGCGGAGACGCTACAGGCGACCTGATCGCTCGGCTCCCCGGTCCCTGATCAGCCCGGGACCTTGGTGAGACGGTTGTAGGCGGACTTGGTCGTGACCAGGGCGGAGCCGGCGACGCCCACGGTCGTGCGATGACCGTCGGGAACCGACCCTTCCTGCTCGCGTGTCCCCGGGTAGTAGTAGCTGGCGGGCCGGCTGCCGCCGCCCTGCGTCGGCATTGTCTGCTTCGTCGGAACGCTGGGCGCCGCGCCGCCCGACTCGGTGTCCTGGCTGAACTCCGAGCACGTCCCGCTCAGCGGCATCACGACCGACGTCGTCGGCAGCTTGGGCACGGTCGCGTTGGCCGGGCTCTGGAACATGGTCGACGTCAGGTCGCCCACCGTGGCCCGGCGCCACGCCGACACGTTCGGTACGTCGACTCCGAATCGCTCGCTGACCAGCTTGAGCTGCGAGGTGTGATCGAACACCTCGGAGGCGATGTGACCGCCCCGGCTGAAGGGCGAGATGACGAGCATCGGAACGCGGACGCCGAGTCCCAGCGGGCCGGCGATGTCGAGGGTGCCCGGATCGGGGTCGCCGACCGTCGGCGGCGACGCGGTCAGGTACTCACCCGCGGTGCCCGCCGGGGCCGTCGGCGGGGGGACGTGGTCGAACCACCCGTCGTTCTCGTCGTACATGAGGAAGAACGCCGTCTTGGACCACACGCTCGGGTTGGCGGTCAGGGCCTCGAGCACGAGCGACGTGAACCACATGCCGTTGGCCGGCGCCGACGATGGGTGCTCGTCGAAGCCGAGCGGGGGGATCAGCCACGACACGCTCGGCAGCGACCCCGACTGCACGTCGGCCACGAAGTCATTCGGGAAAGTCGGCGTGAACGCGTTCTGGTAAAGCGAGGAGAGCGGATTGCGAAAGGCCGTGAAGTAGGGCAGGACGTGGTCACTCGCGGCCATCACCTCGGGGTTCGCGATCGGGTTGTAGAGCGCCGGGCTCCACGTCGGATACTGGGTGAGCGACGCGTACTTGCCGCTCACGCCGGCGTTGCTCGGGCTGTACACCTTCCACGAGACGCCGGCGTCCTCGAGCACCTCCTGGATCGTCGTCCAGGTGCAGTTCCAGACGAAGTCGGGAGTGGAGTTCGTGTCGGTGACGGGGCCGCCGTTCGTGCCGGCCGGGTCGATCGTCCCGCTGTTGGCCATCAGCCGGTTCGGATGCGTCGGCCCGAGAATCGAGCAGTGGTATGCGTCGCACAGCGTGAACGCGTCGGCCAGCGCGTAGTAGAACGGCAGATCCTCGCGCATGTAGTAGCCCATCGTCATCGCGCCATGCGCGCCCTCGTAGGTCGAGGAGGTGTGGACCTTGACCCAGGCGTCCATCTTCCCGTCGTCCCAGCATAGGTGCATCGGTCCCCACTCGTGGGTCAGGTCGTCGGTGCACTCCATGCCCTGCGTGCTGTCCAGATGGAACGGCAGCAGCACGCCCGGCGGGATGAGATCGGTGGCGCCCGGATAGTCCTGCGCGAACACGCCGAGCGAGCTGGCCGGGTGGTCGTCGAACCCGCGCCCGCGCGGGTAATCGCCGAAGTAGTGGTCGTAGGAGCGGTTCTCCATCATCAGGAACACGATGTGGTCGATCGCGCCCAGGTCCGAGCCGGCCGCCGCCGTTGACGCCGCCCGGCCGACGAGCCGCGCGCCGCTCGGACTCGCGGCCCACGCCGCCGCCGAGTTGCTGACCACGGCGCCCGCCCCGAGCATCCCGAAATAACGCAGCAGCTGCCGCCGGCTCAGCGACTTTCCCTGGAGCTCTTCTGGAAGGTCGATGGCCATCGGGCTCAGCCTTTCGAAGCGGTGAATACGTCGGAGCCGAACGTGGCCGGTACGTCGGCCGCGTAGGCCAGCTCAGGCAAGCCGAACAGCGTCTCCCAGCTCGCCAGCGACGAGTAGTGGTTGTACGGCGTCGCGCTCACCGTGCCCGGCGCGATGAACGGCGACAGCAGCACGGCGCCGACCAGCCCTCCACCCGGCCCGGTGATTCCGGGCAGCGGCGAGTCGCCCGGTCCCGGCTGCTCGCCGCAGCAGGACGAGGAATCCGACTGCGGGCCATCCGACTCGTCGAAGGTGATCTCGAGCAGCCCGTTCTTCTTAAAGGCGGGCGAGTTCGTGATCAGCGGAACCCACGTCTCCAGGAACGTGTCGATGTCGGCGAGCGCCGACGCCCCTCCCGTCTGGTTCGTGCACGGGTAGTCGTGTCCGTCGTCACACAGGTTCGGCGTGATGAACGAGAAGTTCGGCGTCGTCGAGATCTTCTTCAGGTCGGTAGCCAGCCCGGTCTCACCGGCGAGGGCAGCGGCCGGCATCACGCCGGAGGGCGAACCGAGCGCGACGACGTGGTCGTCGCAGTAGGTCTGGTCGTCGATCACGGAGTGGAAGTAAACGAACGGGTCGTGCCGCGTCGCGTAGCCGTCGCCCGCAACCGCGGTTTGAGTCTCGTCCTGAGAGTTCAGGGCCGGATGGCCGCACGCGGCCGTCTCGCGGTTGGGGTCGTTGCCCATGTCCTCCTCGTAGGCCTTCCAGGTCAGCCCCGCGCCCGACAGCTGGGTCCCGATGTTCTGGACGTCGGCCGGGTACACGCACCCGGCGCCGGATTCGACGCCGTTCGAGAGCAGGTCCGCGCCGGTGAAGTCGTCGAAGAACTGGCAGTCGGCCTGGTTCTCGGGGTTGGGGGGCTGGCCCGAAATCAGCGAGATGTAGTTGTCGTTGCTCTCGTGGCCGGTCGCGTAGTAGTCGCTGAGGAACGCTCCCTCGGACGGAAGGGTGCTCGCGAGGTAGGGATCGGCGGAGGGGTCGCCGAAGGTCGAGGCGAGGTTCTCGTTCTCGAGCACGATCACGAACACGTGACGGACCGCGGGCAGCTTAAAAGAGGCGGCCGTCGTGTTGGCCGAGCTGTTGGTCGCCGTCACGGCTGCCGCCGCAGGTGTGCCGCCAGGGATCAGCGCCATGGCCAAGGCGGCGCAGGACGCGGCGGCGGCGCACGCGATGGCGAGTATGAAGCGTGTCCTGATCGTCATTCCGACGTCCCCACGGGTCCGGACGGCCCGGTCGGCGACGGCTCCACCAGCGTCGTGGGTGGGTCCAGGAACGCGGCTTGGCTCACGTCGAGGAAGTCCATCACCGTGGTCGCGTTCGCGTCGCGGTAGGTCAGCGCCGGCAGATTCCACTTCGCCTCGATCGTCGCCAGCACCGAGGTGTGGTCGTGCAGCACGTTCGTGACCGCGTTTGGCTTGGAGTAGGGCGAGGCGACGAATCCGGGCACGCGCGGGCCGTACAGGTCGTAGCCACCCGGCGCGTCACCGACCGCTAGGTCGGGCGGGATCGAATCGGGCGCGATCGCCGCGGGCGGGGGCACGTGGTCGTAGTAGCCCCCGTGCTCGTCGTAGGTATAGATCAACAACGTGCGTGACCAGGCGGGGGAGTTCAGGACCGCCTGGAGGATCTGGTATGCCCACGCTTCCCCGTAGTACATGTCCTGCGGGCTCTCCTGGTCACCGCCAAGGCCGTTGGCGTTTTGGAGGACCTCGGCGACGATCGGATTGGTCGCCACCTGGGGATACGACGCCAGCGGCGAGCCGATGTCCGACAGCACGCCGAACTCCGGATCCACGAAGCTGACAGACGGCAGCGAGCCCGAGGCGCAGTCGGCCAGGAACTGGGCGGTCGGCGCCAGGTTCGTCGGGTAGGACTCGATGATCGACGGGATGATCCCCGTCTGCGGCAGGTCGGTGAAGTAGTTGGTCCAGCTGATCCCGTACGCGTGCAGCCGGTCGAAGATCGTGCCGTTGGGGGGCGGCGCGTCCTCGAGGCTTTGATCGTTGGTGGCGATGTCTCCGTACGCCGTGCCGGCCATCAGGAAGCGGCGGTTCGGATAGGTCTGACACGGCGCCGAGCAGAACCATCGATTGGCCATGCAGAAGGTCCGCGCCAGCGAGTATGAGAACGGCAGGACCTCTTCGGTCCAATAGCCCATCGGCTCGGTCGAGCTCACCGACTCCACGAAGCCGTCCATCTTGCCGCCGTCGATCTGCTGGTGAGTTGCGTCCCAGGACTGACTGACGCTGCCCGGCTGCTCGGTGTTGGTGAGCACGTATGAGGTCACGGTGCCGTTCGAGCTCGGGTTGGAGTTCGTCGCCTGGCCGGCGCTGTCGAAGCTCAGACAGTCCGCCTTGGGCTGGCCGAGGAGGGGCAGCGCGCCCAGCAGGTTGTCGACGGAGTGGTTCTCCATCATCACGCACACGATGTGGTCGAACGGCATCGCGCCGGTCGCCGTTCCGGCCGGGCGGCTCGGGTCGGGGAGGCTGTCCGGGCCGCGTGTGGCGGCTAACGCGCTCGCGCTCAGGATCGAGCTGCCCAGCCCTGATGCGGTCAGAGCGGCTCCCAGCGCGCTACCTCGTTTCAGCAGTCCCCGTCGAGTCAGTCGCCACCGCGGATGTGTCGGATCGTGCACGTCAAGCTCCTCGATTCGTCCGGTCTCGCTTGTAGCCCGGACGGCCATGCACGACGCGGTTGCCAGCGCAGACCGCAGCGGCGCCCGTCCCGGGCGCCCGTAAGGCTTCCCCGATTCAGCCCAAACTTGTCAAAAGACGGTGAACGGGCCGGCGTTACGCGCGGCGTCCGACGGCCACCTTGGCCGCCCGGCGGCGACGCGCCGCTTCGGCGCCCGTGTGGTAAGGCTCGGCGGGCCTAGATGAGTCGTCGTCTGACTGGTAGGGGGTGCCGCGCATCAGCGAGGCCGCCGCTCCGATGAGGCAGGCCACGATCGCGAAATAGAACGCGGCGTGCAAGCCGGTCCGGAAGGGGGCCGAGATCAGGTGGGGGAAGAACGAACGACCGGTGAGGATCGCGGCGTTGTGCGCGCTGATATGGGCCAGCGCCGTCGAGCCCAGTAGGTGCTGGATCGGGTTGTAGCCGAGGAAGGCCGCGAACAGGATCGATACGGGCGGCAGATGCGCCGTCTGGCTCGCCACCGCCGCCGGGACCCCATGGGCCTCTAGTCCGCTGGTCATCGTCGCCGGCAACGTCGAGGCCAAGCCGATGATCATCAACGTGAAGAAGATCCCGATCGAAATCACCTGGGCCGAGTTCTGAAACGTCTGGTTCATGGCCCCGCCGACGCCGCGGTCGCCCGGCGGAAGGCTGTTCATGACCGCCGCGCGGTTGGGAGAGGCAAACATGCCCATCGAGATCCCGATCACCGCCAGCACGGCGGCGAACATCGGATACGAGAAGTCGGTCGGTAGCAGCAGCAGGAGCGCGAAGCCGACGGCGGTGGCCAGCATCCCGCCGGTGGCAAACGGTCTCTGCCCGAAGCGGTCAGACAGATAGCCGGAGGCCGGTCCGGCCGCCAGCAGGCCGATCGTCAGCGGCAGGATGTAGATGCCCGCCCATAGCGGCGTGTCGCTGAAGTCATAGCCGTGCTCGGGCAGCCAGATTCCCTGGAGCCAGATGATCAGGATGAACATCAGGCCGCCGCGGGCCACGGCGGACAGGAAAGTCGAGATAGACCCGAACGTGAACGCGCGGATCTTGAATAGGGGAAGGCGGAACATGGGCTGCTCGACACGAGCCTCGATGAACACGAAGGCGATCAGGGACGCCAGCCCGCACGCGAGCAGTCCGAGGACCTTGACGCTGCCCCAGCCGGTGCTCGACCCGCCCGAGGGCCGGATTCCGTAGGTGATGGCCACCATCACGAGAATCAGACCGAGGGCGAAGGTCACGTTGCCCGGCCAGTCGATCTTCCGCTGTCCGGTCCGGGGCACCTCGCGGAGCTTCGTGTACGCCCACACCGTGCCGAACACACCGACGGGGACGCTGATCAGGAAGACCAGGCGCCAGTTGATCGGCGCGAGGATGCCGCCGAGCACGAGGCCCACGAACATGCCGCTGACGCCGACGATGTTGTTGAGGCCGAGGGCCATGCCGCGCTGGTTGGCCGGAAAGGCGTCGGTGATGATCGCCGCCGAGTTGGCCAGCAGGCAGGCGCCACCGAGGCCCTGCACGATCCGGAACACGATCAGGTACGTCGCGCCGGCCTTGCCCGTCATCCAGTCGATGGTCAGGAACAGCGACGCGACCGTGTAGATGACGAAACCGAGGTTGTAGATGCGCACGCGGCCGTACATGTCGCCCAGGCGGCCCAGGCTGACCACGAGCACGCTGGCCACGACCAGGTAGCCGAGGATCATCCACAGCAGGTAGAAGCTGTTCGAAGCGACCAGCGGATCGAGCTTGATGCCGCGGAAGATGTCCGGCATCGCGATGATCGTGATCGACGCGTCGAGCGTCGTGAAGAGGACGGCGAGGGTCGCATTCGAGAGGGCAACCCACTTGTACCGATCGGAGTTCACTTGCTCGAAATTATACAGGCAAACTGTGCAGTTTGCCTGTTAGAATCCGTCCATGGCAGCGGCGACCAGCAATCCTGGTGTAGATACCCCGGCGATCGCGAGCGAACTCCGGGTCGTGCTCGGTCAGCTCAATCGTCGGCTACGGGCCGAGCACCGCATCCCCATGAGCCACGCGACCGTCCTCGGGCGACTCGATCGCTGCGGCCCAAAGAGCGTCAGCGACCTCGCGAGCGCCGAACGCGTGCGGCCACAGTCGATGGCCCAGACGGTGGCCGACCTCGAGGCCGACGGCCTCGTCGAGCGCCGCCCCGATCCCGATGACCGTCGGCGCGCTCTCGTCATGCTCACGCCGCAGGGGACCGCCGCGCTGCTCGACGACCGAGGCCGGCGCGAGGGATGGCTGACCGGCGCGATCGGAGGACACCTCTCGCCGGCCGAGCAGGATGTGCTGCGCGAGGCGGTCGAGCTGCTCCAGCGGCTAGTCGAGACCTAGCCCAGAGACCCAGCACACGCTCCCGCGCGTGGTCGGCAGCACTAAGTCCGACCATTAGTGCGAGTTTCGTAGGAGTGCGCACGTTCTATGCGCACGTCCAACGACCTCAAGGAATGAGTGCTAATGGTCAACAAACGTTCGATGGGCGGCATGGTGGCCGTCCTGACGTTCTTCTTCGCCGTCCCGGCGCTGGCCTCCGCGCACACGCTGGCGGTGTCCGCCGGTCCTTCGCATTGCGTCACGCCGCTCAACGGTCAGTACACCGCCACCGTGACGATCACCGAGAATTACTTCGGGGGCACCACGGAGGACATCCCGGTCGGCCAGAACGTGTACGAGGTCTTGGCCTCGAGCACGGATAAGGGCAACACCGGCGTCAACCACAACTACTTCACGCAGGGCGCCATCGGCACCCAGACCGGGCCCATCAGCTTCGGGCAGCCGACGCTGTTCACTTCCCCGGCGAGCGGGGGTGCGGCCACCCAGACGTTCACGGTCACGACGTCGGTCCCCGAGACGTATGTGCTCGGCAACAGCTACATGTCGAGCCCCAGCAGCACGACGATCACTGCGCCGGCGACCGGCTGCTCGCCCCCGCCGCCACCGACCTGCGCGAGCGGGGACACGCTGGTCAACGGCATTTGCGTGCCGCCGACGAGCTGCCCGAGCGGGGACACCCTGAGCGGGGGTGTGTGCGTGCCGCCGGCGAGTTGCCCGAGCGGCGACACCCTGACGAACGGTACGTGCCTGCCTCCGACCAGCTGCCCCAGCGGGGACAGCCTGGTCAACGGCACGTGCGTCCCGCCGACAAAGTGTCCGAGCGGGTACACGTTGACCGGGGGCCAATGCGTGCCACCGAGTGGCTGCCCGGCCGGGGAAGTCGCGTCCGGGGGCCAGTGCGTGCCTCCGACCAACTGCCCGAGCGGGGACACGCTGTCTGGGGGCCAGTGCGTGCCTCCGACCACCTGCCCGAGCGGGGACACGCTGACCGGAAGCGGTTGCGTCCCGCCGACGATCGTGCCTCCGCCCACCGTCTACCCGGCGGTTTGCCGGGCCTCGAGCAAGGGCTACAAGGTCCGGGCCGGTCAAGAGGACACGATCGTCGTGTCGGTTGACCGCGAGGGAACGCCGGTGGCGGGCGCCGGCGTGCACATCACCCTTCCCGGTGGCAAGGTCATCACCAAGTCCACCGGCACCAACGGCAAGGCGACATTCACCGTCGAGCCGACGAAGAGCGGGACCATCGTCGTGCGCAGCCCGAGCTGCAACGAGATGGCGAAGGTGAAGGTGTACGCCGCCAAGGCGGCGACGGCGCAGCGGGCCCCGTCCTTCACCGGGTGACATGAGGCGCCACCCCGCATCGATCCGCCGCGGCCTTCGGGCCGCGGCGGTCTGCGCCTCGATCGCGCTGACCGCGCTGGTGCTGCCGGCGGTCGGGGAGGGCGCGAGCCCGATTCGCCAGGCGCTCTCGCACCCCGGGTACGCCTCTACGTGGGCCTACCTCGAGAGCCCCACCAACGCGTACGCGTCGCCCTCCAGGCACGCCCGCGTCCTCGGCTACCTGGGTCTGACCACCCAGGACGGCACGAGCGAGGTCGTGTTCGAGCAGCAGCGAGTGCTCGTCCACGGCGGCTGGTGGGTGCAGATCCGCCTTCCCCTCAGGCCGGCCGGCCAGATCGGATGGGTGCCTGAGTCGGTGCTCGGAGCGCCGCAAACGGTCCACACCTACCTGGTGGTCTCGACCGAGAAGACGACGCTCACCCTGTATCGAAACGGCAAGGTCATCTTCTTCACCCGTGTGGGCACGGGCGCGCCTGATACGCCCACTCCGCACGGTCAGTTCTACGTACGCGACCGGCTGACGGGATTTGGCACGGGCAGCATCTATGGACCGATCGCGTTCGGCACGTCGGCGCTATCCAACGTCGAGACCGACTGGCCCGGCGGCGGAGTGATCGGGATTCACGGCACCAACGAGCCGTGGCTGATTCCCGGGCATCCGTCCCATGGCTGCATCCGGCTGCCCAACTGGGAGATCGTCAAGCTGGCGAAGCTGCTCCCGATCGGGACGCCGCTGACGATCGACTGACCCGCCGGCGCGGGTCGGGACCCCGGGTCGGGACCCCGGGTCGGGACTCCGGGTCGGGACCCCGGGTTCGGGACCCCGCGCCGCGCGCTCAGACCCCGACGCGCTGCTGGTTGAGATTGCGGCGCCACAGCTCGAGCGTGCGGTCGAAGTGTCTCGTGGTGGCGCCTTCGTCGTAGACCGGGAGGTCGGCCATCGCGAACCCGTGGGTCGTGCCGGGGAGCCGCTCGACGACCCCTCTCACGCCCTGGCTCTCGAGCTCCTGCTGGAAGCGCTCGACGACCTCCGGGGTAGCCGAGTGGTCGTTCTCGGCGAACGCGAAGTACAGCTCGGCCTGCACGCCGGCCAGGTCGTGGTGGGGTGAATCCGGCTCATCGGTGACGAGCGCGCCGGGGTGGATGCCGGCGGCCGCGACGAACTCGTCGGGCAGCGCCGCGGCGGCGTGAAGCGCCATCCGCGCCCCCATGCAGTAGCCGACGCACACCCTCGGACCGCTCGCGGCGGCCGGGTCGTCCGCGATCGCGTCGAAGATCGCCCGGGTGTCGGCCACCACCGCGTCGGGCTGCACTCCGCGAACGATCGACATGAGTCGCTCGCGATAGCCCTCTTCGCCCATCCGTGAGAAGTCGAAGGTCAGCTTCTCGCCCGCGCGGTAGAACAGGTCAGGCGCCACGCAGTAGTACCCGTCGGCGGCGAATCGGCGCGCGTTCGCCTTGATCTGCTCGCGGTAGCCGACGCCGTCCATGTACAGCACCGCGACGGGGAACGGCCCGCCCGCGTCGGGGTACGCGACGAACGTCGTCATCTTCCCATCGGCTGTCGTGACCACTATCTCGTCTTCGTACACGTCGGCACCCCTTCGGTCGAAATGTGAACCAGGTCGAGTGTGTTCTGCTGAACGCGCTCGAGCGTCATCGTGAAGCTGGGGGAATAGAGCGAGACGTGATCGAAGTCCGCCTCGCGGCGCGCGATGCCGGCGCGCACTTGCTGGGGGGTGCCGGCGACCGCGATCGCATCGACCATCTCGTCGGTCACGGCCGCGATCATCGCCTCGCGGTCGCGCTCGGCGAACGCCGCGCGGATCCGGTGCGCCTCGGCGGCGAAACCGCTGGCCTCGAGCATTGGCGCATACGCCCTCGGGGCCGCGTAGAACGCGATCTGCGCCGCGACCTCTCGCCGCGCGAGCTCCTCGTCGTCGCCTACCGAGCACAGGAGCATCCCGACGATCTCGATCGAGGCCGGGTCGCGACCCGCGCGCTCCGCACCCGACTCGACGGCGGGCCGGACGACCTCGTGCACGTACCGGGAGCTGAAGGTGGGGTGGCAGACCAGGCCGTCGGACACGCGGCCGGCGGTTTCGATCATCCGCCGGTTGACGCCGGCGGTGAAGATCGGGATCCGCTCGCGGACGGGCGGGAGGACGTCCGCGGTCGCGGACAGGTTCATCGAGTAGAAGCGACCCTCGTGCTTGACCGGACCCTCGTGGAGCCTCCAAATGCGGCGAAGCAGGGGAACGAGCTCTTCCAGCCGCACGGCAGGGGACTCGGGGTCCGGGACGCCGTGCCAGCCGATCTGCATCCCCTTGGTGCCGGTGCCGAGGCCGAGCACGAGCCGGCCGCTGCTCAGCTCGTCGAGGCCGCGCGCGTCGTTGGCCAGGATCAGTGGCGAGCGACCCACGGCGTAGGCGATCGCGCTTCCGACGCGACAGCGCGTGGTGTTCTGCGCCATCGCGGCGAGGGCGACGATCGCCGAGCGGTCGTTGAACTCGCTCGTCCAGGCCGCGTCGAAGCCCGCCGCGTCGGCCGCGGCGGCCACCTCGGCCGTGTCGGCGATCCGCCCGGCCAGCACGCAAACCCCACGGGTTGCCATATCCGGAACCTACCAGCGTGCAACGCAGCCTTCGTCGTGCGGGCGCGATCGTGCTACGTTCGGCCTCGGCGCGGTCCAGCCGCAACTCCTTGCGGGTTCATGCGGTTAAGGGCTGAGCGGCGTCATGGCGGGGACTACTCGGCCCGCTCGTCGGCGGCAGCGCCACGGTTGAACTCGAGCGCCTTGATGGGCGGGAAGGTGGGATTTCGGATGTCCAAACGCATGTTGCGCGTGATCGTTTCGCTCGTCTGCGCGGTCTCCTTTGGAGCGGCCGCGTCGGCCGCGTCGGCGTCGGTGGTAATCGGGATCAGCGACTCGAACACGTCCATGTTCTCCTCCCCGTACTTCACGAAGCTGGACATCACCACCGCACGTTACGTCGTTCCGTGGGACGTGATGACGCGTAAGGCCGACGCCGGCGATCTCGCCGCGTTCCGCGCCTGGTTGAGCGCGGCGCAGGCCGACCACGTGACTCCGTTCATCTCATTCGGAGCCGACTACACCAACCCGGCTGCCAACTTCGTGCCGAACGTGAATCAGTACGAGGCGGCGATCAAGCCGTTCCTGAAGGCCTTCCCGCAGATCAAGGACTACACCGCGTGGAACGAGCCGGACTTCTCCTACCGCAGCCTGGCTCGCAATCCGGCGCTCGCCGCCAACTACTTCAACGCGCTGTACGACCTGTGTCATGGCTGCACGCTGCTGGCCGGCGACGTATACCTCCCCGCGACCGGCACCGCCAAGATCGATGGGGCCGTCGCCACGCTAGGACCGTGGCTGAAGGCCTATATCAAGGGCCTGCACCACAAGCCGTCCGGCTGGGCGTTGCACGACTACACCGAGGTGCGTGCGCATAACAACTCGCAGATCAAGATTCTCGCCTCGATGACCTCGGGGCCGATCTGGCTGGACGAGACGGGTGGCGTGCTGCGCCGGGGTCACTGGCAGTACAAGAATCAGAGCGCGTCCGCGGCGGCCAAGGACGAGCAGTTCCTCCTGTCGCTGACCACCAGGTACCACCGGATCGCGCGCATCTACCACTACCAGTGGCAGGCCGACCCGAGCGCCGGCTGGGATTCCGGGCTGCTCGCGGCAAACGGGGCGCCCCGGCCCGCGTACACGGTCCTGCTGAACTGGATCAAGAAGCACGGCCAGTAGCGGCGTGATGGATTTGGCACGTTATACGTGCCAAATCCATCAAACCCCGCCGGTCACGGGCCCGGCGTACGATCTGCGCCACCATCCGGGCCACCAGGTACTTCGCGGCGGTCGATTCCCACACAGAGGGGATGCCGACGCGCGTGATCACCGGCGGGCTCGGGCCGCTACCCGGCGACTCGATGCAGGAGCGCCGCCTGTACTTCGAGCGCCACCTCGACCATCTCCGGTTGATGCTGATGCGCGAGCCGCGCGGTCACTCGGCCATGTCCGGGGCGTTCCTGCAGCCGGCCACGCGTCCCGACGCAGACTGGGGCGTGCTGTTCGTCGAGGTGTCGGGCTGCCTGCCGATGTGCGGCCACGGGACGATCGGCGTGGCCACGGTGCTCGTGGAGACCGGCATGGTCGAGGTCACCGAACCGCACACGCGGATCCGCCTGGACACGCCGGCCGGGCTGGTCGAGGTCACCGTGACCGTCTCCGACGGACGCGCCGAGCGCGTGACGCTGCGCAATGTGCCCGCGTTCGTCGCAGCGCTCGACGCGACGGCCGACGTCGACGGGCTGGGTGGATCGGTCACCTACGACATGGCCTACGGAGGCAACTTCTACGCGCTGGTACACGCCGCGTCCGTGGGCCTCGATCCGGTTGCGGCCAACGCCGACGAGCTGATCGCGCGCGGCCTCGAGATCGCCGCCGCGATCAACGCGAGCGCCGAGCCGGTGCACCCGCTCGACCCGGCGATCCGCGGCTGCAAGCACGTCGTGTTCCACGCGCCGGGCGAGAACGGGGCGCATGCCCGCAACGCCACGGCGATCCATCCGGGCTGGTTGGACCGATCGCCGTGCGGGACCGGCACCTCGGCGCGGATGGCCGCGCTGCACGCGCGGGGTGAGCTTGCGCTCGGCGAAGAGTTCGTCAACGAATCGGTCATCGGGAGTCGGTTCACCGGGCGCCTGGTCGACGAAGTGGCGCTCGGCGCGATACCCGCGGTCGTCCCCGAGGTGAGCGGGCGCGCGTGGATCACCGGGATGGGCCAGTACCTGCTCGACCCGACCGACCCGTTCCCGACGGGCTTCTCTCTGTAGGGGCCGCGCTTGCGGGTGGTCGTGATCGGCGGTGGCGCGGTCGGTCTGTGCACCGCCGAGGCGCTCTCGAGTCGCGGCTGCGAGGTGACGGTGATCGAGCGCGATCGTTGCGGCGATGGGTCGTCGGCCGGCAACGCCGGGTGGATCACGCCGTCGCTGGCCACGCCGGTACCGGGGCCTGGAGTGATCGCGACTTCGCTCCGGTGGCTCGTCGATCCATCCGGACCGTTATGGATCCGGCCCACGCTGTCGCCCGCGATGCTCGACTGGATCGCCCGTTTCGTCCGGAGCTGCCGGCGGACCACGTACGAGCGCGGGTTGATCGCGCTCCAGCGCGCGGTCGCACTCGCCGGTCCGGCGTTCGACGCGCTGGCGGCGCGGGGCGTCGAGTTCGAGCAGCACGACGATCCGCTGCTGTTCCCGGCGTTCGAGCGGACCGAGCTCGAGCACCTCTGGCGCATGGCCGACGACCTCCGCATGGGCGGCTCGAACCAGCGCCTCGACCGCGCGCCGGCCGATGAGCTGCGTGTACTCGAGCCGGCGCTCGGACCGGACCTCGTCGGGGGACTGGTCGCCCACGGCGAAGGCCGAGTGCGGCCCGAGCTGCTGTGCGCGGGTGTCCACCGCGCGCTGCTCGCGCGCGGCGTCGAGGTGCTCGAAGGTGCGCCCGTCACGCGCCTGGTCGCGCTGCACGGAGGGCAGTGGCGCATCGAGTGCCGGGGCGGGACCTTTCGAGATGCCGATGCGGTGGTGATCGCGGCCGGCGCGGCGTCCGGGGTGCTGCTCTCATCCCACGGTGTCCGGGCGCCGATCGCGGCGGCCAAGGGCTACAGTCGAACCTATCCGGCCGATCCAAGCGGTCCGGTGCGGCCGCTCTACCTGGAGAATCCCAAAGTGGCGATCAGCGTCTTTGACGGCGGCGTGCGCGTGTCCGGCACCCTCGAGCTGGGTGCCCGCGACCTTTCGTTGTCGGGACGGCGGCTGGACGCGATCACCGCGGCCGCACAGCGTGCGCTGCCCGGATGGCAGGTGCCGGCTCGGCGCCGCGACTGGGCGGGAATGCGCCCGCTCTCACCGGATGGCCTCCCGTTCATCGGCCCTGTGCCGGGGCTCGAGGGCGTGCACCTCGCGACCGCTCATGCCACGCTCGGGATCACCCTGGCGCCGTTGACCGGTCAGCTCCTGGCCGACCTGTTGGTGGACCGGGCGCACAATGAGCTGCTGAGCGCATTCGACCCGGCCCGCGCGCTGCGTGTCGGCACAGACAACACGAACATCGGAGCAGGAGGAGCGCAATGAAGGGCGTGCACGCCGCAATCGTGACCCACTTCGACGATCAACTGGACGTCGATCACGACTCGGTGGCCGCCGAGGTGAGCCGCCTGATCACCGCGGGGGTGCACGGGATCGTGGCCAATGGTACGGTCGGCGAGGGTGGGAGCCTGAGCCGGGAGGAGCGTCGCGCCGTGGTCGAGACGTCGGTCGCCGCGGCCGGGCCGGCGCCCGTATGCGCCGGCGTTTCCGCGCCGACCGCCGAGCAGGCGTCGGTCTATGCGCGCGACGCGCGAAGCGCCGGCGCCGAGACCGTGATGGCTCTCCCGCCGCTTCTCTACCGCGCCGACCGGCGGGAGCTCGTCACGTTCTTCGGAACGGTGGCGCGCGCCGCTGAGCTGCCGCTGCTCGTCTACAACAACCCCGCCGCTAGCGGCAGCGACCTACAGCCGGAGCTGCTCGCCGAGCTGGTGGCGGAGGTGCCGAGCATCGCGGCGATCAAGGAGACCTCGGAGGACGCGCGGCGAATTGCCCACCTGGTCAACCTGTGCCCCGATGTCGACATCATGGTCGGCGGCGATGACTGGGCGCTCGAGGGCTTCTGCGCCGGGGCGGCGGGCTGGGTGTCGGGCGTGGCCGACGTGTTGCCCGCCGAGTGCGTGCGATTGTGGGATCTATGCCAGGCCGGTCAGCTGCCCGCCGCGCGCGCCGTGTACGCCGACCTGCTGCCGCTGGCCCGGCTCGATATGACGCCCAAGCTCGTGCAGTACTTCAAGGCGGCGCTCGACGAAATCGGGATCGGCGGCGGCCCGTGTCGCCCGCCCCGGCTGCCGCTCACCGACGAGGAGCTCGCGGCGGTGCGCGACGCGGTGGCGCAGGCGCTCAGCGGTGCGCCGCGACCAGGCTCTGGGAGCCTGGCGGCTTGAGCGCCGCGCGCTGGTA
>Ga0335075_10000892_pt1 | contig 50700 bp, 48 predicted proteins | sample Lox_Sample_24_FD_206723 | JGI IMG/M metagenome (GOLD analysis project Ga0335075, IMG submission 206723) | Soil microbial communities from Loxahatchee National Wildlife Refuge, Florida, United States - Lox_Sample_2.4 | ecosystem: Environmental > Terrestrial > Soil > Wetlands | place: USA... | reverse complement strand
CGATCTACCTCCGGGATTTGCCCCGAGCTCATGCCTCGGACCTGTCCGTGTTCGCGGCAGCCGTATCGCTGCGCATCCAGCCATCATGGAGAAATGGCGCCGGCCGCGGAAATCGAGCTTTTCGATGGCGGGCATCAGCGGCAGCCATGGGAAAGCTCACGGCAGCAGCTTGTCGCGCTGCGGACGATCGCGGCTGCAGATGACCGGAATCGGAACAAACGATTGCCCATCGGCGGCGGCGGCGGGTAACGTGACGCCATCCAGGTGCGGCCGGGCAGCCGCGCCGCCCGCATCCGGGAGGAGCATCCAGCGTGGCAACACTCGGCACGGTTCTGGTGGTCGGCGGCAGCGTGGCCGGCATGTCCTGTGCAATCCAATTGCGCAAGGCCGGCATCGCGGTGGACCTGATCGACATCGACCCGCACTGGCGCTCGTACGGCGCCGGCATCACCATTACCGGCCCTACGCTGCGCGCGCTCAAGACCCTCGGCGTGCTCGAGCAGGTGAAGGCGCTGGGAGCTGTCTGGAACGGGGCCAGGGTGTTCAGCCAGGCCGGCGAGCTGCTCGAAGAGCTGTCGATCCCACCACTGGCGCCCGACCTGCCGGGCACGGGTGGGATCATGCGCCCGGTACTGCATCAGATCCTCTCGGGCAGAACTCTGGAGCTCGGGGCGAACGTGCGCCTCGGGCTCACGGTCTCGGGGCTGGAGCAGCACGGCGATCGCGTCGAGGTGCAATTCAGCGATTCCAGCCGCGGCGCTTACGAGCTGGTGATCGGGGCCGATGGGATTTTCTCCGCAATGCGCGCGCGAGTGTTCCCTGAGGCCCCGCAGCCGCAATTCACCGGGCAGGTGATCTACCGCATCGTGGCCGAGCGCCCTGCCGGGTTCGATCGCACCCATTTCTTCATGGGCCGCGACATCAAGGTCGGCTTCAACCCGGTCTCGCCCACTCACATGTACATGTTCCTTCTCCATGCCGAGCCGTCCAATCCCCGGCTCGACCCCAAGGACATGCCGCGGCGGCTGCACCAGAGGATGGCGGGCGTCGGCGGCTTCGTGCCGCAAGTGCGCGAGACGGTGCTCAGCACCAACGCGCACACCATCAACTACAAGGCGCTCGACGTGCACCTGCTGCCGCAGCCCTGGTACCGCGACCGGGTGCTCCTGGTCGGCGACGCCGCTCACGCCACCACGCCGCACCTGGCCTCCGGCGCCGGCATGGCGATCGAAGACGGGATCGTGCTTGCCGACGAGTTGGCCCGGGGCAGAGAGCTGGACGAGGTGCTGAGGCGCTTCATGGAGCGCCGCTTCGAGCGCTGCCGCCTCGTCATCGAGAACTCCGTGAAGCTCGGACAAATCGAGATGAGCCACGGTTCGACCGCCGAGCACGGCCGGTTGATGACCGAAGCGCTCGCATTGCTGCGCCAGCCCATCTGAGGTCCTACACGTGATGTGTCGCGACTCTACTCATTCCAGTGGACCATGGGCAGCCCCGCCACGGGCGAGCGGAAGCAGGGGATCGAAGTGCCCATGAGGCTCCCGAGGTAAACGGTCTTCAGGTCCGGACCGCCGAAAGTCACGCTGCTCAGCCACGGCGCGAGGGTACCCCGGGTGGCGAGCATGAGCTCCGGCGTCACAGTCCCCGCGTAGAAGTGCCGATCGAGCTCGGCGTTCTTCACCGGATCGCCGTCGTCGAGCAGCGTGAGCACGTCGCCCTCCGGCGTGAGCGCAATCAAGCGATCGTACATCACGAGAGTCACCCAGAGGTTGCCGCGTGAATCAAACGCAAAACCGTCCGGAACGCCACCGAGATCCTGCGGTCCGAACACCTCGCGCTCGGCGAGGGATCCGTCCGGGAACACCCTGAGTCTCGAGATATGCCGCGCGTTGCTCTCCACGACGTACAGCCATTCCTCCTCGAGGTCCATTCTGACCTCGTTGGTACCAACGAAGCCATCGGCGACGATGCGACTGCCTCGCTCATCGAGCAGGGCGATATAGCCGTCGGCCGTCTTTTCTCGAACGCACAGTGTCCACGGGTCCCGGCGGGTGTGGACCGTAATCCACAGCCGATCCCGTGAATCGCGCAGAATGAAGTTGACCTTGCCGAGCGGTCTGCCCTCGATTGACGTGAGCAACGTCTGCGATTGTCCGCTGCGGGTCATTCGCTCGATCGCATCGGTACCGAAATTCGCAATCAGAATATCCCCATTGCGAGCGAATGCCAGGCCGTTCGGAAGCGTGCCGTTCAGAATGTACCTTTCCTCACGGCGCCGTCCGTCCACGGCCGCGTCCACTCGATGGTCGATCCGCTGTGCGATGAGCTCCTGGCTTCCCCGCGGGTCGATTCGCATGACGCCACCCCGCGCGTCCGCACACCACAGTGTGCCGTCCCGCTCAGCCAGGATGCATTCCGGACGCCTCAGATCGCGACCGACCATGCGAATGGTTGCGCGCTCGACCTGCCAACCTCGCAGTGGATTTTGCCGGCTCATGGGCGGGCAATCTTATGGAGTGCCGTGGTGAGCTGACAAAATGACTTTGATGATCCGGGGTATCACGGAATTCCATGCCTCGATACCCTCCCAACAGCAGGCTCGCGCGTGCGCTGGCGAGGCGCATCACCGAGCATGATGAACTCCATGCTGCGATCTGATTGGACGCGGTCATACCGCCTTCTTAACCTTCTCGCGGCAACTCTTTGCGGCAAGCAGCGCCGCTCGTTCACGAGCCGCCGGATGTGCGGGATAGGAGCTGCCGCACCACTCGAGGGGGAACGTCCAATGAGCCAGAGCGCGTTATTGACGATCAGCGCAGCCGCCATGAGCTTGCTGGCCGCCACCGGCATGACGCGGGCGGCAGTGCACGAGTGGCCTGGACCTCAGGGCGGCAGTTGGGCGTCCATCGATCACCTTCCCGACTGGTCGGGGGCGTGGGCGCTCAGTGACGGCTCTTTCCAGAAGCAGTTTCTGGCGAGCAGCGGTCCTGACGGTAATCCCAACGTTCCACCGCTCACACCGAAATGGGCTGCATTCCGCGATGCGAACGGGGCGGCCAACCACGGTCAAGGCCCCCCGGGGGGCGTAAACACCAACTCGCTCCATTGCCTGCCCGATGGCATGCCGGGCATGATGGCCGCCCCTTTTTCCTTCGAATTTCTGTTCACGCCCGGAAGGGTCACGGTCATCTCGGAGGATGGCGAGGTGCGCCGCATATGGACGGACGGCAGAGCGCACCCACCCGACCCGGACCCCACCTTTGCCGGCAACTCGATCGGTCACTGGGAGGGCACCACACTGGTGGTCGATACGATCGGCATGACACCTCAGGCGGAAGTGATGGTCGGGCTGCACGACACCGCGAGAACTCACGTCGTCGAGCGGATCTTCAGGACGAGCAACCATACCTTACGGATAGACACCACCGTGATCGACCCCGCGCTGTTCACCAAGCCCTACCGATACACGCGCACATACGATCTGAACCGCTACGGGATGACCGAGTATGTGTGCGAGCAAAACAATCGTGATCAGAACGGGAAGATCAATCTGACACCACCGCCGAACTGATCCCGACCGAGTGGGATCGCCGGCGGGGTCGGTTTTTTTCGGAGATCGCATGAGACGAAGGTCGCTGCTTGCCGTTGCCGCGCTGATTCTGGCCCTGCGCCTCGCGCCGGCCCGGGCCCATCATTCATTCGCCCAGTTCGACATGACCAGGAACATCACACTGACCGGAACCGTGAGGGATTTTCAATGGACGAATCCGCACACCTGGGTGTGGCTCATCGTGAGCGACTCCAAAGGGACCCGGATCTGGGGGCTGGAAGGGGGTGCCGTCGGTGAGATGGAGCGCCAGGGCTGGACCCGGGAAATCCTCGAGCGCGGGGAGAAGATCACGGTGGAGATCCATCCGCTGCTCGACGGCCGCATGGGCGGCTCCATCGACAAGGTCATACTCCCCGACGGCCGTGTGCTGACCCGGCCCGGACCCGGCAGCAAGCCGGCCGCCAACGCGGCCGGTGCAGGCACGGAACGGTCGAACGCGTAGCTCACATTATTGATGTGAGCTAGCGCCCCGCGAGCAGCCACAGCGTATATCGCACCCCCTGCCACTCGAGCTCCCATTGGTCACCGACCCGGCGGCGAGAAAGGGGATAGCAGGCGGCCTGACTGAAAAGCTCGTGTGCCCGCTCGGCCCCGATCTTCATCGGGGGCTGCGGTTGCAGGCAGACCTCGAAGGCCCCCGAACGGCCGCGCAGGGTATACCGGCCCTCGCGCCCTTCGATCTCGAACGGCCCGTGGATCCCGGCCGGCTTTCCTCGAGCGCCGAGATCATAGAACGCGTAGTACCTTCCATCGGCATCGAGCCAAACATGACAGATCGCCCGCGTCTTCTCGTCACGGCAGACGAGGGAGTTGCCATAGTAGTGGGTCAGGACGGCGCTGGCGCCTGGCACTGCGGCCCGACAGGCGCCGGCCGACAGTCCGGCGACGACCGCCGCCACCGAGCACGCGGCGATGCGCAATGTGGGTGATCTTCGCCGACTCCCGGCGCGCGATGTCGCTTTCCTCATCGAGGTGCTGTCCGCGAGAATCATCCTAAATGCGCCCCGGAACCAGCAGCAGCTTGTCTTTGCCGCCTTGCGCAGGCAGCGGATCGTCGTTCTCGAACCAGATGGCGCCCACGCTCCTGTCCGCAAGGGGATAGCACATGCCGTCATGAAAACGTTGGCCCATCGAGGTCATCCTCCTTTCGGTCGCGGACAGGGATGCCGGATCTACTCGGAAGCAAGTCGTGAGAAAGTGGGACGTCCTGCACAGGATGGCGGCAGTACCCCGGCCGGGGATTACGGCGGGAGTCGCTCCCGGCAACGGCTGCAGACCACGCGGCATCACCATGTTGGCCGTGTCCCAGTACAGGCAGACAGGCACTTTTCCATCTGCTCTGACTGCACCCACCCGGTAGTGTCCGGCGTGGCCGCCCGTAGGGTCGATCTCGATGAAAGTCCCGTCGCGATTGAGCCACAGGTGGCAAAGATCGTTGCCGGTGATCGCCCCTGCGCACACCAATGTGTTGCCAAAGTAATGCGCCAGTATGCGAGCCGCTCGCCCTGCGGCGGCCTCACTGCGCCCGTGGCGCATTGCCTCCTGAGTGGTGTCATCACCTGCCGCACGCGCGCCGTGCGTGACGGGCTCGCGCGGTACCGGCAGTGCCGAGCCGCTGCAAACCCGCGCCGCGAGGCCGGACATCACCAGTATCGCAACCAGCCCCGGCACGCGCCGAGGTCGCAAAGCCGCCCGATCCTGCAGACCGGCGGCCACAGGAACCAACTGATACGAGCCTGCGGATCGGAGATGTTGTCGTTCGATCTCGCGCGCGCTCATAATGCGGCCATGCTAGGTGTGGGGGCAGGTGCGCGAGAAATGCATTTTTCTGATCCCGCGCATCAGCGACCGCGATACTTACCGGGACAGTCAGCCCATGCGCTACCGTAGACTCGACCTCAATCTGCTGGTGGCGCTCGATGCGATCCTGTCCGAGAAGAGCGTGACGCGGGCCGCTGCCCGGTTGAACGTCACCCAACCGGCCATGAGCGGCGTGCTGGCGCGGCTGCGGGAGTATTTCGAGGATCCACTGGTGCTCCAGGTCGGCCGCCAGATGGAGACGACCGCGCTCGCAGCCTCGCTCGCCGCACCGGTGCGCGATCTGATCATGCGGATCGATACGATCATCGCCACCGAGTCGGCGTTCGACCCCGCCAAGAGCAGACGCCATTTCGCGATAACCGTCTCCGATTATGTGCTGCGAGTCTTCCTCATTGAGGTGCTGCAGGCCATCGGTCGCGAGGCGCCGGGAATCACCTTCGAGTTCAGGCAGTCGAGCGGCCGCGCGCACGACGAGCTCGAGTCAGGCGAGGTGGACTTCGTCGTATGTCCCGAGATCGACATTCTTCCCGAGCATCCGCACCAAGTCCTCTTCGAGGATGGCTACACCGTCGTTGCGTGGACGGGCAATGCCTCGATCGGCGACTCTCTGACCTTCGACGAGTACCTCGGCCTGGGACACGTGGTGTTCCGCAGCCACGGTCACGGCAATCCCTGGCTCGAGCGCTGGTTCATGCAGCGCTACGGCGATGTGCGCAGGGTCGAAATGACCGCGCCCAGCTTCGGTCTGCTGCCCCACCTGGTGGTGGGGTCGAACCGAATCGCCACCATGCAGACACTTCTCGCCCGCAAGCATGTCGACATCCTGCCGTTGCGGCTCGTACAGCCGCCGATCGAGCTGCCGAAGCTGACCGAGATTCTGCAATGGAACGTGCATCGTGATCAGGATCCGGCGAGCCAGTGGCTGCGCGAGAGGTTGCGGGCGGCATCGCTCCCATCATCCTCGACGATCTGTTCGGCATGATCGCCAGTCGGGTGAGGGTCGGGCCTCAGCGGTACAGTCGCGAGACGAGCCAGAACATGCCCAAACCACCGGCGACGGCCGCCGTGAGGTCACTCACGACGGGCGCGTCGAACGAGTCCCACCTTTGGCGCGTCATCGTCACGGCTCGACAGACTGCCGCGGCGCAGAGCAGCAGCACCGCATCGCCCGTGAACAGGCCGGTATCGAATCCTCCGAGCATCGGCAGGCGAGTCGCTGCCGGCAAATGCAGCGGCGCAAGGTCCTGCGCCAAAGTGAGACCTTCGAGCAACCCGAGGAGGCACGCGGGGATCACGAGCCAGAACGGGTTGGCCGGCAGTCGGGCTGACACGGCCAGTATGCCCCCGGCGAGCAGCGCTGCTCCGGCAAGCAGAACCGCCGCGTCCATCCGGTCGAAGAAAAGCGCCGCGCACGACAGCAAAAAAAGGAGTGCCATCGCTCCGGGAGCGCCAAGATCGGGCCGGCGCAAGGACCGGGTCACATGCCGGGCGGCGGGAAGCGCGACGAGGAAGCCGATGAACGCCCCCAGCAGCGCCGGCGAGCGCGGCGCGATCCTCGCCGAGAGCGCAGCCCCGAGCGACAGCAGCAGACCGGCGGCCAGCCCGGCGCCGAGCCAGAGAAGATCGCGGCCGCGCGCCAGCAACAGGAGGGATCCGATCAGCAAACACGCGACATCGAGATGATGGAGCGCGTAACGCAGGCCGAGCGATGAATAGCGGCTCATGGCCGCCGACCGCAGCGCGCCGGAGGGCGGCAGACCAAGGCGCGTGTTTGCGGCCGAAAACACTTCCTGGTGAGAACGACCGTTGATCTGCACCTGTGCGAAGCTCACATGACCCGGCATGCGATCGAACAGCGCCGTGTCCGTCAGCACGACCTCCCTCGCCGTGGGGCAGCGGAAGAAGATCTCGAACCCATACAGTCCCGCTCCGACCGACAGCGGATCGATCTGACCAATGCCATAACCTTGATCTTCCGCAGGACACTCGCGGCCCGATGCCGTGACGGCGGCGTGGTGAAGAAGATAACCGCCCAGTCGCTGCTGGACCACCACGAAGGGTGCACGGCCCGTCACGTATTCGGCCTCCCATGCGGGCACCAGGAAGCTGAGCTCCACTCGGTCGGCGGTGACGATCCAGATCGAATAGCTGATGTTGGATCGAGCCAGGGAGGCGGCTGTCCAGGCGGGAGCGCCTGGCAGAGGGAAGGTCGCCGACCGGGCCGCTCCCGCGAGCGTCAGGGCAGCGAGAGCACACGCGACAAGCGCCGCCACGCGCCTCATTCGGCGAGACCCTTGGCTATGAGGATCCGCGCCCGGCTGCGCAGGATGCTCAAATTGGCGCCCTCAGCCTGCTGAACCAGCCACTGGCGATAATCCGAATAAACCTGCGGACGCGCATCGGGGAAATCCTCGACGGCCGGCGGCTGTCGATTGATCATGACGATCACGTGCACGCCGTCCGGCATCGTCACCGGATCGGATATCTCACCGCTGCCGAGCCCGCTCGCGACCGGATAGAGCCGCTCGCCGAGATGCAACTTGGCCGCGAAATCGAATTGCGACCCACTGTCCACGCGCCCGGAATCCGCCATGCCGAAGCGCTCCATGACCGACTCGACCGGTGCGCCGGAGCGGAGCTGATAGACAGCCTCGATCGCGTCGGCCTCGGCCTGGGAGAAGGTCTGATCCATGTTCAGGTAGCTGCCGACGCGCAGCACCAGATCGCGAAGTTGCATGCTCCCGTAGGACCGGTAATGGGCGCGGTGCTCGCGGTAGAAGGCGTAGAGCGCCGCGTCCGTCGGCTCCACCGCGAGCGCGGGCGCAGCGGCCTGGGCATTCACCGCATCGCCCATCACTGTGCGCACCTCGGTAGTCGTCTCGGGAAGGTCCAGCACCATCGCCCGTTGCACGAGCAGCTCGCTGTTGATCATCCGGCGCAGTACCTTGGCGCGTTGCGCCGGCGTCGTCTGCTCGAACGGCGCCCCCGTATCCATCTGCATTTCCTGGATGAAGTCGCTCATCAGGATGCCCTGGCCGTTGACGAGCGCGGCGTAACCGGGAGGCACTGCCAGCAGCGGCGGCGATGTCGGGCGAAACATGCCGACGCCGGCCATGATTAGGCCAAGTGTCATGCCGGCGGTGGGCAGCGCGACGCCGCGGCGCGGGCGTCTCGCCCAGGCGGCCACCGGTCGACGCAAATGAAGTCGCTTCCGGGATACGCGGTCTGACATGCCGTCACTCACCCTCCATGGGTGCGGGAGGCGCGCGCGATACCGACTGCTGCGCCCGCTTCGGGAGCGACACGGCGTGAAGGTAGACGGCCAGCGCGCGAATCTGCTCGAGCGTGAGCACTCCGCGCCACGCGGGCATCATGTGCCGCACACCGAAATAGATATCGTGGAAAAGATCCTCCGGCGTGCTCCCGTTGTTCCAAACGTTGATGGTAAGGTTGGGCGCTCCATAGTCCGCGACCCCCTCGAGGTCGGGAGCATGGCAGTCGCGGCAGCTCGTTTTCGCTTCGTACGAGAGCTGCTCGCCGAGCTCGGCCGCCTCCGCCTGATAGGGCCGGTGGTTGACCTTCAAGAGATACTGCACCAGGTCCCAGATCTGTCCCTGAGTGAGGGCCGCGCCGCCGACTACCTTGCCGTCGTACCCGTACACCCCCTGATATCGGAAGGTGCCCTTCAGGCCGAAAGCCGGCATGTACGATATATCGCGCGTGTGGCTCACCCCGGCACGGATGCCGTAGAGGACGGTGCGCTCGATGTCGTAAACGCTGCCGTCGCCGTAAAGCCAGACCCGATCGGTCAGATCAGGCGCGCCGAGGGCGGCATTGCCGCGCATGCTCGCGCCATGACAAACGGCACAATGCTCGGCAAATAGAGGCTTGGCCTCGGCGGCCGCAAAGCGCACGAGGGCCGGGTCGCGGCCTGCGGCATCGGGCAGGTCGGCGAGCAGACGATGCGCCAGACGGTCGCGTTGCAACTTCGCATGAATGGCGGCGGCGGCGCCGGCTATGGCGAGCACAGCGATGCCGATCGTCGCCAAATATCGCGCGCGTTGCCCGCGTGGGGCTGGAGGATCGCCCGGTGAGCGTGATTTGGCGGGCGTGGCCATTTCGATGCGTCACATCGCCACCGTGGCGGCGGCTGCCGTCGCGCCTCGGAGCGCGACCCGAGTCTCATCGAAGAGCAACAGCCGACCGGCGTTACCGAGCCCGATGAACGTGCTCAAATTGTGCAGCAGCGCCGCGATGATGGGCGCTTCGGGTCCGAGGGCGCCCGCCCCGGCAAGCACGATGAGGGCGAATGCGCAGCCGACGCCGATCGCCACATTCACGTAGATCGTGCGCCGGCACCGGCGGCTCAGGCGAATCACGGTGGCGAGACGCGTCAGGTCGTTGGTCATCAACGCCAGATCGGCCGAGGCGAGCGCCACGTCGGCCCCCTGGGCGCCCATCGCCACGCCCACAGCGCCGGCGCGCAACGCCAGCGTATCGTTGATGCCATCGCCCACCACCATCGGACGGCGCCCCGCCTTGATTTCCTCCATGACGCGAGCGAGCTTCTGCTCGGGCAACATTTCGGCGTGGACCTCGTCGATCCCCGCCTCCCTCGCGACCTGACGAGCCGCCGTCTGCCGGTCGCCGGTCAGCAGCACCATGCGCTCGATACCCAACTGCTTCAGCTCGCGCACCGCCTCGGGCGCTGTGCCGCGCACGCGATCATGGAACTTGAGCCAGCCGAGAAACCCGCCGTCGCAGCTCACTCCTGCGATCGGTCCGCCGTGCTTCGGCGGCGGCGGCGCCGCGACGCCGAGCCGCTGAAAGAGATCTCCGCGACCGAGCGCCACCTCGCGGCCCTGGTACCGGCCGACGACCCCGAAGCCGCCGACCTCCCGCAGCCCCTCGAGTGGCAAGCGCTCCTCGTCAGGTACATCGGCCGCCGCCGCACGGCTCAACGGGTGGTTGCTGCCGGCCCCCAGGCTGCCGCCGAGCCGTCGCACGAGGGCAGGGTCCACGCCGTCGGTAGCTTCGACGTCGTCCAAGCGCAGCTCGCCGGTCGTCAGTGTGCCGGTCTTGTCGAACACGACCGAGGACACATCCGCCAGGTGCTCGAGAAACCCCGACCCCTTGATCAGGATTCCGTGCCGCGCCGCCACGGCGATGGCGGCAACGGCGGTGGATGGCGCCGCGAGCACGAGGGCGCAGGGACAGGCAGCCACGAGCACCGCCAGCATGGCGGGTACGTCGTCCGTGAGAAGCCAGGTACCCGCCGCCACCAGCAACACGAGTGTCATGTACTGGGTCGCGTACTGATCGAGCAGCCGGGTCACGGGCGGCTTGGCGTTCTCCGCCTCGCGCATGAGGGAGATGATGCGTCCGAGCGTGCTCTCGGCCCCAACACGGGTCAGCTCGATCTCGAGCAGACCATCGATGTTGATCGCTCCGCCCATCACCTCGTGTCCCTCGCCCACCTCCACCGGCACGGACTCGCCGGTGAGGGAGGCCATATCGAGATTCGAGGCACCGCGCCTGACGACCCCGTCGGCCGGCACACGCTCCCCGGCACGCAGCTCGATGCAATCCCCCACCCTGAGCTCGGCACTGGGCACCCGCTCCCGGCGGCCCTCCGGGCCGATCCGCACGGTGTCCGTCTCGGTCAGCCTCGTGAGCGCCCTCACGGCCTCGCGAGATCCGAGCATGCTGCGCTCCTCGAGCACGTGGCCCAGTGTCATCACGATCGGCAGGAACGCGGCCGTCATGAGATCTCCCGTCGCCCACGCGGCAATCAAAGCCAGTGCGATCAACCGATCGGTGATCCCATGCAGGCTCGGGTGTCGCAGGCTCTGCCACGCGGCGACGAATACCGGAACGGCCACGAGCGCCGCTCCCGCTCCGGCGACCAGGTTGGCAATACCGCGCTCGCCCGGAACGAAAAGGTAGAGGGCGCCGGCCACTGCAACGAGGCACAGCGCCGCAAGGGCCACCGTGAGCCGTGCGCCGAGGATGAGCTTCTCGGCACGATCGAGCAGCACGGTCGGACGGCCCTCCGGGTCGGTGAGCGGCAGTGCCAGCGCCGGCGCGCAGCAGGTCGGGTCGTCTATCTCAATGTTCGGCTCGACACTCATGGGCCGCCTCCGGGCGTCGCTGACCGAGAATCGCCCGGAATCACGAACTGCGCGCCTGTCTTGGGGTCGACCAGCGTCAGTGCGCCGACGCGCTTCATGATGTCCGATATCTGACTTCGGTACTGTTGGAGCAAGAGAGCGCGGCGGGTGACGGGCGTCTCCTCGCGCTCGAGCGCAACGACGGCTGCTGTGTTGACCGCAGCATCGCTCAGCATCTCAGCCGCTTGCGCCTGCGCCGAGGCGATCAGCTGCTCGCTCAGCTGGGTCGCCCCTTGCCGGCGGCGCTCGGCTTCCGTGCGGGCATCCGCCACCTCACGATCGGCAGTTTGAGCGGCCAACAGCACTTGATCGAAGGCAGACTTCGCCTCCGGTGGCAGCCAAGCCGTCATGTCGATCCGGTCGACCACTACGCCGAGAGAGGCCCCGCCGCGCGCGAGAGTCTGTAGCCGTGCGTTCACCTCCTGCAGCAGATCGGTGCGCGCTTCGGCCCGCAGCGCCGTCGTCCGCGCGCCCGTTCCCGCCTGCAGCTCGAGACTCGAATCCGCGCTTTGGGCGCCCGTGCCGTTGACCACCAGGAAATCATTGAGAAGCCTACCTGATACCACACCTACCGTGGCGGCGCGAAAGAGGCGCTGCAGCGCCGCGACGATGTGACGCTCGGAGAGCGCGTAGGCCACCGGATCGTCGATGTGATAGATCAGCGTTGCGTTGATCAACACCACGTTGCCGTCGCCAGTGAGATAGGCCGAGGCGTCGGCGGGCACCGTGCCGCCGCCGGCATCCGGACCAACGAGCGCTTGCGACTGCGGCGTCGGGGCCCTGAGGGCCGCCACGTCTTCGCTGAGTTGCTGCTGAGGGCCCGGGAGAATCTGCACCTGTTCGATCGGGCGCGGCCAGGCGAGCAACAGCCCCGAGTCCTGCGTGCGCACGATGTCGCCGAACCGGCGCACCACGACCTGGCTGTCCGGCGCAATCTCCCGCACGTTGCCGCTCAGCCACAACAGCGCAAGCAGCAGCGCTACCGCATAGACCGTGCGAAAGCCGATGGCCACCGACTGCGCGATGGGTCCCGGCGGCGGTGGTGGCGGCGGCCCCGCCGTCACCCCAACCGGCTGCGGCAGATCGGTTGTCGCGCTCATCGTGGACCGCCTCCCGGCGGGTCGATCTCCGTCGCGAGCTTCGGTGCGAGCACGGACCGGCGGAGCTGGGGACTGACGGGAGGAACGAGCGCCGCACTGGCCGGCCCGCCAAGGTGAACCGGTCCTTCCGTCAGCACGCTGAACGGCACCGCATCCGTGCGCAGGATGAGGTGGGTATTGCGGGCGAACATCAGCCCGAGCGAGTCGAGCGAGCGCAGCGTCGCATAAAGGCCCGGATCGCGCCGGTAGGCCGCGCCGTAGATGTGCGCTGCAGCCTCCTGCGCGTTGGCTTCAATCTGGGACGCCCGCTGCCGCGCCGTCGCCACGACTTCGCGTGCATCGCGGTCGGCATCCGCGCGGATTCCGGCGGCCTTCGCCAAGCCCTCGGCGGTCACCTGGGCGGCGACCGTCTCACGCTCGGCCTTCATCCGCGCCACCGTGGCGGCGAGCGTTTGGTCGGGTACCGTCAGCCGCTCCACCCCCACCTGCGATATGCCGATACCGTAGACACGCAACATTCGGGAGGCCACCTGTCCGCGCAGGTCACGCTCGAAGTCCCCGAGGCGCACTTTCTGCGGATCGGTATTGACCAGATCCGACAGACTGAAGTTGGTCGAGATGATCTGCAAACCGGCCATGAGAAACGTGCGCAGCTGCTGGGCGGCTTCGTCAGGCTGGTTGCGCACCGAGCGCAGGAACCGCAGCAGGTCCCGGGGGTTGTCCGGCACACGCCAGGCGGCGTACGCCTGCACCAGCACACGCAGGCCGTTGCGGGTGCCGACGTCGAGGAGCCCGGTCGAGGTAGTCCGCAGCCGCAAGTCAACCGGAATGGCGCTCTCGAACGGCGCCGGCAGCTTCCACGCGAGACCGGGACGGGTGATGACTCTAACCGGGGCTCCAAAGCGCGTGATGACGTCGGCGTCGCCGGCGGGCACCATGACGATGCAAGCTGCGGCCACGGCAGCGAGCAGGATGAGTGTCGCCACTGCGGTACGCGCCAGCAGCTTCGAGCGAGTCGAATCGGACCGAGCTCCCCCGGTGGAAGCCATGTCACTGCCGCCTTGGTTGAACATCGGACCGCATGTCGATGATCGGGCCATCGGAGGAATTCAGCCGGCCGTCCAGAATGGTGAGCGGCCGGCCGCTCAGCGCTCTCGCGAGATCACTGACGTAGCGCTCGAAGAGAAACGCTCGCCCGCCGTCGGCGAAAGCCCGCCGATCGGCGCTGAAGCGGTAGGCTGTCGTCAAGGCCCGGTCCTGCGTCTCGACCGCCTGCGCGGCGGCGGCTGTCACGAGCTGGTGCCCCTCCTCCCGGGCCACACCCGCGACACGATGCGCGCGCGCAATCGCATCGGAGATGCTCGCGCTGGCATCGATCTCGGCGGCCTGCACGGCGTGATAAGCGGCGGCGGCCCCGATCGGCGGATGAATCTCCTCGACCAGGACCGAGACGATGTCGATGCCTGCGCCATAGCGTTGGATATCGGCGGCCAGCTCGCGGCGCAGATCGCGAGCCACGCCTTTTACCGGTGCGCCGAGAACGTCGTCCAAAGTGTGAGCGTCGAAGTAATTGAGCACCACGCGGTTGGCGACGTCTCGCACCAGGTCCTTTGGATCACTCACGGCAAACAGCGACTCGAGCGCGTCCCGATCGGTCAGCCCCACCTGGTAGAGCACGAAAATCTCGGTATCGACGCTCTGAAACCCGAGCTGCCCGGTGCCCTCGCTCGGCACCAGGTACTGCGCCTGATCCGGGTGCACGCTCGCCCACAGCCGGTTGTAGCTCAAAGGCGGCGTGGCTTCTGCGCCGAGCAGGGGACTCATCTCGCCCACACCGACGCTTGCGGCGCCACTGACGCCCACCGGCACAGAATGAACGATGCCGTACTCCACGGGCCGCAGCTTCCCGAGCGGCCAGGGCAGGAGCAGATGCAATCCGGGCCCGAGCACGGCCACTGGAGCGCCGAAACGCTCGTACACGCCGCGATGGTTGTATTCGATCAGCTTGAGCCCGGAGAGACCCCAGCACAGGAGCCCCGTGAGCAGTATCGCGGGTCCCGCGGCCCGGACGAGAAACGCCAACGCCCAGCTGCGCGCGAAGTCGAGTCCGAGTCGCGTCCGCAGCAAGGCGCCCGGCGCTTGGGATCCGCCGGCGATCAGACCGATCAGAATGCTGTCCGTCACCGCCCGCGCCCGCGCCGGTTGCGGCGCGGGCAAAAAAAGTCGCGCCAGCGCGCGCAGCGCAAGCTCCATGGCTACAGCGCCGGGCACGCAGACGATCACCCGCTCCGGCCAGATCATCCACCTCAAGCCGGCGCTATCGCCAAACTGCAGCCCCGCAGCCGCCGCCAGAACGATTGTCACGAGGAGCAGCAGCCGATGCAGGGCCGGGGCCTCGGCAAGTTGCGCGGCTGGAAACGCGTTGACGACTCGCTCTGCCAGGAGCGAGACGAATGCAAAACCCAACACGGATGCGGCCGCGAGGTTGCCCAGGGCGGGCTGCCGCTCGAAGTGCCCGGCCACCGGCCACAGCAGACGGATCACGGTCCAGACACCCAAGGCGCCGACCGGGACGAGCAGTGCCTGGCCCTGACGTGCCGCAGCACCGGGCTCGGCGAGCCACGCGACCCACCGGCTGCGCGCTGTCGCTGCCGCGGCACCGCCTCTCGGGCCCGCGCGCGCGCCCGCAAGCAACCCAACCGCCAGCAAGCCCGTCATGGCGAGGAGCAGCGCCGACAGCACGGCTCCGTCGAGACCACTTGCCGCGACCTCGTGCGCCAGCGCGTTCAGGCCGGGCAACCCCGTCCCCGCAACGCGCCCGGCGCCGGGCACGACTATCACCGCAACAGTGGCCGCCGCGTATACCCAGATGAGCCGCCGCACCAGGCGTAGCGGCCGCGGCAAGCCGGGACCGCCGGCAGCTGAGGACGTGAGGTCTGAGGTCGCCATTGCGTCACGGACCGTCAGCGACCCTTCGAGCCCCAGGGTCGTCCCGCCGCCCCTGCCCGCTCACCGCGCGAGCGCTCCCCGACCTGGCTGATCTCCAGCTGGTCGAAGCCCTTGTAGCGGTAAATGAGCACCGAGACGAGCCATGCGGCGATGAATATCGCGATGATGAGGAAACCCAGGCCGTTGAAGTTGCCATTGAGGGCGGCGACCCCGTCCCAGAAGCCGCCGGAAAGGTGCAGGCTGGACTCGAGCAGTCCCAGAGCCTCGATGCCCCCGACTCCGAGCGCCACCGCGACCGACACGGCCGTGATCGCCATGTTGTAGAAGAGCTTGCGCACCGGCTTGACGAATGCCCACTGGTAGGCCCCGAGCATCAGGATTCCGTCCGTGGAGTCCACCAGCGACATGCCGGCCGCGAAAAGCGCGGGAAAGACCAGGACGAGCCAGATGGAGGTGCCGTGCGCCGCCTGGGATCCCGAGATCGCGAGCAGCGCAACCTCGGTGGCCGTATCAAACCCGAGGCCGAACAGGAACCCGAGCAGGTACATGTGCCAACTCTTGGTGATGAGCCGGAACAGGGGCCGAAAGATCCGCGCGGCAAATCCGCGGCCGCTGAGCAGCAGGTCGAAGTCCTCGTCCAGGTAGGCACCACCGCGACGTACATGCTGGAAGGTTCGCCAGACCGCCCGAAAGATCACCAGGTTCACAACCGCGATCAGCAGCAGAAATCCCGCTGAGACACAGGTGCCGATGATGCCGCCGACCGCGCGCGCTCCCACTCCCCAGTGCGGCACGAGGTCGGTTGCGGCCACAGCGATACCCACGCAAGCCAGTATCACTACGGTGGAGTGCCCCATCGCGAAGAAGAAGCCTACCGTTACCGGACTCGTCCTCTGCTGCATCAGCTTGCGCGTGACGTTGTCGATCGCCGCGATGTGGTCAGCATCGACCGCATGGCGTAGTCCGAATCCATAGGCAAGCAGCGCGGTGCCGAGCAGAAGGGGATGGTGACGAAAGGCGAAGACGGCCCAGCCCCATGCCGCCAGGTTGATGGTGACGAGAACTGCGTAGATCGTGCCGATCGAGCGGCGCAGCTCGGGCTCGAAGTACCCGAGGAATCGCATGGTCAGATGCCCCCGGCGCTGAATCCGATCCACCGGCCACAGGTGACGACGGCGATCCACAGCAGCAACGAGGTACAGCCCGCGAGCCTCGCCCGCAGCGGCACCCTGCCGAGGTCCCACCGCCCCATGCCGCGCTGGATGACTCCGTGGAAGACCAGAATGTTGATTCCTGCGACCCCCATCAACACCATCTTGGCGACGAACGCACCGGTCTGCAGGTACTGCATAGCGTGCGACGTCCACAGCAAGGTGCCGGTAATCGCGGAGGCAATGAACGACCCGATGGTGTAGGGCAGCATCTCGCGCAAGGTCTTGCTGACCGGAAGGTCGCAGTTGATGAGGCCCATCAACCTCAGATCCACGAACGCGATGGTCCCCATCATCACGGCGACCGAGAGCACGTGCAGGCTCTCCACCAGTGGGAACAGATACGCACTCTGCCCCATGGCGGCGCCCACCGAGCTGTTCTCCACCCAATCGCAGAATGCTTGTAATTGCATGGCCCTGCCTCGAGACCTCGAAAACCCGCCGCCTCTCAGCTCACATTCCAGTAGGCGATCCAGCGGCCGGCGAAGACGATCGCGATCCACACCGCAAGCGAAACCGCCGAGAGCGTAACGGCGCCGGCGCGGCGGGCCGTGGTGTGATCCCAATACAGCGGGTCCGCCCGCAGGGGCCGCTGAAAGAGCGCGGTGAGCGCGAGCGCCACGACCAGCAGAGCCATCTTGAGCTGAAAGATCGGGTCCAGCAGCTCGCGGTGCGGCTCCCCGACGACGAGCACCACGCCGGTGGCCAGCAACACCGGGACACCGCACCAGACGATCGGCAGGAAGCGGTTGGCAACCGCGGCCCGCGGCTCGCCGCGCATGGCGACCCCGAAGCTCCGCAGGTGGACCAGCATGACGGCCGCGACCACGGCGGAGAACCCGAGGATATGGATGGTCTGGACGGCGGGAATGATCCAGCTCACGGTCCGGATGACTTGACTCGCCGCAGTAGCGGCGATCTCGCGGACTAGCTCTTCAAGCATTGGCCCCTCGGTCTTGGCTCGTCGGCCGAACCTCTTCCAACGTCACGCCGCGCATCCAGCCCCCGATGCTATTCCGGCCTCCGGCGCCGGTGTAATGGGATTTAGTGATTCCATGCATCACAAAACTCCATGATTGATGCACTCAATCCCTCAAAGCTGCATCGTGCAGATTGATGCGAAACCGGCTGTGATCGTAGCCGCGGGGCATCGGCACGGCATGGATTTTGCGAAACTTTGCACCCTTTCCCCGTCAGGCTGCAGGCGCAGCGGGGCGGCGCGGGCTTGCGGGCATTTCACGTCACGGGATGCGCAGATTGATATTGCATCGGCCCTGCGGCGTGGCTCACTGACTTTCGAGATGCGCCACGCTGTCAGCGGACTGCGGCTCCTGCACGAACTCGATCAGGTTTCCCGCGTTGTCGCGAATGAAGATGTTGGAGCCGTGCGGCATCTCCCGTACCCACACGATATCGGCGCCGCGCCGCTTGAGCTCCTGCGCGAACTCCCGGACACTGCGAACCGCAAAGGCGACGTGCTTGTTGCCGTGCGTGCGCACATCGGTATCGGGCGACCGCCGCTCCGGGGGCAGCGGCCCGGCTCCCGGCACCTCGAACAGCTCGACATACAGCGGCCCGTTACGCAGGATCGCCACCTCCGCTGGAATCGGCGGGATCGAGAAGCGGCGATGCACCGTAAAATCCAGCACCTCACGCCACCAGTGGATCGCCTCCTCCAGGTCCGGCACACTGACGCCGAGGTGGTGATGCCAGAATTCCAGCGGCTTTCGCATGGGTTGATTACTCATTGGGATGCACCTCATTCTCCATGCGTCTTGGTGGCGACCACGTTCATGTCCTTGACGAAGTCGTTGGGCAGGCCGTCGGTGTCCCTGCAGCTGCACCACTGCTCGACCATCCTGCCGTTGTGCACGCGCCAGATATCGACGAAGTAGCCGCCGTAGACGGGAAGCGGGCCGCCCGGCCAGGGCGTGTCCATGTTGCGTACGACGATTACGTATTCACCATCCGCGAACAGCCCCCCCAGCAGCGTAGGCACCCAACCGAGCGCGATGATTTTTTTCATGGCTGGACGTCAGCAGCGCGAGCCGCCACCGAAGCTCATCTGGAGCTGCTAATTGTGAGGCGGGCCGCCCGGCATGCTATTCCCCAGGATGCGTCCGTCGGCCAACCGCACGCTGAGCATCATTCCGCCTGGAAGACCGTCTTGATAGGGATGATAGGTCATGACGACCTTGTCGCCGGGCTTGAGATCCTCTCTCTTCCAGCCCAGGCGCCGCAGCATCCCAAGTGCCCCGCACTCGAAACCGTTCGCATGCTGAGCCGTGGAGTTATCGGGAATGATCCAGATCCAGGCATGCGGGTTGGTCCACTCGAATCTCAATACCGTGCCCTTGAGCGTATCGGTCCTGGCAGCATCGAACATCGCCACCGAATGATGCGCCTGCACGCCGCCGGCGGCGAACAGCCCAATCAACACGAACAGACCTGGACGGATCGATCTCATGCGGGACTCCGGTTCCTCAGGGCTTGGGTGGGATCAGATCTATGTGCGCCTTTCCATTCACGGGCGCATCCCGATTGTTCTGCGAGCAATAGGTCTCCTCCACCTGCCAGTCGCGATGGAGTGGCAGGGTTCGCGAGAAGACCCACGGGCGAGTGAGGACTTTCGGATTGATCACGGTGCGCGTGTACTCCATCGTATCCGGCCCCGTGAGCCGAAAGCGCTCGATGATGTGGGTGGCGCCCTGGCCGGGCACGCCGGGCACCACGACGACCGAAGGTAGAAACCCGACGGTATCGACCACGAGGGTGTCGCCATCCCAGTGGCCGATGGAATCTCCGTAATAGCTCGGGTCCGGATCACCGTGGCTGGTTCGCGTCATGTGGATCTGGCGCACGACGAACCAGTCGAGATCCGACATCAGGAAGATCATGCCCTTGCTGTAGAAGAATTCCCCACCGACATCCGTCGGGATGCCGTCAGGGACACACGATCGTGAGGCGGAAGGGCGGAAGCGAGCCGCCGCCGCCTTGTATTTGGGTTTCAGCGGCACCGACGCGAGCCTGAAGCTCTGGTCCGGGCCCCCGGCACCGGGACCGCCCCAGATCCCGCCCGTCAAATCCGGCCAGTGCGCCACCTGCACCCAGGTCACGCCATTCGTGCCGGCGCCGACCGCCACGCCCAGCGATCCGGCCAACGCGCAAAGCAGCGCCGCCGCCCGTACCATCCGCCGAGGCCTGCTTCTCATAACCATCCCCACCAACGCTCGCGCCATCATGAAATCCTAGGGAGTTCGCGCAAGGCGGACCAATTCACTTTTCAAATTTTTGCAATCACCATTCATTCAGGGAGAAAACGGTCCACCGGGCAGCCGGCGACCCTCGTCGATCTGTCGCTGCATGTGATCTGCGAATGCTTTGCCATGCGCCTTCAGCGTGACATCGACAGGCGGTGAAGCGTCCCAGTGGTCGGTGATCTTGCCGTCGTGCACGCGGAAGATATCGGCGCCGGCGCCGTACTGCGTGACCATCTCGCCGTCGACGGCCGCCGACGTTGGAAATTCGATCATGCCGCCGTGCACCATCCGGCCAGACATGCGCTCGAAGTCCCTCAGCGTTTCCGCGTACGTGCCGCACCGCTTCAGCCCAGCCGTCACCAGGTGGCCATGATCGCAAAAGTCCCGCGCGACATACTGCGCGAACGCCTGCTTTACCCGACCCTCCACCAGCACCCCGCAGGCCCACTCGAACGCGATCTTCTTGGCGGCCGCCTCCGCCGGCGTCTCACCGTAGGCTGTGCGCGGGCCGACATCGCCCGCCGCACAGCGGGCGCGGGCGACCGAGATCGGAATCTCATCGGCCCGCGCTGAACTCACTGCCGCGATCAGACCCGACATCAGCACGATCGCAAATGCTGCATGGACTTTCATACCGTACTCCTATGATTGAGTCGACCTCTTCGCGCGCAAGCGGGCGATCAGAAGTGAACGTTGAACGAGACGCCAAAGGTGCGTGGATCGCTCGGAATCACTGTGGTGGTGTTCGCGGCAAAACTTGCACCGCCATTGAGATACGTCTTGTAGATCGTGTCACCGATGTTGCGTGCGTAAGCGGTGGCCGTGTACATGCCGCCGGGCGAGTTCCACGTCAGGTCGAAATCGTAGATCCCGTATGCGGCCTGATGATCGTAGCCGGAGTTGACGAGCTGTTCCGGCGTGAGGACCTCGACGTAGTCGCCACCCATGTAGCGCGCCTCGACCCGCGGCACCAGCAGCGAGCCGCCCGGCAGATCGAAGGTATGCTCGTAGATCAGGGAGACCGACACCGGCACCACGCCGGGCAGAGTCTTCTGTCCGATGTACTGTGAGGTTACCCCCGGAAAGCTGGTGATCTTCGCGTTCACGGTACCGGCCATCAGGGTGACGCGGTCCATGCCCGTGGGCAGCCACACACCCTCGAGCTCCGCCCCCGCCATGCGCACCGGCACCGACACCGTCGCGAAAGCCGGAATCGGGCTGTTGGGCTGGGTATTCACCGCCTCCTGGTAGCCCTGGTAATCGTAGTAGTAGACATCGCCGTTTATCTGGAACGTATCGCTCAACAACCGGTTCTTGGTGCCGACTTCATACGCAGTCAGGCGCTCCTGACTGAACGGCAGCACCTTGAAACCGACTGTCACCGGTTTTCCCGCGAAGGCATTGACGATGTTCACTACCGGCGTGACCTGCGTGTCGCCCGGCAGAAAGCCGGTCGACACCATGCCGTACACCATGTTGCGGGGCGTCACGTCGTACGCGGCGCGCAGCTTGTACGTGACGTTGTCGTAGCTGGACTCTGCATTGACGAGCGAGAAGTCGGCGTTCTGCGGCGGTGACAGCGAGCTCAGGAAGCCGTCGAGATTCTGGTTGAAGATATAACCCGCCGATGGATCGACCTCCGTCTTGTCGTAACGTAGCCCGGCGGTCAGCCTGAAGCTGTCCGTGACCGGATAGGTCTCTTCCGTGAAGAGACCGTAGTCTTTGACCTCACCCCAGTTGACCTGGGAGAACATGAAGGTCCCAGGCGTTGCGGCCGGGTTCGGGTCAACGGTCCCCGGGGCAATCCCCGGACCGCCCTCATATCCCTCTTCCTGCAGACTCGTCGCCGAGAAGTGGTATAGCTGCGAGTAGAAGTTCGCACCCACGAGCCAGGTCAGCTTGCTGTCCGGGTCCGACGCCAGACGCAGCTCCTGCGTGTTGAACTGATCAAGCGGGACGGCGGCCTGGGTGTCCTGCACGCCGCTCTGCGACACGTAGTAGCCCGAAAAGCCGTTGCGCGAATAGGTGTGCATCGAGCCTTCGTAGGTCAGAGTCGCGCCGCCGAAGTCGTAATTGAAGGTGGCAGCGTACTGGTTGAAGCGGGTCGATGCCGTCGGCACATTCGGGGTCAGCGCCTGTGCCGGCCAGTTGGAGTAGTCGATGGTCGTCGGCGCGGAAAGCACCGGCGTCTGCCCGCTCGAGTGGGCGTCGATCAGCTCGGTGGAGGCGCTCAACAGCAGCTTTGCCTGGCTGGTCGGCTGCCACAGCGCCTCGACACGGCCTTCCTCAGTACGACTGGATCCGCCCTGGGGATCCCACCACCAACCATTGCGCTGGTAATCGTGCGCGGCCACGCGGATCGCAAGCTGATCACCCACGGGGAGGTTCACCACCGCAGTGCTGTTGACCATGGCAGCGGTGCCGTACTCGCCATAGACATCGCCGCTGAATTGATCGAGTTGCGGCTCATTGGTATGGAAGGCCACAACACCGCCGGTGGCGCTTCGTCCGTACAGGGTGCCCTGTGGTCCCGCAAGCACTTCGACGCGGTTGACATCGTAGTCGCCGCCGATGCCCTCGAATACGCCGTCGACATACGTGGCCGTCGCCGACGGACCGGCGATGCCGGATGTCTGTTGCGTGCTCTGTACACCACGGATGGTGATGTTGCCGTTGGGATTGTCGCCGCCACCGGCACCACCACCGGCGACCTGATTGGGCGGCGCGTAGACGACGTTCGGCACGTCTTCGAGGATCTGCTGCGTCGTAATACGGCCTTGAGACTGGAGCGAGTTACCTTGTAGGACAGTGACCGTGGCCGCCACATGCTGCAGGTCCTCGACGCGGCGCTCCGCGGTGACAACCACCAATTGCAGGACATCGCTATCGCTGCCGGCGGGTGATGCGGTGCCGGAGTCCGCGGGCGCATGTGTGCCGGGCGGCGGCGGCGGCGCCCCCTGGCCGGCTGCCGTCTGAGCCAGCAAGCTGGGTACATGGGCCCCGGCGGCCAGTAGACAAGCGCCGCCGACCAGCAGTTTCCTCGTCGGTTTGCTGCGCTGGTGATGCGACCTGACATGATTCATGCGATTACCCCCTACTGCCATCGCGGTGATCTTGTGCGGAGCCGGAGTCAGTTCCCGGTCTGCCGCGCCGGCCCTTGCCGGCAAGTGGAGCTGACGACGTGACACACTAGCAGCCGATCAATGGATCAGAAAATCGTTTTTTTCAATGGCGCACATAGGCGCATGAAATGCCTGCCCGAACCGGCGCGGCACAGTGGCGCGGCGGCTGCAGGAAGTTGGATCGGCGCGACCCATCAGGAAATCTCGCTCACGGCGTTCAGGGATTCGATCCCCGCCCGATCGAGCTGCAGCCGGGTGGCCGCCATGAGCTGCGATAATTGCGCGGCGCTCGTCGCGCTGGCGATGGGAGCGGTTACGCCCGGGCGTGCCATGATCCAGGCGAGAGCGACCTGGGTCGGCGTCGCGTCGTGGCGATCGGCTACCTCGCGCAACGCGGCCAGAATGCGCTCACCGCGCTGCGTGAAGTACGGCCGCAACCACATTTCGCGACGGTTACCCTGCAGATCCGCGGCCGACCGATATTTTCCGCTCAGAAATCCGCTGGCCAGTGAGAAATAGGTGATCACGCCCAGGCCCTCCTGTTGGCACAGCGCTGCCACGTCGGATTCGAACTCGGCGCGGTCGCAGAGGTTGTAGCGCGGCTGAAAGCTCTCGAACCGCGGCAGTCCGAGGCGGCGGCTCGTGGCGAGCGCCTGCTTCAGCCGCGCCGCGCTGTAGTTCGAAGCTCCGATCGCGCGGACCTTACCGGCGCGCAGGAGCTCGGCGAAGCCCTGCAGTGTTTCCTCCAGCGGTGTATCCGGATCGTCGATATGAGCTTGATACAGATCGATGTAATCGGTCTGCAGTCGGCGCAGGGAGCTGTCGACCGCCTTGCGCAGGTAGGTGCCGGAGAGCCCTTTTCCCGCGGCGCCCATGTCCCAACCGACTTTCGTGGCGATGAGTACGCGCTCGCGCCGGCCACGCCGCTTGAGCCACCGGCCGAGCACGGTCTCGGATTCGCCCCCGTGATACGGCGGGATGCGTGTGTAGACATCAGCGGTATCGATGGCGTTGAGTCCGGCGTCGATGCAGGCGTCGAGCAGCTCGAACGAGGTTCTTTCGTCTGCGGTCCACCCGAACACGTTGCCGCCGATCACGAGGGGCGGAACGGCGAGGCCGGATCTGCCCAACGGTCGACGGGTCATTTCGAGTCCTTCGGCGGTGGCGGCAGTCTGACGCTCAGGCCGTTTTGCTCCAGCCATGCGAGCGCATCGTGCTCGCGAGCCAGCGCGCGCTGCACCGCCGGGCGTTGCTCTACTCTTGCGGCGTGCTCGCCGATGCGCGGGTAGGCGGAGCCCGCGAAGCCGCCGATCGCCGCTTGATCCCATATCCAGTAGACAAAGGCATCGACAACAGAATAGTGGCCGAACATCCATGGGCGGGTTTGCAGGCGCTGCTCGATGAGATCGAACGGGCCCCGTATTGCCTCAATCGCCTGTTCCCAGGCGCGCTGCATCCCCTGCGGGCGATCGCAAAACAACATTGGCAATACGATGCGCGTGACAATCGGATGGATGGTGGCTGCGCACCAGGACAAATCGGCGTACACCTGCGCTTCGCTCCAAGCGTCCCCTGCCAACGGAAGAAGTTCGGCGCTGGGAAAACTACGGGCGAGGAAGCCGAGAATGGCAATGTTTTCAGTCAGCGGCCTGCCGTCGACGAGCAGCGTCGGGACCTTACCCTTGGGATTGAGCCGCAAATAGTCCGGCGACTTGTGCTCCCCGGCGGCAAACTTCACCAGAACCGTTTCGAAGGGCACGGCACACTCCTCGAGCGCGATCAGCGGTACACGTGCGCTGGTGCCGGGGGAGAAGTAGAGTTGGAGCCTCATCGTTGGAAAACGCTGTTGCGCGACGCGGATGCGCCCCCCTCGACAGGTCTTTGATCACCGTGCTTCCCTCGCCGACTCCTCCCGCAGCCGAGCACGAGGGCGGCCTGGGTAGCGGCGCAAGGATGCAGCAGTTGGCTAGCGAAGTCTCATCGAATAGTACGATGCCGCTCATAAGCTCCCTCAATGAACAACACCGGCGGCTGGAGCTCGCCATGAGCCTGAACGATGGCGCCGATCAGTACAAACCATTTGCGGTACGCGGTACGGCCGCCGTATCCTGCGCGCCGCCATGAGCTTCAGTCTCGGAACGTTCTGTGCGGCGGGTTGCGCGCCTTTTCCCGGCATGCTCGTTGATGGGCGCGTCGCCGCCCTGCACGCTGTCGGCGCGACTCTGGGCCTCGCCGGCCGCCCCCTGCTCGGTTCGGACTCGATGCTCTCGCTCCTCGAGAGCTGGGACCACGACTGGCCTCTCCTCGAGGAAGCCGCCGAGGCGCTGACGCATGCGCGCGCGCCTGAGCTCGCTGCGCGCACTGCGCCGGTGGAGGCTCTCACGGTATTGGCGCCGGTTCCCGCCCCGCGGCATGTCTACTGCTCCGGCGCCAACTACAAGAAGCACGTCGCGCAGCTGATCGCCGCAGAGGGCTCGGCAGAGACCAAGGGAATGAGCTCGGACGAGCGCCGCGTCTTCGGGCAACGCAAGATGGATGAGCGCGCGCGCAGCGGCACGCCATATTTCTTCCTCAAGGCTCAGTCGGCGGTCACCGGACCCTTCGATGAGGTGATCCTCCCCGCCGACGCCGAGCGGCCCGACTGGGAGCTCGAGCTGGCGGTCGTCATCGGGCGCACCGCGCGGCATGTGACGCGCGAGCACGCCCTGGATTACGTGGCGGGATACACGATCGCGAACGACATCACACGCCGGGAGCTCGTCAGTCGCAGGTCGGATGACGTGCCCGAGATGGGAATGAACTGGATCCTGGCGAAGTCCGCGCCGACTTTCCTGCCGCTCGGTCCTTACCTCGTCCCGGCCGCCTACGTGGGAGATCCTCAGAGCCTGCACATCCGGCTCGAGCTCAACGGCGATGTGATGCAGGATGAGGGCACCGCCGACATGATCTTCGGTGTGGCACGGATGATCGAGCATCTCTCCGCGGCGGTCGCCTTGCAGCCCGGCGACATCATCTGCACCGGCTCTCCTGCGGGCAACGGCGCGCACCATCGGCGGTTTCTCAAGCCGGGCGACGTGCTCCGAGGCTCGATCTCCGGTCTTGGCACCCAGCGAAACGTGTGTGTGGCGGAGCGGCGGTGATCGGCGATCCGCGAGATCGGCTCGTCGCGGCAATGGCCGGCTCCCAACTCGCCCGCCTCACGGGCGCGGGTCGCGCCAGTGGGCGAGCGGCAGCCCCGCGACCGGGGATCGGAAGTGCGGGATGGTCGTGCCCATGAGGCTGCCGACGTAGACGGTCCGCAGGTCGGGACCGCCGAAGGTCACACTCGCCATCCAGGGCGCCAGCGTTCCGCCTTTCATCCGTACCATGACGTCCTGGCCCAACGTCCTGGCGTAGTAATGCCGGTCGAGCTCGGCGACCTCGGTGCGATCGCCGTCGTCGAGAAGCGTGAGCACATCGCCCTCCGGCGTGATCGCGATCAGGCGGTCGTAGGTGACGAGAGTCACCCAGAGGTTGCCGTACGCGTCAAACGCGAACCCATCGGGAGACCCGCGAAGATCGGATGGGCCATAGATCTCCCGATCCGCCAGGGAGCCGTCCGGCCTGATGCGCAACCGGGAGATGTGCCGGGCATTGGTCTCGACGACATACAACCATTCTTCCCGCGCGTCGAGCCGCACCTCATTCGTGCCCACGAATCCGTCCGCCACGATCCTGATACCCCGCTCGTCGATCAGGGCAACATAGCCGTCCGCCGTACGCTCACTCACGCATCGAGTCCACGGCTCGAGGCGGGTGGTCACCGTGAGCCAGAAGCGTCCGTGCGAGTCCCTCAGGATGAAATTGGTCTTGCCGAGAGGCTTGCCGTCGATCTCGGCGTACAGCGTCGAGCTCTCGCCCGTCCGCGTCATGCGCTCCACGGCGTTGGTGCCGAAGTTGGCGATCAGAATGTCGCCGTTGCAATCGAAAGCGAGCCCGTTCGGCAGCGTGCCGTGCAGGATATAGCTCTCGATGCCCTCCGGTTGCGCGCGCACCCCGGCGGCCTGCTGCGCGATGAGATGCTGGCTGCCATCGGGGGCGATGCGCACGACCCCGCCACGGGCGTCCGCGCTCCAGAGCGTGCCGTCGGGCTCCGCCAAAATGCATTCCGGACGGCGCAGATCGCGACCGATGGTGCGGATCGCGTCCCGGTCGACCTGCCAGTGCCTGAGGGGGTTGGGTTGCGACATCGTGCTTCTCGTGACGATGGCAGCATCCTAAGCAGCTGTTGGCAGCGGAGGGAAACTGATTTTAACGATGACGGGCATCCGATTTGCCGATGGGTCGATGACTCGTGGCGATCCTGCGCATCCGCACGACCCATGCATCGACGCCGGGACTGGGAGTACAGTTGCCTCTCCCTTCCGAAGCGACCCCAAAAAAGGGAGAATCGATGCCATCCGTGAGTCGTACGTTGCTCGCCCCGATGTTGCTCGCGTCTGCCACCGCCCTCGCCCAACAGCCGCAGCCGCCGAAGGCGGCTCCTCCCTACGGCACCCCGATCACCCTCGCCGAAGCGAAGAGGATCGCCGGCGCCGCGGAGGCTGCTGCCCGCCGCGCCGGCGCCCTGGGCGAGGTGATCGCGATCATGCAGCCGGACGGCTCTCTCGTCTATTTCGAGAAATTCGACCGCGCCACTTATGTGTCCATCGAGTTCGCGCAGGCGAAGGCGCGCACCGCCGCCATCACGCGCATGCCCACGGGAGGCTTCGGTCCCAACAGCGGGCCGCCGCCGCTGCCGAGCCTGATCGGCCTGCCCGGCGGTCTGCCCATCGTCATCGACGGCCGGACCGTCGGTGCAATCGGTGTCAGCGGAACGGAGAACGTTCCAGGCTGGAATGACGTCAGGATCGCGGCAGCAGGCTTGGCCGCGCTGAAATGAGCGAGCCCAAGCCCACTTCGACCTGGATTCAGCCGCCGCGGCGGGCCAGCATCTGCCCGAGGCCGAGCAGCCGCACGGCGTTGTCGCCCAGAATCGCCGTGCGTTCCGTGTCAGTGAGCGAAGGCACGGCCGCGATGAGGCCGTGCACGTCATACGAGCCCATGTCGAACGGATAGTCCGTCCCCACGACCACCTGTCCGACCCCCACCTGTGCGATCAGGTTGGCAAGGCTCTCGGAGGAGTAGACCAGGCTGTCGAAATGAATGTGCCGCAGGTACTCGCTCGGCGCGTGCTTCATCGTGTGCGCGTCCGGGCGTATTCCATGCGCATGATCCGAGCGACCGGTGTAGAACGGCAGGTAGCCGCCGCCATGGGCGGCGAGGATCTTGAGTCGCGGATGCCGATCGAGCACGCCGCCGAAGATCAGGTGCGATAGCGCGATCGTGGTCTCGATCGGCTGGCCGACGATGTTCTGCAGATAGAAGCGGTTGACGCGCTCGCCGAGCGAGGTGCCGAAAGGGTGGATGAACACCAGACAGCCGATCTCCTCGGCCCGCGCCCAGAAGCGCGCGAAGGCGGGATCGTCCAGCTCCAGGCCATTGACCGCCGTCGAGATCTCGACGCCGCGCATGCCGAGCTCCGCCGTGCAGTGATCGAGCTGCTCGAGCGAGAGCTCCGGGTGCTGCAGGGCGATGTTGCCGAGCGCCACGAGCCTGTCGGGGTGTCGCGCGCACTGCTCGGCGAGCTTCTCGTTCGTGACCCGGACGATGTCGCGCGCCAGCTGCGGATCGGCCCAGTAGTAGTGCTGCACCGAGGTGGGACTCACGACCTGGATGTCGACGCCCATCGCGTCCATGTCGCGCAGTCGCTGATCGACCGAGGTCAGCTTGGGAAACGCCGCCGGAAGCATCGTCGCGGCGTTGTACTGGGCGGATGCCGCACCCATGACGCGGCGCTGGATCTCGGGCTCCGCGCGCTTCTCGGGCCGGTCCTTCACCAGCGCTTCCACCTCGGGAACGATTGCGTGGCAATGGACGTCGACGGTCAACGAGCGGTTGCGGTTGCGAACGACGACGCCGGAGCCTCGCGGATGCTCGGCTGGCGGGCGGGCAGAGCGAGCGGCGCCACAGCGATGAAGGTACATGACTCAGCTTCCTTCGGCGCCGAGGCGCATCACGAGCTGCGTTACTGGTGGCATCACTGGGCCGTATAGCCGCCGTCGGCGATCAGACTCGTGCCCGTGATGAGGCCGGCCTCCGGCGAGGCGAGGAACCGCACCGCGGCCGCTACCTCGTCGATCGTTCCGATGCGGCCCAGCGGAATGCGGCTCAGCACCTCCTCGCGGAACGACTCGTTCTCGAGAAACGGGCGGGTCATAGGGGTCTCGATGTAGGTCGGCGCCACGGTATTCACGCGGATCCCGAGCGGCGCGAGCTCGACCGCCATCGCCTTCGTGAGGCCCTCGATCGCGTGCTTGGTCATGCAGTAGACGGTGCGATTGGGGGCGCCGATGTGCCCCATCTGGGAGGACATGTTGATGATGACTCCCGACCGCGCGCGGGCCATGTGCCGGGCGGCGGCCTGCGCAGTCACGAACATCGAACGGACGTTGAGCGTGAGCAACGCATCGAGCGTTTCCGAGTCCACCTCCAGGAAGGGCTGCGGGAAATTCGTCCCCGCGTTGTTGATGAGCACGTCGCAGCGGTCGAGGCTCTCGAAGGCGCGCCGCACCTGCCCGTCCCGAGTGACATCGCACTCGAGCACACGAGCCCGACCACCACGACAGCGCACTTCCTCCGCGACGGCTGCAAGATCCGTGGCACTGCGGGCGATGAGCGCAAGCTCGGCGCCTTGGGCGGCGAAAGCGAGCGCGCAGCCGCGCCCCAGTCCGCGGCTGGCGCCGGTGACCGCGACCAGACGGTCGCCTTCAAGGGCCATCGAGGGCTCTCTGCACCAGCACGTCCAGCGAGCCGTCGTGACGGAATCCCGCCTCGAGGGAGGCCGGGCAGTGCAGCGGCGGCAGGCTCGCAAACTGCGCTTGCAGCTGCGCATTGGGGCGATAGGTCACTCTTGCGAGCACCTCTTTGCCGCGAGCCCTCGCAATGGCGGCCACCACTTCCGCCATGGAGGCATGCAGCACCGGCAGCAGATACACGCGGCGCTGCTGGACCTGCTCGGGTGTGAGATGCGCCGCGTGCAACAGGTTCTCCACGACGCAGCTGCGCGACATCCACCAGGCCATGCCGTCCGGCGAAACAGGACAAGTGAAACTGCCGCCGCTGGAGAGCACCCGTATCAGATCGCTCATGAAGGCGGAGAGCATGCCGGACGCCTGCGGAGGCCGGGCGACGATGCCAGGAAGGCGCAGCGAGCGCCCGTCGATGAGACCGCGGCGGCTGTAATCCGATACGAGAATCTCGCCGATCAGCTTGTGCGCGCCGTAGCTCATCGTCGGCGCCGTCGGCGTCCCCTCATCGATGAGCGCGGGGAGGGGGACTCCGTAGACACCGATGGTGCTGGCGAAGACGACCCTCGGCGCGCTTGCCTGCCGGCGCAGCAGCTCGAGGAGGCTCACGGTCGCCTCGAGGTTCACCCTCAGCCCGAGCGCGAAGTTGCCTTCGGCGGCGCCCCCCGGGATGCTCGCCAGGTGGAACACGCAGTCCACGCCGTCGCCTGCCGCATCGCGCAGCACGGCCGGATCGCTCATGTCGCCGCTGACGAGCCGCGCCCTGGCGTCGACCACCGGCGTGGAAAATCGCTGGTCGAGGAGCGTCACGCGCCTGCGCGCATCGTCGAGATCCGGCAGCGCACCGCTCGACAGGAGCCGCGCCGCGAGTGCGCGGCCGATGAAGCCGTCTGCTCCGGTGATCAGGATATTCACGGCCGGCGTGCCTCGACCATGCGTTGATCGATCGCGCCGAAGATCGTCCGCCCTTCATTGTCGAGCATCTCGATCCGAACCCTGTCACCGAACTTCATGTAGGCTGTCGTGGCCGTGCCGTGATCGACGGTTTCGATGCCGCGACGCTCCGCGATGCATGCCGAGCCCACGGTGCGATACCCGTAGTTGGAAATCGTGCCCGAGCCGATGATGGTGCCCGCGTGAAGATTGCGCGTACGGGCACCGTGGGCTATCAGCTCATGGAATCCGAAACCCATCTCGCGCGCGTCGGGATGGCCGAACTCGCGGCCGTTCCATTCGACCCGCACCGGCAATTGGACGCGCCCCTGCCGCCACGCATCGCCGAGCTCGTCGACGGTCACCGCGACCGGCGCGAAGCTGGTGGCGGGCTTCGATTGCAGGAATCCGAAGCCGGTCTTGATCTCCCGGCCGGCGAGGACCCTCAGGCTGGCGTCATTCAGCAGCACGAAGAGCTTGATATGGCTCGCGGCGCTCGCGGCCGGCGTGCCCATGGGCACGAAGTCGACGACCACTCCGACCTCCGCCTCGAAATCGATGCCATCGGCCTCGCTCGGCAGCGGCATGACGTCCCGGGGACCCAGAAAGTCGTCCGAGGCCCCCTGATACATGAGCGGAATCTCGCGCTTGCCTTCGATCGGCGCCAGCCCGAAGACCTTGTCCATGAGGTCGCCGTGGCTGTGAAATGCCGAGGCGTCGAGCCATTGCGGCGCGCGCGGCAGCGGCGCCGCGAGACGCGTCGCGTCAAGGTCGAAGGCGTCCGACGCGCTGCCGGCATTCAACCCGTCGTAGGTCCGCTGTAGTCGGGGTGCGCTCTCGCTCCAGCTCTCGAGCGCTGCCGCAAGAGTACGAATGTCGGCAGGCGCCGATGCGCGCCGCAGATCCCGCGAGACGACGAGCAGCCGCCCGTCGCGCGTGCCGTCTTTCGAGGTCGCCAGCTTCACGATTCCGGATCCTCTCGCGCCGGAACCTGAGCCGGCGCCATGGGACGCTAGCGCAGGCGCAGATGGGGTGGAAATCGTTTCGGATACTGCGCGCCATCAGTGATACTGATGCAGTCCGAACTCGCCCCTGGGGCGGATTCGGGTGACAGCTCAGAGATGGCTGGCCGGGAGGGGTCATCGGTGGCGTGAGAGCAACGGCCGGCGAGGGAGATGGCCCGCAGCGTGCGCCGCCGAGCTAATAGCCGACGGTGAACCGAGCGCGGATGTGCCTGGGCCGTTCCAACTCATCGACCAGTGCGATGGCGTAGTCTTCGAACGAGATACTGCTCCTGCCGGTTTCGTCGAACAACAGCTCGTCATTGCCCAAGCGAAACTTTCCGGTCCGGGTACCGGCGAAAAAGATTCTCGAGGGGGACAGAAACGTCCAATCAAGGTCGGAACGCCGCAGTTGGTCGAGGAATTCGGCGCCCTTGAGGGCTTCCGGGCGCACGTGCGATGGGAACCCTGGACCATCCACCTCGCGCAGCCCGGGCGCGACCTCCAGGCTACCGGCACCGCCGACGACCAGATAACGCTTCACGCGCGCCCTGCGGACCGCCTCGATCAGTCCTTGCGTATCGGTGTCCTTGAACTTCACCGAGCTCACCACGGCATCGGCGCCGGTCAGGAGGTTGGACAGAGCCGGGATGTCGTTGGCGTCGGCGCGCACTGCGACCACGCCTTCCAGGGCCAGCACGTTCTCCGGACGGCGCACGAGCGCGAGCACCTGGTGCCCGCGGCGAGCCAACTCGGCCAGAATCCTGGACCCGGCGCTGCCGGACGCTCCGATCAGTGCAACCTTCATGAATGCTCTCCGCTTACCACCGCACCGGCCGCAGGGTGAGCGCGCCGGCGAAGTGACCCGGGTGGGGGTGACGGGCCACGCCATTCACCGTCACGACCAGCCGGTAACCCTTGGGCGCCGCGACCGTCGAGCCCTTGCCAATATCCAAGCGGGTCAAATAGGACGCTTTGTCGACGATCCAGCGGCTGTGGGACAGCGCGACGCTGACCCCGTGGGCGTCGTGGGTGGGGGCGTAGGTGTCGATCTCCCGGCCGATCAGGTCGTAGAGGTCGGGGTTGTCCTGCATCACCAGCCTCTCGCCGTGCGGACCGGTGGCGTGCATCTCGGTCGCGGTGGTGATCGCGCCGGTGATCGTCGCGTTCTCGAAGCGCAGATTCAGCGCCCCTTCGCGGGTGGCTGAATTGACGAAGTCGCCGTCGAGCGTCATGTCCTTGAAGCTCGCGTTCACGTCCTTGTTCGGATGCGGCGCGTCGTAGGTGTCGGGCGGCGGCGGCCCGGCAGCCGCGGCCCCGGGCGGCGGCCCGCCGCCGTGGTTGGGGTCGTCGTCGACCATCGATTGCAGGATCACGCCGCTCCCCGAATGAAGCGTGGCGCCGTCCACGGTGATCGTCGGGCTGGCGCTTTTCAGTTGGATCACCGCCTCCTTGGCGTTGAAGACGCTGCCCTTGTCGATCACCAGGGAGCCGCTGGCGGCGTCGTGCGCCATCACCCCGATCCGGCGCGAATTCACCACGCTGCCGTCGGTGAAGATGGCGCTGCCGCCCGCCAGGATGATGCCGTAGTCGGCGACGTCGAAGCTCGTGTGGCGGAAGGTGTCGAGCGTGTCGCCGACCGAATAGGCGCCGTAGCCGCTGCGCACCGTCTCGACCCGGCAGTTGTTGGCGGTCAGCCGGATCTCGCCGGTCGGATCGTCGCTGGACATCGCGCCCCAATCCTCCGTACGGATGACGCTGTTGTTGTACGTGACGGTGCCGCTGCCCACCACCAGCGTGGCCCGGTCGTTGCCGCGGATGCCCAGCATCCAGGGCACTTCCATCATCACATCCTTCGAGCGCGCCGGATGCACCCACGACCAGTCGTAATCCTTCGGCATCACGCCGTCCGAGTTTTCGATGTCGGCATCGTTGATCGTGGCGGTGGCGTGACCCCCCACCCAGATCGAGGTGCGCACCACGCCGCGATCGTGGACGGTGGCGTCGTTGACGGTAACGTTGGCGGTGCCGCTGACCCGGATACCGGCACCGAAGCCGGCGAAGTCGTTGCGCCCGTTGCCGATCAGAGTGATGGTCGGGTGGTCGATGGTGTAGTGCGAGTCCCCTGCAACCATGATGCCGTTGAACTCGTTGCCGTGCGACACGATGGTGACGTTCTTCGCGGCGGTATCGGTCACCGCGCCGGGGGCGGCCTGCACCGCCGCGGGCACCGATTTGTCCGCCACGTAAGCGCCGTTGTCGATGTAGATCGCGGCCCGGAAGTCGTAGGTGTCGTGCGGCCCCATGTCATTGAAGGCTATCGGCATCACAACCGTCGGGGTGAGCACGATATCGCCGCTGAAGCGGCCCGGCCGGATATCGGTTTCGACCCGGTTCACCGTCATCGTCAGGCTGTGGCCCGGCGCGGCGACGACGGCGGCGCCCGGAGCAACGGTCAGCGTGGTGAGGCGGGTGGCGCGATCCACCGTCCAGGTGGCGCCGGGCGCGACGGACCGCACATCCTGGGTCGCGCAGCCGGCGACGCCGGCAAGCAGGACGAGGGACATGGCCCTGATGCCGCCGTTCATGTGATCTCCTCTCGGGTCTGATTGAGGCGGGCAGTCCATGGACGCCAGCCGGGTTGCCGCGGCGGCATCCTATGCCGCATGTCAGGTCACGGAGAAATCGCTTTCCATGATGTGGCCGATAGATGCCTGTGATAGCCAGCCGGCTGGCTCCCGTCCGCCGGCATCACGGAAGCGCATGCGGCACATAGCGGCAATCGATTTGTACGTCGTCAGCGTCCTCCTTACGCTGCGGCGCACATCGGTCACATCGAACGAATCCTGTCGATCACGCCGATCAGACGATCGACCGGGCGAAACCCGGCATGACTGGACGGTGACGTGATGTTGTTGCTGCGCAGGCTGCACCGCTGGGTGAGCACCCTGATCGGACTGTTTCTGCTCGTCATGGCCGGCACCGGCGCGCTGCTGCAGAGTCAATTCCTGATTCACGGCTTCCCGCCTCCGCCCGGCCTGTCTGTTCCGGGCGATGGCGGCACGGGGGGGCCCGGCGTACCGCTCGGCGGCCTGCGAGCGCAGGTCGGCGAGGCTCTGGCGATCGTCTCGAGCCGTTACCCCCGTGCCCGGTTCCAGTCACTGCTTGTGGCGCGACGCGGCGCTCTGACGTACGCGACGCTGACGATTCAGGGCGCTGCGCAGCCCGTGACGATCGACGTGGCGACCGGCAACGCAATTTCGTTGCCGCCGGCCGCTCCGCCGCCCGCGGGAAAGCTCGACCTCGAGATTCATCAGCTCGCGTTCGAAATCCACACCGGACAATTGTTTGACCTGCCCGGTGAGGTGATGACGCTGTTGTGTGGTCTTTCGCTGCTGTTCCTCGCCGGCAGCGGTCTGTGGCTGCTCGTGCGCATGTACCGTCAGCGCCTGCGTTCAGGCAAATCCGGCTTGTTCTGGTCCTGACCCGATATCACCAGGCCGTGGCGCCGCCGTCGATGGAAAAGTCCGCACCGGTCACCCATGACGCCTCTTCGGAGGCCAGATACACCGCCGCCCAAGCGATGTCTTCCGGTTGACCGAAGCGGCCGATCATGATCTTGGCGCGGGCGGCGTCGCGAATCTGTTGGTTTCCCTCGATCACTGGACGCGTGGCCGCCGTGACGACCAAAGCAGGACTGATCGTATTGGCGCGAATGTTGTGCGCCGCACCTTCCATGGCCAATTGCCGGGTCATGGAGAGTACCCCGCCCTTGCCCGCGCAGTGGGCGAGGGCCGGCGAGCCCTGCAGCGCCACGTAAGCGTTGGCCGAGGCAAAATTGACGATCGAGGCGGCGCCGCTCGCCTTCAGATGCGGCCACGCCGCCTTGCAGACCAGGAAGACCGAATCGAGCTCCGCGGCCAGCGTCCGACGCCAATGGCGCTGGTAGTCCATGGTCTCGATCCATTCGAAGGCGCCCCAGGCGCCGGCATTGATCAGAATGTCGAGCCGGCCGAACCGCTGCAGCGCGCTTTGCACCATACGCTCGACGTCGGGTGGGGCCGTAATGTCGACGGGGTGGGCGCTCGAGAGCTCCAGCCCTTCCCTTGTTGCGAGCGCCAGGGTCTCCTCAGCCGCCTCGGCGTCGAGATCCGAGCCCATCACCTGTGCCCCGTGTCGGGCGCACATGAGCGCACAGCCGCGGCCGATGCCGTTGCCCGCACCGGTGACGAGCGCCACCTTGCCGGCCAGGCGATCGGACCGCATGCTCGATTTTCCGAGAGCAGGTTTCGTCATTTTGCTACCGCCGCCAGAGGTCCGGATGGCCAGTCAGCCGAGGCGGACGGCCGCTCAGGCCACCTTGCGCCCGTAGCGCCGCACGCGCAAGTCCGCCTGCTCCTTGTGGCCGGAGAATCCTTCGAGCTCGCACAGCCGCGAGCAATACTCGCCGACGAGCGCCGATGCCTGGTCCGTCAGCACGCGTTGGTAAGTGCAGGTCTTGATGAACTTGCCGACCCAGAGCCCACCGGTATAGCGGGCTGCCTTCATGGTCGGCAGCGTGTGATTGGTGCCGATCACCTTGTCGCCGTAGGCGACATTGGTCCGCGGTCCCAGGAACAGTGCGCCGTAGTTCGTCAGGTGATTCAGGAAGTAGTCGGGGTCCCGGGTCAACACCTGCACGTGCTCGGAGGCGATACGGTCGGCCTCCTGCACCATCTCATCGATGCTGTCGCAGAGGATGACCTCGCCGCAATTCTGCCAGGCGGTCCGCGCCACATCCGCAGTGGGCAGCCAGCTGAGCAGCTTCTCGATCGCTGCCGGCACGGCCTCGGCCAGCTTGGCCGAATTCGTCAACAGGACGGCGGGGCTTCCGGGGCCGTGCTCGGCCTGGCCGATGAGATCCACGGCCGCCATCTCCGGATCACAGGAGTCATCGGCAATGATCAGGGTCTCGGTGGGACCGGCCAGAAGATCGATGCCGACGCGCCCGAAGAGCTGTCGCTTCGCTTCGGCCACGTAGGCGTTGCCGGGGCCGACGATGATGTCGACCGGCTGCAGGCTCTCGGTGCCGAGCGCCATGGCCGCCACGGCCTGCACGCCGCCGAGAGCGTAGATCTCGTCCGCCCCGCCCAGATGCATCGCGGCGACGATGGCGGGATGCGCCTTGCCGCCGAACGGCGGCGCCGCGGCGACGATGCGCTTGACGCCCGCGGCCTTGGCCGTCACGACGCTCATATGGGCGGAAGCCACCATGGGGTAGCGCCCACCTGGCACGTAGCAGCCCACGCTGTTGACCGGGATGTTCTTGTGGCCGAGCACTACGCCCGGAAGCGTCTGCACCTCGATGTCTTCGAGCGCGGCGCGCTGTGCCAGCGCGAAATTGCGAATCTGCGCCTGCGCGAACTCGATGTCGGCGATCACCTGTTTGGGCAGCGCGCGCACGCACTCCTCGATCTGGCCCGCGGCGAGACGAAAGCTCGCCGGCGACCACTTGTCGAATTTCTCGGAATACTCGCGCACCGCGCGCTCGCCCCGGGCGGAGATGTCCGCGAGGATGGACTCGACGGTCTGGCGCACCTGTTGACTGTTCTCGGCCTTGACGGCCGCCGGCTGTCCGATCTTGAGCTGGCGAATCATGATGAACCTCGAAGCGTCAGTGACGCCGCTCGTGCCGGTGGACCATGGGCAGTCGCGGCACGGGCGAGCGGAAACAGGGAATGGTGGTGCGGAATAGAATACGCGGCATGGTATGGACCTGCGGCACCGCTGAAAAAGCGTTTCGGATGATCCGTGCCATCAGGAAACGCTATGCTTCGGCGGAAACCGCTGTACAAAACCCGTCATGTGCCATCGCAGACTGGATCTCGATCTGTTGGTCGAGGACCTCGGCCCCGCGAGCCGCTGGCTGCGCACGCAGCTCGAGCAGCGCTGTCAGGGGCTGGCCTGAGCGTCAGGTCCTGCCCTGTCCGCCGTCCACAAGGATCGTCTGGCCCGTGATGAACGCGGCATCCTCTGAGGCAAGGAACGACACCACGCCGGCCTGATCCTCCGGAGTTCCGTTGCGCCTGATGCACTGCAGCGAAGCAACCTGCCTGAAGAGCTCCTCCCGCAGATCGGCCACGGCCTTCTTCGTCCGCGTGAGCCCCGGGGCCACCGCATTCACGGTGATTCCAAACGGCCCGACCTCCGCGGCCAACCCGTGCACGAGGCCGATGAGCGCGCCCTTGCTGGTGACGTAGTGTGTCATGGCCGGAGCGCCCACGAAGAAGGTGGACGAGGCGATGACGATGATCCGGCCCCACTGGCCGCGCTTCATGCCGGGCAGCACGGCTTTCAAGAGATGGAACATGGCCTCCTGATTGACCGCCTGCGTCCGGCGCCAGTCCTCGAGCGACAGCTCGTCGAACGGCCGCACGAATTGCACGGCGGCGCTGTGTACGAGAACCTGCGGCGGCCCGAGGCGCTCCCGGACCTGCTCCACGAAGCCCGCTACCTGCTCCGGGCGGGCGATGTCGCAGGGCGCGCTGAATCCGTCGCGGCCGAGCTTCTCGAGCAGATCCAGGGTCTCGGTGGCATCGGCGACGTCTGCGACCGCAACCCTCGCGCCATCGCGGCCCAGCCGGCAGGCGATCGCCTGGCCGATACCGCTGCTGCCGCCGGTGACCAGCGCCACCTTGCCTGAATGCTGCATGGCTCGAAACCTCACTCGCGACGATGCCGCAGATTTCCGGCGCGCATGCTACCGCCATCGCATTGCCCTGAAACATCGTTCTCACTGATACCGCGCATGGTTGGTGCGCATTAGACTTTGGCCGCCAGGCTCGTTAGCCTCGCCGCCCATGAGCTCGCCATACGATGTCATCGCCATGGGCGCCGGCCACAACGGCCTGGTGGCCGCGGCCTATCTCGCCAAGGCCGGCAAGAAGGTGTTGGTGCTCGAGCGAAGGCCCTGGCCCGGTGGCGGCGTGGTGACGCGCGAGATCAACACGTCGGGGTACTGGCACGATGAGCACTCGAGCGTGCACATCATGATCCAGGGCAACCCCATGATCCGAGAGGACGAGCTTGGGCTCATCGGCAAATTCGGCCTGAAGTACCGATACGGTACGCCGTACGCCATGATCTTCTCCGATCAGAGCACGCTCGTCGCCTACAAGGATCTCGACCGGACCTGCGAGGGCATCGCCCGGATCTCCCCCAAGGACGCGGACACCTACCGTCGCTTCGCCAAGCGCGCGATGGACATGCTACCCATGTTCGCGGCAGGTCTGTACGCCCCGCCACCGCCCATGGGCGCGTTCTTCGCCATGATGGATCAGAGCGAAGAGGGCCGTGAGATTCTCGACGCCATGCAGCGCAGCTCGCTCGAGCTGGCGAAGCAGTACTTCGAGAGCGAGCGGGTGCGGCTCTGGCTACTGCGTCTGGTGAGCGAGAATCTGCAGCTGCCCGATGAGCTCGGCACGGGCTTCGGCATGTTCCTGATGCCGGGTCTCATGCACGGTTACGGAGTCTCGCAGCCGATCGGCGGCAGCGGCAAGCTGACCGAGGCGCTGGTACGTTGCATCGAGCATTATGGCGGCGAAGTCCGCTGCAACGCGGAGGTGCGCAAGGTGCTGACCTCCGGGGGGCGCGCCGTCGGCCTCGAGCTCGCGACCGGGGAGCAGTTCAAGGCAAAGGACGCCGTGATCGCGGCCCTGCATCCGCACGTGTTGCGCAAGTTCGTCGACGGCGTGCCGGAGCCGGTGCTGCAGCGAGCCGAGCGCACCACGCTCGCCGCCTTCAGCATCATGGTGAGCCACTACGATCTGAAGGAGCGCATCGAATTCAAGGCAGGCAAGGAAGTCGAGGATGCGATCATGCTGGAGTTCATGGCGAGCGATCGCCTGAGCGACATGCTCGATGACTTCGACGCTCTGCGCCGCGGCCGCATCTCGCAACGCGTCCTGGGCGCCGGCGGTGACGAGAGCATCGCCGACCCGACCCGCGCACCTCCCGGCCGGGGGCTTTTCCACGGCATCACGTTTGCGCCCTACGATCTCGAGGACGGTGGGCCTGAGCGATGGGACGAGATCCGCGAGGAGATGGGCGACCGCAGCCTGCGGCACTATCAGAGGTTCGTCAAGAACCTGACTCCCGAGAACATCGTCAAGCGCAGCATCGTGACTCCGCTCGATCACGCGCGCAACCTGCCGACCAGCATGCCGGGCGGCGATGTGCACGGCGTCGCGCCGTACTTCTATCAGACCTCGGGACACCGGCCGACGCCCGATCTGGCGCAGTACTCGGTCCCCGGCGTCGAGCGGTTGTACCTCGTCGGCCCCTTCATGCACCCCGGCGGCGGCGTGTACGGCGCAGGCCGCGCCACGGCGATCCGCATGTTCGATGACCTGAAGCTCAATTTTGACAAGGTGGCGGCCGCCCGGCCATGAAGATCTACGGCGCAGACGGCAAGGAGATGATGACCGTCACTTCCATCGATCGCGATGGCTCCGACCTCGTGATCAAGGGGAAGCTCTTCGGGACAATGCCGCTCTCCGCGCGGCTGAAGCCCGCCGAAGCCCGCAAGGCATTCGGGTTACTGAAGCTGCGGACTTTCCTGTTCCTGTTGACGCTGCCGTTCCGCCGGGGTTGACTCCGGCACGAGTCACGATTCGCGACGCCCGGACCGGCTCGCGCGCCGCCGCTCCTCGAGCGAAGCCCCATCCGGATCGAGCTTCATGTCCCACGGAATGTCATCGCCCTGGAAGATGGGCGGCACGCGTGTCGCCCACATGAGTGAGCCGAACTTGAAATCCCAGGCCCGCGGCACCCAGTTGTCGTCGAGGTAGTCGGTGTCCGCGTGATACTCGGCCTCGCCGCCCGCGGGACAGTCGACGTAATAATAGAGCGCGGAGGTGATGCGGTGACGCGAGAGGCCGCCCGAGGAATTGTGCGAGGTGTTCTTCCAGCCCCGCCGCTCCATGATGTTGGCGCCCAGCATCAGCTCGTCGATGTCGTCCACCCCGAAGGCCATGTGCATGAAGCCCGGCTTGTTACCGGGAGCGACCGGCAGCCTGCAGTCCACCCAGAAGATGCTGTGGTGCTCGTTCGTTCCATTGGCGCGCGCGAACACGCCGACGCCCCGGGAATGATCCGTGTAGCGGAATCCCAACCGCTCGCGGAAGAAATCGAACGAGGCGACGTAGTCCGCGGAGAAGAACACTACGTGATTGATGGTCTTCGGTCGCGCGCGGGTGCGCCACTGCCGATGCTGATTCAGCCGCTCGATCCGCCCGGGCGAGTTCACCCGGTCCGGGACGGAGACGACCGGCCGCTTGCGGAACACCCTCAGGCCGAGCGGCATGCCGTCGTCCGCGTAGAAATGCGCAGTGCCGTCCGGATCGCGCCGCACCTCGCGGTCGCGGGAGAGGTCGGCTACCAGCGCCTCGAGCGCCTCGGCCGTATCCAGGCCCCAGACCGTCTCACGGATGCCCGGCACGTCGTGCCAGTCTGGCCGCAGCGCAGGCAGCCGCGGGTCGTCCCGGCGGCGGCAGATGACTCTCGAGCCCGAGGGCACCTCGAACGTGCACTCGGCCGGGGCGCGCGCCAACGGCACCAGCCCGAAGTCGTCCCAGAACCGTGTGCAGAGGTCGAGGTCGTCGACTGCAAACACCACACTCTCGACGCCGACGATGGCCATTGTCGATGCTCCTCGCGTTGCGACTCACCTTTGACTCGGAGTCTAGGTTGGCGCCGGGAGAGGCGGAAATCGTTTCCCTCGATGGGGTGCATGCCCGGCGGTCATGGTTGCTGCGGCCGCTGCGGAACGGTCCGCGCGAATGGCTCAGAGGCGTTTGTTGATCGCAAGCGCTCCGGCCCTGGCGCAGGCCTCATCGTGTGAGCTCGCCGAGCCGCTCACGGCGATGGCGCCGATGATCCTGCCACGCCGCCGCAGGGGAATGGCGCCCGCCCACGGCACCATGTCGCGAGTGATCTCGGCCGACCGCACCTTGCCTGTCTGAAGCTGCTCGGACACCCGTGAGGTAGGCTCTGCGAAAGCAAGCGCCGCGAGCCCTTTGCGCACCGCGGTGTAGACATTGCCGCCGAGCGCGCCGTCGGCGACGAGCGCAACCCGGGGTTGGCCGCTCGAGTCGATCACGGCAACTCCGACCTGCTGCCCCTTGCCCGCGCAGGCGGCGAGCGCTGCCCGGGCGGCCTCGAGTGCCAGGGCGAGAGACGGGCCGGGCGCCTCGTTCCGCATGTCAGGCGCCGGGTGACGGGCACTCGGGACGGGCGGCGGTTTCAACAGCATCCACCTGGGCGGCGGATTGTCGCCGGGCAGGCGTCCGGGGGCCGCGGAAGGAGTCTGCCCGGCAGATGCCGTTGATTCCGCGCGCGCGGGCGCCCGCGTCGCGCCAGCCGCAACCAGCGCAGCGACGATGGCGCCGGCATACAGCGCCGGACATCCGATCCGAGACGTGAAGCGCTTCATCGCAGTCAGCGCTCGTGGATCAGAATCTTGCCGAGAAGGTCACGCCGTAATAGCGCTGCGCATCGCGCGCCGGCTCCCCGATAACGGAGGGACCGTTCCACGGTCCCGACCAGAAGTCCTCGACGTCGACGTAGTAGTGATGGTTGGTCACGTTGTTCATGAATGTGGTCACTGAATACACGCCGTTCGGACTCATGGCCCCGAGGCGCAGGTTCAGAATGCCGAAGGCGCCCTGCACGGCCCACGGGTTCTGATCGAGCAGCATCTGGGCGGAGGTACGATAGCTGTAATCGCCACCCAGATTCAGCTGCCAACCCTGCGGCCGCAGCGGCAGTCGCTGATCGACGGACAGCACAGCCTTGAATTTGGGCGAGTTGGGCATGGTCTTGCCGTCGAGGTTCTGCACGCCCTGCGTGACGGTAACGCCCGTCTGCGAATTGGTGATGGTCTCGGAATAGCAACCTTCCGCCGCGGACTGCGCGATGCCTCCGGGCTCGCCCCAGCAGGGCCCGTTCGGGTAATCCTTGAAGGTGGCATCGATGTACGCAGCGTCGAGTCCCACCCGGGTGGTGTCCGTCGCGGCCCAGCGCGTATCGAGCTCCACCCCATGGGTCTGCGCCTTGCCGACCGACTCCAGGTTGAGCGGCGGCGTCAACACACCGGCAACGGCCGAGTAGGTCTGGATCTGGTAGTCCTTGTAGATCGTATAGAAGGCGTCGAGGTTGACCCTCAGGCGGTCATCGAAGTACGTCCCCTTGGTGCCGATCTCGATGTTATCGATGTGCTCCTGGCCCACGGGCTGGAGCGGCACGGCCTGGGTGGGATCCGACGGTTTCGGATAGAGCACCGCCGAAGTGTTGTAGACCTCCGGCGAATAGCCCCGCGAGTACGTGACGTAGGCCATCGAGTCATCGCTGATCTGCCGCTGCAGGCTGATATCGCCTACCAGTGCGTTCGATGAGCTGCTGCCGGTGCTGTAGAGCGGCCCGTACACCTGGGTCGGGAAGCTCACGACGTTGGTCGTCTCCGTGTAGTGGTAACTGAGCTCGTCGTGATTGAATCTCAGCCCCGCCACGAGCGAGGTGCTCGGCGTGAATTTCCAGGTCGCACGGCCGTAGAGATCGTACGTCGTCGTGTCCGGAATGGGCCGCACGACGTATTGCGCGGGCGGCAACCCGCGATCATAGAACTCGTCGACCTTGGTGTCGGAGAAGAAAGCGCCCGCCAGATAGCTCAGCGGCAGGTCGGCGGGAGAGACGAGCTTCAGCTCCTCGCTCGTCTGCGTGACCGTCTCGTTCTGGCTCTGCGTATTGTAGAAATCTCCGCCGAACGGCGGTCCGGTCGGCGTCAGGACGTTCCAGTAATACACGGCGACCGCGAAGATATCCTGTACCTGCAGCTGTCGCTCCCTCTGGTATGCCGTGGTGGAGCTCAGCACGTCTCCGTTTGCGAGGCGGTCCGAGACCGTCACCGAACCGTCGTCATCGACGTGCACCGAGCCAGCCGTCGTCACCGGGCTGTTGTAGTCCAGGTTGTGCCAGCTCGGTGTGATGCCGGGCAGAGCCTCCGCCTGGCTCGCGCCGATGAGCGCGGCGCCGGGCGGTACGTAGAGGTAGACGAAGTTGAAGCCCTGGGTGCTGTCCTCGGCCTGGTGCGCCATTACCTCGATGTTGAGGTCATCGTTGACTTGGAACCTGAGCTTGGCCCGGTAGCCGAAGATGTCCTGCGAGGTCTTGTGCCCGTAGGCGATGTCGGTGATCGGGTAATCGATAGTTGCCTTGTACAGCGCCAGGCTGCCCTCGACTCTGTCCGAGAGCGGACCGGAGAGGAAGGTGTTGAGCCGGTACTCGCCGTCGTCGGTCGCCGTGACGTCGACGCCGCCTTCGGGAGTGCTCGTCGGTCCGCGGGTGACGAAGTTGATGAGCCCGGTCGCCGCGGAGCGGCCGCCCAGGGTTCCTTGCGGTCCTTTCAGTATCTCGACCCGCTCCACGTCCATGACATCGTTGCCGTCGTAGGAATCCGACGGCACCGGCACGCCGTCCACCTCGACCGCCACTCCGGAGGAGATGCCGACGGTGCCTTCGTTGGACACGCTCGAGACTCCGCGGATGCCCATGGGCACGCGTCCGTTTATGGTGCCGTTGAGCTCGACGGAGGGATCGAGCTTGTTGAGGTCGGAGATGTCGCTGACATTGTTGGCAGCAAGCTCGTCGGCGGACACGACGCTGGCTGCCACCGGCACGTTCTCGAGATTCTCGGTTCGCTTCTCCGCGGTGATCGTGACCTCCTGGAGCTGTGCTGAACTGGAGGATGTCTGAGAGCCGCTGGCCGCGTCCGATGGACTCTGCTGCGCGAGAGCTTCGCGTGCGCACACGGCCAGTGATGCCATGATGGCCAACCGGATGGTGACTCGCTTCATCGACTTCCCCCTCATCTGATGCCGCGGGGGCGAAGCTAGCGCAGTCGCGCGGCGACGCATAAATCGTTTGTACAGCTTCCGTCCATCGGCCGCGTCGATGCGTGGTGGCGACGCCACATCAGGTTCCTCCCTGCCCCCATCGGCCGGGGTCGTCTGCCCGGTCCGGTGTGCCGTTCCGTCCAATGCATTGGAACGAGCGTGAGAGTTGGATTCAGTGACCGGCGCCGGGGGAGTAAGATCTCGCGGTCGGCGCCGACCTTGGCCGGCCCGATCTGACCGTCAGCGCGCCGGGCCGGGATCGCCCGGAGCAACCCCGTTCGCGACTTCCTTCAGTACCCGGCAGAGCCAGGCGCGGCCGGGGTCCTTGTCGAAGTATTTGTGCCACTGCACCGACTCCTCGATCACCGGCAGCTCGAAGGGACAGGGCAGGATGCGCAGCGGCAGGTGGCGGCAGTAGTACTCCGCCAGGCGGCGGTGGATCGTGGCGATGCGCTGAGTGCCGACGAGATACTGCGGCACGGAGTTGAAATTCATGACGATCGCCTCGACCCGCCGGTTGATGCCGAGCCGGCTGAGGAACCATTCGTCGATCACGGGCGATCTCCCCCTCGCGAGTTGCACGCAGACATGACCGTGGCGCAGGTAGTCCTCGGGCGTGAGGCTTTCGCCGACGCGGGTGTTGCCAGTCCAGACGACACAGCTGTAGCCGTCGGTGAACAGGTGCTCGTGCGGGTGGCCCTTGGCGAGATAATCCTGCGGCATGATGAGCAGGTCGATGTCACCGCGCTCCAGCGCTTCCCCCGGCGTCGGCTGATCGTTGGAGACGATCTCGAACTCCACGTGCGGCGCGATGCTCTCCACCCGCTGCAACACCTCGCTCATGAGCACGGTCGAGACATAGTCCGACATCATGAGCGAGAAGCGGCGCGCGGAGGTCGCCGGATCGAATTTGGGCCGGGCCTCCACGGCCGCCTTGATCTGCAGCAGGATCGACTGGACGGGCTCGGCCAGGGACTCGGCGAGCGGTGTGGGCACCATCTTGCGACCGATCTGCACCAGAAGCTCGTCCTCGAAATACTCGCGCAGGCGCGCGAGCGAGCCGCTCATCGCGGACTGGGTGACGTGCAGCTTCCTGCCGGCCTCGGTGATGTTGCGCTCCGTTAGCAGCGCATCGAGCGCGACCAGGAGATTGAGGTCCAGGTGCCGAAAATGCATGTGCCATTCCCCTCGGAGCCGCGCTTGGCCGGCGGCACCACACGCCGAGGATAGCCGATCGGCCGGGCGCGTCGAAGGCGAAGCCGTCCGGCGAGCCGCCAACCTCTCGCGGTCCATGGATCTCGCGGCCGACCGGAGCCGATGGCTGCCGCTGCCCGTGACGAGCGCCACCTTGCCGGATAGTCGGTCCGACCGCGTGCTTGATTTGCCCGGAGCCGGCGCAGCCATCACGCGCTTGCCCAAAGATCCGGCTGCAGAACGAGCTCGATCAGGTTGCCCGCGTTGTCACGCAGAAAGATGTTGGATCCGAAGTCGAAGCGGCCGACGAACACGATGTCCGCCCCGCGGCGGCGCAGCTCCCGCTCCGTGGCATCAAGGTCGTTGATGGCGAACGCCAGGTGTTTGTTGCCATGCGTCCTTACATCGAGGTTCGGATGCCGCCGGTCCTCGGGCAGCGGCTTCGCGCCGGGCACTTCGAAGAGCTCCACCCGCAGCTCTCCGCGCCGCAGCATCGCCACCCTTGCGGGAATGGCCGGGATCTCGAACCGTTCCTCGACGCTGAAGTCGAGGACGTCGCCGTACCAGCGGATGGACGCTTCGAGGTCCGGCACGCTGATGCCGCCATGATGGTGCTTCAATTCGAGCTGCATGGGCCGTCGGGCTCCAGACCGGTTGCTCAGGGCGACGTCAGGCCACCCGCGGAGGCCCACGAGGCGCTCGCCCGGCTGCGACAATGCACCTTGTTTCTTCCTCCTGAGCCTGCCGTTCAGGCGCGGTTGAGTCTCTCTGCCGGCAGCAGCGCGAGCGCTCCGTCGCCGAGCAGGCTGAGCGCAAGCAGGCTGATTGCCCAGAAAGCCGGGTACTCCCAGCCGCCGCCCCTGTTCGCGAACATCCAGCCGTTGGCACCGTGAACCTTCGCGATGGTGCCGACCATCTCCGCGGCAAGGGGCAGCGCCACCCAGGGTGCGTAGATGCCCAGGAGCAACGCGAGGCCGCCGGCGAGCTCGAGCGCGATGACCCCGTAGGCGAACCATGCCGGCAGGCCGAGGGATGCCATGAAGCTGACGAAACCCGGTATGGTGAAGGCGAAGATCTTGAGCGCAACGTGGGCGAGAAAGAGGATGCCGAGGCTCACCCGCAGCAGCGCGATTCCGTAGGGGGCGGTCGATGTGTTGATCATCCGTTCCTCGCTCATGTGTGCCGTCCGGATCGCGTTGCACCTGCCGATCGCGCGCGAGATCCGCAACCAGCCTCTCGAGGGCTTCGGCGGTATCGATTCCCCATACGGTCTCGCGGATTCCGGGCCACGAAGTCTAGGTGGAGGCCGAGCAGCGCGGAAATCGTTTCCCTCGATGGGGCGCATGCCCGCGGGTCATGGGTGCACTCGCCGAGCGGAGTTCGGGCGGCCTCTACGGCCGCTTCAAGGTCGTCCGGGCGTCTCGGAACGCGCGGGGAGATATGCCCGTGCGGCGCGCGAAAAAGCGGCTGAAGTACGCCGGGTCCTCGAAGCCGAGGTGGTACGCGACCTGGGTCACCGACATGGAGGTGTAGCGCAGCTGTCGCTCGGCCTCGAGGAGCAGCCGCAGATGCACCAGCTCGACGGGAGACTGCCCTGTCACGGCGAGGCAGGCGCGGCGCAGCCGGCTCTCTGAGGTTCGCAGCAGAGCGGCGTACTCGGTGAGCGCGGGATGCTGTCGAAATCGCCGCTCCGTCTGCTCGCGAAAACGCGCGACCAGCTCACGGTCACGCGAGCTGACCGTTGCGACGGTGTCCGCCATGTCGGGCAAAAGCCGTTGCAGGTTGGCAAGCAGCGCGGCGAGCGTTCCACGCAGCGCCAGGCGTCGGCCCGGAGCGGATCGGCCGAACTCGCGCAGCAGCATTGCCGCGAGGGCGCGCAGGTCCGTTTGCCGCAGCGCCGCACGGTCCAACACCAGGGCGTTGCACTTCTCGAGGTGTTCCGCCAGGCCAGGACTGGCTGCCCGCAGCTCCTCCGCCAGTGTCGATGCGAAGGAGACCACGACCCCGACGGTCTCGGGCTGAAAGCGGAACGAGTGCACGGCGCCAGGCGGCACGAGGATCACGGCAGGCGCGCGCAACGGCGCCGTGCGCTCATCCAGCCTGGCCTCCACTCGCCCGCGCTCGATCAGCAGCAACTGATGCAGGTCGCGGTGGCGGTGTGGCCGAATGATCCAATCGTGAAGCCGGCTGCGGGCCGCGATGGTCTCGATGTGGATCAGCCGCTCATCCGGGGGCTGCAGCGATTCGCCGTACAGATAGAACGCGGGGACGGATGCCGGCCGGGATGAGGCCTCGCCTCCGGAAGAGGGCCGCGCGGTACGCATGGCGGAAAAGTACAAGTTCCGGAGGGCGCCGTCCATTCCCGGCGATCGGGGTCTGTCGCACGCTGCGCCAATCCGCGGCACCGCTCGGGCGGGAAAGATGCGCAAGACTCAGGTGGTGATCGTGGGCGCCGGCCCTTCCGGCCTACTGCTCTCGCAGCTGCTGGAGCGCAACGGCGTGGCGTGTGTCGTCCTCGAGCGCCATTCGCGCGACTACGTGGAGCGGCGCATACGCGCCGGGCTGCTGGAGTGGACGACCGTGGAGCTGCTGAAGGAGGCCGGTATTGGCGACAGGATGATGCGGGAGGGGCTGGTGCACGACGGCTTCCTGCTGGCGTTCGAGGGGCGGACGCATCGGATCGATCTCGAGGGGCTTTCGGGTCGGCACGTACTCGTCTACGGGCAGACGGAGATCCAACGGGATCTGGGCGAGGCGGCCGCCAGCCGTGTCGTCTGGGAGGCACGAGATGTCAGCCTCTCCGATTTCGACGGCCCACATCCCCGTGTCGCGTACGATCACGGCGGCGCCCGACACGTTGTCGAATGTGACTTCATCGCCGGGTGCGATGGGTATCACGGCGTGTGTCGAGCGTCGGTTCCCGCCGGCAAGATCACTCGATACGAGCGTGTCTACCCGTTCGGGTGGCTGGGCGTTCTTGCCGATGTAGGTCCCCTGAACGACGAGCTGGTCTACGTCAATCATGCGCGCGGCTTCGCTCTCTGCAGCATGCGCTCGCGAGCTCGCAGCCGGTATTACGTGCAATGTCCTTTGGAAGACAAAGTCGAGGACTGGCCGGATGAGCGTTTCTGGGGCGAGCTCGCGGCGCGCCTGCCCGAGGAGTTTGCCGCTCGCCTGGTCACCGCTCCCGCGATCGAGAAGAGCATTGCGCCCCTTCGCAGCTTCGTCGCGGAGCCGATGCGCTTCGGGCGTCTGTTCCTGGCAGGAGATGCCGCGCACATCGTGCCGCCCACGGGCGCGAAAGGGCTGAACCTCGCCGCTGCGGACGTCCGGGTCCTGTCCGAAGCGCTCGTGGAGCACTACCGCTCCGGCAGCCGGACGCTGCTCGAAGAGTATTCGTCACGCGCCCTGGCACGTGTGTGGAAGGCCGCCCGATTCTCCTGGTGGTTCACTTCGCTCATGCACAGACTCCAGGACGACAGGCTCGCGCGCAAGCTGCAGCTCGCGGAGCTCGACTATCTCTCGGAGTCGGAAGCCGCGTGTCGGGTGATGGCGGAGAACTACGCGGGTTTGCCCGTTGCCTGAAGATCGCGGCCACGGTGACAGCTATGGGCGAGGTGACGCAGTCTAACGGCTGTTGTCCGTGACGGCAAAAGAGCCTGGTGCTATGGTGGCCCCTCTTCGGCCTCGCCTCGATCGACTGGAGAGGATATGGCGCGACGCTGTCTGCTGCCCGTGTTTGCCGCGGCTGTTGTGTTCGCAGTCATGCCGATCGCGTTTGCCCGGCACGTCGGCAGCGCATCCGCCGCCGATTATCATCTGACGCGCAGCATACGGTTGGGCACTCCCGATCGCTGGGACTACGTCGTTTATGACAGTCCGTCGCACCGGGTATACGTCGCCCACGGCGACCGTGTGACCGTCGTGAATGGCAGGAGCGGCAGGATCATCGGCGAGGTTGCGGGTATCCCGGGCGGCACGCACGGTATCGCCATCTCCCATGCCGCGGGACTCGGCTACACCGATGATGGACGCGCGGGAGAGGCCGTGGCGTTCAATCTGAAGACACTGAAGGTCGTGAAGCACCTCAAAGCGGCGCCGGACTCCGATGCCGTGACCATCGACCCGACGAGCGGACATGTCTTCGTGGTCGACGGCGATCCTGGCCTGCTCACCGTGATCGATCCGGCGAGTGATCGAGTGATCGCGACCGTGCAGGTCGGCAGCAAGCTCGAATATCCCGTTGCCGGCCACAACGGCAAGGTATACGTGAACGGCGTCGAGAAGCGGGAGATCTTCCGCATCGACACGGCCATGAACCAGGTCGATGCCAGCTGGCCGATCCCTCAGTGCAGGGCGCCGCACGGACTCGCCATCGACATTTCGACACACCGACTCTTCTCGAGCTGTGAGAACGGGCGCCTCGTCGTCGTCAATGCCGACACCGGCGCAACGGTCGCAACGCTGCCGATCGGCCAGGGCACCGACGCTGCGGCGTTCGACCCGACCCGCA